>Ga0126382_10000433_pt1 | contig 16281 bp, 16 predicted proteins | sample PanSoiMetPlot_30_FD_92548 | JGI IMG/M metagenome (GOLD analysis project Ga0126382, IMG submission 92548) | Tropical forest soil microbial communities from Panama - MetaG Plot_30 | ecosystem: Environmental > Terrestrial > Soil > Tropical forest > Bulk soil | place: Panama | collected 2016-02-17
CCTGAAGCAGGTGGTCTACGGCCAGGACAAGGCGATCGCCGCGCTCGCGGCCTCGATCAAGCTCGCGCGCGCGGGCCTGCGCGAGCCGGAGAAGCCGATCGGCTGCTACCTGTTCTCCGGCCCCACCGGCGTCGGCAAGACCGAAGTCGCCAAGCAGCTCTCCAAGGCGCTCGGCGTCGAGATGATCCGCTTCGACATGTCGGAATACATGGAGCGCCACACCGTCTCGCGGCTGATCGGCGCGCCGCCCGGCTATGTCGGCTTCGACCAGGGCGGCTTGCTGACCGACGGCGTCGACCAGCACCCGCATTGCGTCCTGTTGCTCGACGAGATCGAGAAGGCGCATCCCGACCTGTTCAACGTGCTCCTGCAGATCATGGATCACGGCAAGCTCACCGATCACAACGGCAAGCAGGTCGATTTCCGCAACGTGATCCTGATCATGACCACCAACGCGGGCGCGTCCGACCTGGCGCGCCAGGCCTACGGCTTCACCCGCATCAAGCGCGAGGGCGACGACGTCGAGGCGATCAACCGGCTGTTCGCGCCGGAATTCCGCAACCGGCTCGACGCCATCATCACCTTCGCGCATCTCACGCCCGAGATCATCGCCAAGGTGGTGGAGAAGTTCGTGCTGCAGCTCGAGGCGCAGCTCGGCGATCGCGACGTCACCATCGAGCTGTCGGAAGAAGCCACCAAGTGGCTGATCGAGCACGGCTACGACGAGCAGATGGGCGCGCGGCCGATGGCCAGGCTGATTCAGGAGCACATCAAGAAGGCGCTCGCCGACGAGGTGTTGTTCGGCAAGCTCAAGGCCGGCGGCCATGTGCGGGTGATCGTGGTGAAGGACGAGGCCGGTGCCGACAAGCTCGGCTTCGAGTACCTCGAAGGGCCGGTGACGCCCAAGCCGGAAAAGATCCCTGAGGCCAAGCCCAAGCGCAGCCGTCCGCGGCGCAAGCCCTCCGGCCCCAAAGGCGGGGACGGCGGCTCGTCGCCGCCGCGCGGCTCGGTGCCGAAGGTGCCGCTGGTCAAGGTATAGGCCGGCTTCGGCTCGGCCGCTGCTCCATCGAATCGTGGCGGATGAACGCGAGCGCGACAAGCGCTCCGGCGAGCAGGACCACCGCGCCGCCGAAATAGGCCAGTCGCAACCCCGCCACCATCATGTCGGGCGACTTCCCGGCGGCGTGCACCGCAAACAAGGCGCCGAGCACGGCCACGCCCATTGTGGCGCCGACCATGCGCGCGGTGTTCACGAGCCCCGAGGCGGTGCCGGAGCGCGCCGGCGGCACGCTGGCCACGGCCACGGCATTGACCGGGGCGGTATTGAGCCCGAGCCCGACGCCGATCACGAGCAGGGCGACCTCGATCAGGATCAAGTTCGGCGTGACCGAGACCTGCGTGAGGAGCAGCAGGCCGATGCCCATGGCGCTCATGCCCGCGGTCATCAGCACGCGCGCGCCGAACCGCTTCGCCAGCGCCCCGGAACATTGCGACACGATCACGAAGGTCGCCGACAACGACAAGAGCTCGAGCCCGACCCTGAACGCTGACGCCCCGCCCAGGGATTGCAGGTAGAGCGGCGTGAGAAACAACATGGCATACATGCCGAACGTCATCATGCCGGCGACGGCGAGCGCGGCGTTGAACTCGCGGTCGCGGAAGAGGTCGAGCGGCACCAGCGCGCCGGCTTTACCCCTCTCGCAATAGACGAACAGCACGCCCGACACCGCGAAGCAGGCGGTGAGCGCGAGAATGATCGGCCGCGTCCAGCCCCAATGTGGGCCTTCGATCGCCACGAAGGTGAGTGCACCGAGCGCGACGATGGCCAATGCCTGCCCGACCGGATCCGGTTGGCGGCCTTTCGAATCGCCCGACTCGGGAATGCACTTGAGGGCCAGCACCATCGCCAGCGCGCTGACCGGAACGACCAGGGCGAAGATGCTGCGCCATCCGGCGGCATCGACGAGCAGACCGCCGATCGTCGGACCGACCGCAAGCGCCATGCCGTTGCAACTCGCCCAGATACCGATGGCGTGTGCGCGTTCCTTGGCGTCGCCATAGGTGACTGTGAGGATCGCCAGCGAGGTCGGTACTTCGAGGGCGGAACCGATGCCGGTGAGCGCACGGCCGCCGATCAGAACGGCCGCATTCGGGGCCACCGCGCACACGACGGAACCCAGGACGATCAGGCCGATGCCGATGGCGAAGATGCGCACGCGGCCGTAGAGATCGCCGAGCGTGCCGCCGGTGAGCAGCAAGGTGGCGTAAAACAGGTTGTACGAATCCAGGACCCATTGCAGCTGGCTGACGCTGGCGTCGAGATTGCTGCCGATCTGCTTGATGGCAAGATTGACCACCTGCGAATCGAGTTGGGCAATGAATACGCCGAGGCACATCGTGAACAGGATCACCGCGGTGCTGCTGCGGCGGATGTTGTCGTAGGTGCGGGTTGCGACGGAAATCATGGAACCTCTTGTGCGAAGCCGGACAACTCCATGAGCAATCCGGCCCGCAAAGCATCGTTCCGACGGTTCGGTCGCGGACGAACCATGCCGGCGCGACACGGTCACTCCCGGCAACCGGCGGCGCGCATGCCTGCTTTCATGTTTGACGGCATTGCGTCGGACGGTGCATCGCGGGACAACAGCGGCCAGCATCATTGGCCACGGGACGGGTTGATTCATGCCGGCTTTCATGTGCGAGACCTGCGGCAGCCAGTTCACGCCATCGGCCGAACCGCCGCCGGGTTGTCCGATCTGCCAGGACGAGCGCCAGTTCGTGCCGCCCGGCGGCCAGCGGTGGACCACCCTCGATGTGCTCGCGCGCCGGCACTTCAACAGCTATCGGCAGCACGAGCCCGGGCTGATCGGGATCGGCACCGAGCCGAAATTCGCGATCGGCCAGCGCGCGCTGCTCTTGCGCACGCCCGCGGGCAACATCCTGTGGGACTGCATCTCCTTCCTCGAAGCCTCGACCATCGAGATCGTGAAAGGGCTCGGCGGCCTTGCCGGCATCGCCATCTCGCACCCGCACTATTACAGCACCATGGTGGAATGGAGCCACGCCTTCGGCGGGGTACCGATCCATCTGCACGCCGCCGACCGGGAATGGATCATGCGGCCCGACCCCGTCATCAAGCTCTGGGACGGGGACACGCTGTCGCTCGCCGACGGCGTGACGCTGATCCGCTGCGGCGGCCATTTCGCGGGCGGTACCGTGCTGCACTGGGCGGCGGGCGGGGCGGGGAAGGGCGCATTGCTCACCGGGGACGTGGTGCAGCTCATTCCCGACCGCAACTACGTCGCCTTCATGCGCAGCTATCCCAACATCATTCCACTGTCGGCACCGGCGGTGGCGCGCATCGGCGCGATGCTCGAGCCGTATTCGTTCGACGTGCTCTACGGCGCGTTCTTCGACCGCGTGGTGCCGCGCGATGGCAAGGAGGTCGTCCGCCGTTCGGTCCGGCGCTACATCTCAATCGTCACCGGTGACGGAACGGCGGAGCAGCGTTGATTAAAGCTTCATTGCGCCGGGCGCTGCCCTGTGGGACAGGGCTTTATGTCCGTCCCGCCGTCCGCCAGTCCGCTGCAACGCTCTCCGATCGCCGCATTTCTTGACGGTTTCTGTGCCGCCTGGTGCTCGGCCCTCGCCTATGTCGTGCTCGCGACCTATGTCGGCGTCGCCGCGCTGGGGCACGACTTCGGCTTCAGCCTGTGGTGGGTCTTGGCGTCGACTCTGCTGCTGTGGGTCGCTCCCGGACAAGTCATCCTGATCTCGGCGCTTGCTGTCGGCGCCACGTCGGTCGAAACCGCGGTGGCGGTCGGGCTGAGCAGCGCGCGGCTGCTTCCCATGGTCGTGTCGTTGCTGCCGCTGATCAAGGACAAGGATACGCCCAACCGAGCGCTCATCCTGCCGATGCACCTGACCTCGGTCAGCACGTGGATCGAGGCGCAGCGCTTCCTGCCAGGGCTGCCGCGCGCGATCCGCGTTCCATTCGCCAACGGCCTCGGCGTCGGCTTCATGACGTCGGCCAATATCGGGACCGTCGTCGGCTTCTATCTTGCGGGTTCGCTGCCGCCCTTGCTGACCGCTGGGCTGCTTTTTCTCACGCCCATGTCGTTCCTGATCTCGACGACGCGCAATTGTCGCCTGCTGGCCGACTGGCTGGCGCTCGGCATCGGTATCGTGCTCGGGCCTTTGCTCGCCTGGCGGCAGGTGGGGCTCGATCTGCTCTGGACCGGGATCGTGGGTGGGTCGGTGGCCTACGGCATTCACCGGTTGCGCGAGGCGCTCAAATGAGCGGGATGACCGAGCTCCACGCCTATGTGCTGCTCGTGCTCGTTGGCTTTTTGCCCAACGAGGTCTGGCGCGTGCTCGGCCTTGTCGTCGGGCGCAGCATCGACGAGGAATCCGAGTTGTTCACGTGGGCGCGGGCGGTGGCGACGGCGGTGCTCGCCGGGGTCATCGCCAAGATCATCATCTATGCGCCGGGAGCGCTGGCGGATGTGCCGCTGATGGTCCGCCTCGGCGCCATCGCCTGCGGCTTCGCGGCGTTCCTGCTGGTGCGGCGATCGATCTTCGCCGGCGTCCTGGCCGGGGAGGCCGCGCTCATGCTGGGCGCGCTGATCTATCGTGGCTGACGGCTCGACTACGTAACGTAGCGATTCTATCAGGCCCGGCACGGTCCAACATTTGCCCGACGGGACGGCGGCCTCACTGCAGCGCGGCGGCGAGCTGCTTGGCCTGATCGGCGAGCACGTCGGGCGCCTCCTTCACGCTTGCGGGCGGCTTGAGCGCCACGCCCTCCTTGCGCGGAATGACGTGGACATGGAGGTGGAACACCACCTGGCCGCCGGCGGGCTCGTTGAACTGTTGGATCGTGACCCCGTCGGCGGCGAAGACCTGCACGCTGACCTTGGCGATCTTCTGCGCCACCGTGATGACGTGGGCGAGGTCGTCGGGAGAAATGTCGAGGATGTTGCGCGCAGGGGCCTTCGGCAGGACGAGCGCATGACCCGGTGCCCGCGGCATGATGTCGAGGAAGGCGAGCGTCTTGTCGTCCTCGTACACTTTGTAGCAGGGCAGCTCGCCGCGCAGGATTTTCGCGAAGATGTTGTTGGGATCATAAGCGGGCATCGGCACCTCCCGTCGGAATCCTCTCTCGATCGCAGGCAGGCAAAGCGGGGTCAAGAGCCCGTAAACACCGCGGCTCAGACCTTGCGGAACGGTGCCGCTTCCGTCAGCTCCTCGCCGGCCGCCGCCACATAGGCGCGCTCGCGCCGGAGGAAGTCGTCGATCGCCCGCCGCAGGCCCGGATCGTCGATGTAATGGGCGGAATAGGTCGTGGTCGGAAGGTAGCCGCGCGAGATCTTGTGCTCGCCCTGGGCGCCGGCCTCGACCCGCGCAAGCTTCGTCTCGATGGCGTATTGGATCGCCTGGTAATAGCAGAGCTCGAAATGCAGGAACGGATGGTGCTCGATCGAGCCCCAGTGGCGGCCGAACAGGGTGTCGGAGCCGATGAAATTGATGGCGCCCGCGATCCAGCGCCCGTTGCGTTTGGCCATCACCAGGAGGATGCGGTCGCGCATCTTCTCGCCGACGATCGAGTAGAACGAGCGCGTGAGATAGGGCCGGCCCCATTTGCGCGAGCCGGTCTCCATGTAGAAGTCGAAGAAGGCGTCCCAAACGCTTTCGGTCAAGTCCGCGCCGGTCAGCCAGTGCACGCTGATGCCGTTGGCAAGCGCATCCTCACGTTCGCGACGGATGGCCTTTCGCTTGCGCGAGGCGAGCGCTGCCAGGAATGCGTCGAAGCTGTCGTAGCCGGCATTCTCCCAATGGAACTGCTGGTGCGTGCGCTTGAGGAAGCCGCGCCTGCCGAGCAGATCCCATTCCGCCTCGGTGGGGAAGGTGACGTGGACCGATGACGCGTTCGACCGCCCGCAGATATCGACGAGCGCATCGGCGAGCGCCGTGCGCACCGCGTCGGCGTGCTTCCCCGGCCGCGCCAGCAGCCGGCGGCCGGTCGCCGGCGTGAACGGCACCGACACCTGCAGCTTCGGATAATAGCTGCCGCCGGCGCGCTCATAGGCCTCGGCCCAGCCGTGATCGAAGACGTATTCGCCGCGCGAATGCGATTTCACGTAGCAGGGGACGGCGCCGAGCAGCTCCCCTGCGGCGGTTTCGGCCAACAGGTGCATCGGTTGCCAGCCGGCCCGCGCACGGACCGATTCCGACTGCTCCAATGACCAAAGAAAATCATGTGAAATAAATGGGTTATATTCGCATCCTAAGATCGTTTCTGGGCTTTGTTGCGCCCCTTCCGCGGGATTGGCGCAGGCATCCCAGGCCTCGGCGCCGACGTCGCCGATGGAATTCGCAACCCGCAAGCTCAGTTCAATCGAGGCCATGAGTCAGTGCTTGTATCGTAATGCAGTGCAATCTTACGGCCGAAATCTCTCGAAGATCATCTGGTCTGCGTAACGCGCAGCCTTCTGGCGGTCGGCGGCGGTGCGGACGGTCCATGTCAGAACTGGAAGACCAAAGAGCCCGCGCGCCACCGTTGGAACCGCCGCCGGCAGGTCGCTGACCGCATAGGCGATGAACTGCGGGCGCGTGCGCAGCGCATGCCCGAAATAGCAAAGCCTGCGCTTGGCGGCGCGTGGCAGCGGGTCCCATTCGTGATGCCGGTAGTGGCGCTCGGCCACCATTCCGCGCGGCAAGGCCGGAGAAATCTCGCGCAACGCGGCGATCGGCGCCGGATCGAACGACATCAGCGCGGCCGGCCCGGCATAACGCGACAGCACCTCGACAGCGCGCCGGGCGAGCCGGAGATCGCTGTCGAACCGGCTTTTCAATTCGATCACGAGCGTCGCGCGGCCGGCGACCAGGTCGCACAATTCACCGAGCGTGATCATGGAGTCGGCGCTGGCTTTGAAGCGGATGCGCTTGAGCTCCACCGCCGTCATGGCGGCGAGCGCGCCGCTGCCTTCGGTCAATCGGCCCAGCACATCGTCGTGGTGCACCATGGCCTCGCCGTCGGACGTGATCTGGAGATCGCATTCGATCCCGTAGCGCCGCTCGATGGCGGCGGCAAATGCTGACGGCGTATTCTCGATGATGCCTTTTTGGGCATCGTGCAGGCCCCGGTGCGCCACCGGTCGTGCAATCAGCCAGTCGAGGCCGGGCATTTTTTTGGTGGCTCAGGCGACCTCGAAAGTGCCCTCGACCTCGACCGCGGCATCCCCGGGCAGCGCGGCGACGCCGACCGTCGAGCGCGCATGGCGGCCCTTGTCGCCGAACGCCGCGACCATGAGGTCGGAGGCCCCGTTCATCACCTTGGGTCCATCGACGAACGCCGGATCGGAATTGATGAAGCCGCCGAGGCGGACCACCTGCTTGACCTTGTCGAGATCGCCGATGGCGGCCTTGACCTGCGCCAGCACGTTGACGGCACAGGCGCGTGCCGCTTTTTGGCCGTCCTCGACTGATACGCCGCCGCCAAGCTTGCCCTTGGCGACGAGCTTGCCGCTCGCGTCGAGGCAAATTTGGCCGGAGACGACCAGCAGCGCGCCGACACGCACGAACGGGATGTAATTGGCGACCGGGGCTGCCGGGGACGGGAGCGTAATCCCAAGCTCCGCCAGCTTTTTCTCCACCGTTCCTGCCATGATGCTCTCCTCGCTGCCGCTATCCAGCGCTGCTGGCGTTGTCCAGCGCTGTCTTCGCCGATCGGACGGCGTCTGGCAAGCCGAGCCGTGCGCGGTTGCAGGACGCGGGCGGCATCCCTATGTTGCGCTGCAAGGCGGCGCGGAGGCTGATTCCGATGACGATATTCCACAGGCTTGGATTCTACAGGCTTGGCTTCGCGAAATACGGGTTTTGCGTATCTGTTGCCGCCTCCGCGGTTGCCGCCAGCGTCGGCTTGCGGCACGCATCGGCAGTGACGCCGGCAGACGAGCTGGCCTCGCACCGCGCGGTCTACGAGCTCAAGCTGGCGCAGACGCGCGGCAATTCCTCGGCGGTATCCGCGCGCGGTCGCATTCTTTACGATTTCTCGGGCAACACCTGCGACGGCTATGCGCTGCAATTCCGCCAAGTGTCGGAGCTCGACAACGGCGAAGGCAAGGTCACCCTCAGCGACCTGCGTTCGACCACCTGGGAAGACGGCGCGGCGAAGAAGTTCATCTACAAGTCGCAGAACTACATGAACGAGACGCTGATCGATAGCGTCGACGGGCACGCCGAGCGCGAGGCAGACAAGGTCACCGTCAATCTCACCAAGCCGGTGGACAAGAGCTTCGATCTCGAAGCCGCCATGGCGTTCCCGACCGATCACATGCGCCGCATCATCGAAGCCGCGCGCGCAGACAAGAGCATCCTCGAGGTGCCGATCTACGACGGCTCCGACAAGGGCGAGAAGGTCTACAATACGCTCACCGTCATCGGCCGCGTGATCGCGCCGAACGAGCGGGTGCCGACCGATGCCGCCGCCGGCAAGGAGGCGCTCGCCGGCCTCAAGCGCTGGCCGATCACGGTGAGCTATTTCGACAAGAACGCAAAGAGCGGCGACCAGGCGCCGGTCTATTCGATCAAGTTCGAGCTCTACGAGAACGGCGTTTCGCGCGCGCTGATGCTCGACTACAACGATTTCGCCATCAGCGGCGAGCTCACCGCGATCGAGATCCGCGACAGCAAGCCCTGCAAGTGATGGCAGCGAATAGCGAGTAGCGGATAGGCTAATCGCTATCGTCCCTCGTCGGTCCTCCGCCCAAATCTTCGCCGACGTCATCGTCATCGAAGGCTAGTCCCTTGATGACCGCCTCGTCGCCAAATCTCTCGCGCAGCCGATCGATCGCCTGTTCGGCTTCGGCGGTGCGGCGGTCCAGGAGATCGGCGAAGTCGGCCCCGTCGGCGTCGGAGAGCGCCGACATGCCGATGCCGAGCAGCCGGAACATCGTGCCGTCGGTCTCGCGCACCAGGAGCTCGCGCCCGGCGGCAAAAATCCGCGCCGCGAGCTGGGTCGGATGCGCGAGCGTCTGCGCCCGGGTGCGGATGCGGAAATCAGCGGTCTTGAGCTTCAGCGTCACCGTCGCGCCGGCAAGCTCGTTGGCCTTGAGCCGGGCGGAGACTTTTTCGGTCAGACGCCACAGCCGCAGCTCCAGCGGCCGGAAGTCCGCGGTGTCTTGATCGAAGGTGGTTTCCGCCGAAATGCTCTTGGCCTCGCGCTCGGCCCGCACCGGCCGGTCGTCGAGGCCGCGCGCCAAGCGCGCGAGCCTTGCGCCCTCGGTGCCGTAGCGGCGGGTCAAGCTGGTCTCGCCGGCACGCTGCAGGTCGCCGATGGTGCGCAGCCCGTCGTGGGCGAGCCGCTGCTGCGCCACCCTGCCCACGCCGAAGATCAAAGACACCGGCTTCGACGCCAAAAATTGCGCCGCCTCGCCCGCACCGAGCACCGCGAAACCGCGCGGCTTGTCGAGGTCGGAGGCGATCTTGGCCAGGAACTTGTTGGCCGCGAGCCCGATCGACACAGTGATGCCGAGGGATTTCTCCACGTCGGCCGCGAAGCGGGCGAGCGACTTGGCCGGCGACATCCCGTGCAGGCGCGCGGTGCCGGAGAGATCCATGAACGCCTCATCGATCGATACCGGCTCGACCAGCGGCGTGAGCGCACGCATGAGGCCGCGCACCTCGCGTCCGACGCGTGCATATTTCTCCATGTCGGGCCGCACGACCGTGGCGTGCGGGCAGAGCCGCCGCGCCTCGAACATGGGCATCGCCGATCGCACGCCGAACGTGCGCGCGACGTAGCAACAGGTGAGCACGACGCCGCGTTGGCGGCCGCCCACGATCACCGGCTTGTCTGCCAGCGATGGATCGTCGCGCTTCTCGATCGTGGCGTAGAAGGCGTCGCAATCGACGTGGGCGATCGCGAGCGTCTCGATCTCCGGGTGGCGCAGCAGGCGCGGTGAGCCGCAGCCGGCGCAGCGGCCGGCGCCGTCCGGCGCGTCACGGCGGCAGTCGCGGCAGAACCCGGGCATCGTCTCCCGCCTCGTGGTTCACTGCGCTCGTGGCGGCTCGCTCACGGCGTGTCCCGTTCCCAACGGCGGCCGGCGAGCAGCTCCCGCGCCCGCATCAGCGCGTCCGGATCGATCTCGTGCTCCGCGGCGAAGGCGAGCAGCAGTTGTTCGTCGGCGGCGACATGATCGAGCACGCCGGCGAGAAATCGCGGCTCGCGCGCGGCGGCGCGGATGGAGTCGGGTCCGATCCCGGTGACGGCCAGGAACCGGCCCAGGCGGTCGGGCTCGGCGGCGATGAAACCGAGCGCGGCGATCGCGAGCGCTTCGGCTGCCGCCATGCGCTGCGCGTCATCGGCCTTGCCGGCGGATCTGCCGCCTCCCGATTTGTTCCGTCGGGATTTGCGCCCCATTGCCATTGCGCTCTCCGTGGCGAATCGTGCCGGCCCTCGTGGCCTGCAGGAAACTCCCGCCGGCCCGTTCGATCAAGGGTCGCCGATCACGTCGAAGACATCGAAACAAGTCTCTCGACGCCGGGCCGAATTGTCGGGTAGGTGAGGGGCGGGACTTTCAGAGGGAGACAGCGATGCGCAAGGGCCATCTTTCGGTTGCCGGAATGAGCGTTCTTTTCGCACTGGGGCTGGCGGCGTGGGAGGTATATTTCTTCTGGTTCGCAGGTTCGTTCAAGAACCTGGAGGGCACGGTCGGCCTGTTCACGCCGGACCGGCTCGGCTTCAACATGGCGTGGCTCGCCGCCATCTACCTGACCTTCCAGTTGATCTCGATTCCGTTCGGCCTGCCCGCGGGTGGCACGCGGTTCATCGGCGTGGTGGACGGCCTCGCGTCGCTGATACCGCTTGCGATCGTGCTGATCGTCGTGTTCGGAAAGCCGCACCTGCTCGGCACGCCGCAGCGCTGGGAGGCGGCGTGGCTGATGATCTTCATCACCATGGTCGACATATTCGGTGGCTACACATTCAACATTGCGCTCAGCCGCCGCACCATGGACGTCGCACCGGTTGCGTCATCCTGACGACAAATTCGCGCAGGCCACGCGGGGGAACTTCCCCGCGTGGAACTTTGATTCAAATTTTAGACAAAGAATCAGGTCGCGATTAACCCTAGATACGGGTGGCCGGTAACGGCGTGGCGGCAAGTCGCCGAAGCCCATGATTCGGGCCAAATTCCGCGTCATTCCGGCGCGCGCGGATGGGCAATTTCGTTTGCGTTTCCGTAATATATCGGCACTAGTTTTAGCATTGTGCCGAAATACACGCCAAGGCATGCGGTCCACGGTCCCCAGGGGTGTTGGCTCGGGTGCCGGGACTGTCGGAAGGTCGGGGGATGTCGAAGACCGTGATGATCGTGGAGGACAACGAGCTCAACATGAAGCTCTTCCACGACCTGTTGGAGGCTCACGGCTACCAGACGGTCGGCACGCGCAACGGCATCGAAGCGCTCGATCTCGCCCGCAAGCATCATCCCGACTTGATCCTGATGGACATTCAGCTCCCCGAAGTCTCCGGTCTCGAAGTGACCAAGTGGCTCAAGGAAGACCCGGAGCTCAAGGCCATTCCGGTGGTGGCGGTCACCGCCTTTGCGATGAAAGGCGACGAGGAGCGCATTCGCGAAGGCGGCTGCGAGGCCTACCTTTCGAAGCCGATCTCGGTCGGCAAGTTCATCGAGACCATCCGCCACTTTCTTGGCACAGCCTGAGGAGACCGCTGGATGACCGCCCGCGTTCTCGTCGTCGACGATGTGCCTGCCAATGTGAAGCTCCTGGAGGCGCGGCTCTCCGCCGAATATTTCGACGTCCTCACCGCCATGAGCGGCGCGGAGGCGCTCGTCATCTGCGAGCGCGCCGAGTGCGACATCGTGCTATTGGACGTGATGATGCCGGACATGGATGGCTTTGAGGTCTGCCGCCGCCTCAAGGCCGGGCTGACGACGCATCACATCCCGGTCGTGATGGTCACCGCGCTCGACCAGCCGTCCGACCGCGTGCGCGGCCTTGAGGCTGGCGCCGACGATTTCCTCACCAAGCCGGTGTCCGACGTGGCCCTGATCGCGCGCGTGCGGTCGCTCGCGCGCCTCAAGCTGATGACCGACGAGCTGCGCATGCGCGCGCTGACGTCGCGCGACATCGGCATCGAAAGCCCGGAGCGCGAGGCGGTGACCGAGCTCGGACGCGACGGCCGCATCCTGATCGTCGACGATCGCGCCACGTCCTACGAGCGCATCGCCGCCATGCTTGCGGGCGAGCATTCGACCGAAATCGAGGCCGATCCCACCGCCGGCCTGTTCCATGCCGCGGAAGGCAACTACGATCTCCTGATCGTGTCGCTCGCGCTCGAGAATTTCGACGGGCTGCGGCTGTGCAGTCAGGTCCGCTCGCTCGACCGCACCCGCAACCTGCCGATCCTGGCCATCTCGGACGCCGAGGACAGCGCGCGGCTCGTTCGCGGGCTGGAGATCGGCGTCAATGACTATCTCTCCCGCCCGATCGACAAGAACGAGCTGCTGGCGCGCGCGCGCACTCTGATCCGCAAGAAGCGCTACGCCGAGCGGCTGCGCGACAACGTGCAGATGTCGATCGAGGCGGCGATCACCGACGCGCTCACCGGCCTGCACAACAGGCGCTACATGGAGACCCATGTCGGGACTCTCGTCGAGCAGGCGGCATCGCGGGGCAAGCCGCTGACCGTGCTGGTGCTCGACATCGACTACTTCAAGGCGATCAACGACACGCACGGACACGATGCCGGCGACGACATCTTGCGCGAGTTCGCGCTGCGCATCCGCAAATCGATCCGCGGCATCGATCTCGCCTGCCGCTACGGCGGGGAGGAGTTCGTCGTCGTCATGCCGGAGACCGATCTCGCGGTCGCCACGCTGGTGGCGGAGCGGTTGCGCCGGCGCATCGCCGGGGAGCCGTTTCCGATCCAGCAGGGCGCGCGCTCGGTCGAGGTCACGATCTCGATCGGTATCGCAGCGTTGGGCGGCAGCGACAATGCGGCGAGCGTGCTCAGGCGCGCCGACCAGGCGCTCTATCGCGCCAAACGCGACGGCCGCAATCGCGTGGTTCCGGACGCGGCATAACCCGAGATCTTGCGCGAGATCTGCTCTGAGAAACTGCGGCCCTATTTCCGCCGTTCGGGCCAAAATAATGGCGGTCAACCCTAATGCTTTAGGTTGACCGAATTCTCTCCGCTATCCACAACCTAAATTGTTGATTTCCGAGGCGGTTGCGTTACGTTGCGGCAAGCGGTGGAGCGCCTCACGGCCGACGATCCACGGGCGGGCGGGGCCTCACGACATCGCTTATCGTATTGATAACCCTACGGAATGCTCAGGTCCGCCGCATCTCCTGGGTCCGTGGGGTTCGGCCGGTTCGGGGGCGGTACGAGTGGCCTCCTCATGACGCCGCTCCCGACCGGCCACCTTTCAGAGTGCCGGATGGTCAGAATTCACAGTTGATTTCAGAGTAATTCTAAGAGGCGCCCGCGATTCGGGCGCCTTTTTCTTGCGAAGGGCTCGCCGTTACTTGATCTTGGACTCGCGGAACTCGACGTGCTTCTTGGCGACCGGGTCGTATTTCTTCTTCACCAGCTTGTCGGTCATGGTGCGCGAGTTCTTCCGGGTCACATAGTAGAAGCCGGTGTCGGCACTCGAAACCAGCTTCACTTTGATCGTTGTGGCCTTCGCCATGATAGTCCTCGAACGTGTTGATTTGGCCGGACCCTAGCCGCTCACCGGCCAATGTCAAGAAAAGCGGGTTGAAAATCAGATCAGCTCGCGGCGGAACTGTCCGCGCGGCATCGAGTAGAATGGCACCGGCAGGTCGTGGCCGAAACCGTCGGCGATGCGCGCGTCGAGTTCTTCCATCATCACGCCTGTCACTGCCGGCATGTCGAGCTGCTTGGCCTCGGCGAGCGACATCCAGACGAGCTCGGTGAGCTCGGCGTCGGGGCCGGTCACGCCCTCGATGCGATGCGCGATCGCAGTGGCATCGGCCGTGAAGAACCGCGCATCGAACCGCCGCGGCCGGCCGGGCGGCGTAATGGCGCGGCCGATGAAATGCAGGGCGCCGAGGTCGGGCAAGATCTTCGCCTCCGCGAACGCCGCCCAGGGGCCGTTCGGAACCACGACCGTCTCCTCGCTGCGCACGCCGAGCAGCAGGCCGGTCTCCTCGAAGGTCTCGCGGACGGCCGCGAGCGCAAACGCCTGCGCCTTCGCGGCGCTCGGTCGTTGCAGTCGCCTCATCAGGTGTACCTGCGCGTGAGCATCGAGAGGTCGCGCCACCGGCATGAGCCGGTCGACCGGATCGACCCGGCCGCCGGGGAAGACGTAGCGGCCCGGCATGAATTTGTGCCGTTGATGGCGTTTGCCGAGCAGCACCTTGGGCACCGCCTGCGAGCGATCACCAGGATCAGCGTCGCTGCATCCCTCGGCCGCACATAGTCGGAGGAGAGGTCGCGCTCGACCTCGTTCATGCGCTTGACGAAGCGCGTCATGCGCTCGAGACGATCAGTTTCGCTCATCGCCGTTTCTTCTTGCCCCGTACTGCACGTTTGGCGGGATGCTCGCGCGCTTTGCGCTCGCGCCGCGGCCGGCTGCGGCCGGCGTTGTTATAGCGCCCCTCCGATAGCAGTTCGAATCGCAATGCCCCCGCCACCGGAGCCGCTTCGACCAGACGCACGGTGACGCGATCGCCGAGGCGGTAGGTCTCGCCGCTGCGGTCGCCGATCAGGGCGTGCTTGTCCTCGTGGTGGCGGAAGTAATCGGCGCCGATGGTGCGTGCGGGAACGAACCCGTCGGCGCCGGTGTCGTCGAGCTTGACGAACAGGCCGGCGCGGGTGGCGCCGGAGATGTGGCCTTCGAAGGTGGCGCCGACACGGTCGGCGAGGAAATGCGCGAGCAGGCGGTCGAAGGTCTCGCGCTCCGCCTTCATGGCGCGGCGTTCGGCCGCCGAGATCTGCGCGCCGATCTCGCCCAGCGCCGGCACGTCCTGATGGTCGGGCAGGGCGCCGGCGCCGAGCCCCAACGCGCGGATCAGGCCGCGATGGACGATGAGGTCGGCGTACCGGCGGATCGGCGAGGTGAAATGGGCGTAGCGGCGCAGGTTGAGCCCGAAGTGCCCATAATTCTCGGCGGTATATTCCGCCTGCGCCTGCGTGCGCAGCACCACCTCGTTGACCAGCTTTTCGACGTCGCGGCCCTTCACACGTGCAAGGATGCGATTGAACTGCTCGGCCCGCAGCGCGCCGCCCTTCGGCAGCGAGATGTCGAGGCTTTGCAGGAACTCGCGCAGCGCATTGACGCGCTCGGGGTCGGGCTCGTCGTGCACCCGGTAGATCAACGGCACGCGCGCCCTTTCCAGGGTTTCCGCCGCCGCCACGTTGGCGAGGATCATGCATTCCTCGATCAGCCGGTGGGCATCGAGGCGCTCCGGCGTCATCACGCGGTCGACGGTGTTGTGGGCGGTAAGCACGATCTTGCGTTCCGGCAGGTCGAGATCGAGCGGCGAGCGCTCGTCGCGGGCGCGCTTGACCGTCCGGTAGGCCGCGTAGAGCGGCTCGAGGATGGAGGCGAGCAGCGGGCCGGTCGTGTCGTCGGGCCAGCCATCGACCGCGGCCTGCGCCTGCTGGTAGCTGAGCTTCGCGGCCGATCGCATCAGCACACGGTGGAAGCTGTGGGAACGCTTGCGGCCGTCGGCGCCGATGACGATGCGCACGGCGAGCGCCGCGCGATCGTCGCCGGGCCGCAGCGAGCACAGATCGTTGGAGATGCGCTCCGGCAGCATCGGCACCACGCGGTCGGGAAAATAGACCGAGTTGCCGCGCACGAGCGCTTCGCGGTCGAGCGCGGAACCGGGCGTTACGTAGTGCGCGACATCGGCGATCGCGATGCTGATCACGAAGCCGCCGGGATTCTTCGGATCGGCGTCGCGCGCGGCATGCACCGCGTCGTCGTGGTCCTTGGCGTCGGCCGGATCGATGGTGATGAGCGGAAGTTTGCGCCAGTCCTCGCGGCGATCGAGCTTGGCGGGCCTGGCGGCCTCGGCTTCCTTCACGACAGCGGCGGGAAACACATGCGGGATCGAATGGGCGTGGATGGCGATCAGGCTGACGGCGCGCTCGCTCGTGAGCGAGCCGAGCTTTTCCTTTACCTGTGCAGTGGCGAGGCCGAAGCCACTTCTGCTCGCCGCCACCTCGACCGCGACCAGGTCGCCGTCGCGGGCGTCCGCGCCGGCGCCGGGCGGGATTGCGAG
>Ga0126382_10000435_pt1 | contig 16241 bp, 15 predicted proteins | sample PanSoiMetPlot_30_FD_92548 | JGI IMG/M metagenome (GOLD analysis project Ga0126382, IMG submission 92548) | Tropical forest soil microbial communities from Panama - MetaG Plot_30 | ecosystem: Environmental > Terrestrial > Soil > Tropical forest > Bulk soil | place: Panama | collected 2016-02-17
GCGCGCTTCGAGTTCCGCTGGGTCGACCAGTTCAACCTCTCGCTCGACCCCGACACCGCGCGCGAGTACCACGACGAGACGCTGCCGAAGGAGGCGCACAAGGTCGCGCATTTCTGCTCGATGTGCGGACCGAAGTTCTGCTCGATGAAGATCACGCAGGACGTGCGCGACTACGCCGCGACGCTCAACGACAAAGAGCAGGGCATGGCGCAGATGTCGGAGAAATTCCGGCAGCTGGGCGGCGAGGTGTATGTCGCGGCGGATGCGGTGAAGGAGAGTAATAAGGCGCTGTAGGACTTTGCTGGCTGCACCGCCAGCCTGCACGATGACCATTACCATTACCGCCTTTGAACGGTCACCCGATGGCGGCAGAGGGCTGGCGCGCGATACGCGCGTTCGCTGGGCGCTTGAAGAAGTGGGCCAACCTTACGCGGTTCGCCTTGTTTCGTTTCGCGCGATGAAGGAACCCGCGCATCTGGCGCTTCATCCTTTCGGTCAAATTCCGACCTATGAGGAAGGCGATCTCGCCCTGTTCGAGACAGGAGCGATCGTCTTCCATATCGCCGCGCACCATCCGGGCCTGCTGCCAGAGGATGCCAATGCCCGAGCGCGCGCGATCACATGGATGTTCGCCGCGGTCAATACGGTGGAGCCGCCGATCCTTGAACTCGGAACCGCCAAGCTCCTGGAGGGCGACAAGCCCTGGCATGCGGAGCGCCTGCCGCTGGTCGAAGATCGCGTTCGCGGCCGGCTGAAACAACTTTCTGGTCGCCTGGGCGATGCCGACTGGCTCGATGGCGCGTTCAACGCGGGCGACCTGATGATGGTGTCAGTGCTGCTCAGGTTGAAATCTTCGGGCATTCTGCACGAATGTCCGAACCTGGCCGCCTATGTCGCCCGCGGCGAATCGCGGCCCGCCTACAAGCGGGCTTTCGACGCTCAATTGGCAGTTTACACCGGCAAGCCACCGACCGGTTGATTGAAGTCCGTCCTGGGCTCGAAGTCGTCATCCGAGTTTTTCGTTCGGTTTATGGGTCCCGAACCTCCCTACCGCAGGTCAGGCTTGGCTTGCTCGACTTGTGCACTCAAATGCGAAACTCTGGGCGGGCTCTAGTTTCGTGGGAGCGCCGCCGTCCTGCATCAACAAAAGCGGGACCCGCTTTGGTCTGGCCTCGCACGACAGGCATGGTCAGCTGAACCTTGTTCCACTTGCCCTGAGGATGATCGACGTACTGAAAGAACTCGTTCGTAAACGATCCCTGATAGCACGTGCACTTGTAGTACGCCGTTGGGACATCGAGCCGGTTGAGGGCCGCATCCAGCACGACGGGGCCCGTCACCTCGGCCACATCGTTCGACGAGGCTTTTCCGATGTTGTCCAGTATCGCCTCGAGAATCAGATCGAGATGAGGATTGTCCTTCGTGCTCGCCAGAAAGTAGTTACTGATCGAGCTGTGCTTGTGCTCGATGTAGAGCTCTTCGCAGTCGGGCTTGATGATGAATCCCAACGGCCATACCGGATGGGCGTCGATATCCAGGTACACGCCGCCGAATTGCCGCAAGACCAAAATGCGCCAAAGATCTGCTTGAGCCGCGCCGATGAGCAATTTCGAGTAGGCCTCGAGTACGTCTGCTGAACAATGCTTCTTGATGAACTCGGCCCGCTCGCGGGGATCCATGAAACGATACGCGTAGGTAGGCGACAGGCATCGATTGAACAGGTAATTGAGATAAACCGCGAGCGTGACCCGATCGGTGTAGTTGGTCTGCCAGATGATCTTGGGGATTCGGTGGGCGGAGTTGATAGCGAGAATGGGTCTCGAGCGATGCGGCAACGAAAATCGCACTGTGGGAAATAGAAAGTGTGGCGGGTAGCAAAGCACCTTGAGGAAATTGCCGACGAGCTTGGCGACGCGGGCGGCCAGATACCTCACAACCATCATCATACGCGAACCGCCCGCTTAGGAAGACCTGAAGCGGTAGCAACGCACTACGGCTCCCGCGATCTATGGAGTGACGCGAATCATGAGATCGTTATGGGGCGATTCTAAGTTCCTCTGAGCATCAAGCCGGCCGCTGACGAAGATGGTATCGCTCGCTGCGAATTAGATCATCCATATCTTCTGATGAGATCGGCCGGTCACCAGGGAGCGTTTGTAATGTCATACCCCGGTGAGTGCGACAAACGGACGCGAGAAGGAATTTGAGTCAGGGCCAACCGCGGCGCCAAGTCCGACGCCTCTCAATCTCCAAACACCCACCGCGTGATCCGCGCGTCCCTCTGATACCCGCCGTTCCTGGCAAACGGCTCATTGTTCCAGAACGCATCCGCCGCCGCGCGGTCCGGCAGCTCGAGCAGCAGCGCGGTGCCGATGTTGTCGGCGCCGTCGGCCGAGCGGATCGGTCCGCGAAAGATGAAGCTGTCACCATACGATGCGAAGTATGACTCGTGCGCGTGGAGGTGCTCGCGGAAGAACTCGGGCGTGCCGGTCTTGGGTCCCGTGCACAGGAACTGCTGCATGCCCTTGCGGCGATAGTCGGCCGCGCGCTTCTGGAAGCTGTTCGACCAGCGGTGAACCTCGACACGCTGGTAGACGCCTGCCTTGTTCATGGGCTCGCCTGCAACGAATGCGTCCGCCGCCGCGCGGTCGTCGAGCTGCATGAAGAACGATGTGCCGAGCGTGTCGCGGCCGTCGTCGGAGACGAAATGGCCGTAGCCGATGACGCGCTCCCCGAAATTCTGGACGTAGCTCTTCTGATCCTGAACCAGGCCACGCCGAATCTCCGCCGTCCCCGGCTTGTCCCAGCAATAGATCGCCCACTGCGCCGCCTTCGTGCGGTAGTAGTTCCGCAGCGCCTCCCCGCTCAAGCCATATCGCGGATCGCCCGGCAGATATCCCGTCATGTTTCCCTCGCGCCGGTACTCTGCCCTTGTCGCGCATGATGCGATGAGTGCCAGCCCCACGCCAGCCCTCCCCGGAGCAACATAACGTGCGGCCGAAAGCGCAGTGCCTCGTTCCTGGAAATGTTCTAAACTTCCCACAATCAACAACCACACAGGGAGGCGACGATGGGTAGCTGGCTCAGCGACCGCGAACAACGGCTCGTGGCAGGTGCCGAAACGGCTGCGGCTGCGACGCCCATTCCCACCCAGATCGTGTCGAACGGCGAGTATTTTCCGCCACCGCAGAGCGAGATTCAGAAGAGCGTCGAGCGGCGCATTTTCGAGCTGGCCGACGAGAACGGCAAGCGACTTGGGCTGGACCGTCGACAATTCCTGCAAACCGGCTGCGGCATGGCGGCGGCGTTCCTGGCCATGAACGACATCTACGGCGGGGGCGTGTTCAAGGTGGCCACCGCCGAGGCGCGCGAGCCGGAACTGACGCGAGCCCGCGCCCAAGGGCTGTCCGGACAGTTCATCTTCGACGTTCAGACGCATTTCGTGCGTGACGACTTCACCAACGAAGGCGTCTTGCGGCTCGCCCGGTTCGCCGGCGAGCACTGGAATCCGAAACTCAAGGAATCGGCTCCGAGCTTGGCGCAGTACAAGTTCCAGAACTACGTCAAGGAGGTCTATTACGACAGCGATACCAGCATCGCGCTGTTGAGCGGCGCGCCGTTCGACAATCCGAACTGGTGGTTCTTGTCGAACGAGCAGATCGTGCGCACGCGCGAGCTGCTCAACGACTTCGCCGGCTCGCGCCGCCTGCTCGCGCACACCATCATCACGCCCAAGCAGCCCGGCTGGACGGAAGAGGTCGACAAGGCGATCGCGGTCTACAAGCCCGACTCCTGGAAGGCCTACACCATCGGCGATCCGGGCGCGGTCTCGAAATATCCGTGGCGGCTCGACGACGAGCAGGTGATGTATCCGTTCTACGAGAAGGCGGTGAAAGCCGGCATCACCACCATCTGCATCCACAAGGGCCTGCTGCCGGTCGATTACGAGCGCGCCTTCGCCGGCGTGTGGGAATACGCCACCGCCTGGGACATCGGCAAAGCGGCCAAGGATTGGCCGCAGATGACCTTCGTCATCTATCATTCGGCGCTGCGCCCGTTCGTCGAGCTCCCCGACCAGGCCTGGGCCGAGTTCGAGGCCACCGGCCGTATCAAGTGGGCGACCGACCTCGCCGAGATTCCGCAGAGATTCGGCGTCACCAACGTGCATGCCGAGCTCGGCACCTGCTTTGCCAATTCGGCGGTCGCGCATCCGAGGTTCGCGGCCGCGCTGCTCGGCACGTTGATCAAGGGCATGGGTGCCGATCACGTCATCTGGGGCACCGATTCCGTGTGGTACGGCTCGCCGCAATGGCAGATCGAAGCCATGCGGCGGATCGAAATTCCCGAGGACATGCAGAAGAAGTACGGCTTCGCGCCACTCGGCGACGCCAACAGCCCGGTGAAGCAGATGATCTTCGGCGGCAACGCGGCCCGCCTCTACCGCCTCAACCTCAAGGCGACCGAGAACAAGGCGATGCCATCCTATTCAGCCGATCGCCTAGCGGCCCTGAAGAACGAGTACGAGTTCGCGGCCAAGGAGCCGTCGAACCTGCGCTACGGCTACGTGTGCGCGACGTGATCGCCGCGGCGGTGAGGATCGGCCGGGTGTCCCGGCCGATCTGCTCCGCCGTATCCTCGCCGGGCGCCCTTATTTCGATCTGTCCCTGCGCCCTTACTTATTTTTTCTTGTTTCAAGGCTTTTGGGGACCGTGGCGATCATCAATGGATTGTGCTGGCACCGTCTTATCGGAGCGGAAAGCACGAAAGGGCCCCCCGGTCCCCGATCCGCAATTGTCAATCCGGCTTCACGCCCGCGAACTTGACCACCTTGCCCCACTTCTCGGTTTCCTCGGCGAGGAGCTTGCCGAAGTCGGCGGCCGAGCCCGGCAGCAGCGAGGCACCGAGCTCCTTGAAGCGCGCCTGCGACTTCGGATCGGCGAGAACCTCGTTCATCGCCTTGTTGACCTTGTCGACGATCTCGTCGGGCGTACCCTTCGGCGCGCCCAGGCCGTACCACGCGCTCGCCTCGTAGCCCGGCAGGACATCGGCCACCGTCGGCAAGTCCGGTAGCACCTCCGAGCGCGCCGCGCTGGTCACGGCCAGCCCGCGCAGCTTGCCGGCCCTGACATGCTCGGCGGAGGTCGGGATGTTGTCGAACATCACCTGCACCTGCCCGCTGATCAGATCGGTAAGCGCCGGCGCGCCCCCGCGATAGGGCACGTGCACCATGTTGATGCCGGTCAGCATCTTGAACAACTCGCCCGACATGTGGATCGTCGACCCATTGCCGGAGGACGCCATGTTGAGCTTGCCGGGATTGGCTTTGGCATAGGCGATCAATTCCGGAATGGTCTTGATCGGCAGTGACGGGTTCACCACCACCACATTGGGAAAGCGGATGATGCCGGCGACCGGCACGATGTCGCGCAGAAAATCGAAGCTCAGCTTGTCGTAGAGCGTGGCGTTGATCGCGTTCGCCGGCGCAACCAGGAGCAGCGTGTAGCCGTCGGGCGCCGCGCGCACCACCGCCTCGGTCGCGAGATTGGTGGCGGCGCCGGGCCGGCTTTCGACGACGACCGGCTGGCCGAGCCGCTCCGAGAGCCATTGTCCGGTCAGCCGCGCGGTGATGTCGGCCGAGCCGCCCGGCGGATAGCCGATGATCAACCGCACCGGTTTGCTTGGATACGTTTGCGCTTTTGCAACGCGCGAGACGGCCGGTAGCGCAACGGCGCATGCCGCGATCTGTAGAAATCGTCGACGGGGAAGTGTCATGATGCCTCCCGGAGCAATTGACGGCCATAGACTACCAGCGCGCCACACGCGCCGCGAGAGCCCAATATTCAGATGCGTTGTCACACTCGTCTCTTGGTTTTAACGCGCGCTTCCTGTGATAGATATGGGCCATGCGACTGACACCGCGACGCGATGCGGAAACCACGAGTGCCGGCGGATCCAATGCCGCCAACTCGTCGCAGTGGTTCCGCTCGATCCTGGTCGCCGTGCTGGTCGCTTGCGCCTATGTCCTGGCGGCCAGGTGGAGCCTTGCCCTGCTGACGCCCGATGGCGTGGCCGTGTTCTGGCCCGCCGCGGGCATCGCCGCCGGCACGCTGATCGTGGCCGGGCCGAGTGCGCGATTGGCGGTCGCGGTCGGGACGATGGCCGCGACCATCGTCGCCAATCTGATGGGCGACCGGAATCTCTGGAGCACGCTCATCTTCGCAATATGCAATGCCGGCGAAGCCCTGATCGCGGCCGGGCTGATCGAGCGCTATTTCGGCTCGCCGTTCAGCCTCAATCGCCTGCGCAACGTGCTGGGCTTCGTGGCGGTTGCGATCGTCGCCACCACCATTTCGGGCATTGGCGGCACCATCGGTTTCCTGCTGTTCCATGATGCTCCCGTATCGATCTTCCGCACCTGGCAGAACTGGTTCGCATCCGACGGGCTCGGCATCGTGACGATGGCGCCACTGATCATCGGCCTCGCCTCGGCGGCACGCACGCCGCCGGGCCGCAGCGAGACGTTCGAAGGCCTGGTCGCCCTGGCGTGGCTCGTCGTCATGAGCGTCTTCGTCATCGCGCTGCCGCCCGGCCCCTGGACGACGGTCGTGCCGATCGCCTTGCTGTTTCCGCTGCTGCTGTGGATCGCGGCGCGTTGCCAGCCGGTGTTCGCGGCGGCGGCGACCTTCATCGTCACCCTGGCGATCGTCTGGACGACGACGATCGGCATCGGTCATTTCGGCGATCCCAGCCTCCCGATGTCGGACCGCGTGCTGGCGGCCCGCGCCGGCATTCTGGCCGTTGCGCTGTGCGCCTACGTGCTGGCCGCGCTGTTCGCCGAGCGGCGCGAGCACGAGGCCGCGCTGATGGAAAGCGAGGCTCGCCTGCAGGAGGCCCTGACGGCCGGCGCGGTCACCACGTTCGTCTGGGAGGTCGGCACCGGCTCGACCCAGCGCAGCGGCAATGCCGCGAGGATTCTCGGGTTCGAGCCACGGCAGGCTTTCACCGCGAACGATTTTCTCTCCCGGATCGATCCGGAGGATCGCCAACGCTTCAAGGCCGTGGTGCATGCGGTGAGCCCCGAACAGCCCACCTATACGGTCACCTTCCGCTTCAAGCAGCCCAACGGCCGCGAGCTCTGGCTCGAGGAGACGGCGAAGGCCGAGTTCGACGCCGAGAAGCGACCTATTCGTCTGAAGGGCCTCACCATCGACGTGACCGCGCGCAAGCAATCCGAGGATAACCAGAGGCTGCTGATCGCCACGCTCGACGACCGCGTCAAGAACCTGCTGGCGCGCATCGCCATAGTCGCCAAGGACAGCCGTCGCGGCGGCGGCTCGCTCGATACCTACAGTCAGGCGCTCGAGAGCCGCATCCAATCCATGGCCGATGCCCATGCGCTGCTCAGCCGCAATCGCCTGCGCGGTGTCGATCTTGCCGAGCTTGTCCGCCAGCAGCTTGCGCCCTATGCGACGGATGCCAGCACGATCATCGGCGGGCCGGACGTCACGCTTTCGGTCACGGCGACCCAGGCGCTGGCGATGGCGCTGCACGAACTGGCGACCAACGCCGCGAAATACGGCGCGCTGTCGACGCCGCATGGACGGGTGGAGGTGAGCTGGAGCCGCGGATCGGGCGGCGATGCGGCTGACCTGTCGATCACGTGGCGCGAGGTCGGCGGCCCCGCGGTCGCAGCTTCGCCCGACGCCGGATACGGCGTCAGCCTCATTCGTGAGCTCATCCCGCACGAGCTCGGCGGCTCGGTCGATCTCGCATTCGCACCCGGCGGCGTTTGTTGCAAATTCGAATTTCCGGTCGAGCGCGACGGGCAGAAAGACCATCGCCAATTCGGCTCATCCAGGCTCAAGTCGCTCGACGAGCAATCGCGACATCGTTCAATATAGCCGCTGACCAATTTCCACTCACCGAGCTCGCTTCCCGAGTAGCCCGCGGCAGAGACTCCATGCTGACTCTCTATTCCTATCCCGAACTGTTCGGCGTCGCGGACAACAACGGCTATGGTCTGAAGGTGTTCGCGTTCCTGCGGCTCGCCGGCGTGCCGTTCCGCCACGAGCACATCTTCGATGCGTCGGCGGCGCCGCGCGGGCAACTACCCTACATCGTCGACGACGGCGAGACGATCGGCGACAGCGACACCATCATCGCCCATCTCATCGCCAAATACCGCTTGGCGATCGACGACGCGTTGAGCGCCGCGCAGCGCGACACCGACCACCTGATCACCCGCATGCTCGACGACCTCTATTGGGTGATGTCGTATTCGCGCTGGAAGGACGAGCGGTTCTGGCCGGCGTTTCGCGACGCGCTCATCAGGGAGCATCCGAGCCTGACGGAGGCCGCCCTGCGCAAGGCGCAGGAGTTCAACTTCCAGCGCTACCACTTCCAGGGCATCGGCCGTTTCGCACCGGACGCCGCCTATGCGCGCGGGCTCGCGGACCTGCGGGTGCTGGCCAACGCCATCCCGGCGAGCGGTTATGTGCATGGGGAGAAGCCGACCAGCATCGATGCCGGCATCTACGGATTCATCGCCAACATCTACTTCTACGAGATCGACACCCCGCTGCGGCAATTCGTCATGGCGCACGACAACATCGTGCATCACTGTCGCGCCATCCACGATGCCGTGACCGCGAAGCAGGGATAGTCGATGCTCGGGCGCATCAGAGCTTGGCGTGAGGAACGCCGCAGCAGGCAGGCGGCGACCGAGCGCGCCTTGAAAAAGTTCCAAGACACACGCGGCGTAGCGGCGATGGGCGCCCACGCGCTTGCTCACGATCCGCAACAGACGATAGTCCGCGTGATGCATTTTGCGGGCCACATCCCGCCCGAGCGGGCCTGGTACGCGGTTTCCCGGGATGGCGGCGAGGTTCGCGAGTTGTCGTTCGACGACGTCGCGCACCTCGAGGGACCGTGGCGCTAGCAGGGAATGCTTGCCGTCATCGCACGAGAGGTGCAGAGTCGGAGCAATCCTCCAACTCGAGGTGAAGCGATGTCGCACGTGACATATCAAATCGTCCAACACGATGGCGGCTGGGCCTACAAGGTTGATGGCGTGTTCTCCGAGCCCTTCCCCACGCACGCGGATGCGCTCGCGGCCGCCAAGGCGGCCGCCGCGGAGCAGAAGGTCCCGGGGCACACCGAGGTCATCGAGTACGAGGACGAGAAGGGCAAGTGGCACACGGAAACCGCTCCCGGCAGGGATCGTCCCGAGACCGACGTGAAAGACAGCGAATAAACGTCGCTAGCTGTATCGTGCAGCGGCGTCGGGCATGGCCAGCGCATTTTGCAACATCCGGATAACCGGAAATGCAAGGCCGCAAAGCAGCGCCATGATCCAAAATCCGTCCGCTCCGAACCGCCCATAGAGCCAGCCCGAAAAGATCGTCAGCAGCGCGGTGGCGCCGCCGACCCCGATCAGGCCGTAGACCGCCTGGGCGGTCCCCGCCAGCGCGGACGGCACGGCAGCGGTGATGATCCGCATGCAGGCGAGATGAAGCAGGGCAAAGGTGAACCCGTGCAGCGGTTGAATCATGGCAAGAACGGCCACTTCGACCGTGAGGGCCATCACGACCCAGCGTAGCACGCCGCACGCCGCCGCGACCGCCAACGCACCGGTCGGCCCGAGCACCCGCAACAGCCACGGACCAATGACCAGGAAGACCACGACCTCGGCGGCCACCGACTCCGACCACAGCAGTCCCGTGGTCGCCGTGCCGATGCCGGACGCAGTCCAGCGGATCACGGCAAACGAGTCGTGCATCGCATGGCTGCCGAGCACCAGCGCGGCGACCACCGTAACGCACACGAACGCGCGTTGGCGGAGCAGCAACCGCCACGCATGATCGGTCCCGCGCTTCGCCTCGGCGACCGTCGCCGCAGATCGCGGGAACGCAGGCACCACTAGCGCGCACATGGCGGCCGCGAGCAGGCCCGCGGCGCTGAGCCAGATGATCGCGGACAGATCAAAGCGACTGGCCGCCTGCCCGGCCACGATAGCGCCGGCGATGAATGCTGCCGACCCCGCTCCTCGAACCCATCCGTATTCGAAGCCCCTTCCTCCGCCGGTTCGCGCCACGCCGGCATTCGCCAGCGTTAGCGCGTCCGCGAGCGGGACCAGCGGAGCGAGCGCCGCGGCATGCAGCAGGCTCAGCGCTGCAATCGTCCAGAATCCGTGAATCGGCACATAGGCAAGCGTGGCAGCGCTTGCGATGAGCGCGCAAATCATGAGCGTTACACGAAATGCCTGAAAACGATCCGCGAGGCGTCCGGTGAGGGTACCGGAGATCAGCCGCACGGCTGTCGCCGCTCCGAGCACCAGCCCGAGCGCGTCCGGCGCCAAGCCACGCGATGCGATGAAAGCGGGCAGGAATGGCGAGGCAAATCCGAACGCACTGAACAGCGCCGAATATAAGATGACGAACCGGAACAGCGGGTCGGACCGGGTCATGACAACCGCCCTATCGTCGAAGCCGGTGCTCCATTGCTCCGCCATCGCCTCAGTCCAGCAACGATGGACGCGGTCACGGTGTTCCGGGCCGTCATCGGCGCCACCCGACGAAGCCTCGGCTCATTTGCGTCTGAATGGATCGCCCCCCCCTGGGGCGGGGCACTCGTCGCGGATAGTCATCCGCTATCGCCGAGGCGGCATGTCACGAATCGCGAGAATTGCAGACCAAGCCTGAGAGTCCGCGAACGAACTAAGGCCGTCTTACCGGTCGGCGCACCTGAGCCGCTAGAGCGGCTTCTTGCGCTCGTTGAGCTCGATATACGTGCCCCACGGATCGTAGATGAACGCCAGCCCGTCACCGGTCAACGGGTTCGGCGTGTAGGGTCGGTCGATCTTGACGCCTTCGGCCTCGAGCTTCTTCAGACGCTCCTGCAGGTTCGTGACATCGAAGCCGATGTGGTCGAGCACGCGTCCCTTGGTGGTCACGGTCGGCGTCGTGGTCTTGGCGAAGCGCAATTGCGTACCGGGCAGGTCGGCAACCGGCGCGTTGTTGCGCACGCCCGGCTTGGCGCCGAAGTGCTTGACGTACCAGGCTTGCATCTGCGGGATCACGGATTCCTCGACATAGAAATGCACGTGCTCATGCCGGATCGGCATGGTCTGGGTCTTGTCCTCCAGCACCTCGATGCGCAAACCGTCGGGCGTGGTGACCCAGGCCTGGTCCAACCGGTTGTTGTTGCCGCCCTGCACCGGCACGCCCGCGGCCTTCCACTTGGCGACCGCCTCCTGGACGTTCGGTACGATGAAGCCGACGTGGTTCACCACCGAGCCGTCGGTGCCGCCGGTCGGCGGCGTCCCGGTCTGGCGCAGATGCAGAAACACCATCACGCCGGGGAAGCGGGCGATGTTGAAATCGCCCGGCTTGATCGCGGTCCCGCCCATATCGACCAGAATCTTCTGGTTGGCCTCCACATTCGTGGAGTTGAGATGCCAATGTCCCATGGTCACGCCTGCTTCGTTGGGCGGAAACGCCTGCGCCAGCGCCGTCGCCGGCGACAAGAGCGACACGAGCCACAGGGTGGAAATCAGCTTTCGCATTGTGACCTCCCTTGTTGGTTTGTTATTGCCCGCGTGCAATTCGCCCAATTCACGCGGTCAGATGATCGCGGAGCAGCCGGCCGTAGCCGGGAATGCTGCCGCCGCTCCCGAGCAGGCGCAGGCCGGCCCAAAGGCTGACGGCATTGTTGGCGAGGACCGGCTTGCCGAGCTCGCCCTCCAGCCGCTCGACGATGCTCATCGACGGCCAGTTGCCACCGGGCATGATGATGGCGTCGGCGTCCGGCCGATCGGTGCGGCGGCCAAGCTCATAGGCCAGGTCGGGACCCACCCGGCCGAGCTCGATCGACGCCACGAACCCCACCACCTCGCTATGGACCACCTTGAAGCCGCTGGTCTCCATGAAGTCGACCATGGGCTTGTCCATGGTCTTGCTCCACGGCGCGCCGATGGCGATGGTCTTGGCACCGAGCCGCGTGAGGGCATCGACGAACGCTGTGGCCGCCGTGGTCGCGGGCTTGCCGGAAGCATCCTCCATGCGCTTGATCAGCTCGCGGTCGTAGCCCTTGCCCTTGGCGAGCGTGGGCGCGGTCGCCGCGAACACGATGACATCGACCTCGGCGTCGGCGAGCTTGCGGCTCTCGGATTCCAGCTCGAGTACGCAGCGGTCCTGCTCCTGCGGGGTGATGTCGCGATAGGCTACGCGTCCCGTATGCAGCGAGATGGTCGGTGGCAGCGCCGCCATGAACTCCGGTTCCTGGGTGGTGTTGGACGAAGGCGTCAACAGGCCGAAGCGATGCGTCTTCTTGACGTGAGACATGTCTTTTACTGCGAGCCTTCGAGACCGGCGGCCTTGATGACGGGCTGGAATTTCTCCGACTCCGACTTGATGTAGCGCTCGAAAGCCTGCGGGCTCGCGCTGCTGACCGCCTTCGAGCCCTGCTTCAGGATTGCGTCCTTCACGTCGGCCATCGCCAGCGCCTTGGCCATTCCTGTATGCAACTTGCTGATGATCTGCGGCGGGACGCCGGCCGGCGCCAAGAGCCCGCTCCATCCCACCACGACCACGCTCGGATAGCCCGCCTCGGTCGGGGTCGGCGTGTTGGGAAACTGCTCGTCGCGCTTGTCGCCGAAGGTGGCGAGCAGATTGAGCTTCCCGGTTTCCACGAAATCGGTCACGCCGGCGGTGGTCGTGAATGCGAGCGGAATCTGCCCGCTCAGCACGTCGGTGATCGCCGGTGTCTGCCCCCGGTAGGGCACATGGGTCAGCTTGATGTCGGCCGCGATCGACAGCAGCACGCCCATCAGATGGGTCATGTTGCCGATGCCGAACGAGCCGTAGTTGACCTGGCTGGGATTGGCCTTCGCGCGGTCGACCAGATCCTTGATCGACTTGATCCCGGAGGCGGGATTGACCACCGCGCCGAGCGGGTTCTCGGTGGTCTGCGTGATCGGCGCGAAGTCGCGCAACGGGTCGTAGGGCAGCTTCTTGTAGATGAAGCTGTTCGTCGTCACCGCGCTCACCGGCGCATAGACCAGCGTGTAGCCGTCGGGCGCCGCCTTGGCGGCGGCCTCCATGCCGATGATGGCGTTGGCGCCCGGGCGGTTGTCGACCACCCCTTGCTGGCCCCACAGCTCGCCCATCTTCTGCGCCAGAACGCGCGCCTGCAGGTCGACGCCGGAACCGGCTGCCTGCGGCACGATGATGCGAATGGGGCGGTTCGGAAAATCGTCGGGCGTCTGCGCCGAAGCGGCGGCCGCGCCCGCAAGCAACGCCGCGCTCGCCAGCGCAGCAAACAGCATGCGTCCGCTCATTGGCGCGTCTCCCCGATGTCTTTCTTGGCCCGTGCGGTGTTGTCCCGCGCCGTGGTCGGCCGCCGACGCCTTGTGTCAGCGCACCGCCGCCATGATGACGCCGGCCGGCGAACCTCGTCAACCGCTGGCTGCTGCTCGCGTCGCCCGCTCGGCCTGACCGCGCTGCGGCGCCGCCCGGAGCATGTCCATGAGCTTCCGCGCCGAGCCGAGGTTTTCCAGATCGCCGACGGCGTCGATCGTGCCTGCGATAGCGGATGGTGTCAGCACGCCGTCGGCATAGGTGCGGAATTTGCTTTCGATCTGGGCACGCGACAGCGGGTTCTCCGCCGACCCGCGCGGATGATCGCAGCGCGCCGTGAGCGTCGTGCCGTCGGTGTCGATCTCGACCACCGCCCGCACGCCGGTCAGCGCAGCATCGGGACGCAGCTCGATCTGTTCGGCCGCGGCGCGCCGCAGCTTCGGATCGTCGTAGCGTTCGGGCTCGAACTGGTCGAGGGTGAGCTCCTGGTCGTGCAGGATGACGGCTGCGGTGTAGTGACCCGAAATCAGCGCGTCGAACTTCGCCTTGTAGCGCGCCAGCTTGCCGTGCAGATCGAACACCGGCTGGCTCAATGCCACGCGGACCTTGCTCACCCTCGCGGGATCGATCCTGTGTCGTTCGATGAGATCGAACAGCGCGGTGTTCATGCCCTGGATCGACGAAGCGGACGGCCAGAGCCGCAACGCGATCTGCTGGAGCTCCCAGCGTTTGCCGAGATCGGCGGTGACCGCCTCGGGGCGGCCGCCGCTGGCATAGGTATTGTAGAGGCCACCGTCCTTGGCGGTCAGGAATTCGCGCGTCGCCAGAAACTTCTGCTCGGCCAGGAGCGCCGCCATCAGCCCCGAGAGCGCGCCACGGCACTGGTGGAATTTCACCGTCGGTGTTCCCCAGGCCGCAAAGGTGCCAGCCGCCTGGCTGCCGGCGAGCCCGAACGCCTTGGCCATGGTCTCGCTATCGAAGCGGCGCAACCGGCCGACCGCCGCGGCCGCACCGAACGGACCGAGCACGCCCGGGCCGTGCCAGCCCTTGGCCCGGAACACTGGGTAGTCGAGGCCAATCCCGACCCGCGTCGTCACCTCGCAGCCAGCGGCGATGGCGACCAGGAGATCGCGGCCGGACGAGCCGTCGCGCTCGGCGATCGCCAAGGCGGGCGGGATCACTTCCGGCGTGACATGGGTCAGCGTCGAGCGGTGCACGTCGCACATGGTCACCGCGGTGACGAGATAACCATTGAGGATCGTTGCGCCGGCAAGCGACAGCCGGTCACCGCCGATGACGCTGCTCTCATCGGATTGCGCCAATCCCGACGCCAGCGCCGCCAGCTGCTGCGTCTCTTCGCCCCGGTGCCCGGCGACCGCACATGCCAAGGTGTCGAGCAGGACGTTCTTGCAGTGCTCGCGGACATGCCCGGGAAGATCGTCGTATTGCAACGACGACGCAAAGCCGGCCAGCACCTCGGTGACGTTTCCCGACATCGAAATTCTCCCTTGCGGAGGCCTTTTTTGAGGAAATCCGAGATCGCCCCTCCCGCGATCCATTCTCTTATATCGTACTTGGAATCCGCGGCCGCGGGCAACCGGCCAAGCAGCACTCGGTTGCGTCGGGTGAAAGCCGGGACGTATCATTCCCCAGCCCCGAAACAGGACCGACCGCATGCTTCCGGCTCCAGGCTTTCATCACCTGCATCTGAACTCGGTCGATCCTTCGGCTGCGATCGACTTCTACGTCCGGCAATTCGCTAGCACCTCGAAGACAAGCTGGGCCGGCCTTCCGGCGCTCGCATCGCCGAACGACGTCCTCATCCTGTTCAGCAAGGTGGATGCGCCGCCGCCGATCACGCCTCAGTCGGCGATCTGGCACTTCGGCTGGCACGTGACCGACGTGCGTCAGTCGCTTGCGACCTACCAGGCGCGTGCGGACGTGCAGCTGCTGCCGCTCTACACCACCGACGAAGGAGGTTCCGTCCCGATCAGCAGCGACACCTGGCCACCGACCGGCGCCGTGCTTGGGCTGACCAAGGCCGAGATCGCCGACGCCAAGGCCAAAGGCATCAAGCCCAAGGGCGGCGGCGGTTTCGCTTACATGGCGGGTCCCGACGGCGCGATCGTGGAATACCTCGGCGATCTGCCGGCCGAGCGTATGAACCACGTGCATCTGTGGCAGGAGCAGCCGTTCTGCGCACAGCTCTGGTACCAAAAGCACCTCAATGCGACGCCGGTGGCGGGTCGCGGCCCCGCGACACCGCGCACCGAAGCGAACTGCCGGGTCGAGCGCGGACCGGACCGCACCTGGCCCGCGCTCAATCGCGAAGGCATGTTCCGCACGCCGTCGGCCGCCGTCCTGTTCGGCGACGTCATGCTGACATGGTACATGCGCCAGGGCGACGCGCCGCTCGCGGGAACGCGCGGGCAACTCTACGACCACATCGCGTTCAGCGTCGCCAATCTCGACGCCTGGGTCGCCAAGCTGCGCGCCGAAGGCGTCACGTTCCTGCAGGAGCCCTACCCGCTCGGCGATACCCGCGCGGTGATGATCGAAGGCCCGAGCCGCGAAGCGCTCGAGCTGGTGGAGGTCAGGTAGGCCGGCGTTCCGCTAGAGACCACCTTCAACGTCCGACTCGAAGCCGCGGGAAGCAGTGACGACCGTCAACATTCATAGTCACTCTAATACTTTATTTCCTAGTCGCGGAGCTTGATTCCTAGCGGCGTGTTCAAGTCGGCTCTCATCGCGCAGTGGGCGGCAATTGTTTCGGGGCCGCTCACGCAGTCTTGAATTCATCGCTTGTGGACAAGCGCGCAGCGCCTTCCCGGGTTACCGACGCGAACCGAACTTCGACGCAATGTAGATGCCATCTCGCCACATCCA
>Ga0126382_10000436_pt1 | contig 16234 bp, 13 predicted proteins | sample PanSoiMetPlot_30_FD_92548 | JGI IMG/M metagenome (GOLD analysis project Ga0126382, IMG submission 92548) | Tropical forest soil microbial communities from Panama - MetaG Plot_30 | ecosystem: Environmental > Terrestrial > Soil > Tropical forest > Bulk soil | place: Panama | collected 2016-02-17
CAGGCCGGCCTGGCGCTGCTGCTGGCCGGGCCGCTGGCCCGGTGGATGCGCCGCCCGCTCGCCTGGGCGGCGGTCGCGACCGTCAACCTGTCCGCGATGACCTTGTTCCTCTGGCACCAGACCGCCTTCCTGGCGGTCACCGCCGCCGGGCTGGCCCTCGGCACGCTGCCGGGCCTGCATACGGCTCCGGTCAGCGCGGCGTGGGTGCTCGAGCGGGCCGCCTGGCTCCCGGTATTCGCCACCGCGCTGGCCGCCCTGTGGCTGGTGTTCCGGCGCGCCGAACGGGCACCGCGGCGGCGCTCAGCCCGAGGCGGAGGCGGCACCGTGGTGCCCGGCGCCCTAGCGGGCGAGCGTGGCCGGCTGCGGCTCCTCCGCGGCCGCGCCCGCCGCCGGGGCCGCGGGCTGGGCCGGGAGGAACAAGACGGCCAGGATGGCCCCGGCCGCGGCGACCAGGCCGGCCACGAGGCAGGCGACGGACAGGCTAGCTCGGGCTCAGTTGCACCGCCATCGAATGCTCGACCAGCGCGATGAGGGTGGCCTTGGTGGACGCCCTGCTCCGGGCGTCGCATTCCACGATCGGCACGCTGGGGCTTACCGACAGCGCCTCCTGGACGTCGGTGATCGTGTGCGGGAACTGCCCGTGGAACCCGTTGATGCCCACGATGAACGGCAGCCCCGCGGTCTCGAAGTAATCCACCGCGGGGAAGGAATCGGCCAGCCGCCGGGTGTCCACCAGCACCACCGCGCCGATGGCGCCCTGGATCAGGTCGTCCCACATGAACCAGAACCGGTGCTGGCCGGGGGTGCCGAACAGGTACAAGATCAGCCCGGCGTCCAAGGTGACCCGGCCGAAGTCCATCGCCACCGTGGTGGTGGTCTTGTCCGGCACGTGCGACAGGTCATCCACCCCGGCGCTCGCCGTGGTCATCACCGCCTCGGTGGTGAGCGGGGTGATCTCCGAGACCGACCCGACGAAGGTCGTCTTGCCCACGCCGAAGCCGCCGGCGACGACGATCTTCACCGACGTCATCGCCGCCTCCCCCGCGTTGCCTGGGAGGGGAGGTCTAGAGCTTGCGAAGTCCACTGAGCACCCTTTCGAGCAGGTTCAGGTCCGGGCGACCCTGCGCGTGATCTAGCTGATGAACTCTGACCAGTCCTTCCACCGCCATGTCGGCGATGAGGACCCTGGCCACGCCCAAGGGCATCCTGAGCACGGCAGATATCTCGGCTACCGAGCGCCAGTCCCGGCAAAAGCCCAAGATGGCCTGGCACTCCGGGCTGAGGACCGATAGGTCGCGGGCCTCATAGTGTGAAGCAGCCACCATGGCTTCGATCTGCAGCTGGTACCGCGGCTTGGTGCGCCCGCCCGTCACCGCGTAGGGCCGGACCAGAGAACTCCCCGCGGTCTCGGTCCCGCCTGAGCGTTTACCGTTCAAGAACCCGTGCCGCCCGCCAGCTTGTTGCCAGTCATCCCGGCCGGGCCCGGACATCAACCTCTCCTGTCACTGCCTGCCATCCTCCGACCCAAACGCACCACGCATATCGGGGGTGAGCGCGCGGCCCACCCGCTCCACGAGCAACGTCATCTCATAGGCCACCAGGCCCATGTCGCAATCAGCGGATGCGAGCACGGCCAGGCTCGATCCGTCGCTGATCGCCATCACCAGTAGCAGCCCGCGCTGCATCTCCACGACCGTCTGGGTTACAGGGCCACCCTCGAACACCCGCGCAGCGCCTTGCGTCAGGCTGGTCAGCCCCGATGTCACGGCAGCAAGCTGGTCAACCCGGTCCGGCGGGAACCCGTTCGAGAACGCCAGCGGCAAACCATCGGCCGAAACAACGATCGCATGAGCAACAGAAGGGACCCGCTCAACGAAGTTGGTGATCAGCCAGTTCAGATCCTGGACCGGACGGGTTAGCGGGCTCACACCCACTCCTCTCTGCGTGGCCTCAGCGTGACCACCTCCTCTGACAGCGCGGGGCCGTCATACCATGGCGACGCATAACACGTCATATAACGTATCGTCGCCATCCCCACCAGCGGCCTTGTCGTCCTGCGCGGCGGCCCGCCCCTCGCGGACACCGCGCTGGAAACTGGCCAGACGTTCCCTAGTCTGCGCCGCCGAACGGGATGGCGCAGGCGATGCGGGCGAAGTTCCACCGCTCACACCGCCGGGCACGAGGTTCGCCTGGGGCACGCGCTTGGGCAATCCCGCGACGGTCGTGCCGCCCGAGACCGGCGCATGCGCCACTTCCGCAGCTTCCCAGCCCACGTCAGCCGGTGAGCTCCAGTCGCCGGTGGTTGTGGTACTGACCGCCCCGGCCCTGACGGGGTGGTCAGTACCATGCCTGCCGCGGCGGAACCAATCGGACTCCACGGACTCGAAAATGGGTAGCCTGTTCTCCTCCCCCAGGCTTGCCGGCGGCGGCACTATGACGTCGTGCTGTGCCGCCTGGCTGATTTCGGTGCCGAACGTGGGCTCTTTGAGGCCGCCCAGGGGATGGTCCAGGCTCTGCGCGTCGTCGCCGCCGGCGACCGGCGTGACAACGGAAGGGAGTTGGCCGGGCTGAAGGCTGGGCGTGCTGGTGGCGCCCGTGGGCGTGCTGGTGGCGCCCGCGAGGGTACCGTCGGTGTCGTAGCTGGCCCCTGGGTCCGCCACCGGGGCGGTGCTGGCGTCCGCGTCCACCGGCGAGACCGCCGCCGTGTCACCGAGGTCGGGCCGCAGCGGCGCGAACCTGGGGGTGCGGGCGACGTTGACCGCTTCCATCGCGGCGGAACGGTCCTCGGGCTGCCCGGGCTCCGGCCATTCGGCCAGCAGGGCCTGGCTGGTGGGGACTGCCGCAGCAGGCGCCGTCACCTCGAACCGGCGAAGACCTGGCGGCGCGGGGGTGGTCTCGTAGGTGATCACCTCATCGGGAAGCCACACCAGCGCCGTCAGCCCGCCGAGCGAGGCCGACCGTAGCCGGACCCGGATACCGTGCCTGGCGGCCAGCCGGGCGACCACGAACAGACCCATCCGGCGGGAGACCGCGACGTCCACCACAGGCGGATTGTCCAGCCGCCAGTTGGCGTGAGCCATCTCCTGGGGGTCCATGCCGACGCCCTGGTCAGTGATGTCCAGCAGCACGCCGCCGCTGTTGAGCAGGTGACCCGATACGCTCACTGGCGTGTCAGCGGCCGCGAACGAGGTGGCGTTCTCGGTCAGCTCGGACAGCAGGTGAACCACGTCGTTGACGGCCTGGCCGCGCACGGAGATCCCGGGCTGCACGTTCAGTGTGACGCGCTCATACTGCTCGATCTCGGACACGGCAGCCCGGAGCACATCAACCAGCGCCACCGCGTGTGTCCACCGCCTGGCCACGTCGTGACCCGCCAGAACCAGTAGGTTCTCGGAGTTGCGCCGCATCCGAGTGGCGAGGTGGTCCATCTGGAACAGGTTCGCCAGCCGTTCGGAGTCCTGCTCGCCCTGCTCCAGGTCGTCGATGAGACGGATCTGGCGCTCGACCAGCGACTGGCTGCGCCGGGAGAGGTTCACGAACATGGCGTTCACGTTGCCGCGCAGGGCGGCCTCGTTGGACGCCAGCCGGATCGCCTCACGGTGCACCTGGTCGAACGCCCGCGCGACCTCACCGATCTCGTCGGTAGAGTCCACGTCGATGGGCACGACCTCCTGGGGCACTCCCTCGGCATCGGTCTCATTAATCCGGCGCACAGCCTCAGGCAACCGCACACCCGCTACGTCAAGCGCGCCCGTGCGCAGCCGGCGCAGCGGGCGGATCATGGATCTGCCGACCGCCACCGTGGCCACGAACGCGAGGACGAGCACCAGCACAATGGCCGAGCCCCAGATGATCACATCGGTGATCGCGTTGTTGCGCAGCGCTACGCTCCTGGCGATCACCGAATTTACCAGCTGCGCTTCCACCGAGCGCATGCCGCCGACCACGTCGTTGAGTGACGATTCGGCGTTGGCGATCACCGGATCCTCGGCACCCGGCGACCCGGTTGGGGTCAGTGAGACGGCCTGCTGCACCTGAGCTTGCGCCCCGGCCACGGTCGGTGCCGACAGCGCACTGCTGAAAAGCTGGCGCTGGCTCGCCGTGGCGGCGCCGTTGAATTGCGCCTCGTTGGCTTGCTGCTGCGCCACGGCGGCGGTGATCGCCGACTGTATGTCTGGAGTGAAGCCGGCGGGTGTCAGGCCAATCAGGCTGCTCGACTGCGCGGCGGTGATGAGCGCCCGCTCCTCCGATGCCTTCTCCTTCATGGCGGAGACCAGGCCGGCCACACGGACCCCATCGGCCAGCGCCGAGTCGCTGCTGCCCACTGCGACCTGGTCATCCACGGCCAACAAGGTGTTGATCTTGTCGGTGTACTCCTGGATCACTGCCAGGGGAGGGAGCCGGGAACCAGTCGCGGCCGTCCGCAGAGGCCCAAGCCCGTCGATCGCGGCAATCGCAGCACGCGCCTCCTGCTGGGTCAGTTCGGAGTACCCGTCGCCGATCTGCCCGAGCAGGCTCTTGACCTGCCGAGCCGACCGTGATGAGGCAGCGTAGTCCCCGTGGGAGAGGACCGTCAGCTCCAGCTGGGCACTAGCGGCTAGCGCAGAACGCTGCGACTGGGCAGCGGCCCGGCCGCCGTTATAGCCCAGCGTGATGAACGTGATCGTGTCCTGGCGCTCGCTCTGCAGCGCTTGCACGAGGCCGATGATCTTTCCATCGAGGTTCGCCAGTCGCACTACCTGCTGATATGCGAACGCACTCTGAACCGACGAGGCGATGCGGATGCCGCCCAGGGCAACGGCGGCCAGGACCGGAATGACGACCAGCAGAAGCAACCGAGAGCGGACGCGCCAGTTCTTCAGCGCACGCCGTGAGCTCGGGACGGGTGGCTGCAATGGGGCGCCGCCTCGGCGCCGGCCATTAGCCAAGGCCGGAGCAGGGTCATTCGAGGGCGCGCCGCCGGGCACTAGGCGCTCCACAGCGCCATGCTCTCCGGTGCGCGCCGACACCTGCTCGGAAGCCTCAGCTGCTGCCGCAGTGCGAGTCCTCCTGCCACTGGACCACACAGCACTGGCACCCCTCATCTTGGGACCGCTAGGCACCCGCTAAGGATGCGGGCGCAGCCAGGACGATATGACATGCCCCTTCCCGGCCGGCAATCATCGCGCATGATGCCACGCCCAACCGGTGGCAACTCTAACGCGTGCGCGGGCGGTGCCGCCTAGGTATCAGAGCACCCACTTGGAAATCGGCATTTGGCTACAGTCGCCCGGAAGCTGGGCGATACTAGGACACCGTGTTCCGCTACCGCCCTTTCCGCAGAGATCCGCGCCTCTTCCCCGCAAGCGCCGGAAGGCACTCCATGTGGCCAGCCCGCGCTGGCGACAGCGGCACGGCCCGGCGAATCTCGCTGGGATTCCTGGCCGTCACCCTGCTGGCCGTCGGCTGCACATCGGCTAGTAGCCCCACCGCCGCTGGGCGGGCATCGATCACGGTAGCAGTCACCTCCGGTGCCGACAATGCCCCGCTCGTGATCGCCGGCAAGAACGGGCTGTTCCGCGATCGCGGTTTGAACGTTGTAGTCAAGACCTACACCTCGCTACGGCAAGAGTTCCAGGCGCTTAAGAACGGCAGCATCGATATCGCGGCCGGCGACTACGCCGACTTCTTCTATGCGGAGGCCGTGGGCAAGGCGTCTCTGCACCTGGTCACCGACGGCTACGACGCCATGTCGAACGTGATGGAGGTACTCAGCCTGCCTGGCTCGGGAATCACGACTCCGCAAGATCTGGTGAACAAGGTGGTCGCCACCCCCGAGCCGCAGCTGATCCCAGCCAACAACGGCCCGTATGCCAGCGGCAGCGTCCCTTACAACATTGAGACGCTGGCTACGGAGGCGGTCCTGAACAGTGAAGGCGTCACCCCCACGAGTGTGGCGTGGCAGCCCACGCCGCCACAGGACATGATCGGGGAGCTGCGAAGAGGGCAGGTGAGCGCCATCCTCGCCACCGAGCCCTACATCACACAAGCGGAGTCACAGCTGGGCGCGGTCGAGGTCATGGACTCGTGCAGCGGCCTGACCGCCAACCTGCCCTTGTCCGGGTACTTCAGCCTTGCTGCCTATGCCCGCGCACACGGCGCGCAGCTTCAGCAATTCCGGGCGGCTCTAGCATCGGCGCAAGCTAACGCGACCGCCGGAGGGTCGCTGCAGGCAATGCTGCCGCAGTTCACGGGAATGAGCACGCAAGACGCTGCCCTGGTCACTATCGGCTCCTTTCCGACATCGCTGATCGTCGGCCAGGTACAGCGGGTCGCCGACCTCATGTACGACTCCGGGGTAATCAGCACCCCGCTCAGCGTAAGCAAGCTGGCCAGCGGTTAGCTGCCGCCCGGCCACCCGGCACGGGCCCGGTTCATGACGCCGGTTCGGCTGACGGCCCGACCACGGATAGTCTGACGTTCTCGGGCACTTCGTGGGCATAGTGGCAGGCTGCAGTGTGGCCGACCGAGACAAGCTGGTCGGCGGGTTCCTCCGCCGCGCACCGCTCCGGGTTACCTAGCCGCTTCCGGAGCCAGCATCGGGTGTGGAACCGGCACCCCGGCGGCGGCGACGCCGGGTTCGGGGGATCGCCGGGAAGTACGATGCGCTGCCGCCGCGCCTCGACCGACGGATCAGGCACGGGCACCGCCGACAGCAATGACACGGTGTACGGGTGCCTGGCATCGCTATAGAGATCGGCCGCCGCGGCCTGTTCCACGATCTGCCCTAGGTACATAACGGCTACGCGGTCGCTCAAGTGCCGGACCACCGCGAGGTCATGCGCGATGAAGAGGTAGGACAGCTTCAACTCGTCCTGCAACTGCCGCAGCAGGTTGATGACCTGCGCCCGGATCGACACGTCGAGCGCGCTTACCGCCTCGTCTGCGACTATCACCGCGGGGTTCAGCGCGAGCGCTCGGGCCAGCCCCACGCGCTGCCGCTGCCCGCCGGACAGCTCGTGCGGGTAACGCCGGGCATGTCCCGGCGATAGCCCGACTACCTCAAGCAGATTGCTGACGCGCTCGCGACGCTCCGTCCTGGTTCCGACATGGTTCACGCGAAGCGGCTCCGCGATGCTCGCGCCGACCCGCCACTTCGGGTCGAGCGACGCTGTCGGATCCTGGAAGACCATCTGGAGCTGGGATCGCCCCGCGTGCCCCCGGGCGGCACCCTTCGTGCCAAATGGCAGCCCGCGAAAGAGAATCGTCCCGGACGTCGGTGGAAGGAGGCCCACGATGGCGCGCCCCAGCGTGGTCTTGCCGCTGCCGGACTCGCCGACCAGGCCCACGGTCTCGGCCGTCGCGAGCTTGAGGGAGAGGCCGTCCACCGCGTGCACCTGTCCGACCGTTCGGCGGAACACCGTGCCTCGCGTGATCGGAAAATGCACGCGAAGGTCGCGCACCTCGAGAAGCGCGGGTTCGCTCACGTAAGGCGCGGGCGTGGTCACGTGGTCTCCTGAGCGACAAGTCCATCCTCAGGCGGCGGTGCCGGCCGGAACCCCGGCCGGAGAGGCCTTCCCCCCTCGACCTCGTCGGCCGCAACTGGGTTGTGACACGCGAGCAGGTGGCCGACGGGGCGCGGGCCCCCGGAGAAGCTGAGCGCTCCCATAGGCGCGAGCGACGGCATCTCCCGCCAGCAGACGTCGAGAGCCCAGGCACATCGGGGCGCGAAGGGGCAGCCACGCGGACGCCGGTCGAGCTCGGGCGGAGAGCCGGCAATGGGTGTCAGCGGGCGTCCCGCGTCGGCGACGCGGGGGATCGACTGGAGCAGTCCGGCAGTATACGGATGACCAGGGCGGGCGAAGATCTCGACGGTCGGCGCGGACTCAACCACGTAGCCTGCATACATCACCATGATCCGCCGCGTCATGCGTGCCATGATCCCGAGATCGTGGCTGATCAGCAGGATAGCCGTCCCGTGCTGTGCGGTGAGCTCGTGAAGCAAGTCGAGCACCTGGGCCTGCACCGTGACGTCGAGGGCAGTGGTCGGCTCGTCGGCGATCAGGAGCGTCGGCCGAAGCGCCAGCGCAATTGCGATCAGCACGCGCTGGCGCATCCCGCCGCTGAACTGGTGCGGGTAGCGATCCAGCTGATCGCTTGGCCGCGGGATCCCAACGGTGCCCAGCAGTTCTGCGGCGCGGTGTCGCGCCTCGCGCCGTCGTATACTCTCGTGAGCCCGGAGCGTCTCGACGACCTGCTCGCCGACGGTCAGCACCGGGTTCAGTCCGCTCAGCGGGTCTTGGGGGACGAGCGATATCTCCTTCCCCCTGAGGCGGCGCATCTCGCGGTCGCTCAGCCGGATCAGGTCGCGGTCGCCGAGCCAGATCTCACCGGTGACGATCCTCGCTGCGGGACGTGGCAAGAGGCGAAGGATGGCCAGGCTCGTCACGGTCTTGCCCGAACCGGACTCCCCGACGAGGCCGAGAGCCCCGCCGACCTCGAGATCGAAGCTCACGCCATTGACGGCGTGGACGACGTTCCGGCGGCTGTCGAAGCGCACGCTGAGATCCCGCACGCGAAGCACCGGATCGCTCGCTGCCGCCTGCGCACGGCCGTCCACGCTCACTCCTGCACCCCGCCGAGGCTCCCTCGAAGACGTGGGTCGATCCAGTCCCGGAGACCGTCGCCGAGCAGGTTAAACCCCAGGACGGTCAGTGCGAGCACCAGCCCGGGGAACGTGATCCACCACCATGCGGTCTGGATATAGCTTCGGCCGTCGGCGATGATCGCCCCCCATTCGGGCGACGGTGGCTGTGCGCCTAGACCGAGGAAGCTTAGCGACGATGTCGCGAGAATCGCGTAGCCGACATCTAGCGAGACCTGGACGACCAGAATGGCCAGCACGTTCCGGGCGAGGTGTCGGGTGGCGATCCACATCGTACCCGCGCGGGCCACCCGGGCGGCGAGCACGAACTCGCGTTCTCTCAGAGACAGCACTTGCCCGCGGATGAGGCGGGTGTACCAGGGCCAGAAGACCACAGCTAGAGCGAGCACTGTGTGCTGCAGGCTCGGGCCGAGCGTCGCCGCGATCGCCGCCGCCAGGACGAACCCGGGAAAGGCCAGGAACAAGTCGGTGACCCGCATAACGATCTCGTCGACGAGGCCGCCCGCCAGGCCCGACACGATTCCGAGCGCCGTCCCGAACGTGACCGACAGGGACAGGATGATAACCGCGACTTCAACCGAGATGCGGGTGCCGGCGATCACCCTGCTGAACAGGTCCCGCCCGAGATTATCGGTGCCGAACCAGTGGTGGACGGAGGGAGGCTGGAGAATGGCGAGCAGGTTGATCTGGTTCGGGTTCTCCGGCGCGATGAGCGGGCCGAACAGCGCGAGCAGCAGGACCAGCGCAACGATCGCGACGCCGAGAACGTTCAGCCGCGACTCCGCAAGGAACGGCTGCACCGCCCAGGGCGCCCGCCGCAATTGTCCCGCGGTCCCCCTGGTCAGGTGGCCCTGCTCCACAGCGTCCTGGTTGATCACGTGTACCGGATCCTGGGGTCGAGGTACAGGTAGGCGATGTCCACGATCAGGTTGATCACCACATAAATGATGGCGATCACGAGCGTCGCTCCGATTGTCGCGTTGTAGTCGTTCGCCTGGATGGCCTGGAAGGCGTAGTTGCCGATCCCGGGCCACTGGAACACCGACTCGACCACGAAAACGCCGGCGGCGAGCAGCCCAAACTCCAGCCCGAGAACGGTCACGGCCGGGAGCATCGCGTTGCGCAGCACATGCCGGCGAAGAACACGCCAGCGGCTGAGCCCTTTCGCCTCCGCTGTCCGCACGTATTCCTCGCCGAGTGAGTCGAGCACGCTCGTCCGCATGATACGGACCATGAGCCCATACACGCCGGCCGCCAGCACGACGACCGGAAGCACCAGATGTTCCGCCGCGTTGACAAACGTGGCGAAATCACCGGTGAGGAGGCTGTCGACTGTCAGCAGGCCGGTGAGGTGCGGTGGCGGTGTCACCGCGGGGTCAAGACGGCCTCCTAGTGGGAGCCACCCGAGCTTGGTATGGAACAGCAGTTGCAGGAGCAACGCGAGCCAGAACACCGGGAGGGAGAGCCCGGCGATCGCGGTGAGGCGCCCGGCCGCGTCCGTGGCCGTCCCCCGCCGGTAAGCGGCCACGGTGCCGGTGACGAGCGCGAGCACAAACCCGACCACAAGTGCGTAGCCCGCCAGTTCGATCGTGGCGGGCAGGAACGTCGCGATGTCGGTGCGCACGTTGCGCCTGGTGACGAACGAGAATCCAAGGTTGCCGTGGATGAGATCCCGCATGTAGCGGCCGTACTGAACGATGAGCGGGTCGTTGAGTCCGTAGATGCGGGCGATGTGAGCGACCGCGGCCTGGCTCGCCTCGGGGCCGGCCATGAGTCGTGCCGGGTCGCCCGGCACGACTCGGGACAGGAAGAACGTTACGAGCGTGACGCCCCAGAGCACGAACACCATGAACGCGAGGCGCCGCGCAATAACCGTGCCCATGGGTCAGTCCGCCTGATGACCCGCCCAGCCGGTCGCCGACTAGGGGCGGGACAAGGCGTAGAAGTCGTATGACTGCACGTAGACCGGGTTCGCCACATATCCCTTCACGTCAGTCCGCAGGTAGCTGGTGTCAATGATCTGCCCCAGTGGAATCCACGGCGGATCCTCTTTCCCCATGACCGTCTGCGCCTGTTGCCACAGCCGCGTCAGCAGCTTGACGTTACTCGGGTCGCTGAACCCGTTGTTGATCGCGTTGTTAACCGCAGCATTCTCGTAGTACCCCCCGTTAAACAGGTGCTGCACAGGCGTCCCATCCTTCGACAAGATCGGGAAGCAGAAGTCCGACGGGTTGTTGTACTCGGGCCACCAGAACCAGTACGCCATGTCAGGTCGCTGCCCCACGGGCTTTGGCGTGGAGATATCGGCGACGAACGCCGGGTAGGCCTTCTCCCTGATATTCACGTGCAGGCCTACCAGCGACAGCTGGCTTTGCAGCAGCAGCCCTGCCGAGTCGCCCTGGCCCGTGTAGAACTCGTAGGTTAGCTGGGTACCTGGTTTGACCCCGGCCTGTTGCAGCAGAGATCTCGCTTTCGCCACGTTCACGGCCGGCGTGTAAGTCCCGGGGGAGGCGTACAGCATCAGGTCCGGCAGGACGCTGGTCGGCCTGTCGATGGTTCCTTTCATCACCGCGGACACGTACTTGTCGGTCGGGAACAGCAGGTTTACCGCCTGCCGAGCCAGCGGCGAAGCGAGGGGCCCGTAGTCGCCGAGGATCACGTAGTACATCCCAAGCACCTTCTGGTTCCCGACGAAGATGCCGGGCGTGCTCCTGAGGGCCTGGGTGTCCTGCGGGGTGGACGGGAAGGCGATGTCGAAGTCACCCGACTGCATCCCCTGCCGGCGGGTCGAGCTCTGCTGGACCTGGAGGATGATGATCTTCTTGAAGTGCGGCCCGCTCCAGCCGCCCCAATAGTTCGGGTTGCGGATCATGACGATCTGATTGCCGGGCGACGCGCTCTGGACCATGTAGGCACCGGTCCCGGCGGAGTGCGACTGGAGGTAGCTGTGCCCCTGATCCTTCCCCTGCTTCTCCACGTTCGGGTTCACGATGCCGGTGCCGTACTGCGAGGCGAGCAGCAGGTCGAACCGCGGTACGGAGGTGCCGAGATCCATGACGACAGTGCCCGGATCCTTCACCACGATCTGCTTGTGGGGGTTGGAGATGTAGTTCGAGGGCGTCGAGCCGGCGCCGAGGTTCGCCGTGATGGTGCGGGTGTACGCCGCCTTCAATGCGTTGCCGTCAAAGGGCGTTCCGTCGCTGTACTTGACACCAGGCCTCAACGCGAATGTCCACACGCTCTTGTCGTGGTTCGTCGAGATTTTTTGCGCAAGCCATGGCTTCGTCTCGGTAGCGCTGTTTCCCTGCATGCGCATCAGCGAATCGTAGATTCCGAAGTTGGGCACGATCGCCGACAGCAGGAAATACGACGCCGGGTCGAAGTCGGGCGTGAACGCGTCCATCGCTACGACCAGCGTTTCCGGATCGCGGTTCAGCGCCGGTCCCGCTGCCTTCTGCGTCGTCGACGTGGGTGTTGAACCGCCGCAGGCCGCGAGCAGACTGCCCGCCGACCCCATCGCCATCACGCCGGAAGCCGCCCCAGCGGCGCTCCGAAGGAACCGCCGACGGCTGTACCGATTGTCCCAGCTTGCCATCATCCTGCCTCCGTCTCGCATCCAGCCGCCGAAGCGCCACCAGGCTAACCCTGTCCACACGCGGGGCTAGTGGCAAGCATCGCGATCACTCCAGCGGGTCGTAGCCCGAGATCACCTCTAGCACGTTGGCAGACCGCGACATCGATGCCGCTGCGCCTGCGGATAACTCAGGACATGGGCCGACAGCAAGCCGTGGCACACCCGGGCCGGGTCGCCCTGAGCGCGACGGCCGGATCAATGATTTCGATCGAGTGACCCACGCCGGTTAGTTACTCCTCGATCGAGCAGCGCTAAGTAGCGTTCGATCGACTCGTAGTTGTGCTCCGATACTCCCGGGCAGGTTAACCGTAGCCTGAGACCAAGGCAAGCGGTCTGGCATCTACTCCGCGATCCCGACGTCGAACGGCTCGTAGCCGTCGGCCACCCGGGGCCAGGGCCGGACCTCCTCCCAGGAGTCAGCGATGGCCAGGAGCATGTGGTCGCGGAACCGCGGGCCGGTGACCTGCAGCCCGAATGGAAGGCCGTTCGGGAGGCGGCAGGCCGGAAGCGAAAGTGCCGGGTGGCCTGTCAGGTTCTGGAGCGAGGTGTTGTACACGTCACCCGGGAGTGCTCCGACGTGGTCGCTCGCGGATAGGCGCCCTTCGGCCAGCCAACCGTGGGCAGCAATCGTTGGTGAGAGCACCACGCCGTTGTCCCCGAGCAGCTCGTCCAGCTCTCGGACGTAACCGAATCGGCGCCGCCTCGCAGCAAGATAGTCGTCCAGCGTTACCCGCAGGCCCTTTTCCAGGAACCAGCGGGCCCCCGGATGCAGGCGGTCGAGGTTCCGTTTCACCACGCCCCGACCCAGCGAACACACATGCTCGGCCGTGGTGACGACGAACCAGTCGGTGTCGGGGTTGCCCGTAGCGAAGAGTGTCTCCGGGTCGATCATCTCGACCGGCAGCCCGATGAGCTCTCGGAACACCGCCACGGCTTCGTCGAACGCCGACTGGATGGCGTCGGGCAAGGGACCCCACGGGGCAAACCGCGGCGTGGCATACAGACGACCCGGACGAGCCGGCCTTCCGGGGGGCCGGCAGGGGAGCGCGGTGGGATCACCGGGAGCGGGCCCGGACTGCACGGCGAGCAGGAGTCGCAGGTCCGCAACCGTCGTCGCGAGGATGCCGTCGGTGGAGTAATCGATCCAGTCAGGAATAGGCTGCCGGGCGATCAAGCCGTTAGTAGGTTTCATGCCTGCCAGCCCGCAGAGGGCCGCAGGGATCCGAACGGATCCCCCGCCGTCGGTCGCGGTGGCGATGGGGGCGAGGCCGGCAGCCAGCGCTGCGCCCGAACCCCCGCTGGAGCCACCCGGCGACCACTCAAGGCCCCAGGGGTTGCGGGTTGCACCGAAGATGAGGTTCGCCGAATAGCCCTCGGTCGCGAACTCGGGGAGGTTGGTCTTGCCGACTATGATCGCCCCGGCGGCCCGGAGCCGGGACGGGGTGAGCCCGTCCCGCGCGGCGACCGGAACCTCGGCGAACAGCGCGGAACCCTGGGTGGTGCGCATACCGGCAACATCCTCAAGGTCCTTCACCAGGACGGGGATGCCCGCGAGAGGGCCAGGATCGCCGCCCGCGGCAACTTGTGCGTCAAGCGCCTGCGCCTCGCTGAGCGCGAGATCGCTCCGAAGGGCTACGACAGCATTCAGGCGGCTGTCGAGACGCGAGATGCGCTCAAGCACCCGCTCGACAAGCTGACGGGACGAAACGCGGCGCGTCCGCACCGCGTCGGCGAGCATGCCGAGCATTGCCCTCCTCCCGCCGGGCCGGATCGAAACAAGCCAAATCCAGCCATCGCCACCGCCGCTACCGACCCAGCCCGAGCTGTCTTGCAATAATCATCCGCTGGACCTCCGAGGTGCCCTCGCCGATCTCGAGCACCTTGGCGTCACGGTAGAACCGGGCGACCGGGTACTCGTTCATGTACCCGTACCCGCCGAAGATCTGGGTGGCGTCGCGCGCGTTGTCCATGGCCGCGTTCGAGGCGATCAGCTTGGCGATCGAGGCCTGCTTCTTGGCCGGCTGGCCGGCCGCCAGCCGTGCGGCGGCGTCATACCAGGCGAGCCGCGCCGTGTGCGCCCGTGCCTCCATGTCCGCCAGCTTGAACTGGATGGCCTGGTAGTGCCCCAGGCGGTGACCGAACGCCTCGCGGTCGGCGACATGGCGCAGGCATTCGGCGACGCACCCGGCAGCCAGGCCAGTGGCCAGGGAGGCGATGGCCACCCGTCCCTCGTCCAGGGTCGCCAGGAACTGCGCGTAGCCGCGGCCGCGCTCGCCGAGCAGGTAATCGGCGGGAACGCGGCAGGAGTCGAAGGCCAATTCCCGGGTGTCCGACGCGGACCAGCCGACCTTGGAGTACTTGCCGCTCACGGTGAGGCCGGGTGTGCCCGCGGGAACGATGATGGTGGAGATGTCGCGGCGCCCCCCGTCCTCGCCGGTGCGGGCGAGCACGGTCACCAGCGAGGTGATCGACGTGCCCGCGTTGGTAATGAACGCCTTCGAGCCGTCGATGACCCACTCCCCGGCGTCCAGCCGCGCGGTCGTCCGCATCCCGCCCGGAATGTCCGATCCGCCGCCCGGCTCGGTCAGCCCGAACGCGGCCAGCCGCTCCCCCGCGCACAGCTCAGGGAGCCAGCGGCGGCGCTGGTCCTCGCTGCCGAACCGGTAGAGCGGCATGGCGCCGAGCGCCACGGCCGCCTCCAGCGTGATCGCCACCGAGGAGTCGACCCTGGCCAGCTCCTCGATGGCGAGGCAGAGGGCGAAGATGTCACCGCCCATCCCGCCGTACTCCTCGGGGAACGGCAGCCCGAACAGGCCGAGCTTGCCCATCCTGGCCACGATGTCGTAGGGGAACTCGCACCGCTCGTAGTAGTCGCCGATCACCGGCGCCACCACGTCGCGGGCGAACTCGGCGACGGTCGCGCGCAGCTCCTCATGCTCGTCGGTGAGCTGGTAACCGATCATGGCTGGTCTCCTTGCAGGGTCTCTGCGAGCCCGTCCGTGCCCGCGGCCGGGCCTGGAGTAACAGGCTCCGGCGCTGGGCTGGTGTGCCTGCGATGCTACTGGCAGCGCACGCCACGGACGCCCAGGCACCGCCACGCCGCCTGCCGCGTTACGCTCGGGTGGACGACCCGGCATACCGGCCTCGCGGTCCTGGAGGACGCCATGGCGACACTGACCTGTCCCGGCTGCGGCGCCGCCGTGAGCCACGACGACCTGATCTGTTTCACCTGCGGCACCAACCTGCCCCGGCGCGGCCCGGTGGAGGAGGACACCACCCCGCCGACGGTGATGCAGGAGTACCTCCGCCCCGGCGGCGGCGCGGCACCCGGCGCTGCCAGGCAGGGTCAGCCCACCGGGCCCATCTCACCGGTGGTGCTGCGGCTTGCCTTCCCGGCCGGCAACGTGGACGTGCCCGCCGGGACGTCGCTGGTACTCGGGCGGGACCCCAGCGAGTCTCTTGTGGCGGCGGCCTTCGCCGGCTACGACAACGTGTCCAGACGCCACGCCACGATCACCGTCAGTGACAATGGCCAGGCGACGATACGTGACGAGTACTCCACCAACGGCACCTTCGTCAACGACGACCGGGTGCTGCCCGGCACCGACGTGCGCATCACCGACGGAGACCGGGTGCGGCTGGCCGCCGATGTCGCGGCCGAGGTCTCGCTGCCCCGGCTGGGCTTCAGCTCGAACGGCCACCTCAGCACCGGGTAAGGGCCTCGCCCCGCGTTTTTGGGTCCCGGTTAGGACTGGCCCGGCCCCGGCCTGCCGTGAGAACATCCCGCAAGGCGGGACCGGCCAAGGAGGCGGCTGTGGCGACAACGGAGCGGGCAGAGACCACCACGGGATTGCGGCGCAACGCGATCGGCCTGCGCGAGGTCCTGTTCCAAAGCATCACCGACATGGCGCCCGGCGCCGCCATCGCCGCGTCGATTCCCGCCGGAGTCGCCTTCG
>Ga0126382_10000437_pt1 | contig 16232 bp, 16 predicted proteins | sample PanSoiMetPlot_30_FD_92548 | JGI IMG/M metagenome (GOLD analysis project Ga0126382, IMG submission 92548) | Tropical forest soil microbial communities from Panama - MetaG Plot_30 | ecosystem: Environmental > Terrestrial > Soil > Tropical forest > Bulk soil | place: Panama | collected 2016-02-17
CATGTCGAACACTGGCTGGACGTCGGTCGGAGAGCGGCTGATGACGTTGAGCACCTCGCCGGTCGCGGTCTGGTACTCAAGAGCCTCGGTCAGCTGCTCCCGCGCCTCTGTAAGCTCGCGTGTGAGAGCGGCAACTTGGTCTTGGAGGTCGGTGGTAGATACGAGTGCAGTCGGCGCTTTGCGGGCCTTGGGCCTATTCGTGCCTTGACCCTTTGTCGGTTGTCCGCTTTCACCGCGTCGCTGCATGTCGCCCCCGGGCGGTTTAACGATGTTCAATCCTAGGCAAATCCTCGCTTTCGCGCCATGGCAGCATGTCCGCTTTGGACCATAAGCGGACACCGCGTCAGCGCAGCGTGACCTGATCGTGCGCGCTAGACGCCGGTCTCTGGATCGACCACCTCTAGGGCATGACGCTATAGGGCCTTCAATTCTGCTTCTGCTTCGATCATCTCTGCTTCGGTAAGAACCTCTGCCGGGCGGAAGATGCTCGGTGGGGTCCAGTGCGGCGGTCGTTGTTTCGCGACTAGCTCACGCTTTGCCGCAGCATGGGCTACGGCTCGTGGCAAGGCATAGGTGTGACCCCGCCTCGTGGAAAGGACGAGGACCTGTCTCGCCTCTGTATGTGAAGTCGACAAGCGCAAACCGGCGTTCTGACATGCCCGGACTCAAAGCGATTTTAGCGGCGAATATTGCGCGGGACGCGTTCTATGAGAGAGCGACAGCGGCCAAGAACAATCGGTGTAACGTTGCTACCGAATTTGCTACCGAACTCGGTAGCACGAGGTGGGATGAGAGAAGGTAGCGGCCGCTTGCTCGCTCTAAAACGAAGACAAATGGGAGCTGAAGGGACACGCGAAAACCTATGAAATGGCGTTGATAGAACTTCGAGTGCGGTGCTTTCAACCACTCAGCCACCTCTCCGGAGCCCGAAACAAACCTCAAAAGGCCCAGAATGGACGGGCGCTATGTAACCAAGCACGCCAAGACAGACAAGGGTCGGTCGGCGTATATTGCGTCCTCTTCAGTGAACCCGGGCGAGTCCCGTCAACGCGATGCATGGCGCAGGGAAATTCGACCTCATCCGCAAGGAATTGCCTGGCGTCTTGACGACGCTTGGTCTGGTCGGAGCGCTGACGGCGGTGCTGTTCGCGTTTGTTTGGGAAATCGGTCTCGCCCATGGTTCCGTGGTTTACCTAGTTCCTGTAGTGATCGCGGCCACGCGTTGGGGAATTGTGTCAGCGATTGTTGCTGCGATCTGCGGCGTGCTCGCCTCCGCTTTCTTTTTCTACGAGCCGCTCTACAGCTTTCGAATAAAGGATCCGCAGGAAGTCATCGACCTGATCCTGTTCATTTTCGTGGCAGTGGTTGTCAGTCAACTTGCCACCCGCCTCAAGCGGCAACTTGAGATGGCGCGCCAGCGCGAGATCGACCTGCGCGACCTTTATGCGTTCTCCCGGCGTCTGGCCGTGGCGTTCGATGTCTCCGACATTCACGCCGCCATCGAAGATCATCTCGCCAGTGTCATGCAGCGCAACGTTGTGCTGTTCCCAAGCGCACGCGAGGCCTCGAACAGCAACGGGCGGCGCGCCAGTGTGACAGTGCCGGAGCGGGTTCTCGCCGAGGTCGTTGAGGTCGCGTCGGGTCACCGCGACACCGCCGCTGGCGCAATGGTGACGGCCGCGAGTGGCGAAATTTGGCTTGTCCGCGCCGTGTCGCCGAAGAGCCCCGAGTTCGGCGTCATCGCGATCAATCTAGGACTTGAATCGAAGGAACACTCCAACGAGCTGCGCATCCGCGTCGATGCGGTTCTGGCCGACGCGACCGCAACGCTCGAAAGGCTCGGCGTCGCCCACGCCATAAGCGAAGCGCGCATGCGTTCGCAGACCGACCAGCTGCGCGAGGCGTTGATCGGATCTGTCAGCCACGAGTTGCGGACTCCGCTTGCTTCAATCCTTGGCGCGGCAACTGTTCTCAGCGCGGCACCCATGCTGCAAAAAGAGAGGAAGTTGACTGCGCTGGTTCATGACGTTCGCGACGAAGCTGAACGACTCAATAACGACATCCAGAACCTGCTCGACGCCACACGTATCAGCAGCGACGGCGTCAAGCCGCATGTCGAATGGGCGGATCCGGCCGATATCATCAACTCGGCGGTGGAACGTTGCCGCCATCGTCTCGTGGATCGCCGCCTAGCCGTCGATCTTCCCTCGGACCTGCCGTTAATCCATGTCGATCCCGTGCTGGTGCAGCAGGCCCTAATTCAGATTTTCGACAATGCAGTGAAATATTCTGTCTCGGGCTCGCGGATCGCGATCGACGCAAGCACACGCGACGGCCGATTGATTGTCAGCGTCACAGATCAGGGCGCCGGATTAACGATTGCCGAAAAATCACAGATCTGGGATCGGTTTGCTCGCGGCGAGCGCCATGCCGCGACCACCAGCGGTTCCGGGCTGGGCCTGTGGATCGCAAACGCCTTCATTGCCGCCAATGACGGAAAGGTGAGCGCCGTAAGCGAGGGGCCCGGTCTTGGCACAACCGTGAACATCGAATTGCCGATTACACAAGCCGCCATTCCGCAACTTGAAAGTGATGCCGATGAGTGAGCCATCCCCGATCGTTCTCGTCGTGGACGACGAGATTCAAATCCGCCGATTTCTGCGTACCGGTTTCGAGCTTAATGGGTTCGTTGTTCACGAAGCCGGAAACGGGGCCGAAGCCATCCGTTCTGCGACATTGCGTCCGATCGATCTGGTGATCGCCGATCTCGGCCTGCCAGACATGGATGGCTCGGAGGTCGTCGAGCGCATTCGCTCCTGGTCGAGTGTTCCGATCATCGTGCTGTCAGTGCGTTCGAACGAGGCGGAAAAGGTTCGTCTGCTCGAACTCGGCGCCGACGACTACGTGGTCAAGCCCTTCGGCATGGCAGAATTGCTTGCGCGGGTGCGCGTGGCACTCAGACGGCAAATGCGCGCCGTGTCCGGCGAGCCCACGGTCAAAGCCGGCCCCCTCACCATCGATCTCGCGGCCCGCGCCGTGATGCTCAATGAGAAACGCCTGACGCTCACCCCGAAAGAATACCGGCTGCTCCAGGTGCTGGCCCAACACGCGGGCAATGTAGTGACTCACCAGCATCTGCTGAAGGAAGTCTGGGGCTCGATCCACGTGCACGACACTCATTACTTGCGCATCTTCGTGCGCAAGCTGCGCCAGAAGATCGAGCCGCACCCGGATTCTCCAAATATCCTGGTGACCGAATTGGGCGTCGGCTACCGGTTGGTGCAGTCGGGCAGCGAAATCGACGCTCCTGCCTGGCCGAATTCGACGCCGGCGAAAACCGAAATCTGATACATCCCGGGATTAGCGCTGGCGCGTGCACCTCGCGGCCGACAACCAGTAACGTGGGGTTTTCTTGACAGGATGCACGTTTCCCCGCCATAAGCATTGCGCGCGGGCCCTTGGGTCCGCGTGCTTTTTCGAGGGCCGACTAAGTTCTTAAAAGCAAAGAACAAACCGACTGAAAGAGGCCGGGCCGGAATATCCGACCCCCTGGATCGAGCACGCGAGGACGAAAGATGTTTGCAGTCATCAAGACAGGCGGCAAACAGTACCGGGTTGCTGCGGAAGACGTGATCCGGGTCGACCGGGTCGCCGGCCAGCCTGGCGAGATCGTCGAGTTCGGCGAGGTGCTGCTGGTTGGAGGCGACGCACCACAGCTTGGCACGCCGACCGTTGCAGGCGCGACCGTTGCTGGCGAGGTGCTCCAGCATACGCGCGGTGACAAAGTGATCGCCTTCAAGAAGCGCCGGCGCAAGAATTCGCGCCGCAAGCGCGGCTATCGCCATGAGTTTTCGGTGGTCCGCATCACCGAAATCCTGACCGGTGGGGCGAAGCCATCGAAAACGGCAGCGCCACGGCCTAAGCGTGAGCCAAAACCCAAGGCGGAAGCCGAGGCTGCTCAGTCGGAAGAGGCCAAACTAGCCAAAACCAAGGCGAAGAAGACGACCAAGGCGGTCGCAAAAAAGCCCGCCAAGGCCGCTACAAAGAGCAAGAAGAAGTGAGATGATTCCGTCACAGAATCTGTGTACACAGTAAGAGAGTTCGAGAGACCACTATGGCGCACAAGAAAGCAGGCGGATCTTCACGAAACGGCCGCGACTCAGCGGGCCGGCGGCTCGGCTTGAAGTCGACCGGCGGCGAGATCGTGCTCGCCGGCAATATCCTTGCGCGTCAGCGCGGCACCAAATGGCACGCTGGTCGTAACGTCGGCACCGGCAAGGATCACACGCTCTTCGCGCTCATCAATGGAAAGGTTCAGTTCGCAACGAAAGCTAAAGGCCGCACCTACGTGTCCGTTGTACCGATGACGGAGGCTGCGGCCGAGTAAGACGGTGGACATAACGAGGTCCGCCGGTCATTCCAGTCAAACCGGCGGGGCCTCGTAAGGCTCTGAGAGGGGGAGACGGGTGACCGGCTCCCCTTCTCAACTTTTTCAACCTGGAGCCTGTGCCATGACACTACTTGAGGAAATTCCGAGAGAGCCTTACCGCGAAGGAAGTATCCCCGTCCTCGAGACCAAGCGGCTTGCCTTGCGCGCAGCGCGCCTCGAGGACGCTAAAGCGGTAGCAGCGCTCGCCAACGACCGCCGCATCGCGGAAAACACCGCGCGCATTCCACATCCGTACAAGGTGGCGGATGCCGAGAAATTCATCGGTGGGGCGAACAAGAATGGCGAGGCAGCGTTCCTGATCACGTTGCGGGACAAGACCATTATCGGCGCATGCGGAATCATGTTCCACTACGACGAGACGCCGGAGCTTGGCTACTGGCTCGGCGTACCGTACTGGAACCAGGGCTACGCCACCGAGGCATTGCACGCATTGATCGACTACGCTTTCACCGACCTGCCCCACGAAGCGTTGCAGGCCGGAGCGCGTGTCACCAATCCGGCTTCACGCCGGGTGCTGGAGAAGTGCGGCTTCCAGTGGACGGGGGTCGGTCTCTACCGCATCAACTCGATTAAATCGTCGGCGCCAATTGACCGCTTCCGTCTTGAGAGGCGGATCTGGTCGGCGCTGAAGACTTGGGGGCGGGTGAAGCGGGTGTCATGAGGCTCTGGGCGAGAACACATAAATTGTCATCACCGGGCCGCCGCATAGCGGCGAGGCCCGGTGATCCTGCTAATGTTGGCTCAGTGTCGTCTCATAAATCGGGATGGCCGGGACAAAGCCCGGCCATGACACCGATTAAGTCGGCGAACGCTTATGAAGTTCCTCGATGAAGCCAAGGTCTATATAGCGTCCGGCGCGGGCGGGAACGGTTGCGTGTCCTTCCGGCGCGAGAAGTTCATCGAGTTCGGAGGGCCGAACGGCGGCGACGGCGGCAAAGGCGGCGACGTCGTGGTAGAGGCCGTCAATGGCCTCAATACCTTGATCGACTATCGCTATCAGCAACACTTCAAGGCGCGGCGCGGCAGTGATGGCATGGGCAAAGATCGTGCCGGCACCAACGGCAAGGACGTGGTGCTGAAAGTGCCGATTGGTACGCAAGTCTATGAAGAAGATGGCCAGACAATGATCGCCGATCTCACCGAAGTCGGCCAGCGCGCGATAATCTCCAAAGGGGGCAATGGCGGCTTTGGCAATGCGCATTTCAAGTCCTCGACCAACCGAGCGCCACGTTACGCCAATCCCGGACAACCCGGAGAAGAACGCACAATTCGCTTGCGCCTAAAGTTGATCGCCGACGCTGGGCTGATCGGGCTACCCAATGCAGGCAAATCCACTTTCCTTGCCGCGGTCAGCGCGGCCAAGCCGAAGATCGCCTACTATCCATTCACAACGCTGCATCCGCAGCTCGGCGTAGTCAAAGTGAACGAGCGGGAGTTCGTGCTCGCCGACCTTCCCGGACTGATCGAGGGCGCGCATGAGGGAACGGGATTGGGCGATCGTTTTCTCGGCCACACCGAACGCTGTCGCGTGCTGCTGCATCTTGTCGATGGCACAATTGAGGATGCCGGCGCTGCATACAGAACCGTTCGCGCGGAACTCGAGGCCTATGGGCAAGGACTGATCGACAAACCTGAGATCGTCGCATTATCGAAGGCCGACACGCTGACGAACGATGCGGTCAAGATACAAATCGCGAAGCTGAAAAAAGCCTGCAAGAAAACACCGCTGGTATTGTCTGCGCAGTCGGGCGAAGGCGTGCAGGAAGCATTACGCGCTTTGCTCAAGATCATCGACCGGGCGCGTGAAGGCGTGGAGATCAGAGAGGAAGCTTAGCCGCTGTTCTCGGTATTCCGCCTGCTCCGTTAATTCGCCGGGAATCCAGTTCGTTGGAGTGGACCATGCTCCGGTCCATCTTGGCAATTTCGAGCACCTCGACATGGTTGCGGTCGCGCGCCGTATATACGAGCCTCAAGCCCTCGGTTTTGCGCTTGACGCCTCCGCGCGGCGCATACGCGCTAATCTGCGCGGTCGAAATCCAGATCTTCTGGCCGCCACCCTTGCTTCGCAAAAGCGCGATGAAAGTCGTGAGGAAAGCTGCCCTCGTGATCCTTGGCGAGTCAGTAGTGGTCGGGAAAGCGTGCGCAAATTTTCTCGATTGCTGCGCGGATCGCTTGATGTTCAGCTGGGAACGAAAAATCCATGACTCATCCTGCCCCGCCCTTCATAATCAGGCTCGTTCGAGTTCACCGTTGTTCGGCAGGACATCATGCAAACGCGCGCCGCAGTCGCCTGGAAAGCTGGCGAACCACTGACCATCGAAACGATCGAGATCGAAGGGCCGAAAGCGGGCGAGGTGCTTGTCGAAATCAAGGCCACCGGTATCTGCCACACCGATGCCTACACGCTGTCAGGCGCCGATCCAGAAGGGCTGTTCCCGGCGATCCTCGGGCACGAAGGCGCAGGCGTAGTGCGCGAGATTGGCGCGGGAGTAAACACGTTAAGGGCGGGCGATCACGTCATTCCGCTCTACACGCCGGAATGCCGCCAATGCAAAACCTGCCTATCGCGCAGATCCAACCTGTGCACCGCCATTCGCGCGACACAAGGCAAGGGAGTTATGCCGGATGGCACTAGCCGCTTCCGCTGCGACGGCGATCCTGTCTTCCACTACATGGGTTGCTCGACCTTCGCTAATTACACAGTGCTGCCCGAGATTGCGCTCGCCAAGGTTCGCGATGACGCACCTTTCGACAAGATTTGCTACATCGGTTGTGGCGTCACCACCGGTGTCGGCGCCGTTATAAACACCGCCAAGGTCTGGCCGGGCGCCAACATCGCAGTGTTCGGCCTCGGTGGGATCGGGCTCAACGTGATCCAGGGCGCGCGGATGGTCGGCGCCGACAAGATCGTCGGCATCGACACCAATCCGGCCAAGCGCGCCACGGCTGAGAAATTCGGCATGACGCATTTCATCGATCCAAATGAGGTTGGCCGTGACAAGGTGGTGCAGGCTGTTGTCGACCTGACCGGAGGCGGTGCGGATTTCTCGTTCGAATGCATCGGCAATGTCGCCACCATGCGGCAGGCGTTGGAATGTTGCCATCGCGGATGGGGCGAGAGCATTATCATTGGCGTGGCGGGAGTCGGTCAGGAGATTTCCACGCGGCCGTTTCAGCTGGTCACAGGACGGGTCTGGCGCGGCACGGCCTTCGGTGGCGCACGCGGGCGGACGGATGTTCCCAACATCGTGGACTGGTATATGGAGGGCAAGATCAACATTGACGACTTGATCACCCACACCATGTCACTCGACGAGATCAACGATGCCTTCGATCTGATGTACGAAGGCAAGTCGATCCGCAGCGTGGTGATCTATTGAAGTTGGGCGGCGTTTATTCACTGCCCTTTTTTTCGATCCCCGCTTGAGGAACTGCAGTATTTCCTTGAAGACCATCATTCGGTTCTTCTCGAAAAGCACGAAAAGCTCAGGAATAAGGACGCCCTATCAACTGACAACAAGTTGACGTCGCGTTACTTCGTGCAAAGCCTACGTGGCCCATTAGTCGGTTGATAGGTGCAGTCCGCCGCGTTGAAAGAACGATAGGCAGCGAAACACGCGTCCACGTTGCAATGCGCCTGCGATTCCGGCGCGACAACAGGCGCATCAGCCGTGGCCTGTGCGGCCGCCGGCGGGGTTGGGTTTGGGGTTGGGCTAAGGTTAGGCGGGATGATCGGCGCTCCGATATTCGCTTTTGGAGGTGCCGGCGTTGGCGAAGTGATCGGCCGCCCGACGTTTGCCGGGATTTCCGGTGCGGGCGGAGTTGTCGGCACGCTGACGCTCGCCGTCGGCGCCACCGGGGCGGGTGGGGCTGCGGCGCTCAAGCCCGCTTTGGTATCGACCATCGGCGCCATCGGCGCTGACTGCCAGTCGAGTCCCAGCAGTACGCTGCCAAGCGCAATCGCCAGCACGGCGCCATAGACTGCAAGCCGCATCGCTCCGCCCTCGGCACGAGGATACCATGCCCGGCATCGAGCAAGAACCGATCGATAGATCCCGCGGCCTGGTCACGCCCGGCGATGACGACGCAGGAAGTCCCATGCTACACAGCGCCGCCATGAACAGTTCCGTGGGGATAGTGCAAAAAGCGCCGTCGCTCAAAGACTTTCGGCGCATCGTTGTGAAGGTCGGCTCTTCGCTCCTGGTCGATTCTTCCGCCGGCGGGTTGAAGCGCGAATGGTTCGCGTCGCTCGCAACTGATATCGCCGTGCTGCATAAGGATCGACGGGACGTGCTGGTAGTCTCGTCAGGCGCGATCGCGCTGGGGCGCTCGGTGCTCAAGCTGCCGGCAGGCGCCCTGAAGCTCGAGGACAGCCAGGCTGCGGCTGCGGTGGGGCAGATTGCGCTTGCGCGCGCATGGTCCGAGGCCCTTGGCACGCACTCCCTCACGGCCGGGCAAGTGCTGGTCACATTGGGCGACACCGAAGAGCGTCGCCGCTATCTAAACGCCCGCTCCACGATCGCCAAGCTTCTGGAGTGGCGCAGCGTACCCGTGATCAACGAGAACGACACCGTCGCCACCACCGAGATTCGTTACGGCGACAATGACCGGCTTGCGGCGCGTGTCGCCACTATGATGAGCGCCGATCTGCTGGTGCTGCTTTCCGACGTTGACGGGCTGTACGACAAGCCCCCCGGCGCGGGTAGCGGAGCTAAGCTGGTGCCGATCGTTGCCCGCATCACGCCGGAAATCGAAGCGATGGCCGGCGCGTCCGGTTCCGAACTCGCGCGCGGCGGCATGCTGACCAAGATCGAGGCCGGCAAGATCGCCAACACGGCGGGCATCCATATGGTGATCGCGTCCGGGCGGGTGCTGCATCCATTAGAGGCGATCGGCGGCGCCCCAGGCTGCACCTGGTTTCTGACGCCAGCAAATCCGGTGACCGCGCGCAAGAAATGGATCGCTGGTTCGCTCGAGCCGCGCGGTGCGCTCATTATTGACGCTGGCGCGGTGAAGGCCTTGCGCGGTGGCAAGAGCCTGTTACCGGCCGGCGTGATTAAGGTCGAGGGCGCCTTCGGACGCGGTGATGCCGTGGTCGTGCGTGGCCCCGACGGGCACGAGGTCGGTCGCGGCTTGGTCGCCTACGATGCCGACGATGCCGACAAAATCAAGGGCCGCTCGTCAGCCGATGTATTGCTGATTCTTGGTTATAGCGGCCGCACGGAGATGATTCACCGGGACGATCTCGTTCTGGGCGGGGAATAGACCCGCTACCCGGGAACCGGGATTTTGGCCGAGCCTGATCCTCGCGCGACATACTGGACAAAGGGCGATTGACCGATGGCCCCTCAACCCATCGGAGGCTGCGCATGGAGACTAGGTCATTGGCCGAGTTCGGCCATGGGCCTAATGCGGGTTCAATGGCCGCCGCGTGAGCGCGAACGTCTGAAGCCCCGTCGACCCGGCGGCGTTTTACGAGTGGTCGGCCGAACCGGTAGCGGAAAAAATGTCCCATCGGGAAATTCCAGGTACCGGCAGAACACCTGTACCTGACCTTCCCCGCCGCGTTTGCCTTCAATCACGAATTTTGTGCCGACAGGAAACCGATTGGGAAGACGGTCAGAACCGTACGCCATGCCTCACCTCCTGCAACGCTGCGACCCTGCCCTTGCAATGTGTAGGTCAGTTGATCCGTTTCATGCCCGGTTCTGTTATCCACGTTATCCCCAGCACTGAACCCTGCGATGGGTGGGTCGGGCGACCTCGCCGACGAACTTCCGACATGGTAGGAAAGCGGCTCCGGATAAGGCTTTTCACGGATTTTCAAAAAAATGAGCGCGCCGCTCAAGAGTATCGAGGGATCCGCCGATATTGCCGCGGCGATGAGAGAAATCGGCCACCGCGCCCGCGCGGCCGGCCACGGGCTGGCGCTTGCCCCCGCTGAACAGAAGAACCGTGCTCTGGAACGAATGGCCGCAGCCGTACGGGAACAGGTTTCCTCCATTCTGGCAGCAAACGCCGAAGATGTTGCGGAAGCGCGCGCGGGCGGGGTCGCGGGAGCGTTTCTTGACCGTCTTTCCCTCGACGCCGCGCGGGTGGAAGCTATTGCCGCTGGCATCGACGTCGTGCGCACGCTCAAGGATCCTATTGGCATCGTTACGGAATCCTGGACTCAGCCGAACGGCATGCGAATCGAGCGCGTGCGGGTGCCGCTTGGGGTCATTGGCGTCATTTACGAGAGCAGGCCAAACGTAACGGCTGATGCCGGCGTGCTTTGCCTGAAGGCTGGCAACGCCGTAATCCTGCGGGGTGGCTCCGACAGCATGCGCTCCAGCCGGGCCATTTTGGCGGCGTTGACCGAGGGGCTTCAGGCAGCCGACCTGCCCAGCGCATCAATTCAGCTTGTGCCGACCCGAGAACGCGCGGCCGTTGGACTGATGCTTCAAGGTCTAGACGGCAATATCGACGTGATCGTGCCTCGCGGCGGAAAAAGCTTAGTGGCTCGCGTACAAACTGAGGCGCGCGTGCCGGTATTTGCACACCTTGAGGGTGTCTGCCATGTTTTCGTCCATCGGGCGGCCTCGCTCGATATGGCCAAAAAAATTGTCTTGAACGCCAAAATGCGGCGCACCGGCGTTTGCGGTGCGGCGGAAACCCTTCTCGTCGATAGCGGCTGCGCTGCGACGCATTTGAAGCCGCTCATTAGCATGCTGTTCGAAGTTGGTTGCGAAATCCGCGGCGATGCTGCGACATTAGCTGCAGACAAGCGCGTTAAGTCAGCCTCTGAGGAAGATTGGGTTACCGAATATCTCGACGCCATCATCGCCGTTAAGGTGATTGATGATCTCTCCGCCGCTATCGCGCACATCGAGCGATACGGATCGCATCATACCGACGCCATCATTACCGATGACCAGCAGGCGGCTGAGAGGTTCCTCCGAGAAGTTGATTCGGCAATCGTATTGCACAACGCGTCGACGCAATTCGCCGACGGCGGTGAATTTGGCTTCGGCGCTGAGATCGGCATCGCCACCGGGCGCATGCACGCACGCGGGCCCGTCGGAGTCGACCAACTCACCACCTTCAAGTACCGAATCCACGGGAGCGGTCAGACGCGGCCGTGAAATCCAAGAAACTTGGTGTTTTCGAGCGCCTGCTGCCTCCGCACGCGCCCGGCATGAGAATCGGTCTGTTTGGCGGGACGTTCGATCCGCCTCACCAGGCGCATCTCGGCGCAGCCCTGCTCGCTCTCAAGCGACTCAAGCTCGATCGCGTCTGGTGGCTGGTCACTCCGGGCAATCCACTTAAAAACACCAGCGGACTGGCACCCCTGCCGAATCGAATCGCTGCGGCGCGTGCCATAACCCATCATCCGCGTATCGATGTGACGGGCCTCGAAGCTGTCATTAAGTCGAGATATACTTACGATACGATATCTTGGTTGCTGGCCCGCTGCCCAGGAGTCCGATTCGTTTGGATCATGGGCGCGGATAACTTGCGGAGTTTCCATCGCTGGCAGAAGTGGCGCAAGATAGCAAACCTCGTGCCTGTCGTCGTTATCGATCGCCTGGGTCCAAGCCTTTACGCTGCCGCCAGTCCCGCCGGCAGTGCCCTAGCTCGGGTGCGCATTCCGGAGCACGCCGTCGCCTCCCTACCGAGCCGAAAAGCGCCAGCATGGGCGTTTCTTCATGGCCTGAAGTCGCCATTGTCCTCAACCGCGCTCCGCGCCTTGCGCAGGCAAAGCGAAAATCCCCATCGCTTGCACCGCAAGACCAAAAGCACACACAAATTCAACAACTCGAAAACGAGCAATAAAAAGCGTGGAACAAAGTCCCCGAAATCGAAATTGGCAGCTAGAACCGGCAAACGCCGGGGTAGAAAGCAGCGAAAGAGGTAATTATGTTCTTTGAAACCCCCGATTTAAACAGGGGGTGAGTGCAACAGAAAGGATTAGAACCCCTGCATACGCCTGCGCTCTCTCGGGCATCGCGTCGCACGCCCGAAACCGTTTCCCGGCATCCGAGCGCCAAGGAAACGCTCCACACTATCCTCGCACGTCTTGAAGAAATGAAAGCTGACGACAACGTCGTCATCGATCTCACCGGAAAATCCTCGATCGCAGATTACATGGTCGTGACCAGCGGCCGATCGCAGCGCCATGTCAGTGCTGTTGCCGATCACCTGATCAAAGATATTGAAGAGGCGGGTTGTCCCCGTGTTCGTGTCGAAGGCATGAGGCAGGGCGACTGGGTGCTGCTCGACGCCGGCGACGTCATTGTACATGTTTTCCGGCCTGAAATTCGTGCTTTCTACAATCTCGAGAAGATGTGGTCGGCGACGACCAAGGACGCACGACGGCCAGACTGGTAGTCTTGGCGGCGCGATGCGCATCGTTGTTGCCGCCATCGGACGGCTGAAACACGGTCCGGAGACCGAGCTTAGTGAGCGCTACCGCAAGCGGGCGGCACAAACGGGTCGTCAGCTCGGACTGCGTGACATCGAAATTATTGAGATCAGAGAAAGTCGTGCTGCTGACGCTGGCAAGCGAATGCTCGAAGAGTCTATCGCGCTCGCTAATGTCATTCCCGAGAACGCGGCAGTCGTGCTGCTTGATTCCCGCGGGGAGGACCTCGATAGCGCCAGTTTTGCGACCCTACTTGCAAAATGGCGGGCTAATAGCCGACCTGCCACAGTCTTTTTGATTGGCGGTGCCGACGGGCTGGCCCCAAGCTTGCAGGAAAAAGCCGAATTACGAATATCGTTCGGCTCCGCAACTTGGCCGCACCAGCTGGTCAGAGTCATGCTGTTGGAGCAACTTTATCGCGCGACGACGATTCTGGCCGGCCACCCTTACCACCGGGCATGAAATTTTCCGGCCAGCCGCCTTACACCCATATTTGGTCGCAATCGGCATCAATACCTTCGCCCGACAATGATCTTGCCGTTCCAACCTGCAAGCGTAGCGTGACCCGATGATTTGCCTTGGGGGATTTGGGCGTCTCGCCCTTTGCGCCGCGCTCGTTGCCGGGGTGGGAGCCATGTCGCCGCTCATTTTAGCCGCGGCGATAGCGCAAGACCGGCCAACGCTTTTCGCGCAGAACGACAGCACGGAAAGGCTCGATACGCTCAAGCGGCGCGAGGAAGAGCTCAAAACCGCACGCGACCAACAACGCAAGTCGGCCGAGACGGAAACCGCGCTCAGGAGGGAGATCGAACAGATTGGCGCGGACCGGCGCAAACTCAATCAGGACCTGATTGATACGGCCAGTCGTTTACGCGGCGTCGAATCCAAAATTGAGGCGACGCAAGATCGCCTGAAGCCGCTCGACGACAACGAGCGCATCATTCGCAAATCGCTCGATAGCCGTCGTGCCGTAATTGGCGAAGTTCTAGCAGCGCTACAGCGCATTGGCCGCCGCCCCCCGCCGGCGCTTATCGCAAGTCCGGAAGATGCATTGCAGTCCGTGCGCACCGCCATGGTGCTTGGGGCCGTATTGCCACACATGCGTCACGAGGTCGAATCGCTTGCCAATGACCTTTCGGAATTGGTGGCATTGCGCAAGAAAATCAACGCCGAGCACGAGCAGCTGAGAGACGAAGTTGCCTCGCTTGATGGCGAGCGCACACGCATGACAGCACTGGTGGAAGAACGTCAGAGGCAGCTGGCTGACCGAGAAAGCGCTCTCAACGCGGAGCGGGCGCGCGCCGACAATCTTGCGCGTGATGTCGACAATCTAAAGGATTTGATCGCCAAGCTCGAACAGGGACTCGACCCGGCCACGCGCGAGACGCGCGAGGCGGCCCGTTCTGACAGCCGCCCGGCGCTCTCGGCATTCCGCGATCCCGGACGGCTGGCGCCGGCGGTAGCCTTCGCTTCATTGCGAGGACAAGTTTCGATTCCGGTTAACGGTGTCAAATTGAAGGAATTTGGCGCCCCCGACGGGAATGGTGGGACCGAAAGAGGGCTTTCCATTGCTACGCGGGCCGGAGCCCAGGTTACTGCGCCCGCTGACGGTTGGGTGGTCTACGCCGGTGCGTTCCGGTCTTACGGCCAACTCTTGATCCTGAATGTCGGCGGCGGGTATCATATCTTGCTCGCTGGGATGGAACGGATATCAGTTGATCTCGGGCAGTTCGTACTGACCGGCGAACCTGTTGCGCTCATGGGGAACGGCTCCCATATCGCCGCTATTCTCGCGACAGGTTCCAGCCAACCGGTGCTGTACGTTGAGTTTCGAAAGGACGGGGTTCCCGTTGATCCAGGCCCATGGTGGGCATCTGGCGAAAGCGAAAAGGTTCGCGGATGATGCGCAAGACGTCTCTTATTCTTCTCGGCGCGGCGGCGGGAGCGGCGCTAACGCTGCTCGCGGTCCAGCCCCGCATGATCCTGGTTGGCGCAACGGCCAAAGCAGCTGCGGCAGACACATACCGGCAACTCAATCTGTTCGGCGACGTTTTCGAGCGTGTGCGTGCCGATTACGTCGAAAAACCGGACGACAGCAAACTGATCGAAACTGCAATCAATGGGATGCTGGCCGGGCTCGATCCGCACTCGAGCTACATGGACGCCAAGAGCTTCCGCGACATGCAGGTGCAGACCCGGGGTGAATTCGGCGGCCTCGGCATTGAGGTCACGATGGAAGATGGCCTCATCAAGGTGGTGGCGCCGATCGATGATACGCCAGCCGCCAAGGCCGGCATCATGGCCAACGACGTCATAACCAAGCTGGACGACGAGCAGGTGCAGGGGCTGACCCTCAACCAGGCCGTTGAAAAGATGCGCGGGCCGGTAAACACCAAAATCAAGCTCACTATTACGCGCAAGGGCCAGGACAAGCCTATCGAGGTTTCGATCACGCGTGACATCATCCGCGTGCGCTCTGTTCGCTCGCAGTCCGAAGGCGACGACGTCGGATATATCCGGCTCACGCAGTTCAATGAGCAAACCACCGAAGGGTTGAAAAAAGCAATTTCCGACATCACGGCGAAAATCTCCGAAGACAAGCTCAAGGGCTATATTCTGGACCTTCGCAACAATCCAGGCGGCCTGCTCGATCAGGCGATTTCTGTAGCGGACGCATTCTTGCAAAAAGGTGAGATTGTATCCACTCGCGGCCGCAATGCGGAGGAAACGCAGCGCTTCAATGCGCGCCCTGGCGACGTCACAAAGAACAAGCCGGTGATCGTGCTGATCAACGGGGGTTCAGCTTCTGCATCTGAAATCGTTGCTGGCGCCCTGCAGGATCACAGGCGAGCAACCGTCATCGGTACCCGCTCGTTCGGCAAGGGATCGGTGCAGACCATCATTCCACTCGGCTCGGGCAATGGTGCATTGCGTCTAACCACTGCACGTTACTTTACGCCGTCCGGCCGTTCGATCCAGGCGAAGGGTATCTCGCCCGATATCGAAGTTCTTCAGGACGTTCCGGACGAGCTCAAGACGAAGACCGATACGAAGGGCGAGGCATCGCTGCGAGGTCACCTGAAAGGCGATGAGGGAAAAGAGCAAACCGGATCGCAGTCCTATATTCCGCCGGACGCAAAAAACGACAAAGCTCTGAACATGGCGCTCGACCTTCTGCGCGGCACCCAGGTCAACTCGGCATTCCCGCCGAGCTCCAAATCATCGGTCCCGAACTGATCGTGATCCTGATTTCTTAAGGTTGCGGGGCGACTTGCAAAGCCGCCCCGAGTGTTTTCTTGAAATTGAAGACGCGAGACAGTGCCCTGCGCTGTCGGGTTTGCCACAGCGCAGCCAACCACTATTACACGGATCGCCGAC
>Ga0126382_10000438_pt1 | contig 16221 bp, 14 predicted proteins | sample PanSoiMetPlot_30_FD_92548 | JGI IMG/M metagenome (GOLD analysis project Ga0126382, IMG submission 92548) | Tropical forest soil microbial communities from Panama - MetaG Plot_30 | ecosystem: Environmental > Terrestrial > Soil > Tropical forest > Bulk soil | place: Panama | collected 2016-02-17
ACCTCCGATCCGCAGAATTTCACGGTCACCAAGATGGGCATCGATGCCACGCGCCCGGTTGGTCGTGATTTTGCCGAGCGTCTGATCATCTCCGATGAGCAGCGCACGAAGGCCCGCCAAATTCTCGAAAGCGCCGGAATTACGCTGAATGGGGTTGACTAAACCCACGCTGAAAAAACTAGCGTCTAGGGCGAAATAATACAGGAGGTGCAAGTGAAGACCGTTGCTCGCTTCGTCACCGTGATCGGCTTGGCAGCTTTCTGCATGGCTGCGACTGGTTCTGCTCGCGCCGAAACGAAGATCCGTTTCTCACTCGATTGGATTCCGGGATCGGTGCACTCTCCCTTTTTTATCGCCTTGTACAAGGGTTACTACAAAGCGGAGGGGCTCGATGTCGTCATCGATCGCGGCAAGGGTTCCGTTGGACTTGTCCAGCAGATGGCAAGTGGTGTCTATGACATGGGCTACCCGGACATCAGCGTCGTCGAGGATTTTGACTCAAAAAACCCCGACAGATCCTTCCCCGTGGTGATGATGGGTTATGAGCAGGCTCCGGCAGGCATTGCGTACCTGAAATCAAGCTCGATCAAAAAGCCGAAAGATCTCGAGGGCAAGTCGCTGGGAGCCGCCGCCCATGACGCTAGCTTCAAGCTGTTTCCGACGTTCACGCAGCATGCCGGCATCGATGAATCGAAGGTGAACGTCAAATTCATCGACCCCAAACTGCGTGAAACGTTGCTGGCGAAGCGCGAAGTGGACGCCATCATCGGGCAAATCTTCAACACCATGCTGGAACTGAAGGCGAAGGGCGTGAACCCCGACCAGGTCGGCACGTTCATGTACCGGGATCATGGACTCGACCTTTACGGCAACGGCGTCGCGGCATCGCCGACTTTCCTCAAGGAAAATCCTGATGCGGTGAAGGGCTTTATCCGCGCGACGATTAAAGGCGTGCAGGACATGGTCAGGGACCCCGAAATGGCCGTCCAGATGACCTTGAAATACGAGCCGCTACTTGACGCGAACATCGAGCGTGACCGGCTGAAGCTTGCTATGCAGTGCTGTATCGTCACGCCGAACGTGCTGAAGGACGGCTTCGGTGACGTCGACAAGGCCCGGCTGCAGCGCGGCGTCGAAATTGTCGCGCAAGGCTACAAGCTACCAACCATTCCAAAGGCCGACGAGGTGTTCAACTCATCGTACCTGCCGGCGGCAAAAGACAGGATGGTTAAGTAGCGCCATCCTGTGCCGACGGCGAGGCGGAAATGAACTTTATTGAAATCGCCGATATCGATCTGATCTATGGCGATCGTTCCGGTGTCGACAAGGGTACCGCGACGCTTGCATTGTCCAAGGCCCATCTCTCGGTTGGCCGCAACGAGTTCATCGCCCTGGTCGGTCCGAGCGGCTGCGGCAAGTCGACACTCCTCAAGCTTGTCTCGGGACTGGTCAAAAGCTCGCAGGGTTCGGTTCGCGTCGGTGGCGAGGAAGTGACGAAGCCACTGAAGAACGTCGGCATGGCGTTTCAGAACGCCACCTTGCTGCCGTGGCGCAATATCCGGGACAACGTACTGTTGCCGCTTGAGATCGTTGAGCCTTATCGAAGCGAACCGAAGAGCGAATTGAAGCGCGCCCGCGCGGACGAGCTGCTGGGGACCGTCGGCCTTTTGGAATTTGGCGACCGCATGCCGTGGCAGCTCTCTGGCGGTATGCAACAGCGCGCTCAGCTCTGCCGTGCTCTGATCCACAGTCCCTCGATCCTGCTGCTAGATGAACCCTTCGCGGCGCTCGACGCCTTCACCCGCGAGGAATTGTGGGGGGTATTGCAGAGCCTGTGGATGCACCGGAAATGCACAGTGATATTAGTGACTCATGAGCTGCGGGAAGCGGTCTTTCTAAGCGAAACGGTACACATTATGTGCGCGCGCCCGGGGCGCGTGATCGCGTCCCGACCGATCCCGTTGCCGCGACCGCGAACGTTGGACATGACCTTCCAGGCCGACTTCGTCGATCTCGTGCACGAATGCCGTCATCATATCAGCTTGGGAAAGACGTTATGAACAGAGCACAAGTTGAACGTCTGGCGCCATGGATCACGGCTCTCATCTTTCTGATGTTATGGTGGCTGGTCGTCAAAATATTTCACATTGAAAATTTCGTCCTGCCGTCCCCCATCGAGGCGTTCACCGCGCTCTACAATTTCCGTTATCCCCTCATGATACACGGGTTGGCTACTCTCGGCACCACGCTGGCGGGCTTCGCCTTCGCAGTTTTTTTCGGACTGGTGCTAGGCATCCTCGTTGGCTCGTTCCGACTCGTGTACAGTTCCCTCTACCCGTTATTGATCGGCTTCAACAGCGTGCCCAAAGCGGCGCTGGTGCCGGTGCTGGTTATCTGGTTCGGCGTCGGCACGATTCCCGCCATCATCACAGCATTTTTGCTGTCGTTCTTCCCGGTGGTGGTCAACGTCGCCACTGGATTTGCAACCATCGAGCCGGAGCTTCTCGATGTGTTGCGTGTGCTCGGCGCCACACGGCGTGACATGATCGTGAAGATCGGCATCCCGCGGTCGCTTCCCTACTTCTTCGCCTCGCTGAAGATTGCGATCACTTTGTCATTTGTCGGCACTGTCATCGCGGAGATCATCGCGGGCAACAATGGCATCGGCAACGTGATGCTGATCGCCAGTTCCAACTTCAACGTACCGCTCGTCTTCGCAGCGCTTATTGTAGTCGGCGTGATGGGCGTCGGCATGTACGCCATCTTCGCGCTTCTGGAAACGCGCTTTACTGGCTGGTCGGTCCGCGGCGGCGGTCTCGAGCACGCGGTTGGTGGTTGAACCTGCAATGAAGCGTTTATGCGGACCTTGATCCTCTTCCGTCTTGAATAACGACCATTCGGCTCAGGGGAAAATAAGTCTTTCCCCATCAGTCGCTGAGACATTTTTGACGCTTTTGCCGGAACGTTTAGTTTGTTCAGCGTATTCTTCCATTGGCGGGCATGCGCAGACCAAGTTGCGATCGCCATACACTCCGTCGATACGATTCACTGGACTCCAATACTTGTCTATTTGGGCGCGCACTGACCGACCATTAGGGAAGCAGGCTATCTCCCGCGAATAACCATGCTTCCAGTCAGGCGCGATCAGATCGGCGATGGTGTGTGGCGCATTCTTGAGGGGATTGTCGGTTTTCGACAACTTTCCGATCTCAATGTCGCGGATCTCTTCCCGGATCGAAATCATGGCGTCACAGAAGCGATCGATCTCGGTGAGCGATTCCGATTCTGTCGGCTCGATCATCAGCGTCCCTGCTACCGGAAAGCTCATGGTCGGCGCATGAAATCCATGGTCGATTAAGCGCTTGGCCACGTCATCGACAGTCACACCGCTCGAATCCTTGAGCGAGCGAATATCGATTATGCATTCATGTGCAACACGATTGTTTGTCCCTTTGAATAGAATTGGGTAGTGCGGGCTCAGACGATGGGCAATGTAGTTCGCGTTCAGAATCGCGTGCCGCGTAGCTTCGGTCAGGCCTGTGCCGCCCATCATCAGTATATATGCCCACGCAATCGTGAGGATTGACGCAGAGCCATAGTGCGCGGCCGAGACCGGGCCCACACCGTTTGAGCCATCGAAGGTTTGCGGGTCGGACGGCAGGAATGGCACAAGATGCTTCTTGACCCCGATCGGACCCATGCCGGGACCGCCGCCACCATGTGGGATGCAGAAGGTCTTATGCAGATTGAAGTGGCTGACATCCGCACCGCATTCGCCCGGCTTGCAAAGGCCGACCATCGCATTGAGATTCGCGCCGTCAAGATAGACCTGACCGCCCGCTGCATGGACAATGTCGCAAATAGTACCGATCGCTTCCTCGTAGACGCCATGGGTCGAGGGATAAGTGACCATCAAAGCTGCGAGACGATCCGCATACGTGTCGATCTTGAGACGCAGATCATCAACATCAACATTGCCAGCCGTGTCGCAAGCAACGGCGACCACTTCCATCCCCGCCATCTGAGCCGAAGCGGGATTTGTACCGTGCGCGGATGTAGGAATAAGACAGACCGTACGTTTCATGTCGCCGCGACTGCGATGATAGGCGCGAATCGTAAGCAGACCCGCATATTCGCCCTGCGCACCAGAGTTTGGCTGTAGGGATGCGGCGTCATAGCCCGAGATGATGCAAAGCTTTTGCTTCAGATCGGCTATAAGATCAGCATAACCCTGCACTTGGTCGGCAGGTGCGCATGGATGAATCCGCGCAAAGCCGGGCCACGTAAGCGGCATCATCTCGGCGGTAGCATTCAACTTCATGGTGCAGGATCCGAGTGGAATCATGGTGCGGTCAAGCGCTAGATCACGATCAGAGAGCCGGCGCAGGTAGCGCAGCATTTCTGTTTCGGACCGATACCGATGAAATACCGGATGGCGCATGAAATCCGATTTGCGCGCGAGCGAAGTTGGTATCGCATTGTCTGAAGCGCGCGCCAGGCTATCAAAAGAGGGCAACGGTTTGCCTTCGCCAACGAAGGCGCGCCAGACGCGTTTGATCACATCGGGGCTGGTTGTCTCGTCGCAGCTGATCCCAATATCGCCTGCAAACGCCCCGGTTTTTGGATAACGGCGCAGGTTGAGGCCAAGCGCGAGTGCCCGCGCGATAATCGTATCTTGATCTTGCCTCGCGGCGACGGTGACGGTGTCGAAATAGCTCTCGCTGGTGAGCTTGAAACCGAGGTCTTGTAGGCCGCGTCCGAGGATTGCTGCCAAACTAGCGACCCGTCGCGCAATGTGCTGGAGACCATCAGGGCCGTGATAAACGCAGTACATTGAAGCAATGATCGCTAGCAACACCTGCGCGGTGCAGATATTCGATGTCGCTTTCTCTCGACGAATGTGTTGTTCGCGTGTCTGCAGCGCCAACCGGTATGCAAGATTGCCATGGCTGTCGATCGTTACACCGACCAGACGTCCTGGCATCATACGCTGATATTCGGAGCGCGTGGCTATATAGGCTGCGTGCGGGCCGCCATAGCCCATTGGCACACCGAACCGCTGAGTGGATCCGACGGCAACGTCGGCGCCCAATTCGCCGGGCGATGCGACCAGCGTTAGCGCCAATGGGTCGGCCGCAAGCACGGTGACACCGCCGGCTTTCCGCACGCGCTCGAAAATCGGACGTGGGTCCTGCAACGCACCGCTGGAGCCTGGGTATTGCAGTAGCATGCCGAATACCGCCGAAGGCTCTAGATCCCGTGACGGGTCGCCAACCTGAACGGTCCAGCCAAGCGGTTCTGCGCGTGTGCGGACCACAGCAATCGTCTGCGGATGGCAATCGGCATCGACGAAGAATGTCGCTGGTCGTCCAGGCGCGATACGCCGTGCCATTGCCATGGCTTCGGCGGCGGCGGTGCCTTCATCGAGCAGCGAGGCATTGGCGACGGCAAGGCCGGTAAGGTCAATGATCACAGTCTGGAAATTCAGGAGCGCCTCGAGACGACCCTGACTGATTTCCGGCTGATATGGGGTGTAAGCGGTATACCAAGCCGGGCTTTCCAAAACATTGCGTTGGATCACCGGTGGGAGGATGGTGTCGTAATAGCCTTGTCCAATCAGCGAAACCATTTCGGTATTGCGCGCCGCGAAGACTTTCATCTTTTCCAGCAATTGGGTTTCCGAAAGTGGAGCACCCAGCTCAAGTGGATCTTTCTGGCGGATGCCGCGCGGCAGCGCCTGATCAATCAACGTATCAATCGAGGTTAGGCCGAGAGTTTTCAGCATGTGTCTGCTTTGCTCGGCGGACACGCCTATGTGCCGCTGCATGAAATAGCTCGTATCAAAAGTCAGCGTCATGATTTCGCCTTCAGGTAAGCTGAGCGATGTATTGTGCTTCATCCATGAGGGTGGCGACGTCAGCAGGATTGGACAGACGGATCTTGAATATCCAACCGCCGTCCATTGGTGCGGTGTTCACAAGGCCCGGGCTGGCGACGATCCCCTCGTTAACTTCAATGATCTCGCCCTTGACCGGAGAATAAACCTCCGATGCGGCCTTAACCGATTCCACCACCGCAACGACGGCGCCAGGCTCAACAGTTTTTCCGGCCGCAGGGAATTCGACGAACACAAGATCGCCGAGTTGTTCCTGCGCGTAATTGGTGATGCCGACCGTCGCAATCTCGCCCTCGAGACGGAGCCATTCGTGATCTTTGGTAAACTTCAGCATAAGATTGTCCCCATGTGATTGATTTATCGCCGGTAGCGATGTGCGACGAAGGGAAGATCAATGATCCTCAACGCAGCGCGCTTGCCCCGCACATCGGCGTAGATCGTTCGCCGTGCGCGCGCGGTCGCTGTATCCACATAACCCATTGCGACGAAAGCATCTGCGCTTGGACCGAACCCGCCAGATGTGACGATGCCGATCGGGGTCCGCGCTTCTTCGTCGGCAAAAAGCGGTGCACCTCTCCGCACTGGAGTTTTGACCACAGGCGTCAGGCCAACCCGTAGACGACCTGCCCCCCATTTGAGTTGCGACAAGATCACATCAGCACCGGGAAATCCGCCGGCACGTTCACCGTTCGATCTCCGAACTTTCTGAATCGTCCAGCCAATCGCAGCTTCCACAGGCGTCGTCTGATCATCGATATCGGAGCCGTAAAGGCAGAAGCCCGCCTCGAGTCGCAGGCTATCGCGCGCACCAAGACCGACCATCGCCACGGAGGGATGTTCTAATAGCGCGCGCGCGATCGGTTCTGCGGCGCTTGAGGGGATGCTGATTTCGAACCCGTCCTCGCCGGTATAGCCCGACCGCGCGAGGACGCAATCGGCATCAAGAACGGGCGCAGACCGCACATCCATGAAGTTCATGAACTTTACGATTGGACACATGGCGCCGATTGCAGATTCGGCCGCAGGTCCCTGCAAGGCAATTAGTGCACGGTCGTCGCGTCGCTCGACGAAGCAGCTCATGGCAAGTGCTGCCCTTAGCAACGCTATGTCTTCGTCCTTCCGGCTGGCGTTCACCACCAGCAAGTAGTGATCGCCGCAATGGCTGATCATCAGGTCGTCGAGAATTCCACCGACTTCGTTCGTGAATACTGCATAATGCTGACGACCTGGCGCGAGCCCGATGACATCTATCGAAATAAGTGCTTCAAGCGCCTGTGCGGCATCGCGCATGCTGCCTGACTTCGGACGCACCTCGACCTGACCCATGTGCGAAACGTCAAATAGCCCAGCCGCATTCCGCGTATGCAAGTGTTCCTTTAGGATGCCCAGTGGGTATTGAATCGGCATGTCGTAGCCGGCGAAAGGGGCCATGCGCGCGCCCAATTCACGGTGCAGCGCATGCAGTTGGGTGGTTTTGGGTGCGGACAGTTCCGCTTTCTGAGGTGCGCTCATAATGTGCACGTCAGAAGGAAACTTTGTTCAGGTCGCGCCAAAAAACTGAAATTGAGAAGACCAAACGGTCAAGCATCCATGGGCACCTCGTCAGCGACATGCTGAAGTCCGGTGCCCCCCTCTGTATCTTTGCCTGAGAACGTTATCCCGTCGGCGGACGCTGCGCGTCACTTTCCAGAGTAGTAGACGCCGCGTGGTTCGTTTGCCTGAGAGTTTCCGGGGGCGGTTGCTCCTTCGGCGTCGGCAAAAAACCGATCTCTCCCGCGCGACTGAGCTTTTGTAGTCTCTTTCTTGACCTATTGTCTAGATCACACGCGCAATTTTGGCACAGGAACGATTACCCGCCGACCCTCGCGTGACAGCTCTTTGGTTCCCAGCAATCAGGTTTTTATACGTTTCGACATCTTTAACTGTCGCGATCTGTGATGCCGTAAGCGTGACCACTTCAGCGTCGACAAATCCGGCTCCCATGGAACGTGAGTCAATCACCAAACGGGCGGCCTTTTTTGCGTCTTCCTCCGAGTCAAATCTTTCAAACCAATATCTGTGCTTGTCCCCTCTAAGTATCTGCCATTTCCCGCATTGAGAATCGGACTCGAGATCACGACCAGGGCTCGGCTTGGGAAAAGATTGCAGATTATCTTTAAAAGATGGCGCATCTGACGTTTCGTTGATGGCTTCTACAGATCATGCCACGCGGCGAACACCACGGGTCAAAGGTCGAACGGACCAAGTCATCGACTTATCGCGAACGATTCTCGCAGCTCTTTCAATTCCACAATTCACTGAACTGCGAGGCCACCACCAACGGATACGGAACATCGACGTCGAGAATACCTATCGCTCGGGCAAAGCGATTCATGCCGGCGACAAAATCCGGTGTGAGTTTAGCGGCGTAATACGGCGTGTCGCGCCGAACCAGGGTGACGATATGTTCTGCCTCGCCTGGGAAAAGCGCCGCGCCGACTTTTGACGCCAGTTGGGCATCCGCGCGGAGCGCCTTTTGCGCAGCAACAATGGCGCGCACCGCAGCAGCGGCCTCGTTCGGACGGTCCTTGATGAGCCGATCGGTCGTCGCCAGGCTCGCCATCGTGTAGTTGAAAGCCTGCGGAGGACCATCGCCCCGGCGCGCGTCAATCACCACGACGCCGGCGCCAGACCGAACGGCAATTTCGGCGCCCATGCCGTTGGCCCAGAAACCGTCGATCAAGTGCTCGGCCAAAGCGCGCGCCGCCACCACGCCGATATTGATCTTCTTACCGACTGATCCCGGCACGGTGACGATCTCGACACCATCGCGCTTCATGTCGATGCCGCTATCGGCCAGCATCTGGCGGAAGGCCATGCCGACCCACGGCGCTGCTCCGATGCGACGACCCTTCACGCAGCTCAGATCGTTCCGCTCGGCACCGATATCTGAGCGCATCACCAGAAACCAGTAAAGGCCCTGCGACTGCGCGCACAATAGCCTCGCCCCCTCCCAGCGCGGGAAAGCCGACAATGTCGAATGCGCGGAGCCGGCCACGATATCGACGTGACCGTCCCGCATCGCCGCATATGCTGCCTCGACTGGAGCGATCAGTTCGAGTTCGGCCTCGACGCCTTCCGCGGCCAGATAGCCCATCGTGACGATGGCCTCAGCCGGAAGATAGGACGGGGAAATGAGATCAGGAACTGCAATTTTCATGAACAAACTTTAGAATGTCGGAGCGCGCAGACCGTTGCCTTCCCGCTCCGCAAATTCCTTAGCTACGGGACGGCGAGTACTTTTGCGCACGCGCCTCGACCGCCGACCATTCCGGACTGGTCAGCTTGGCAGAGCCGATAAACTTGTTGGTGAACATCTTGTCGGCAGGCGGCAGATTTTTCACACCCATATAGGTTTCCACCGTCTGTCGCGTCTCGTTGACCAGATTTGGATCCATATAGCCGAGGGCGACGTCGCGGAAGCCCGGCACCATGCCCAGTGACGTGCTCACCGCCTGGCCGTACTCGATCACCTTCTGGTTGGTAACGCTGCCACCCTGAAATTCCTTCAAGCTTTCAATGTGCAACTCCACCGACTTTTCGGGATTGAGATAGACGTATTTCAGACCTTCCATTAGACCTTCGACGAACGCCTTGCAGACCTCAGGCCTCTTTTCGATGGTGGATGCTTTGCAGGCGACGACGTTGCTGTAGCATTTGACCCCGTAGTCTTCGTACAGGATTCCGTTGATTTCGAGGTTCTGCGCCCAGAGGCTTGGCGCAATGCTACCGAAGAAGTTGCCCTCGGCCTTCACCTGCTTCTCGATCAGCGCCTTGATCAAGGCTGCCGCGTCCATCGTGACCTTGTTGACCTTCTTGTCGTCGATCCCGGTGGCCTTGACGAAGGCCGGCCACATCTGGAAGTCGCCGCTACCGACGTCGAAGGCAACGGTCTGACCCTCGAGATCCTTCGGCTTGGTGATGTTATTTTCCTTGAGCGAGAAAATTCCGACGGGGGAACGCGGCCAGACGCCAGCAACCGCTATGAGATCGAGTCCGCGGCCCGCACAGTTCATCATTACGCTGAGATCGAGGATGCCGAAATCGTATTGGCCTTGATCGACCGGTACGCACACTTTACCCGAGCCGAAGCCACGGTCGATGGTCACATCCAGGCCGCGTTTTTCGAAAAAGCCCATTTTCTTTGCAACAAAGGCATAGCTGAACGTGCCGAGTGGCAGCCAAGGCAGCGTGAGCTTGATCGGGGTCTTGGCACCCTGCGCTAGGGTCGCAATCGGCTTGTGTAGTGCGCCCCCAAGTCCGAGGGCACCGGAATACTTCAGGAAAGAACGTCGATCGAATGTCATCGGACCTCTCCTATGGATTCAATTGAGAAAATTCGGTTGCGTCTTCAGTCCGGCAAGTAGTGCGCGCGGCAGCATCACGTGAATTCCACGATTGCCGTTCACAAATTGGGTGACATGCATGTCGGCAGCGATGCTGCACAGCCGATACGCGTCATGGAAATCCATGCCATAATGCTTTTCGAGCAGCCCGATCATCTCTCGCATCGCGACCCGAGCCGCGTCATCGAGGTCCTCGTGCACCGCCATTGTCATCAGGTGGGTTGGCGTTGAGGCAATCGGCCAGTTGATCGACATGTCACGCCGCGCGGTCAGACGGAAACGGCCGTCAAGGCTGGTTTCGATCGCCGTTTGATTGATCTCACCATGGCCCTGGGCAGCATGTCCATCCCCGGCGCTGAACAGAGCGCCATTGACCGCAACTGGCAGGAAGAGGCGCGTCCCGGGACGCAGATCCTTATTGTCCACGTTGCCGCCGTGGCGCAGCGGCGGACGGCTGTCGAGGCGCCCCCATTCGCGCGGTGGCGCGACCGCGAGTTGGCCGAAAAACGGCGCCGTCGGCACTGAAATGCCAGACGCGACCTCGGCCATTCCTGTGTTGAGATCTATCGGAATGATTGTCGTCCGCTGTGTCGGCTTTTCGTTCCCGAACATTCCCTTGAGCGGACTAACGATGTTGTACCCGTAAGGCTGCGTTAGGCAGATCTCAAGGATATCGATCTGTAGTACGTCGCCAGGCTGTGCACCCTTCACGGCAATCGGGCCGGTAAGAATGTGCGGGCCGGTGCCGCGCGGCGCCCGCTCGAAGATTTCTGGAATGGCCTTGGGAATCCAGTCACGGGGTACATCATGCTCTGGATCGGCGGACACCGTATTGATCCAGAACTCCTCGCCGGACTCGACTTCAAAAACCGGCGCCAGCGAGCCGTCGAGGAACCCGAAGTGAACCGTCTGCGCTGTGGCCTTTAGACGTCTCATCGTTCACCTATACAGACGCGACCGCTAAAGCCTGGTCTCGAGAGCATCAATCGGCGCTTGCCAGTAGACAGCGCGTTTCTCCGCCGCTGCAATGAGGCCATAGAGCACCAGGCCAGCGATACTGAGTATGGTGATCGCACCAAGCATTAACGCCGTATCGAGCAGGCCGCCCGCCAGCTTAATCAGGTAGCCGATGCCCTGCTGCGAAGCGACGAATTCCGACACGATCACGCCAATGATCGCGAGCGTGATCGAAATCTTCATGCCGCCGAAGATGTAAGGCAATGCGTTGGGTAGGCGAATCTTCCAGAAGATCTGCCAGCGTGATCCCATGAAGGTCCGAGCCATCTTGTCAATATCCTCGTCGACAGACTGGAAGCCCATCGCCGCGTTGATCGTCATCGGAAAGAAGGCAATGAGGAACGCCAGCAAAAGACTCGACATCGTTCCAGTACCGAACCAGACGATAAACAAGGGGGCAATCGAGACTTTGGGAATCACCTGCGACACCACGATCATCGGGTAAAATCCCTTCCGAACTATTTCGGAATAGGTGATAAGCACGGCGACGATAATGCCACCGACAACTGACAGCGCGAAGCCGAGGATGGTGAGGTAAAGCGAGGGCCAGAGGTGATCGAGCAGCAGGTCATAACGACTCACCATCACCTCAACAACTTCGGATGGCGGCGGCAAGACGATGCTGCGTATGTGCATCAGCCGCACGGCAGCTTCCCACGCCGCGAGCAGCAGGAGTGTCATTCCAAGCGGCCAAGCGGAATCTTTCGCCGAAGTCTTCAGCTTAGCTAACATGGCTCGCCTCGATCGATTTTCGGAGGTGACGGACGTATTTGTTAAAGCCTTCTTCTTCGGTGATTCCAATTTGGCGCGGCCGCGGTAAGTCGATCCTTACCTCGTCGATTATAGTCGCCGGGCGGCGTCCCATGACCAGCACGCGATCGGACAGGAAGGCCGCCTCGCGAATACTGTGAGTCACAAAAATGACGGTCTTGCGGTTCGCCTGCCAGATGCGCAGTAGCTCGACGGCCATGTCGTCGCGCGTAATGGCGTCAAGCGCGCTGAACGGCTCATCCATCAGGAGGGTATTGGGGTCATGAATGAGCGCGCGACAGATCGAAGCACGCTGCCGCATGCCACCTGACAACTGACGCGGCAGAGCGTCAGCGAAATCCTCGAGTTTGGTCATCTTAAGAAGGCCCATTGCGCGGTCGAGATACTGCGCACGAGGCAAACGCAGCAATTCAATTGGGAAAAGAACGTTGTCGATCACGCTGCGCCATGGCAGCAACACCGGGCTTTGAAATACAACGCCGACGTCATTGCGCGGCCCGGTGATCGGCGAGCCAGCCAGCACTAGTTCGCCAGAGGTTGGCTGGGTCAGGCCGGCAATCATCATCAACAGTGTGCTTTTGCCGCAACCGCTTGGGCCGAGCAGGCTAATAAATTCGCCGTCCGGGACTTCAACGGAAATGCTTTTAATGGCCTCAAGCGTGCCGAAAACTTTGCGCACCTCGGCCAGTCGCAATGCGACCTTTGCAACTGGCGTTCGATCCCGTTCCGACACGGCACGTCGGCTTGCCACTATCGTCCCTCCCCTTTCGCGCATCTCTCCGCAGGCAAGGCTTATTCGTCGGTAGATGCGTGATGGCGCCCCATCAATTACTACGCTTTGAGACGCGGGATAATCTCACGGGCGATTATCTCGACCTGGTCGCTCCGGTACTTGTACGGAACGAAGATAATTTTCTGTACGCCGACAGCGAGATGCTCCTTGAGCTGGGCAACGCAGTCGTCGACTGAACCTAAAATGGCGCTTTCACGCGAACAGTCGCTGTTGGCCGGAAAGTCCCATTCCTTGTTCAGCCAGTCGAGCATCTCAGCACGCACGGAATCTTTCGATGAGCCGACCATGATTGGCAGTTGCGACGCGTTGAGCAGTTTGTCCGGATCCTTGCCGACCTCCTTAGCCGCCGCGCGGACCTTGTTCCAGGACTTGGTGAAATTGTGCGGCTCGTAGAAATACGTAAGCCATCCATCACCGACCGCCCCGGCGCGCTGCAGCACGCGATCGACGTAGCCGCCGATCAGTAACGGCATACGCGGCTTCTGCACGGGTTTCGGATACATGACAGCCGCCGAAATCTTATGGCCAACGTAGTCGCCGTCGACTTTGCCCTCGGTCCAGAGCCGGTTAAGGATTTCGAGACTCTGGTCCATCAGCTTGCCACGCCTGTCAAATGGCACGCCGAGCGCGTCGAACTCGCGCTTGTACCACCCAGATGCCATGCCCATGATCATGCGACCGTTAGAGAATTGGTCCATTGTGGCAAGCTGCTTGGCAAGTGCCACTGGATTGCGAAGCGGCAGGACGAGAATGCCGGTACCAAGCTTGATGCGCTTAGTGCGCGCAGCAATTGTCGTCAGAGTGGTCAGCGAATCCATAATTGGAAAGTTTGGCTCAACGCCAAGCAGGACATGGTCCCAAACCCAAAGCGAGTCGTAGCCGAGCGCCTCAACCTTCTCTCCATACTCGATGAGTGCTCTTGGATCCGGCATCTCCGGATAGGTCGTGAAATTTCGCGCAGCGATACCGAAGGTCTTTGACAAGGTCATTAAGGTTCTCCCTGAAAGGCCTAAGCCGTGAATTGCCGGCCCGGATCGAGCGTCCGAAGCGTTGATAGCTCATGCTCAGATGGCGGTTCGGTCACGCTTATCGATTTATCGAAAATCAGATCAAACCCGGTATTGTCCTGCACCTGCCCGCATGTGACACCAGGATTAAGCGCCAAAACCTTCATTCGGCGTTCGGCATCGTCGAACGAAAACGTCGCGAGCTCGGTGATCACACGAAACATGCCGCCATGTGTCAGACCGCTTTCGGCGCGGGTGTTACGGCCGCGGATAAATCCAGGGCTCGTTATGAAATCCACCTTCTCCACGAAGCGCCGCTTCTCATGCTTCATCGCGACGATCATGTTTGTGAGGCTTGAGATATCGTTGCCGCCGCCCGTACCCGGTAGCCGTACGGTTGGCGCCTTCCAATTCCCGATGAACGACGAATTGAGGTTGCCGTACTGATCAATCTGGGCACCGCCCATAAAACCAATGTCCACATAGCCCCGCTGCAACAGCAGCAACACGTCGGCGCTTCCGAGCACCATGTTGGCGCGCTTCGTGCAGCGCTGGTCATTGGTGGAAGGCGGTAGCTTACCCGGTTCTACGAAAGCCCCGATCACACCTCCCTCGAACAGGATCGTCAGGCCCGGACAACCGAGGCGTTGCGCGAGCGTTGCCGCCAAAAGTGGAATGCCAACGCCAGCAAACACGACCTGCCCATCTTTAAGCTGGCGCGCGCTCAGAATGGTGAGGATTTCCGACGCGGTATATTGTGATGACTTAGACATCGAAAAGGCTCTGGCCCCTGTGCGTTGCCGACATGACTTCCTCCGTACCGATTAGAGAGAGGAAGTCGTTCCAGGATTTCGGTGCGTATACATACGTGTCGAGATATCGCCGCATGCCCTCGACCGGATCGCCGTTGACCTGATCGACGTAGGCATCAAGATGATTCATCGCTGGCTCGTAGAGACCGTAGCATTCATGCGGCATTGAGCCATAGGGAACCTCAACCACCGCGTCTACGCATAAGAATGGAATTTTGGTCTGATCCGGCGCGCGGCGGATTTGATCGTTCGATACAATCCGCTCTGTTGTGAGGATCACGCGGTTAGCGGCGAGCGCCAAATCAATGTCCATAAACTGGAGTCCGTCGATCTGGGCATTGCCGTAAGCGTCGCAACGTTGAACGTGAATCAGGGCGACATCAGGATTAAGCGCGGGGATGAGAAGAAGCTTTTCGCCTGTGAAGGGGCAATCAATTTCTTTAACTTCGGGACGAACGTGCGCGACATCCGATCCAAGCATCGAGCGCATCGGAAGGAACGGAACGCCCATGCCACCAGCGCGATAGCGCATGCCCATGCCCATGTGGCTCCACTCGTCGTAACGCGCCAAATTCTTTTCGACGTAGTGACGCATGACCTTCGACAGGCCCCACAGAATGCCTTGGGCAAACCAGCTCGACGTGATCTGATTTGCGGCGCCCGAACCGAAGAGAAGATCGCCGTCGGTTGAGATGATGCAACGCGAGCAGGAAAGGTTCTTTTTTCGGGCGCGGATTAACTGCCAAATCATCGCCATCGGCGTGCGCGATAACGTTGAGCCTCCGATACCAACCGTCGCCCCGTCATTCACGAAAGATGGTGCCTCTTCGAGACTAACGACCTTCTCTCGCAGGGAACGGTCGCGCTTCTGTATATTATCACGGAGGGTGTGATACGGTTGGACAAGCTCAGATGTCACGCAAATGTCCCTGAATTTCGCGCGTTATCACCACGCTGAAAAGCGCTGCGCAGTAAACATACTATCATTAGTAAAATAGCAAGTCGACTCGCGGCCCCCAAAGCTTCTTTTGATTCAGTCCTGGCAGAACAAAAGTCAGAGGTTGCTTCGCTTCTTTGCCGGGACAACTGTCGTACTTTTTCGTTGTGATGCCTTGTGCATTTCAAAACTGAGGAGTTCAGCAAACGCGACGCATTCGGATGCAACGCGTTCACGATCTTGGAGAGTTTGCATCAACGTCGCCGTCACGCGTACAGGTACAGGCATGGCGGCGTGCCTATCTTCATAATCGACGACCAGGCCATCGATCAGATCTTGATAGTGAGCAGCGATCGCTAATGGACCGCAGTCATGTTTCAATTCAGACATAATTTTAGCAGTTGGGCCCTTTACGGCTTTGCCACCAATTAACGGTGATACCGCGACCACCGGCGCTGCTGCAGAGCGGATTGCGTCGCGCATCGAGGGAACTGAGAGAATTGGATCAATGCTCAAGTATGGATTGGACGGGCAAATGATGATTGCGGTCAAATCCGGATCTTGCAACGCAGCAAGGGCGGCCCTCGACGGTTGTGCCCGCTC
>Ga0126382_10000439_pt1 | contig 16207 bp, 14 predicted proteins | sample PanSoiMetPlot_30_FD_92548 | JGI IMG/M metagenome (GOLD analysis project Ga0126382, IMG submission 92548) | Tropical forest soil microbial communities from Panama - MetaG Plot_30 | ecosystem: Environmental > Terrestrial > Soil > Tropical forest > Bulk soil | place: Panama | collected 2016-02-17
GCGCGGCGCCGGCGGACCGGCGGCTGGAGGGGCGTGGCGCGCGGGCGTTCCTCAGTCATCGCCTCGCTCCTTAGTGAGCGCCAGCGCGCGTTGATAGACCTCGCGGCGCGACTGGCCGGTGCCCTCGGCGACCTCGGCGACAGCCTCCTTGACTGACAGCCGCGCCAGCGCCTCGCGCAGCATCGCATCGAGGTCGCCTGCCGACAGCTCCTGCGGCACGGGCGGCGCGATCACGATCACGATCTCGCCGCGCGGCTCGTCGGCGCCGGCGTAGTCGCGCGCGAGCGTCGCCAGCTCGCCGGGCCGCACCTCCTCGTGCAGCTTGGTAAGCTCGCGGCAGATGGCGGCCTCGCGCGGACCCAATCCGGCGGCAAGATCGGCGAGTGCGGCGGCGATGCGCGCACCGGTCTCGAACAGCACCAGCGTCGCCGGCACGCGTGCGAGCTCGGCGATGCGGTTGCGGCGCTGGCCTTCCTTCGCCGGCAGGAAACCCTCGAAGAAGAACCGGTCGGTCGGCAGCGCCGCGAGCGTCAGCGCCGCCAGCACGGCCGAGGCGCCGGGCAGCGCCGTCACGCTCACGCCGGCCTCGCGCGCCGCGCGCACGAGCTTGTAGCCGGGGTCAGAAATGAGGGGCGTGCCGGCGTCGGAGACGAGCGCGATGGCGGCGCCGTCCGCAAGGCGCGCCAGGAGCTTCGGCCGCGCCTGGGCGGCATTGTGGTCGTGATAGGGCGTGAGCGCGGTCGCGATGCCGTAGCGCTCGAGCAGCTTGTGGGTGACGCGGGTGTCCTCGCAGGCAATCAGGTCGGCCGCCGCCAGCGTTTCCAGCGCCCGCACGGTGATGTCGCGCAGATTGCCGATCGGCGTGGCGACGAGGTAGAGGCCGCCCGCGAGCGCTGGTGCAATGGTCGACTGCCCGTTGAGGATATAATTCCGCACCGCATTGTCGCGGCCGGGCGGAGCCGTGGGTGCCGTTGTCCGCATGCACACTCACTTTAGCCGCAGAAATCCGGGAAAACACGTACGCGCACAAAAAATCGTTATCCTTTTCATCCGGTTAACATATAACCGTGCGGATGCCCGATTGCCGGCATGGATCGCCTGCAAGATGATCCCGGGTCATCGAGGAAAGCCGGTCCTATGTTGCGATACCTGCAGGCTCGAAGCTGGCGGCCTGCGCGCCTATCGTCCCCCTGGTTCGCTGCCGTCGCTTTGGCAATCCTGCTCGGCGGCTGCTCCGGGGGTTTTTCGGTGGGCGACCTGCTGCCGGGGTCCTCGGCGGGGCCCTCGCAGCCTGGGAGCAGCATCGGCGAGGGCCAGGTCAAGGTCGGGCTGATCCTGCCGCTGTCCGGCAGCGGCAGCACGGGGGTGGTGGCGCAATCCATGCGCAACGCCGCCGACATGGCGCTGGCGGAGTTTCCCGGCGCCGACATCCAGCTCCTGGTCAAGGACGACGGCGGCAGCGCGCCCGGTGCTCAGCAGGCGGCGCAGCAGGCTCTCGACGAAGGCGCCGAGATCATCCTGGGGCCGCCCTTCGGGCTCACGGTGGGGCCGGTCGGACAGCTCGCGCGCTCGCGCAATGTGCCGGTGATCGCGTTCTCGACCGACACCAACGTGGCGGCGCGCGGCGTCTATCTGCTGAGCTTCCTGCCGGAATCCGACGTCGACCGCATCGTCGGCTATGCCGTGAGCCAGAACCGGCGCTCGTTCGCGGCGCTGATCCCGGACAACGCCTATGGCAGCGTGGTCGAAGCCGCGTTCAAGCAGCAGGTGGCGCGCCGCGGCGGGCGCATCGTCGCGCTCGAGCGCTTCCCACTCGACAAGTCGCAGATGCAGGGCCCGGTGCGCAACGTCGCGACCGCGGCGGGCTCGGGCCGCGTCGATGCGATCTTCATCCCGGACGGCGCCGACGGCGCCGGCACCGCGATGCAGACGCTGATCGCGAGCGGCATCGACACCAAGCGCGTGCAGATCCTCGGCACCGGGCTGTGGGAGGATCCGCAGATCTTCAACAATCCGCAGCTCGAAGGCGCCTGGTATGCCGGGCCCGAGCCGACCGGCTTCCGCAATTTCTCGGCCCGCTACAAGAGCCGCTACGGCAACGATCCCGTGCGCACCGCCTCGCTCGCCTACGACGCGGTGGCGCTGGTTGCGGCGCTGGTGAAGACCCAGGGCCAGCAGCGCTTCTCGGAGGCGGTGCTGACCAACTCGTCGGGTTTCACCGGCATCGACGGGCTGTTCCGCTTCCGTCCCGACGGCACCAACCAGCGCGGGCTTGCGGTGCTGCGCGTCACCTCGACCGGCGGGCAGATCATCAGCCCGCCGCCCAAGGCGTTCGGCGGCTCCGGCACCTGATCTTACGCCGCGAGGTCGGCGACCACGGCGTCGAGCACGGGAAAGCCCGCGAGCGTCACCCGCAGCCTGCCATCCGCGGTGGTCTCGACCGCGCCCTCCTCGTGCAGGATGGCGATGCGCTTGGGGTCGAGCGAGCGGCCGGCGAGCCGCGCATAGCGGGCGGGATCGACGCCCTCGGCGAGCCGCAGGCCCATCAGCAGGAATTCGTCGGCGGCCTGCTCCTGCGTGAGCGCCTCGTCGGTGACGACGCCGTGGCCGTGCTCCTCGACGCGCATCAGCCAGGCCTCCGGCCGCCGCTCGGTGGCGGTGGCGCGGCGCTCGCCGGCGATGTCGAGCCGGCCGTGGGCGCCCGGCCCGATGCCGGCATATTCGTGTGCGCGCCAGTAGACCAGGTTGTGCCGGCACTCCGCGCCCGGCCGGGCGTGGTTGGAAATCTCGTAGGCCGGCAGCCCGGCGCCGGCGCAAACCTCCTGCGTCGTGTCGTAGAGCGCGCGCGCGGCATCGTCGTCGGGCACGACGAGCTTGCCGGCGGCATGCAGCGCGAAGAACGGCGTGTCCTGCTCGATGGTGAGCTGATAGAGCGAGAGATGCTCGCCGGCTTCGCCGATCGCGCGCTTGAGCTCGGCCGCCCAGGCGGTGGGCGTCTGGCCCGGCCGCGCGTAGATCAGGTCGAACGAATAGCGCTCGAAGTTTCCGCGCGCGACCGCGACCGCGTCGAGTGCCTCGCGGGCGTTGTGCAGCCGTCCGAGCTCCTTGAGCGCGACATCATCGAGCGCCTGCACGCCGAGCGAGACGCGGTTGACGCCGGCAATGCGATAACCCTTGAACCGCGTCGCCTCGACGCTCGATGGATTGGCCTCGAGCGAGACTTCGACATCGGCAGCGACCGGCCAATGACGCGCGATGGCGTCGAGCACCGCGCCGACGGTTGCGGGCTGCATCAGCGAGGGCGTGCCGCCGCCGAAGAAGATGGTCGAAACGGTTCGTCCGGGCACGCGCGCGGCGGTCGCCGCGATCTCGGCGGTGAAGGCGCGCACGAAGCGCGCCTCGTCGATGGCAGCATGGCGCACATGGCTGTTGAAGTCGCAGTACGGGCACTTCGACAGGCAGAACGGCCAGTGCACGTAGATTCCGAAGGCGTTGCTCGTCATGTGCAAATCGAGGTCTTGTACGAGTGAGATCCTGGTCGAATCAGGAGCCGGAGTTCCATCGTCCGGTGCCAGAATGCGGGTTTTTCCCGGGACTGACTACTGATTACTGCCGGCTTGGTAAGCAGGCCCGCGCGAGTTCCATGAACGCGCGCGCCCGGTGCGACAGGCCTTTGCCGCGCGGCGGCAGGCCGTGCTTCTCCTCGCCGGGCATCTCGCCGAAGGTGCGGTCATGCCCGTCGGGCTGGAACATCGGGTCGTAGCCGAAGCCCTTGTCGCCGCGCGGCGGCCACACCAGCGTGCCGTCGACTCGTGCCTCGAATTCCTCGACATGCTCGTCCGGCCAGGCGACGCAGAGCGCGGACACGAAGTGCGCCCGACGTTGTTGCGGCGAGCCGGCGCCGAGCGCGCGCAGCTTGTCCTCGATCGTCTGCATGGCGTGCCGGAAATCCTTGTCCGGACCGGCCCAGCGCGCGGAACAGATGCCGGGATCGCCGTTCAAGGCGTCGACTGCGAGTCCGGAATCGTCCGCGAAAGCCGGCAGTCCCGATGCCGCAGCAGCCGCGCTCGCCTTGATGCGGGCGTTCTCGCGGAACGTGGTGCCGGTCTCCTCGGGTTCCGAGAGGCCGAGCTCGCCGCCCGACACCGCTTCGATGCCGTAGGGCATCAACAGCTCACGCATCTCGACAAGCTTGCCCGGATTGTGGGTCGCGATCACGAGGCGGCCGGTGATCCGCCGATGCGCGGCGGGACGGTTATTCACATGACCGCCATTTTCTGCAGGTCGACGAGCTTCATCACGCCCTTCTTGGCGAGCGCGAGCAGGTTGAGGAACTGCTCCTCGGTAAAGGGGATCTTCTCCGCGGTGCCCTGCACCTCGACGATGCGGCCGGCGCCGGTCATGACGAAGTTGGCGTCGGTATCGGCCTCGGAATCTTCCGCATAGTCGAGATCGAGCACCGGCGTACCGTTGCAGATGCCGCAGGAGACCGCGGCGACGTGGTCGCGCAGCGGCTCGCCCTTGACCATCTCGCGCGTCTTCATCCAGGTGACGCAATCGGACAGCGCCACCCAGGCGCCGGTGATGGCGGCGGTGCGGGTTCCGCCGTCGGCCTGGATCACGTCGCAGTCCACCGTGATCTGTCGCTCGCCGAGCGCCGGGAGGTCGAGCACGGCGCGCAGGCTGCGCCCGATCAGCCGCTGGATCTCGATGGTGCGCCCGCTCTGCTTGCCGGCCGACGCCTCGCGGCGCGTGCGTTCCGAAGTGGCGCGCGGCAGCATGCCGTATTCGGCCGTGACCCAGCCGCGCGCCTGCCCCTTGAGCCAGGGCGGCAGCCGGTCCTCCAGCGTGGCCGTCACCAGGACGTGGGTGTCGCCGAACTTCACGAAGCAGGAACCCTCGGCGTATTTCACCACGCCGCGCTCGAGCGAGATGGCGCGCAGCTCGTCGGGCTGTCGGCGGCTCGGCCGCATGCTTTTCTCCTACGCAAGACCCGGAACGCGAGATGGAGCAAGCCTTTTAGGTGCGCAGGCGCGAGCCGACAAGGGGGAGCGACAAGCGGGCCGGTCACTCCGGCTCGATGCCGGCGTCCTTGATCATCTTGGTCCACTTGACGAGCTGGACCTTGACGAAGTCGCCGAGCTCGCCCGGCGTGCTGCCGAACGTTTCGAAGCCGAGCGCCGCGATCCGCGCTTTTATCTCCGGGTTGTCGATGATCTTGCGCGTCTCGGTATTGAGCTTGGTGACGATGGCGGGCGGCGTGTTCGCCGGCACGAACATGGCCATCCACGAATCCATGTCGAAGCCCTTCACGCCGGCCTCGTCCAGAGTCGGCAGATCGGGAACGAGCGCGCTGCGCTGCATCCGCGTCACCGCCAAGGCCCGCAGCTTGCCGGCCTGGACATGGGGAAGGGTGGAGGTCAGGTCGCTGAACATCATCGACACGCGGCCCGCGATCACGTCGTTGACGGCCGGCGGCGAGCTTCGATAGGGAACGTGGGTGAGACTTAGGCCGGCCCAGGACTTGAACGTCTCGCCGGCGACGACGCCCGAGGTGTTGCCGCTGCCGAACGTCAGCTTGCCCGGATTGGCCTTGGCATAGGCGATCAGCTCGGGAATGGTTTTTGCGGGTATCTCCGGATTGATCACCAGGATCAGGGTGAAGCTGCCGATTCGCGTGACCGGCGTGAAGTCCTTCACCGGATCGTAGGGCACGCTCTTGTTGAGGCTGGGCGCCGCCGAGTGCGGGCTGTTGGTGCTCATGAACACCGTGTAGCCGTCCGGTGCCGCGCGCGCGACGTAGGTCGCGGCGATCGCGCCGTTCGCTCCCGGCTTGTCCTCGACCACGACCGTCTGGCCGAGTGCGGCCCCGAGGTGCTGGCCGACGATGCGGCTGATGATACCGGTGGTGCTGCCCGCCCCGAACGGAACGATGAAGTTGATCGGCTTGGTCGGATAGGCGTCGGTCTGTGCCGATGCGCCGACCAGCGACACGCCGCCGACGGTGAGAATGCAAAGGAGACCCTGGATGAGCACACGAAGCAGGTCGTGCATGCGCCGTTCCTCCCTGGTCCCGGAATCGCCGGGATTGTTCGTAGAAACGCGTTGCTACTTCGCCCCCAATGAACTCGAGTTTAACTTCTGTTGAATCGCTATCAACATACCACATGGCCGCGCCGCATCAGCCGGCCAGGCGGGCGTTTCACCAGGCGTCGGTTGCGGACTCCCAGCCGGCCGGTTTGGGGAGGCGATTGGCCGCACCCGTGCACGGGCGAGATGCCCGATGTCGCCATCTCCCGCCATTTGTTCCGCCAGCGGACGATTTGCCGGCTAGGACGCGCTCAATATCCTGATCAGGTCGAACTTGGTCAGCGTCACCTGCGGGGCGATGCGCGCCGCGTTGGCGAGGTGCCAGGCGGTGTAGAGCTCCGGGAACACGTCATCGGCGGACATGCCGTCGACCGGTACCACGACCTTGAAGCCGCGCAGCGCGGCGGCTCCCGCGGTGTGCAGCACCGAGGTCTGCGCCTGCGTGCCCATCGCCACGACGGTGGTGATGCCGCGCGCCTTGAGCGTCTTCTCGAGCTCGCTGCCGATGAACTTGTCCGGTCCGAGCGGCGGCAGCACCGGCTCGCCCGCGGCCGGCGTGAGCTCCTTGAGGATGTCGGTCGCAACCGAGCCGGGCACGGCGACGCTGTAGACGATGAAGACGCCCCTGGCGCGCGCTTCGCTCAACAGCTTGCGGACCTTGGGTACGGACGCGGCGCAGCGCGGCCGCCGCGCGCTGCTGCAGGTCTGATTGGTGAAATCCATCACCAGCAGCGCCGTCTCTTTCGCGATGACGGTGGCCGGTTTGAGCTCGGGCGGCGCCGGGACCTTGGCAGTGGCCCATTCCTCGATCAGGGTCTGCGCTTGCGCCTTCGCTACCGCGTCGGCAACGATGCCGAATGCTGCGACGGCGCCCAGCAGACATGCCTGTAGCTTCGTCATCCCTGACCCTCCCTTGGCCGGTTTGTCGCCGAATTCACGCTAGCAGCGGGGGCTGTTTCGGCAAAGGCCGTTCAGGCTTGCGCTCGAGCGGTTGAATAGACAATTCTGTCGCGTCTGAACGGAGGGGTCATTGGCCCAGGACGTCCCGATCGGCGCGACGCAGGTAAGTCTCGCTCAGCTCAACGAGCGCTCGCGCGACATTTTCCGGCAGATCGTGGAGAGCTACCTCGCCACCGGCGAGCCCGTGGGCTCGCGCAACATTTCACGCCTCATCACCACGCCGCTCTCGCCCGCCTCCGTGCGTAACGTGATGTCGGATCTCGAGCAGCTCGGACTGATCTATGCGCCGCACACCTCGGCGGGCCGGTTGCCCACGGAAACCGGACTGCGTTTCTTCGTCGACGCGCTGATGGAGATCGGCGATCTCGGCGAAGCCGACCGGCGCGAGATGGAGGCCAAGGTCGCCGCCGCCGGAACGTCCATGGAGGCGGTGCTGAGCGAGGCCTCCGGCATGCTGTCGGGCCTTACGCGCGCGGCCGGCGTGGTGCTGGCGGCGAAATCGAACGTGCGCCTCAAGCACATCGAGTTCGTGCGGCTCGAGCCCGAGCGCGCGCTGGTGATCCTGGTCGCCGAGGATGGGCAGGTCGAGAACCGCGTCATCGGCGTGCCGATGGGGCTGCCGGCCGCGTCGCTCACTGAGGCTGCGAACTTCCTCAACGCCCATGTGCGCGGCCGCACGCTGGCGGAGGCCAAGACCGAGCTTGAGAAAGCGCTCACGGCGGGCCAGGCCGAGCTCGACCAGCTCACACAGAAGATCGTCGCTGCCGGGCTCGCCAGCTGGTCGGGCGGGGAGAGCGACGAGCGCAAGCTGATCGTGCGCGGCGCCGCGCACCTGCTCGACGATCTCAAGGCGCTGGAGGACCTCGAGCGGGTGCGGCTCCTGTTCGACGATCTCGAGACCAAGCGCGGCGTGGTCGACCTGCTCGGCCGGGCCGAGCGCGCCGACGGTGCCCGCATCTTCATCGGGTCGGAGAACAAGCTGTTCTCGCTCTCCGGCTCCTCCACCATCGTCGCGCCCTACCGCGACGGCGCCGGCCGTATCGTTGGGGTCATCGGTGTGATCGGCCCGACCAGGCTGAACTACGCCCGCGTGATCCCGATGGTCGACTATACCGCGAAGGTCGTGAGCAAGCTGATCGGTGGTTAATGGCGACTTGCCGAGTTGCGGCTTGATTTTTTGTTCCCAAGCCCTGATATGCGGGGCAAACGAATTGCATGCAGGAACAATGTGATGACGGATACCAACGCCCGCCGCCCATCCGTCGATACGGGTGCCGGCCCCGATAACGCGGAGAATACCGCGCCGGGCGCCGAGCAGAAAACCATCGATCCGACCGACTACGTCGCGGTCGCGGCCGAATACAAGGACAAGCTGCTGCGCCTGCTGGCGGAGATGGAGAACCTGCGCCGGCGGACCGAGCGCGAGATCGCCGACGCGCGCGCCTACGGCATCTCGAATTTCGCCCGTGACGTCATCGCCGTGGCCGACAACATGGACCGCGCTCTGGGCGCGCTCGATGCCGATCTGCGGGAGAAGGCCGACGCCGGCACCAAGGCGCTGCTCGACGGCGTCGAGCTCACCGAGCGCGAGCTGATGAAAGTGCTGGACAAGCACGGCGTGAAGAAGTTCGAGCCGCTGGGCGAGAAATTCGACCCGAACCTGCACCAGGCGATGTTTGAATTGCCGGATCCTTCGCGGGTCGCCGGAACGGTGGCCCAGGTGGTGCAGCCCGGCTACATGATCGGCGACCGGGTGCTGCGCCCGGCGCTGGTGGCGGTCGCCAAGGGCGGGCCGAAGGCACCTGCGGCGGAGCCGCAGGCGAACCGGACCTCCGCGGAGGGACCCGCCAACGACAATACCGGCGCATGATCCGCAGCACGGACCGTTTTCTGACCACGCACACCGGCAGCCTGCCGCGGCCCGACGATCTCATCCGGATGATGTACGCAAAAGAGGAAGGCGTACCCGTTGACCGCGGGGCGCTGGACCAGCGCGTGCGCGGCGCGGTGGCCGAGGTCGTGAAGAAGCAGGTCGAGGCCGGCATCGACATCGTCAACGACGGCGAGATGTCGAAGCCGAGCTACGCCACCTACGTCAAGGACCGCCTCGCCGGCTTCGGCGGCACCGGCAACACGTTCGTCTACCAGGACCTCGCCGACTTCCCCAATCTCGCCAAGCGCGTCTTCGGCGATCCCGGGCGCTCGCGCCGCAAGACGCCCGCCTGCAATGCGCCGATCCATGTCCGCGATGCTGGCGCGGCGGCGGCCGACGTGGACAATCTCAAGGCGGCAGTCGCTGCGTCGGGCAGTGATGCGCGCGCCTTCATGAGCGCGGCGTCGCCGGGCGTGGTCTCGCTGTTTTTCCGCAACGACCACTATCCGAGCCAGGAGTCGTATCTGTTCGCCATCGCCGATGCGATGCGCCACGAGTATCAGGCGGTCGCCGGCGCCGGCATTGTGCTGCAGATCGATTGTCCCGATCTGGCCATGGGCCGGCATATCCAATATGCCGAGCTCAGCCTCGCGGAATTCCGCAAGCGCGCCGAGATGCATGTCGAGGCGCTCAATCACGCGCTCGCCGGCATCGCGCCGGAGCAGTTGCGCCTGCATCTGTGCTGGGGCAATTACGAGGGCCCGCATCATTGCGACGTGGCGCTCGCCGACATCGTCGATATCGTGTTCCGGGCGCGGCCGAGCGCGATCTCGTTCGAAGCCGCCAATCCGCGTCACGGCCACGAATGGGCGTTGTTCGAGCGCATCAAGCTGCCGGCCGGCAAGGTGCTCATTCCCGGCGTGATCGAGTCGAAGTCGAACTTCATCGAGCACCCGGAGCTCATTGCACAGCGGCTTGGACGCTATGCGCGGCTGGTGGGGCGCGAGAACGTCATCGCCGGCAGCGATTGCGGCTACGGCACCTGGGTCGGACAGGCCGCGGTCGATCCGGATGTGGTCTGGGCGAAGCTCGCCGCGATGGCGGAAGGCGCGCGGATCGCGTCACGCGAGTTCTGGCACTGACAAAGTCGCTAGTGTCCCGATTCCGAAGTTCGCACGCATTTGCAGCACGTTCTTATGCGAACTTCGGAATCAAAGGGACACTAGCACTCTATGATTCTAGTTCCCCTTTTGAACCCGAAGTTCGCAAACGCCCTTGCCGCCATGTTAGTGCGAACTTCGGGTTTGGGGCACTACCGCGGTTCGATGCTGTCGCGCACCGAGCGGAAGCGCGGGTAGGCGTCCTTCCAGGCCTCCGCGCGCGCGATCCCGACGAGCTGCAGAAAGGCGCCGCCGCCGAAGCGCAGCCATTGTCCCACCGTCAGCGCGTTGCCGCTCGTGGCGTCCTTGGCATTGGCGATGATCTGGTGGCCCTGCTGGCCGCCCATCCGCAATGCCTCGGAGGTGGTGATGCGGGCCTCCTTGAGGTTCGGGATGGTGCCGAACACCTCGCGTGCGAATGTGTCGCGCTCAGCGGTCTGGGCCGGTCCGCCGGGCGCAATGGTGACGAGGAGGTGGGGTTCCAACGTCGCTGCCGGCGGTCCCGGCGCGTCCGCAGCCGCGTCGCTGAGCATGACCGCGCGTCCCGGGATGATGCCGGCGATCCGGAAGCCGGCAAGCTCGCCGAGCTTGAACGGCAGCAGCCCGAGCTGCTCCTCTACCGGAACCACGGTGCGGACCGCGACCGTCGACAAGGCCTCGCGGATCGCGGCGTCGGGATAGGCGGCCTTCGCGGTTTCCGGCATCTGCACGGTGACGAGCGCGGTCAGAGCAGGTGAGGAGGCCACCAGGATCCATTTGCGAATTTTCGCCTTCTCGACCTCCTGCCGCCCGATCACCAGAAAAGCCTTGCCGACGGACAGCGGCAGCGCGGCGCGCGATTCCAAGGTCAGTCCCTGACGCTTGAGCGTGTCGGCGGTGAAGGTCTTGTCGAGCTCGGCGTAGGCCTCGGCCGGAAGCGCCACCAGGATGATGGCGACGTTGTTGCTGGCGTCCTCGAAGCCGAAGAAGCTCTTGCTGGTGACCAATCCGGCCGGCGGCACGAGTCCGATGCGCGAGCCGGGTGGATAGGCGACCTCGGCCGCAAACACGGGTGACGCGCCGAGCAGGAGCGCGATAACGATCAGGAGCCAACGGCTGTGGTGCATGTCCATCGCGATCTTACTGCATCCGGGGGGTTGATCAGTAGCTAGTAGCGGGAAAATAAGGCGGTCTGATTGCGGACGACTATAGTTTGCCGGGAACCGTCACCCGCCGCAGCGTGAGATTGATCCGCCCGCCTTCCGGCAGCAGCGTTGACGTGCCAGGCATGATCCGGTCGACACCGTGGAATGCGAGCCGCGCCTCGCCGCCGAGCACGAGGGCGTCGCCGGAGGCGAGCCGCAGCGTGCCGGTTGGATCGCCGCGCCTGGTTCCGCCGATCCGGAACAGGCAGGTATCGCCGAGCGAGAGCGAGACCACGGGAGCGTCGAAGGCCTGCTCGTCGCGGTCCTGGTGCAACCCCATCTTGGCCTGCGGGCCATAGCAGTTGATCAGGCAGCTTTCCGGCGGGTGGGGATATGAGGCGAGCGCCTGCCAGGCAGCGGTGATCAGGGCCGGCATCGGCGGCCAGGGTTGCCGGGTCTCCGGGTGCAGGGGTTGGTAGCGGTAGCCGGCCTCATCGGTGACCCAGCCGAGCGGCCCGCAATTGCTCATGCGCACGGAGAGCGGCCTGCCGCTCCTGGGCATGCGCGGGGTGTAGGCCGGGGCGCTCGCGAGCACCGCGCGTACCGCGGCCATCAGCGCCTCCTGGGCCGGCCGGTCGAGAAACCCGGGCACGAAGCGCAAGCCTGGCAGCGGCAGCGGGGCGGTCGTCGCGGTCATCACGCTCACGCTCGGTTTGTTGCACCGTGTCAAATAGGGGTTAACCCCGCTGCTCGCGAATCCGTGATCGGATGGCTTGCGGCCCTAAGGGGCTCTCCTATATGAGCCAAGACGCCGCAGGGGGCGGCATCGATGTGCATTTAAGGGGGTCGGACAAGGGGCCCCGCGGATTTCGCGGACTCTCCCTTTTCGGGTGCCGAAAGGACCCGGCCCGACCTGCCGCAGAAAAGAGGAAATGAGCACCATGGGCAAGGTCATCGGCATCGACCTCGGCACCACCAATTCGTGCGTCGCCGTAATGGAAGGCAAGACGCCGAAGGTTATCGAAAACGCGGAGGGCATGCGCACCACGCCTTCGATCGTCGCCTTCACGGATGACGGCGAACGGCTCGTCGGCCAGCCGGCCAAGCGCCAGGCCGTCACCAATCCCGAACGCACCATCTTCGCGGTCAAGCGCCTGATCGGACGGCGCTACGACGACCCGATGGTGGAGAAGGACAAGAAACTCGTCCCGTACAAGATCGTGCGTGCCGGCAACGGCGACGCCTGGGTCGAGGCCGAAGGCAAGAGCTATTCGCCCTCGCAGATCTCCGCCTTCATCCTGCAGAAGATGAAGGAGACGGCGGAAGCCTATCTCGGGCAGAAGGTCGAGCAGGCGGTGATCACCGTCCCGGCCTATTTCAACGACGCCCAGCGTCAGGCCACCAAGGATGCCGGCAAGATCGCCGGCCTCGAGGTCCTGCGCATCATCAACGAGCCGACCGCGGCCGCGCTCGCCTACGGCCTCGACAAGCAGAAGAGCGGCACCATCGCGGTCTACGACCTCGGTGGCGGCACCTTCGACGTGTCGATCCTGGAGATCGGCGACGGCGTGTTCGAGGTGAAGTCGACCAACGGCGACACCTTCCTGGGTGGCGAAGACTTCGACATGCGCCTCGTGAACTATCTCGCCGACGAGTTCCAGAAGGAGCAGGGCATTGACCTGCGTCGTGACAAGCTCGCGCTGCAGCGGCTCAAGGAATCCGCTGAGAAGGCGAAGATCGAGCTCTCCTCGACGACGCAGACCGAGATCAACCTGCCGTTCATCACCGCCGATGCGTCGGGTCCCAAGCACCTGACGATGAAGCTCACCCGCGCAAAGTTCGAGGCGCTAGTGGACGATCTCGTGCAGAAGACGGTCGAGCCCTGCCGCAAGGCGCTCAAGGACGCCGGCCTGTCGGCGGCCGAGATCAACGAGGTGGTCCTGGTCGGCGGCATGACGCGCATGCCGAAGGTGCAGGAGGTCGTGAAGCAGTTGTTCGGCAAGGAGCCGCACAAGGGCGTCAACCCCGACGAGGTGGTCGCGGTCGGCGCGGCGATCCAGGCCGGCGTGCTGCAGGGCGACGTCAAGGACGTCCTGCTGCTCGACGTCACGCCGCTCTCGCTCGGCATCGAAACGCTCGGCGGCGTGTTCACGCGGCTGATCGATCGCAACACCACGATTCCGACCAAGAAGAGCCAGGTCTTCTCGACCGCCGAGGATAATCAGAACGCGGTGACCATCCGCGTGTTCCAGGGCGAGCGCGAGATGGCAGCCGACAACAAGCTGCTCGGCCAGTTCGATCTGGTCGGCATCCCGCCGGCGCCGCGCGGCGTGCCGCAGGTCGAGGTCACCTTTGACATCGACGCCAACGGCATCGTCAACGTCCACGCCAAGGACAAGGGCACCGGCAAGGAGCAGCAGATCCGCATCCAGGCCTCGGGCGGCCTCAGCGAGGCCGACATCCAGAAGATGGTCAAGGATGCCGAGGCTCATGCCGAGGAGGACAAGAAACGCAAGGCCGAGGTCGAGGCCAAGAACCACGCCGAGGCGCTGGTCCACTCGACCGAGAAGGCGCTCGCCGAGCACGGCTCGAAGGTCGGCGAAGGCGAGCGGCGCGCGATCGAGAACGCGATGGCCGACCTCAAGGAAGCCTTGAAGGGCGACGACGCGGCCGCGATCACGGCCAAGACCAATGCGCTGGCGCAGGCTTCGATGAAGCTCGGCGAGGCCATGTACAAGCAGTCGCAGGAAGGCGCGGCAGGGCCGGGTGGTCCCGGCGGGGCCGCTCCCGGCGGCGACGCTGCCGGCGGCAAGAAGGAGGACGTCGTCGACGCGGAATTCACCGAAGTCGACGACGACAAGAAGAACAAGAAATCGGCCTGATCAGGGCGAGGCCGTCCGCCATGCCCGCTATCGGTTCCAACCAGCACCCCCGGAGCCCATCCGGGGGTGTATGTTTTCCCGGCTCCAACGTTTTTTTGAAGCGCCATGAATGAGCAGGTAAAGTTCGGCGATGACGCAACGGCAGACATGACGGGGTGGGACGCGGGGATGGCCAAGCGCTGCTACTACGAGGTTTTGGAGGTCGAGCGCTCCGCCGCCGACGGCGAGCTGAAAGCGGCGTTCCGCAAGCTCGCCATGAAGTGGCATCCTGATCGCAATCCCGGCGACAAGAGCAGCGAGACCCGCTTCAAGGAGATCAACGAGGCCTACGAGATCCTCAAGGATCCGGATAAGCGCGCGGCCTATGACCGCTTCGGCCATGCCGCGTTCGAGCATGGCGGGGCCGGTCCGGCCGGTGGCTTCGGTGACGTGGCCTCGGCCTTCGCGGACATCTTCGACGACCTGTTCGGCATGGGCGGCGGCCGTCGTGGACGCAGCGGCGGTCGCGAGCGCGGCGCCGACCTGCGCTACAACATGGAGATCAGCCTCGAGGAGGCCTTTGCCGGCAAGACCGCTCAGGTGCGCATTCCGACCTCGGTGACGTGCGAGGCCTGCTCCGGCTCGGGCGCCAAGACCGGCACCAAGCCCAAGGTCTGCCCGACCTGCGCCGGCCAGGGGCGCGTGCGGCACGCGCAGGGATTCTTCACGCTCGAGCGCACCTGTCCGGGCTGTCAGGGCCGCGGCCAGGTGATCGACAGTCCGTGCCCGTCCTGCTCCGGCTCCGGGCGCGTGACGCGCGAGCGCGCGTTGTCGGTGAACATTCCCGCCGGCGTCGAGGACGGCACCCGCATCCGGCTCGCCGGCGAAGGCGAGGCCGGCGTGCGCGGCGGGCCTGCCGGCGACCTCTACATCTTTCTGTCGCTGTCCTCGCATCAGTTCTTTCAGCGCGAGGGCGCCGACCTGCACTGCCGAGTGCCGATCTCGATGGTGCAGGCGGCGCTGGGCGGCGAGTTCGAGGTGCCGACCATCGACGGCAGCAACAGCCGCGTGAAGGTACCCGAAGGCACTCAGTCCGGACGGCGCTTCCGTCTGCAAGGTAAGGGCATGCCGGTGCTTCGTTCGAAACAAACCGGCGACATGTACGTTCAGGTTCTGGTCGAAACGCCGCAAAAGCTGACCAAGCGGCAGCGCGAGCTGCTGAACGAATTCGAACGCCTGTCGTCCAAGGATACGCACCCCGAATCCGCTGGATTCTTCGGCAAGGTCAAGGAGTTCCTGGGTCGTTCAGGGTCGGCCTGACGAAATTGTCGCTTGACCCCCGCCGCTGTGGGCTTTACCGATTACGGTCATAAAACTGTAATCATTGTGCAGCGTTAGCCGAAAAATGTCCCTCCCAGCCCTTCAGCGCCTGGAAAAAGAATTCGAGAAACAGAAGCGCCTCTTCGAATTGAAGAGGGGCGCGCTGGAGCGGGAGATCGGGCGGCACATCCAATTGTTCGAGATGAAGAAGGGCGCGCTCGAGAAGCGCATCGAGCAGGAATTCGAGATCCATCGGAAGAAGTTCGGACAGAAGCTCGAGTCGCAGAAAAAGAAGTTCGAGACGCAAATTCGCCGCTTCGAGCAGAAGAACGGCCTTCGGCTCGACGACGAGGTGCGCTTCATCCGCAGCTGGATCGAGAAGCCGCTGACCACAGGCGCGGTGACGCCGTCGGGCCGGGCGCTCGCGCGCACCATGGCCGGCTACGTCGATCCGGCGGTGCCCGGACCGGTCATCGAGCTTGGTCCCGGCACGGGCCCGGTCACCGAGGCGCTGGTCGCCCAGGGCATCGATCCGTCGCGGCTGGTTCTGGTCGAGTTCGATCCGACTTTCTGCCGGCTGCTGCGCGTCCGCTATCCCTCGGCCACCGTAATCCAGGGCGATGCCTATGGCCTCAAGCGCCTGCTCGCCGGGCTGCTGCAACAGCCGGCGGCGGCGGTGGTGTCGGGCCTGCCGCTGTTCAACAAGCCGCTGCGCATGCGGCTGCGGCTGTTGTTCGAGGCCTTCGGCCTGATGTCGCCCGACGCGCCTTTCGTCCAGTTCACCTACAACGCGGTGTCGCCGATCCCGAAGCGGCTCGA
>Ga0126382_10000440_pt1 | contig 16194 bp, 25 predicted proteins | sample PanSoiMetPlot_30_FD_92548 | JGI IMG/M metagenome (GOLD analysis project Ga0126382, IMG submission 92548) | Tropical forest soil microbial communities from Panama - MetaG Plot_30 | ecosystem: Environmental > Terrestrial > Soil > Tropical forest > Bulk soil | place: Panama | collected 2016-02-17
CGCCAGCCACGAGGGTTGGTGACCTTTGTTCAAGGAAGCCAGCATAACGATCAATGGCAATCCTCTAACGGTAGCTCAGGCAATGACCGTTCGTGTGTCCCTGGCCCAATTCATGATCGACATCCAGGAGCCCGGTGCTCTCGGCGACGATGAGAATGGGCAAGCGATCCGCGAGGGCTACCTCACAGCGATCAGACAGATTCTGGAGTTCATGCGATGACCGAGTGGACCAATGCCGAGATAAGCCCGAAGCCGATCACCGCCATGCTCGTCAAGGCCTGAATGGTTGGTGTGATGGGCGTGATCACATATCGCTTTTTTCTCGCCTGCCCCGCTTGCGGCAAGCAGCTGGAGATCGAGCGCGACAGCAAGGCCGAGAACCCGCGCCGGAAGTGCGAGGTCTGTTGGACGCGAAAGCGGGACATCGTGAATATGAAAGTCGTCAGAATCCAAACGATGATCGAGGGAGGACTGCGGCAATGATCAGCTCGCAGCTCAAGCCAAAAGGGTTCCTCGTCGGCCGCCCGACCACGGCCGGCTGGGAGGGAAGTGGGTGCGCGTGGTTACCCTGCCGATGCGTGCCCACTTCCACCCACTCATTTCAAGCACGCGAGCCGCAGCCGGGCAATTTGAGAGGCCTTGTTATGTCGACAGAATTTTTTAGTTTCAACCGATGGGATCTGCATGTGCTGGCGGATGCATTGAAACTTTACCTTGCTAGCGCCAAGGCACCCAACATGCGCACACCGGCCGAGACGCAAGATGTCGAGGATGCGGAGGATCTTCTTTACTGGATCGAACATGCACAAAATCAATCGCCCAACCTCAGTTGGCCTATAGACCCTCGATGGCCAGAGTCTCGCCCACCCAAGGACATCTGCGGCCTGTGCGGCAAACCGATTCGCACCATGGCGATTCAGGCGGATCGCTGGTTTCATCTTGAATGTTATGAGCGCGACAAGGCACAGAAGTGATGCGCGGAACGATGACTCTGATCGAGCCGGACAGCGTGTCGGTGACCGAGCTGACCGCGCCGCCCGAGCTGGAAGCGCTGCAGCACGCCGTCGGCGGCTATATCGAGCAAGTACCGTGGTTCCACTGGTTCATCGGGGTGCCGTGCGTTGCCTTCTGCAACGAGGAAGGCAAGCTGCGCAAGTTGCTGTACAACGAGGTGGCGACGCTGGCGTGGACGGCGGCCGTCATGCACGACCATGGCCGATTGAGCGGCTTTTGCGATCGCCTCGTCGGCCCCGTCGTGGTGCTCACTGGCGACCGTGAGTTCATGGAGGCTCTATGATGACCACCAAACGCTTCGCCGCCAACACCTCCGTCCCTGTCGACCGCAGTCGCGCCGAGATCGAGAAGCTGATCCACCGATACGGCGCGACCGCGACCGCGATCATGAACGCCAGTGATCGCGCCGTCATCGCATTCGAAATGGAGGAGCGCCGCGTCGTGTTTGAGCTCCCGTTGCCGCGGCGCGACGAGCAACGTTTCACGCACTATCGCTACCGCGGTTGTCTGCTCAAGCCACGCTCGTCGATCGAAACGAACAGGGTGTACGAACAGGCGTGCCGACAGGCGTGGCGGGCTCTCTCTCTGGTGATCAAGGCTAAGCTGGAAGCGGTCGAGGCCGGCGTCTCGAGTTTCGAGGACGAGTTTCTCGCCAACATCATGATGCCCGACGGCAAGACAGTTGCGGCTCACGTGCGCCCGCGCGTGGCCGCGATCTACGAATCCAACACCATGCAGCCATTGCTGCCAGGACCGACGCACTAGAAGGACGAGTGAGCTACCCATCCCGAGTTGGTCCCCCGCAGGCGCGGCGGCAGCGCGCGGGTCATCAAGGCCGGGCTGACACGTGGTCTCGGGTCATGGGTTCTTTCGTTTGCCACAACCAAGTCCGGCAAGCCGCCGATTTTACAGAGGTAGCGCCATGCGTGAGACGCTGAACAAGGCGATTGCCGATATTCCCATGCCGGACCGCATGCGGCGCCTGCCGATATCGTCGGAAGGCTACCCGGTGCCGTGGTTCGTGGCGTCGCCGAAAGGCAAGCCGGATTTCCGCGTCGTCAACACCGGCGCCCCCGGCCGCGCTATCCGCGCCAACCTATGCTGGATATGCGGCCAGACGCTTGGCCGGTTCCGCGCGTTCGTGATTGGCCCCATGTGTGCCGTAAACCGGGTGTCGTCGGAACCGCCATCGCACCGCGATTGTGCCGAATATGCGGTTAGGGCTTGTCCGTTCCTCACGCGGCCGCGCATGCGGCGCAACGAACAGGACTTGCCGGCGGAACGCATCACGCCGGCTGGCATTGCGCTGGCGCGCAATCCCGGTGTGGCGCTGGTGTGGACGACGCGCACGTTCAAGCCGTTCCGCACCCCCGACGGCGGGTGGCTCTACCAGATAGGCGACCCCGACAGCCTGCAGTTTTTTGCCGAGGGTCGCCCGGCGACGCGCGACGAAATCATGGCGTCGGTGGAATCCGGCCTGCCGCTGCTGCAGGACATGGCCCAGAAAGAGGGGCAGGCCGCCATCACCGCGCTTGACGTCCAGGTTGCCGCCGCCATGCGGTTAATCGACGAGACGGTGCCACGGTGGAGGTGAACATGGACCGGGTACCGCGGGCGTTTGCGTTTCACGTCTATTGGTGTGAGGACCCGAATTGCGGCCCGCACATTTTCTTGCTGCACGAGGACGGCGAGCCGTTCGCGGAAATGGTGCTGACGGCGGACGCCGCGCGCGGGCTGGCGAAAGAGATACACGACATGCTGTATGAAAAGGCGACGACGAGGTAGGGATGGAGGTTTGGCTATGAAAAAACCTGAACGACTTGGCGACGCGCCGATTGAACAGAAGTACCGCCAGCAAATGAATGCCCTCGCCGGATTTCTCGACGAGCACTTTAATGGCGCCTCCAAGGGCAATGCCCGTAAAACCGGATTCGTGTTGTTGGTGTTCGACTTCGGTGACAAGGGCCGCGCCAACTACATCTCAAACGCCAACCGCGCCGATGTCGTCACGCTGTTGAAAGAACAGCTCGCGCGGTTCGAGGGGCAACCCGAGATGAAGGGGCGAGCATGACCGATAAGCCATACAACGTGGTGCTGATCGACAACGCGCCGGGAACGTTCCTGCGCATAGATGAAATTTGGGCGTTCGTGTCAGTGGATGAACACGGCAATGAGGGGATCATGGCTGCACCGCTGATCGATGGCGTCATGTCGATGCCGCTGATTGCCGCCGATGCTGCCCGTCTCACGAGCTTGATGCCGGTCGCACAACAAATGGCTGACATGTTTGGCCGCGAGGTGCGCTTGGTGAAATTTTCCACCCGCGACATCATCAAGACGCTCGTGCCGAAGAGCAAGCCATGACCGACGCAATCGACAGGCAAAACGCGGAGTTCGACACGCTGACCACGCTCGCACGCGAGTGGAAAATCCTTCAAGGCATTGCTGTCGTCGATGACGACTATCCGGCATATCGCGCTCGCTACGAGACCGCGCTGCAGAAGTTCATCACCGCGCTCGGCGAGAACGGCCGCTTCAACCGCGCCCAGCGCTCGCGGCATCCCGCAGACATTGTGAACTGGTGCCAGCCGATCGAGGAAAACCTAAAATGACCGAGAACGTCCGCCGCTGGGTCGATCCCATCAGCGGCTATCGCTGTAAGGCGTGCCTCGTGGAGGAGCTTGGGCATTGGTGCGGATATGCCGAGGTGCCGCCCGGCCATCCGTTGCACGGCGTTGACCGCAACGCCCGCATGAAGCCCCCGCCTGGATGGCTTGACCGGGCCCGCCCGCTGCAGGCGTTGAGCGTCATGGATCTGTTGCTCGTCCACGACGGCAGCGTGCCGCTTGGCTTGTTGCTGGAAGTGCATGGTGGCGTCACGTTTGCCGGTGCGCACCATGATGACACCGGATGGTGGTTCGGTTTCGATTGCGCCCATGCCGGCGATCTCGTCCCTGGCCTGCCGCGCATTCCCGGCGCGCCGCAATGTGTTTATCGCGACATCGATTACGTCACCATGGAATGCCAGCACCTGGAGGAACAGCTGCATCAGCTTGCCACCGTCGCGCTTGCGAACATCAAGACATGACCTTCGATCTCACCACCTTGTGCCCGCACTGCGGCGCCGCGCACGAGTGTGCCACGCCGGTCGGTTGCCCCGACATTCGCCCGCGTGAGGGCGCCGTGGCGCTGTGCCATACCTGCGGCAAGTTTTCGATCTTCGACACCGACGGAGCCTTGCGCAAACCGACCGCGGACGAGCTGCGCCACGTCGAGAAGCACAACAAGGGTGCCGCCCGCGCGCGCGCCGCGTGGCTCGCTCTCCACGGGGCAAGGCAAGGGCCGAGAAGGCAATGAGGCTCGCCTTCCGCAAGGGCTTCGATCCCCGCCGCCTGACATGGGGCTGGATGCAGGCACCCTTGTCGTCCCACATCATCAGCGGGACCTCGGGCAAGCCGCCGCTGCAATACGAACAGATCGCGGTCGGAACGCTGTCAGGCCGTCCCTGCGATGAATGTGAGGAGCGCTGGATCGAGGTAGTGCGTTAGCTTCGCACGTGGGCATGGCCCGTTTTGCCCACCCTTCTATTCAAGGCGAATTGCAAATGTGCCGGCCACAGCGGCGGGCAAACGGCCCGTTTTTCCCCAACGTCGCGATGCAGCCGAGTTGCAAAGACCGGCCACATTGGGCGGCCACAGTAGCAAAAATTAAGGCCCGCTCGGTTTTGGCGGACCCCTATTTTCTTCAGCAATTTCAGGGCTTTATCTTTGGTCGGGGCAGCCGGATTTGAACCGACGACCTGGAGTACCCAAAGCTCCCGCGTTAAAAAGAACATCACCGCACAAAACCTAGTCAAACCCTTTCAAAACAATAGCTTTTCCGTTCTCGGCCATGGCTCCACAATGTGGCCAAAAAGGCGCAAAAGGGCGGAAAAGGACCCGTTTTGATGCAACGACCGGCCACAGCAGCGGCCACAGAACTAGGCCACCATGGCCGCTCCTTAGCGCGCGGCAGGTACGTATCTCCCGTGCAGCCCGCATGTGGCTGGTTGTGTGGCTGGTTTATGTGGCCGGTTGCCTCTCTCGTGTACAGCCACACCGGCCACACACCTGAGAATGTTTCACGTGAAGCATCAGGCATTTTGCCAGCATTGCTAAACATCAGAACTCCTTGTGCAACCGTGCGCAGTTTTGCTCACTTTATGCGAGACAAACCGGACCTGTGCGATGTGCGCAGTTTTGCACACTTTGTACGGGAGCCGGCGGCCGAGTTCAATAATCCCGGGCGCCGACAATGGCCAGAGCCGCGCGCGACCTATGTTTCCGGCCGGCGCTTGCGCGTGTGCCGTTTCAGGTCCTCCAGCCGCTGCATCAAGGTGACCGCCATGGCCATGCAGGCGTCGTTGTGCGCCTCTTCCGCGGCGTACATGACAGCCGCCTTGGCGGCGTCAATGGCGTCGTTGTAGGTGTAGCGGACCGTCGACGGGTAGCGGGTCATTATTCCGAGCCTTGGTTGATCTGTCCATCGACTGCCGTCGCGAGGTCCTCGACCGTGCAGATCGATTCCACGTCATCTTCTGGTAGCGTGACACCGAAGCGGCGCTCGACCTCGCCGATGAACTGGTCCAGCTCCTCGGCCTCCATGCCGATCTCGTCGAACTGCGACTGCGCGTCATCGCCTGGCCGCAGCCAGCCGCGGTGCATCAGCATCTCGATGATCGCTGGCAGGGTGCTCAACGCACTATCTCAGGTTCTGACCAGATGCCGGCTTCCGGCTTCGGATCAACCCCGTGCCATAGTTCGGCGCGCCCACACCTCGGGCACTGGCACACACTCACCCTGGACGGATGATTGAGCAGCACGCCGCAATCACAGGCGATCCATAGATGGTTGACGGTTGGCGTCCAGAAGACATCAAGCAGCTTCATGACCGGCCGATCCGCCCCGCGGCCCGCAGCTCGGCGGCCTGGGCTTCGATCGCTGACGGTGTCTTGGCGCTCTGGCCCCACACAATCCCGGCGATCACCAGGAGCGGCCCGGCGATGTCGAGCACGATCGCCGTCCAGGTGTCGACGTCGCCCTGTGCCACGCCGAAACCGACCGCAACCATGCCGATGACCTTGAGCGCATCACGGATGATTTCTTTGACTTGTTCCTGCGTCATGACGTTCTTCCTTCACGCTTAGCCGTCGTGCCTGACCTTCCCGATCAGCTCGTGGTCGGCCACGTCCGTCGGATTGCCGGTTGCGAGCGTGACCGCCACGCCGCCCTTGGCCTTCACGATGATCTCGACCTCGGGCGTGCCGTCAAACTCCTCGACCTCGATCACCTCCGGGGCCTTGACCACGACATCGTTGGCAACCGCGACCGCGATCTCGACGGTCGGTGCATTCGGCTCCGGTTGTTGATGTCCAGGCTCCTCGACCTCGGGCAGCTCCTCGGTGGCCGGCTCCTCGTTCTCGACCAGGCGTTGGACGTCGGCCAGCAAGTCATCTAGGCGACCGTCGATGGTGACCTCGCGCCGATTGATCGGCCCCCAATGTTTCCGTCGCAGCCGCAACCCCACGCCGGTCATCAGCGCCGCGAAGGTCGGGCAGTATTTCGCCAGCCATTGATAATAGGTGCCGGTGCCGGTGCCGTAGGTCTCGACCTCCCTGGCTGACGGTGAGACATCAACCGAGAAGCTCTCGCGGAAGCCGTTGGGATCGACCCGGTACTCCTCGAACAGCCCACGGATGGCATTTGACGCCGTGTTCATATTCCAGCTCGTCTGGAACAAGCCGGCCTCGCAGGTGTCGGCGGTGGTGTTCGACGCACCAGGGTCTTTGCCCTTCCAATGATTGCCGGTCGACTCGCGCATCCCCAGGCCGACGAGCAGCACGAACAGATGCCGCAGCGTATCGAGGCCGGAAGCGGTGTTCTGCATTCCCTTGGCGGCAAACTCGGCCCGCAAGTACGTGAGCGCGTCGGTGCCGGCATCGCCGGTCTCGGCGCCGGCCATGATCAGCGCCGCACTGTCGCCCTTGCGATAGCGCTCGACCGCGAGCGCAAACGTCTTGGCCATGCCCAGGTAGTAGCCGCCAGGCGCGCGACCCCGGTTTGGCCATTGGATCGAGTTGACGCCGCTGCGGATCACCATCTGGTCGATCGCGCCCTCCAGGTCCTCGGGGATGCCATCGTCGCCGGCGTCCAGGCGCAGCTCGAGCTCGTCCAGCAGGCGCCACGACACCGGCCCGACAATGCCGTCGGCGCCCGCTCCGTGTGCGCGCTGAAACGCCTTGACGCCAGCCTCGGTCATCGGCCCGAAATCGTTGTCCATCGGCAGGCCGAGCACGCGCTGGATCTCGCCGACATGTGCGTTCCTGTCCCCGCGCTTCACCACCGGTCGCCCGCTCGGCGGCGGCGGTGGAGCGGTGACGCCGCCGATCGCCTCGGCGATGCCGGCCGCGATCTTGGCAAACGACGCGCGATAGAGATCGCAGTCAATCTTGGAATCCACGAAACAGACTTCAAGAAGGATCGCGTTCGCAAGGCCGTTCAGGAAGGCAAGATTGGTGCGGTGCTTCGCGCCGCGATTGGTAAGCCGGCCGGCGCTGGCAATGGCCTGCGAGACCTTGGACGCGAGCGCCTGATTGGACCTGTGACAAACTTCCGCCCCCATGTTCCGCGTCGTCGTCACCTGGAACGCGTTGTAGTGGATCGAGATGTGCTGGCCGCTCTGCCGCTTGTGCCAGTTCACGATGTTGCTGAGGTTGGCGCTGACCGATGTGGCCTTGTCCTCGTTGAACGTCGCCACCTTATGACCGCCGTCGGAAAGAATGCGGGCCACCTCTGCCAACATACGGCGGGCTTCGTTCACTTCATCCAGGCCCCACGGCGACGGGCCTCTGGCGCCGCGCACTTTCAGACCATGGCCGCTGGAGATTGCAAAATTTGCCAATGTGATCTCAACTGTCCTATCTGGAGCTACAGGCGGCACTGAGGGGGCTGCACAATCATGATGAAGTGGTTCGGCTATGCCGTCATTGTTGTCGTCGCCATCGTGTTCTGCCTCGTGACGGGGTTGTTCATCGCCCACCTTGCCCCATGGTATCCTTGATGTTCGTCATGGGGTGGGTTTCTCCGGCGGCTTGAACGGCGGTGGCGGCCGTTCCGTTTCCGGTTCGGGCAGCGGCCGCGAGCCGGTGAATTCAAACATGTTCGGTTTCGGCCCGTCGCCCGGCCACGCCCAAAACGGAAACATCGGCAGGAACCGGCGTTGCATGTCCTCTACCTGCACGTCCCGCGGCACCGCCACGACGTCATCGCCATTCGACATGGTCAAGCCCTCCAATCACGGAACGAACAACCCGCCATTCGCCACCAAGCCGTCCAGATTGCCGGGCATCGTGTTGCCGTATCCCTGGATAATCGAAAGATTGGAACTCGTGTAACGCGGCCCGCTGGTGCCCGTTCCGCTGATCGTGCAGGCGAAAGAGGCCGCTGACAATTCTTGCGCGCGGACGAACGATTGCGTGAAGTTCATGTTGTTGACCACCAACGAGACGCCACCAATGTAAGAGAAAAAGTTGGAATGCGCGGACGATGAAATTCCCCAATCGAGCGACACGCCGCCGCCATTGAAACGAATCGCGCCGGGCATAAGTTCAAGGTTGCTGCTGTAGCCAAGCGTGATGAATGTGCCCCGGCCCGGCGACACGCTGGCGTCAAAATTGCAATTGCTCATGCTCGCGCCCGTGCCATGCATCAGGCTCAAGCACATTGGGTAATACGCCAGGTCGCTCAAACCAAATTCAAACGTCACGCCCTCAACAAAAAAGTTGCTGACGCTGCTGACGCCCAAATTCCACCCAAGCCCGCCACCGACAAAGAGCGCCGTCGGCCCCATCATGATGCGGTACTGGTCCGGCGCCGCGGGGTTGCCATGCAACGCGAGCAATCCGCCATAGGGGCCAAGCTGCCCCGCCTCATAACGCCCCGGAATGCCAAAGCGCAAATGCAGCGTGAACACCATGCTGGGCATGTAACGGCTGCGCAGCCGCGCCCATGCGCCGTTGATGGTGCGAAAAGCCTTATCCGCGCTGTTCGCGGTGCCATCGCCGCTGATGTCGCTGCCGTCCGTGCGAATCCAGGCATTAACGTCGCCGGTCATCGGCAAAATGATTTGTGATCGCACCATGGACAGCATGTAAAAGCGGCCGTCCTGATAGCCTATCAGCACGGGAATGCCGGCACGGAAATCATCCGCCTGCAGATTTAATCCGTCGTTGCGCACGACGGGCACAAGCCCGCGGCCGTTGACGTTGAGCCGCACCGCACCGGTGTTGGTGACTTCCGGCACCACGCACAGCACCAAAAAATTGTTGTACGTTGGGTAAAGTTCTGGGTCCAGCGTTGCCGTGTAATCGTTCGGCGGCCCGAACGCGATCGCTCCCACCGTCAGCCCGCGCTGGATCAGGTAACGCACCGCAAGCTCGAGATTTTCCTGCGACACCGGGTTATAGGCCAGCTTGGCCTCGTCGACGGTGGCAATAACCTCACTTATGAGGCTATTGACGACTTCAGGCCGAAGCCGGACATCACAGCCATTTCCGTAGTACAGTGCCGCCGTGCTGAGCGGCGAGATTTGCGGCGGATATGCGCGCGCGGGATTGTTCGGCGTCGCCGGGTTCGGCGGGATGCCGCCGTCGGCCGCTTGGGGGAAAATGCCGCTCATGTCACACCCCCTTTCGCCGCAGCCGCTTCGAGCGCGGCGACGCGTGCGGTCAAATCATCGATTTTGCGGAAAGCATCCTGCAGCGTTTGCAGCAGGATTGGAACATACTTCGAATAGTCGACGCCCCACGGCTGGAAATCGGCATCGCCCGGTGCGCCGCGCCCCGGCGTGACGGCTGGCGGATAAATCTGTTCGGCGTCCTGCGCCATCACGCCGACGTCATCAGCGCCGCTGGCCGCCCACGTGAACGCCTGCACGTCCAGCGCGTCGACGATGGCGCGCCCGTCAGTGAACGGCTGCACGTTCTCTTTCAACCGCGCGTCCGACGTGGTGTTGTAAACAACTTGGTCACTGCCAATCGCGATATTGCCAACGACGGCGCCAGAAGAATACTGAAAGGCAATAGCGCTGGTCATTGCTGCCGAGCGCGAGCGAATTATCATGCCGTGATTGGTATCAAGTCCGGTCGTCGTGCTAATGTTCGCAATGTTGGAGAGATTCAAGTCGATGATAGAGTCAACGCCAGCCCCCAACCGATTGCAGCGCGTGTTCCCGTCAACGCGTCGCACCCAGAACGGCACGTCAAGGCCGGTGCCCGCGTCGTTGTAACGCCACAGTCTAAAATCCGACCCGTTGTTGCTGCCGATTTCCGTAGTGCTGTTGACGGCCTCAAATTGCCAGCGCACGAGGCCGCCCCGCGAAAAAACAAGGCCCGCCTGCAATGGAAGTGGTGTGCCGCTGGCGTTTAATATAATCGCTGCACCAGTCCTAGCTATCGTAAGATTCCCTGTCATCGTGTCGCCAGCCTTGGCGACTTTGCCGGCGTCCGCCGTGTCGACGTACAGTTTGGTGGCGGCGTGCAAATCAAGCGTCGGCGCACCGGACAGCACCAACGGCCCGGTCATGGTGTCGCCGGCCCGCGCGACGCGGCCGCCCGCCGCCGTGGTCGCCACCGACAGCGCCGTCTGGTCGACGTAGAGCTTCGTCGACGCGTGCAGGTCGGCCGTCGGCGTCCCCGAGAGCGTGAGCGGCCCCGTCAGCGTGCCGCCGGTCAGCGGCAGGAACGACGCGCCGCCGCTGCCGCCACCGGCCTCGATCCACTCGCCGTTGGCGCGCCCGTAGGTGACGCCGTCCATCGGCGCCTCCTCGACGAAGTTTGCCAGCAGATACTGCCGGGTGACCGCATGCATCGGTTGGGTCGGGTCTGCGAACAGCGAGAGCATTCCGCCCATCGTGTCGCCAGACCGGTTGACCTTGCCGTTCACCTGCGTGCCGAGCGCATCGACATACTGCTTGGTCGTCGCCTCCATCGGCTCGACGGGATCACGCGAGAGGAAGAACGGCCCGAGCATCGAGTCGCCTGCACGCGAGACCTTGAATGAAAACTGCTCGACCAGCGCGTCACCGACATTCGTGATGATGTTGGTATTGAACGGATACCCCAGGCGGTCCACGGCGGCGAGCAGCTCGCTCGTGAGGGCATTCAGCTGGCAGTCGGTGAGGACCGTCGTGCAATCGGCCGAGACGTACCATGGCCCGTCACCGTTCACCTGGTGTGTCGGCGTGAAGCCGTTGCACACGTTTGCGCCCGGCGCGACGCCGCCCTTGTCTCGTGGCGGGAAGATCGCAGCCATGGGCGTTTCACCTCCTACTGATTGCCGCGGAATGCGCGCCCGAATCGTTCGAGGTCTTCGGCGTGGAGGCACGATGCCAGAATTTTTTGCGTCTCAACCACGTATTGGTTCCGTTGCACGAGCGATTGATGCCCGCTGTAAAAAAGATACGCGAGCAATGCGAGATTTGTGGCGATCGACGCGAGCACGAGTGGATCTTTGATCGTCTCGATAAACGTGCGCGCGGTCTTGCCGCCTTCCTCGATTGCGTTCATGCGTCTGCCTCGACCGGAGCATCGGTCCCGCTGATTCTTAGCACGGGAGTTGCGGAGTGGCGAGGGTGGCCTCAGACGATGCAATTCGCCGGGTCGCACTGGTACACGCAATAGAGCGGCCCGCGCGGGAGGAGCTGCGGCAACAGCCACTGCCATGCCTCGTAGAGTTCTGGATCGTGCGGCAGCGTCGTCGGCCCGGCCGGCAGATTGCAATTCTCGGGAATGACGATGTCCTGCGGACACATGATGATGTTGAGACTGAGCGGCGGCCGCTGACAGGTCGGGATCAGCCGCAGAATGTCGGGCGTACCGCCGGCGGTGACGATGGGGTCCGGCGGACAGGGCAATCGCGGCGGACAGACAGGCTCATCCCGCGCCATTGTCCACCAGCCAGGCGCCTCACAATTCATGTCGCCAGCGTAGCGAGTCCACATGTCCGCGCCGAATCGGTGGGCGAGCTCCAACAGAAACTCCCAGTTCATCGGCCGGCCGTCATATCGAATCTGCAACAGGATGCAGATCAGGAACGCCAGGATGTGATCGGACCAGCCGGGGCCGCACTGATCGGGATGCGTGATGCCCATGCGCTCGGCCCACTGGCGAATCAGCTTGTCGGCGGTGCACGGGTCCAGCTCGCGCAGCATGTCGCACAACGAGCGCACGACGGCATAGACCGCAGCCCCGAAGGCATCGAGCAGAGCGAGCTGTGGTGCGACCGGGTCGACCTCGCAGGGGATTTGGCTTTCGTCACAACATCCGCCGAAGATCAGTTGCTCGCAGCCGACACGCGCACAGCCCACGGTGACGGCGCCGTAGATCGGCGCCGGGAGTCTCTGCGCCTCCAGGGTGTTGTTATATGGCTCGCCCTCGGGCAACAGGCTGCGCAGTTGGCAGATGAAATCCCACTCGTTGATATCACACGGCGAGGGGCCGCAGCATCCGTCGGGAATGTAGCACTGCAGGCCAGGGACATCCGGGCCGGACAAGTTTTTTTCCGGCGGCGCCGGACAACACCAGGGTGCCTCTTGCAGGGTCATTCGTTCGCCACCACCGACACGTCGCCGAGCACCGGGAAGTTGCCGCATTCGAGCACGATGTAGGCGTCGTCTTCGCGCCGCACCGCCTCGGGAGGATCGAACGTGATCGTGACACCGGAAAAGCACGGATCACCGACCGCGGTGTAGATCGCCGATCTGATGTGCTCCTTGCATATTTTGGAGCCCACGCAAAACATGATGCGGATGTAGGTGTTGAGCGCCTTGATGATGCGGTCGATCGCAATGGCGCTGCAGCCCCGGAAGCAATGGCCGACGATGTTCATCCTGGCCGGCGTGGCGCAGGCGTAGTGGCCGCCGATGCCGACCGGCGCGAGCCCCTCGCCCTTCCCGCTGTTGCGGCCGAACATCCAGCCGTTCATTTCGTCGAGCACCTCGCCGGGCGGCACGCCATAAGGCGCGGTGGTGGCGTCTCCGTACACGCCCTCCATGAACGGATAGATGATGATGTAGCCGGGGTCGCAGCACCCTTCGCACTCGTCGGTGCAGGCGCGGGTGACACCGGGATAATACAGCGTCTGCTGGATGTACCATTTCTCGTTGGTCGTGAGCACGAGCGACGCCTCGAGCGCCAGCACGCGCGCACGCAATTGCTCGCAGGTTTCGTTGCTGGTGCCACCGATGATGCCGTTGCCGATGACAATGGCCTCGCCGTCGATGCCGGGCGTCGTCGTGCCCACCGTGAGAGTCATGCCGGGCGACAGATTGGATTCGCTGCCGCCGATGGCGGCGACCACGCGCAGCGGTGCGCGCCCGCTCGCATCGAGCAGCGTGGGATTGAAAGTCACACCGGGGTCCGGCTTGTACTCGCGCGAGGCCTCACCAATCAGACGGATGTTGCCGGGGATCGGCGCCGCCGGCTCGCCGGTCAGCGCGACGTAGCCCTTGGCGCGAGTTGCGGCGCGCAGGTTGATGCCGTGCCGCGCGGCGTAGCGCACGAGGTTGTCGCAACACATCGTGGCCGGATCGTTCTCTTTGAGCGCCTGTGTCACCCAGCCGTGCATCAGCGATGTCGTGCCAGCCATGACGAATGCGAGCACGTCCTCGGTCGTCATCGGCAGGACCGGCGCGCCGCCGAGCAATCGCTTGCTCAACTCCGCTGTGATCTGGTCGTGCAGCTCGTCAATCGACGGTCGCGGCAGAACACAACTGATATCCGTCATCACTGCCATGTTCTTTCATCCTTTGGCATCACGCGGCTCTCGGCGGGCGGACCCACTCGAATCCCGGCCGCGACCTCGGATAGCGTTGCGCCAGCGGCGGGACTCTGTGGCGCGGTCTGTACTCCTCCCACAGATAGGTCGAATCCGGCATCGCCGTTCCCTGCACGGTGACGGCGGTATTGACGCCGCCAGGCCCGCGCACGAGGATATCCAGGCGCATGACTTGCCGGCTGATGTACCACGGATTGATTTCGATCTTTGAGGCGATGCCCCAGGCAACCAGATAGTTGATCGCGTCGTATGCAAACTCCTTGGCTTTGATCAGCGTGTCGTTGGTGACGAACGACCATCTCAAGGTCCACAATTTTGAACCGGAGCGGAAGGCTGCGCCGCGGGCAGTGACGCTCTCGCCGCCGCGAAAGGCGTCGGCCCACCAGCCGCCGAGGCGGGGATGGCCGTAAAAGTGCGGCGGATCTTCATCGCATTCGACCTGGCCGCGCGTGAACAGTTGCACGATCACCCAGCCCTTGATCCACTCGATGCGATCGAGCGTGGCCATTCGATTGACGTGCAGATGCGGCTCGCCCTCCTCCAAACCTTCGCAGTTGGGCGGCCGGCACAATGGAATGCGGCGGCTGGCAATCGGCGGACGAAACGGCGGATAGTTGCGCGTGCGGCAGCGCGGTGGTGGCGGAGCGCACAGATGCTGAGGCGGATTATACTGAACGACCATTTATCTTGCCTCCAATGCGGCGACGCGGTTGCGCAGTGCCTTCACTTCCTGCAACAGCAGAGGCACAAACTTGCTGTAGTCGACCATCCACGGAACGGCGACGTCGCCTCCCGGCGCGTCCTCTCCTGGAGCAACCGCCTCCGGGTAGACCGGGTGCGTGTCCTGCGCCGACACGCCGTGATGCCACGCGTCGGGCGAGCCCTCGTAGGTGTACTCGAACGGCTGCAGAGCGTCGATGATCGGGCCGGCGTCGAACGGGCGCTCCGCCGCCTTCAGCCGCGCGTCCGACGTGGTGAGGAACTGGATCGTGTTGCCGTCGGGCGAATGCATGCCGCCAATGCTCGCATTCGCCGCATTGCCGCACGCCACGAACCACCCGGTGCTCTGCGCGGCCCGCAGCGAGAGGCCGTACTGCGTGCCGGCGCCGCTGAACCCGACATTGAGAGCCGAGGCCCAGCCCACGATGGGAGTGCCTGGGCCGGCGAGGTTGAGGGCGTTGGTGGTGAAGGTCGCGAACGGGTTGTTGTTGGTGCGGATGACGAATGGGTTGTTGGAAATCGTGCCGATGAATCCGCCGCCCGTGTCGGCGCCGAGATAAATTTCCTGCGTGCCATTTGAGAACGTTCCATAAGCGCCGCCAGCGCGCAGCACATAGAGCGAGGCGGTTTGAAAAATCGGATTAACCGCCGCGTCGATCTGCGCGCGAATGGTTCCCGCCGTCCACAGCACGCCGCCGGTGCTGAACTGCGGGACGTTGCCGGCGGCGGTGCCGACGTTCTGTGTCGCCGCCGTGCCAAGTCCCAATGTGGTGCGTTGTGCTGCGGCATCGGCGCCGCCGAGCAGCGCGCGCCCGGCCGTTGTGGCGTTACTGAATGTCCACGACGCGCCGTCACCGGAAACGGTGATGTCGCCCTTGTTGCCGTCCGTCACCGATGGCCCTGGTGGCCCTGGATCACCTTGCGGTCCCGGCGGTCCCGCGGCGCCCTGGTTGCCTTGCGGTCCTTGTTGACCGGAATCGCCCTGCGGCCCAGCCGGTCCGGTCGCGCCGGTCTGTCCCTGCGGCCCGGCATCACCGCGCTCGCCTTGCGGCCCGGTCTCACCTTGCTCGCCTTGTTCGCCCTGGGGTCCGGTCGCGCCCGTCTCACCTTGCGGCCCCATAGGTCCGGTGGCGCCGATCTCACCTTGCGGGCCTTGCGGCCCGACTTCACCTTGCGGTCCCTGAGCTCCGGTCGCGCCAGTCGGGCCGACGTCGCCTTGTGGCCCTTGCGGACCTTGTTGACCGGGCGGCCCCTGAATCGATCCGCCGCTGATCCATTCGGTGCCGTCGAAAATCCACAACGAGTCGTCGGCCTCGACGATCCACGCATCTCCCTGTTCAGCCGTCGGCGGCAGATCGGCCGCCGTTGGCACCGTGCCTTTCATCGTGATGCCGGTGCCGGCGGCGCCCTGCGGCCCCTGTTCGCCCTGCGGGCCCATTGGCCCGGTGGCGCCAGGTGTACCCTGTGGGCCCTGCGGCCCGGTCGCGCCTTGCGACCCCGGCGGTCCGCCGCCGCCACCACCGCCGCCAGCTTCGAGCGCCGCGACGCGCGATGCGACATCGAGCAGTGACACGCTACCCGGCTGACC
>Ga0126382_10000441_pt1 | contig 16165 bp, 18 predicted proteins | sample PanSoiMetPlot_30_FD_92548 | JGI IMG/M metagenome (GOLD analysis project Ga0126382, IMG submission 92548) | Tropical forest soil microbial communities from Panama - MetaG Plot_30 | ecosystem: Environmental > Terrestrial > Soil > Tropical forest > Bulk soil | place: Panama | collected 2016-02-17
GAGGAGTTCGCCGGGGTACCGGCGACGGATGGATTCGTCGCCGCGCCTATAGCGGAAGAGGTCGTTGCAGCACCTCCCGAAGAGTTCACCGCAGTACCAGCGGAAGCGTCCGCCGCGGTACCAAAGACGGAAGCGCTCGCCGGGGTGCGCGCGGAGGAGGAGCCGCCCGTCCGGGTACGGGCGGAGGAGGAGCCGCCCGTCGGGATATCAGTGGAGGAGCCGCCCGTGGAGAAGGAGCCGTCCGCCCTGAGACCGCCGGAGGAGCAGCCGTCCGCCGCGCCGCTGGCGGAGGCAGCGCCCGCGGCCGCACCCCCGGCGGATGTACCGCCCATTGTTGTGCCGGAAGCCCCACGGTCGGTTTCAGAGGCGCGGCTGCCGATCTTCGAGTCGGTGGAGGCCGACTGGTTCCGCGCTCGCCGCCAAGCACCCCGTCCTGTCACTTCTCCGGCGGCGAGCCCGCATCACGCCGCTTCGGCATGGACACCACCCAGCGATGATGGCCGGCGCGCGGCGGAAACGGTCCTCACACCCGTGGTCAGCGGTGTCACCGCCGCAGGGCTGCCGCGACGGACCCCCAGGGCCAATCTCATGTCGGGCTTCGCGGGCAATCGGGAGGACCCGCCAGAGGAGCCCGCGAATCCGGCGGGAGCTGTGAGCAGCCGCCTGGCCGACTTCCAGCAGGGCTCGCGCCGGGCTCGCGCCGCCGCCCCGGGCGCACGGCCTCCCGAGGGACGGCCCCCGGATGCACGGTCCGCGGATGCACAGCCCTCGGATGCACGGTCCGCGGACGGACAGCCCTCAGATGCACGGCCCCCGGATGCATGACCGTGCGCGGAGCGCGGTCGGCCCGGGGCCGCGTCGCGTTACCGACAGGACACAGGATCACATTGGAGAGGGGCACGCGTTGGGTCCGTCAAAGAGCGAGGTGCAGGATCTCAGCTGGCTCGTCACCGATTTCACCGAGCGTGTGCCCGGTATAAAACATGCCGCCGTCGTATCCGCAGATGGCGTGCCTCTGGCGGTGTCCGATGGGATACCGCCCTCTCGCCTCGAGCACCTCTCCGCGATCACCACCGGCCTCAACAGCCTGGCGAGCGGGACAGCCCAGATAGTCAACGGCGGCGCGGTCACCCAGACCCTGGCAGCCATGCAACGGGGAATTCTCGTGATTATGGCGATCAGCAACGGATCGAGCCTGGCGGCGCTCGCCTTGGTCGACGCCGACCTCGATCAAGTCGCGTATGAGATGACTGTCCTGGCTGAGCAGGCAGGCGGTGTCCTGACGCCGGACCCGAGGCCGCCACCGGCGGCCGCTGCGCAGCTCGCATGAGCCCGGTCCGGGCTGACCGGCGATAGGGCACTGACCCCGGTTGCCGGGACAGGCCGGATCCCCGGCCGGTACCGTCAGCCACGAGCAGGCATATCCGGCTCCCTGCCTGTCCGGCCGCCACGACCGGTGACGCGGCCGGGAGGGTCATGCGGGGCGGCCCGGCAGGGGGAGCAGGAGGACGGGCGCCACGTAGGCGCTCGTCGGGATGGTAAGGAGTATCAGTGCGCCCAGGGCAGGATCTGAACTGGTTAGTCACGGCTTTCACCGATCGCGTGCCTTCGGTCGCGCACGCGCTGGTCGTCTCCTCCGACGGCCTTCCGCTCGCGTTCTCACAGGGCCTGCCGCCCGAACGCGTGGATCAATTGGCCGCCGTCGCCTCCGGCTTAACCAGCCTTGTCGAAGGCGCGGCCCGGATTTTCGGGGGAGGCGCGGTCAACCAAACCGTGGTGGAGATGCGCCAGGGCATGCTGATAGTCATGTCTGTGACCGGCGGCTCAACCCTCGCGGTGCTCGCCGCCGCCGACTGCGACATGGGCCTGGTCGCCTACGAAATGGCGTTACTGGCAGACCGGACCTGGCGCGCGCTGACCCCCGAGCCCCGGTAGGCCTGGTAGGCCTCATACGAGGAGCCAGCGGCGACGCCCATCCTGACATCTTGGGACGCTGTCCTGAGGACAGCGCCATCAGCGTGCGGCGTGGAGGCTGGTCTCCGTCAGTGAGGTTGCGTTCGCGGCCGCCAGCGTGAGGAACGCGGCGGCTCGCCCGAAGATCTCCCCGACGGTGCGGCCCGCCAGCTGAGCCTGGTACGCGCGGTACCGGGCCATCTCCCACGCCTGCGCGCGCGGCGGAAGCGAACCGAGCGCCGGTTCCGGCACAGGCCTCCATGTCCAGCCCGTGATACGCCCGTTGCCTGCGCCTGGGTCGGGCGCACCGGTTTCGACGAGCTCAGCAAGATCGACTTCGTGGGGGATCCGGTTCCGGATGAAGCGCAGCCCCGTCAAGGTTGCCTCGATCAGCTGGCGATCTTCCTGATTCTGGCCCGCCATCACGCCGTCGTAGGCCTCCGGATGATGGCGCACGAGCGTGGCGTCGACGATGGTGACCCACCACACCGCCTCACAGATCGCCGCATACGCTCGCGGCCGGTTCCAGGCGGTCACCCCGGGAAGTCGTTCTGCTGTCTCGCTCATGGCGATGATTGACCACTGGAGCGCGCTAGCCTCGGCCGCGGGATCGCCCATATGCTCGCGGTTCCACGCGGCGCGGCAGCCAACCGAGCAGAACCGGGCGTGTTCGCGCCGCGGCACGAACACCGTCCCGCACTGCTCGCAATCGCGATGATCAATCACCGGACCATCGTATGCGCAACGCTTGCGCCCAGCCGAACGCTAAGGCACGGACGAGGAGCTTGCGCCCGTGCTGGCCGCGTCGCTGGCGCGGCACACCGACACACCCCGGGCGCTGCTGGTTCGCGGTCTGGGACGGGTACGGGTGCGTCGAGGAGCTAGCGGCTCAGGACGGGCTTGAGCCGTGATCATCGACACGGCCGATGGCGTTACCCGGGCGGGCGACGACCTGAACCCACCGCCCGCGCATGCCCGCCACGCGTCAGTGCGACCTCGACCGACCGAGAGGCTCCCGGTTGACCACTCAGGTCCCGTTGCGCAGCGTGGACGCGTACTTATTCCAGGGCCTTTCGATCAGGAACGGGGAGAGCATCCGTATCGGTGCTGGCAGGCTGCGCATCATGTGGGCGCGGTCAGCCTCGTTGAGCGGGTCGAGCATGAACCCGAAGGCGATGCCCCGCTTGTTCCGGGGGATCTGGCCGACCCCGTGCTTACCCATGGCGTCCCACTCCTGCTGGGTGAGCGTGACAGCGGCGAGCGGGACTATCTTCTGCTCCTCGTCGTCGAGGTGGCGTTGGGCTACCTCGTTGAGCTTGTCGAGCGATGCCGCCAGCGCCTCGCCGGTCTCCGCCGAGGGCCGCTGACGCCAGGTCGCACACGCCGCCGACGTGTCGTCCAGCGCGGTCTTAATGAGCTCGTGCTCGTGCTCTACTTCCTCGGTCATCGGGGCCTGCTCGGGCACCCGCTCGATGAGCTTGGGGTAGAGCAGCTCGTCCTCACCGTCGTGATGAATGTGCAGCGCCATGATGGCGAAATCGATGTGGTCGGCCAGGAACGCGACCCTCCCCGGCGACGGTGTCGGTGCGGCGCGCACCAGCTGTGCGGATTCGTTGTATGCCTTGCGGAACGTCCGGTGGACGATCGCCATATCGCGCACGTCGATAGGTTGTGATACTGACATTTACCCTGCCCCCCGGGCTCTGAGCCTTGCTGGTGGACCCTGCCCGTCCACCACGAGGACCTCATTATCCCAGGCGGCGCAAGACAGGCTGAACTGGAACCCAGCCCTGAGATCAGCAGGAATGGGCGCACCGTCCGGTCGGCGTATCCGGTTCGCCGGGATTAGGCTCAGGATGATCCGCACGTCCTTGCCGACAGTCTTGCCGCCGTCTTTACGAGTCGGCGATGCGGAGGGAATTGGTGGCGCCGGTGGCCAGGGTCGCCCGGCCGCCGATCGGGAAGGTGGCGAGCGGGTTGGTGTGGCCGAAGTCGACATTGGCGAGCACGGGCAGGCCAGCGAGGCGATCTTGACGGGCGATGATCTGCTCCAGCAGGGAGCGGGTCACGCCGCTCGCTTCCTGGAAGCGGCCGATCACCAGGCCCTGCACCCCGGCGGCATCGGGGAGCTGAAGCAGGGAAGCCAGGTTCCGGGCGAACGCGTCGGCGTCGCTGGTGGCGTCGTCCTCGATCATGAGCAGCGCCCCGCCGAGTGAGGGCATGTACTCAGTGCCCTGCAGGAGGTTGAGGGTGCACAGATTCCCGCCGATGATGCGGCCGGTCGCCTGACCGGGGCTGAGCGGCCACCAGCCCTGGTTGGGGTGCACGGTTCGGTTGTCTTGGTCGAGGAACCACAGATCATCGGTCCAGGCCTGGGCCGGGCGCAGTTCGATCGGTCCCTCGCCGAACAGGGCGTCCACGAACCACTGCTGGGTCTGCTCGAAGTGGTCGCGCATCCCGAAGCTGGACCAGTGCGGCCCGGAATAGGTGACCAAGCCGGCCCGGGCGAGGATGGCGTTCTGCAGTGCGGTGATGTCGGAGTAGCCGCAGAAGATCTTGGGATTGGCGGCGATGAGGTCCCAGTCGAGGTGAGGAAGCAGATCGTTGCTGTTGAAGCCGCCGATCACGGTGAGGATGCCAGCCACGTCTGTGTCGGCGAATGCCGCATGCAAGTCCGAGACCCGCGACGCGATCGGTGAGGACTCGAAGTCGTCGCGCTCGTCGACGTGGTCGGCGAAGGTCAGCCGCAACCCCAGGCCGACGAAGCGCGCATTAATCACACTGCTGTGGTCGTACTCGGCTACAAACCGGCGGCTGCGAGCCGGCGCCACCACCCGTATGGTGTCGCCGCGATGAAGCTTGCGGGGGACGGTCGGGCTCGGTCCGGTCACTCCCCCATCCTGTCGTCTACCTGCTATCGACAGGGATTGTTTGCCAGCGCGCTGATGAAGCCGCCCGCGTCGGCGGAGCTGCTTGGCGGAATTCGAATCCCGGTCTTCTGACGCCCATGGCAATGATGATCTTCTTGCGCCGGCTCTGCCGTCCGAGAACACCGCGCTGGGTGGCTAAACCCGGCACGGTCAGACGACCCGGCACGGTCAGACGTTCGGCACAGTCAGACGATGATGCCTCGGACGGCGAGCAGCGGCCCGATCAGGCTGTTATCCCCTTCCGCGGCGTACTGGTCGGCGCTTACCGGCAATCCAGTCAGCTGGCGCCATGCCAGCTGCGGCGCCATCTGGAGGCTAGCCGCGGGCAATCGGGCATCGCCCTCATCGAGCACCCACCGTCCGGCCTCACGGGTGAGTATCCATGAGCAGCCGATGTGACCGAAGTCGAGCTGGACCATCGTCCCGGATGCCGCCTCAGCCCGGTACTGGTAGGGAAACGCCCACACGAACGTGCTCAGCACGTCCGGCAGGAAACGATCATGGCTGCCGGGCACGCGAACCGCGTCACGGACCTGCTGCTGATGGACCCATCGCTCGGTGAACTCGCGGGCCAGGTCAAACCACAGGGGCACCGGGCCGGCTCCCGCCCAGATGACCCTGCTCGGCTCACGCAAGTCGAGTGAGGTGCAGTACTGGTCAACTTGCCTGCCCGACCACTCAAGCAGGTCCTTCAGAACGCGGTGGCTCAGTCCGCTGGCGCCGTCGACCCACCGCTGATTCTTCGCGGCTTGCCCATCGCCGAGTGGGCAGGCCACAGTGTGGACGTCCTCCTGCGGGTCTACGCCAAGTGCATCTCCGGGCAGCATGACGAAGCCAAGTGCCGTATCGGAAGAAGCCACTAGGCCACGGACGACCAGTAGATGATCAAGAGCCGAGCCCGCCAAACTTGGGCACGTATGGGCACGGCGAGGCGCATACGGGCACCCGGAGTTGCATGCAGCCGCATACAACAAGATCGGCCCATAGCCGGGTCTTCCCAGCTCAGGAGTATTCCGGCTGGTGATGGCAGGTCCAGGATTCGAACCTGGGAAGGCGAAGCCGACGGTTTACAGACCTCCGGCGAAAGCGTTCCGGCCTGGAATGACATCTGGGTGAGCCGTAGTCTGGGCGCGCATTGGACATGATCATGCTTATTGGCCCGGTGCTTCCTGCACTCTGAGCGCCAGAAACTTGATGCCACATTAATAGTGCGGACATGGTCAGCCTGTCTGCAGGTCACCGTCACCGGCAGGCACCCGGTCTTGCCTGGACCGCCAGGCCCGCCATGCGCTGGAAGCAGAGATCTTCGGAAAGCGGATCCTGTTCACCGACTGCAACGACTGGCCCGCAGCCGAGGTGATCGCCGCCTACCGCTTCCAGGCCGACGCCGAAGCCGGTTGCCGCCAGCGCAGAGGCCGCCATCTGGCCTCGTTCTCCCCATGTTCCACTGGGCCGAGCAAAGATCGGCGTGCACGCGTTCTGCTGGGTGCTCACGCTGGCCATCGCCACCTGATGCGCTGCCAGGCGGCCCAGGCAGGGATGGACTTCTCAGTTCGCGAACTCCTGTACGTCCTCGCCGCGATCAAGGAAATCGTGCTGCTCTACCCTCGGCAGGCGGCCGCCCCCGGGCCCGGCGCATGCTCACCGGCCGCGATCCCACCCGGCAGCGCATGTTCGAGTGATGCGGCCTCGGCGCCTACACCCCGCGCTTAGGTCATACACCCCGGTCGCCGCAAACCAGCCGTCTGCCAGCGCAAACACTATAGGTGATCAAGAAGACTGGGAAACCCGCGCTAGCTCATGTATCCGCGGCATCTTGATCGCCAGCCGAGACGTGTCTATCGTTAGTGCCCGTTGGCAAAACCTGGCCCAGTGGTCAGGTCTACGTTCACTGGCTGAACAGATGGCCGGCAGGCTGAGGGAGCCGGGATGAAGCGCGGGTTCATCGGGATGGCCGTAGTCGTGACAGTAGGCGCCGCGGCAGCAGGTGTTGTACCGGGGATCGCTCAAGCGGCCGTGACCTCCATGGTTACCGTGGGGAGCCCGGACACGCCGTTCCCCCAGAACAAGCAGAATGAGCCGTACGTAGCCATTGACCCGGCCCATCCCAGTGTCGTGGCGGCGGGAGTGAACGACGAGATCGACCTTGCCCCCTGCGCCGGATCTGACTGTCCATTCACCGCTGGTGTGGGCACCTCGGGCGTGTATTTCTCGTTCAACGGCGGGGCGAGTTGGAGCCAGCCGACCTATCAGGGTTTCAGCGCCCGCACCGGGACGCCCGGGCCTGGCCTGATCGGGACGTTGCCGCACTACTTCGAGAACGGCCTGGTCTCCGATGGAGACCCTTCCCTCGCCTTCGGCCCACAGCCGGACGGACATGGCGGGTTCAGCTACGCGAACGGCTCGCGGCTTTACTACGCGAACCTGACCTCGAACTTCAATACCGTGCGGAAAGACTTCACCTTCAAGGGATTCGAGGCCATCGCGGTGTCCCACACCGATGACCCCGCGTCGGCGGCAGCCGACAACGCGGGCGCGTGGAGCGGCCCGGCCATCGTGAGCGCGCAGAAGCAGAGCTCGGCGACGTTCTCGGATAAGGAGGAGATCACCGCCGACAACGCTCAATCCAGCCCGTTCTTCGGGAACGCCTACGTCTGCTACAGCCGGTTCCAGTCGGTGGGATCGGTACCGGTGTCGATCTCCGTGACGCGCTCGACGGACGGCGGTACCACGTGGGCAAAACCGCAGCGCCTATCGGCGTCCTTCAACAACTCGTCCGTCGGGGGCCGCCAGGGCTGCATGGTGAGGACTGACAGCCACGGCGTGGTGTATGTGGTATGGGAGGACGCCGTCAACCACCACAACGTGTTCAAGATGTCGCGATCGTTCGACGGCGGCGCCACGTTCGGGAAGGCGTTCGTGGTGGCGCAGGTGACCGACGTTGGCGTCTTCGATGGGGTGCGCTCGATCTCATTCGACGGCATCGCCGGCGCCAGGACGAGTTCCTTCCCAAGCCTCGATATCGCCAATGGAGCCCCGTCCGGGGCTGGCGCGCCCAACACGATCGCGCTCGGATGGTCAGACGGCTCCGACGGGCTCAACCACGAGCACGCACTGGTCCAGCTCTCTAGCGACCAGGGCCAGACCTGGACCTCACCGCAAGCCGTCGAGCAGGCGGGAGACAGGCCCGACTTCGCCTTCCTCGCGCTGTCACCGAACGGCAAGGACCTGTACGTGGTCTACGACGCGTTCCTGGACCCGTTCCAGACCAACACGACAGACCCCCGGCGGTTCCAGGGCGTCGTTCGTCACGCGAACGTCTCCGGCACCAGCCTCACCAACCTGGCCACACAGACCCGCGGGGATATCGGCGATGGGCGCGCATCGAGTGCCAACGCGCTGATCGATGAGTTCATAGGCGACTACAACACCGTGGCGGCGACGAACGCCGGTGCGGTGGCGGTCTACAACGACGCGCACAACGCCGCCGTCTGCGACGCGATTAACGCATACCGGCAGTCGGTGGTCAATGGCTCACCGGGACCGGCGCCGGCGCCAGCAACGGACTGCCCGGCAACCTTCGGCAACACCGACATCTTCTCGGCCATGCTCGCAGATCCGACGCCTTAGGGTGCCGGCTATGCTCCCCCGGCGGGCTGATGACCTGATCGGGCAGGTCGTAAGTCCCGCCCAATCGCCGGAGCTGGCACCTCTGGGCCGGGCCAGTCGCATCGAAGAAGCCACCCAGCCATGGGACGACGAGTAGATAATCAAGGGCAGAGCCCGCCAAACTTGGGCACGTATGGGCACGGCGAGGCGCATACGGGCACCCGGAGTTGCATGCAGCCGCATACAACAAGATCAGCCATAGCCGGGTCTTCCCAGCTCAGCAGCATTTTGGCTGGTGGTGGCAGGTCCAGGATTCGAACCTGGGAAGGCGTAGCCGACAGTTTTACAGACCTCCGGCGAGAGCTCGGCTCGGAGCTTCTCGTACACGTGCCTCTTGAAACCAACCGCACGGTTCACCGCTTCGTCGAAGGGGACCCACTCGCTTGCCGTGAACTCGTTGGCTGCTGCTGTCTTAACATCTGGCAAAGGAGCACCACCTCGGTGCTGGAACACGAACCACCACTGCACCTGCCCCAGACCGGTCTTCTTTGACCGTTCTTCCTCGGGCAACTCGTAGACTAGCCACTGTCCAACGTCGCGAACCAACGTGATGTCGTCTTTGCCGAGTTTCGTTTCCTCTTTCAGCTCCCGCAGGGCTGCAGTGAGGCGGTTTTCGCCGCGATTGATTCCTCCTTGGGGGAACTGCCATGATTCTGGGTGGTCGCTGCGCCTGGCCACCAGCACCTGGCCATCAGCATTTCTCACTATTATCCCAACATTCGCTCGGAATGTCTCGGCCGCAGGGGGTGGAGGTGGCGATAGGCAGCTTTCCCGTTTGTAGATCCCCCGGACGGCCCAGACCTGGAGCAGCCACAAGACAATGGCCACGACCACTGCGGCAGCTAGTGAGGCAGGAAGGGACCTCCAGGCTGCATAGACACCACAGAATGCACCTACTCCAGCGAGCATCCCGGTGAGTATTCCCACGAACTCGACCAGCCCGCCCCTGCTCGGGTACCAAGGTCGGCCACGTAGCTGAGGATCCTTCTCCGTCATGAATGGAAGCGCCTCGATGAGGCGCTCGTTCGTCCCTGCGATGTACCGTTTTAGCCGAAGCAAATCCGCCTTGTACTTACTCGTCGTCGTATTGCGTTGAGCGATGCGCATGTTTGTAAGGAAACCAAGTACCGTCAGCAGGAAACTGATACCGGCTCCGATGGCGAGAAGCGCATGGACGCTGGTCCGGTTAGCGACCAGGCCGATCGCTACAGCCGCAGCGCTAATCACGGTGAGAAACACCTGAACCCGCCGCTCGCCCAGGACCTCGTTCTCGGTAAGAGCGTGCATGTGATTCTCAAGGGTAGATTGGACCAGCGCCCACTGGTGCTCATTGGGTGCGATGTCCTGGCGGGAAGCACTTCCGTCCATCTTTTTATTTTACACAATCGCGACAATTTCCCAGCGAGTCGGCTGAGTGGCGATGCTACAGGTTGAAAGCTTGGGCTCCCCAGGCCCGACGGCCCGGCTGGGTCAACAAGGTGCGGCGCGCCCTTGAACCGGCAGCCCCGCCCGGGCAAGCAAGGGCACGCCGTGCTCCTTGATGCGAACTCTGGCCCCACAGGGTCGACGGTGGTCGTTGCCGTTGGTGGGCACTCGGAGGACCGCGAAGCAAGGCGGGACCGTCGTCCTGGCTGCAGTGTCGTGGTCGCTCGAAGATCATGGATCGGCGGAGGTCATCAGGGGGAACCGCGGTCAAAGCTTGCCCAGGGCGGATACGCGCCGGTTCGCATGAGTTCGCGCCGCAGGTTGCATTAGGCGACGTACCTCAGTGAATGCGTGCGGTCGAGAGCGAACTGCAACCCAAACTGCAACCCTCCGCATCTGACGATCACCTTGCATGACAGGACCTTGACAACTGAACAATGTGAGTTGAGGCAAATGCTGCTTCACGAACTCAGCACGCTGCGTCAGGACCTGTCCGGTAATTAAGCCCTTCCGCAGCCGCGCCAGCGGGCCGTGTGCTGCGTGACGGTCCGCCGGCTTAACACCCACGACCGCACCCACATGATCATCTAGTCTGTGGGCTCGCGGCAGCACGGTCGCTGAAGGTCTTTGTAGCGCTGGTGAGAGCCGTGGCGGTTGCGGGCGGGACAGGGTGCGTTCTGGGAGCGACTCCGGCGCTGCCCCCTGATCAGGGCCTTTACACTGGCTCTGCAATCTATGCCGAGGAGGGGCGAGATGGCCCAAAAGGTCACAATCGAGATGATGGATGATCTCGACGGCTCGCAGGCGGACCAGACTGTCCGCTTCGCCGTCGATGGCAGCACATATGAGATCGACCTGTCGAAGAAGAACGCAGCGGAGATGCGGCGGACCTTCGACCGCTACATCGAGCATGCGCGGAAGGCAGGGCGCGGGACTCGCCAAGCACGAACGTCGCGCAACCGTCGCCACCCGTCCGATGTTCGGGCGTGGGCGAAGAGCCGGGGGATTCAGATCAACGAACGCGGCCGCATCCCCGCATCGATCGTCGCCGAATACGAGGCAGCCAACGCATAGATACTGGAGCTGAACCCAGGGGGCATCCACAGAGCTCGCCGTGCTCATAGATCTTGCCGGCATCACGATCGGGTTCTCCGCTTGCGACTTGCGCCGGATTGGGAACCGCACTTAGGCTTGCGCCGATCTGGTGCTCTTCGTCGTAGATGAAGACCAGTCGCCAGACCGTCGAGGACCCTTGCCGTGTTCGAGCATGACCGTGATCGTCGATCCATCGGACGGCCCCGTGATCGACCATTCTGGCCCTGCCACGAGCACGACTTGCGCGTTGACGCCGCCTTGGCTTGGAGCAGCCACGGCCGATTGACCTGGGTGAGCCTAGGCGGACTTGAACCACCGACCTCATCCTGGCGGTTGAACTCGGCACCGCCGAGAGCGCGTCTATGGCATTCCTCCAGCGCCGACCCGTCGATACGTGTTCTAGGTCCGGCGATCAGCCGGTGGCAGCCACCATGGCAATCGATACCAGGATCCCCGGCCGGTCGACACACAGCTTGCTCACGCACCCCGGCGGCCGCACGTCCGGGAAGAACTCATCGAAGACGTGGCCAGTCCATTGTAAACATTCTACCCTAAATCATGTCTTCAAGTGCTATATAGCGGCGCGCCTGCGCGCATGTGAGGGCAGATAGTGTGAATGCATCCTTGATATGACCACTGACGATTTGGGCGTACAGCGTTTTCAAGTCTATCCATTTGACTTCAGCGACTTCCTTGCGGTCCGCTGGAGCGCTCGGTGTGGTTGAGTATAGAGCGAGATAAAGTTTCACTTCGCTGGCAAGCAAACTAGAATTTGGAGTGACGGTGCCAATTGATATGAGTTCATTGGGTCTTTCGCCCAATTCCTCCTCCAGCTCGGCTTGTGCGCTGCCATCCGCATCGTCGCCGTGCGCGAAGCCGCGAGGCACTGACCACTCCCAAAGCCGCAAAGCGTATCGGTAAGTCCGAACCAGCGCAATCTGGCCACCGCACAACGCGAGCATCGCCACTCCGGGCTTACCGTCCGACTCCACGATACGAAGGAAGGTACCTGGACTGCCGTCCGGGAAGGCAACTGGGTCATCATAGATGGCAGCGAATTGGTTGCGATAGACGAGATTTTCATGGAGCCTGCGAACAGGCGCAGCGGGTTGTCTTGGATGGTCCTCGTTCACTGCTGTCTCCGAATTCTCTAATCTGCTCAGAATAGTAACAACCAGAACTGCTCGCCGCCAACGTGTCATCCACAACCATTCTCATGTCGATTCAAGACAACTCGGAGACGCTGACGACCCTGCCCAAGGCGCGATATAGACTCTGTCTTCTCGCCATCCGTCGGCCACTCCTTATAGTCTTTGTTACAGCGAATCCCGCTGCAGCGCCGAGAGCAGTCAGGCCTGCAAGTTCGGGTATGGTCATATGCCAGATGGTGGTTGCCTCAATCGGGCCACCTGCACCTCCAGCGGTAAATGCGACTTGTGTCAGATCCTTGGATTCCCAGCCAAGTTTTCCTTGGCGTGCGAGAATACCGGCAACCACTTTCAGGTGTGCTTCCAGCGCTTGCTGAGTGGCGCGTGCATCTTTGGATTCAATCGCCGACCTCAGCTTATCTATCCCGACCCAGAACGGTGAGCGTGCACTACCATCGCTGCCATACGCGGCGCGCTGCTCAAACAATGCACCCAGACCTTCTCCTGTAGTGTGTGCGGCCAACTTCTCGATCTCGGATCCAACATCATGACCGGACAGCGCCTCTTGAGCACCAATACTGACCTCGAAGAGCGGCTCGCCCTCCGTCCCGTCATATGCGTCACCAGGAAGCCACGTATTCGCGGTTCGTCTTCCTGCGTAGGCAGCGATCGCGAGTTCTTGGGCGATCTCACGCGTTTTGTGCGCTCTTTCGCCAAGTGATATATCGGTAGTAAAGGTCACTGGTGCTATACCAATAGAACCGGCAACAACTGCATTATAGACCGTATCCATGAACTCGATGACAAGGTTGAGCCTCTCACGGCTACCGACCAATTGCTCGGGAAGACGCTTCCCTTGGTCATTAGGCCACGGCTGGCGGAGCCGTAGACGACTGCGCTGCACCAAAGTTGAGGGATCGAGCTGTCTGATAGCCTCGACAAGTTCTGAGTATACTTCATAGTAGAGGCCACCGTTTGACTGAGCTGATTCCTTTACGACAGACTCGCCACTGGCGAACTGAGTTAGGAGCTCATCGAGTCTCGGCGCGCCCCTTCGGGGCCGGGGTTGCACACGGTCCTTGAGTTCTGCATTAATGACCCTCAGCGCATTATAGCGCTCGTCCCCCAGCCAATCGCTCGCTAGGAGCTCGTCGAAGCTCTGGGGCAACTCACTATCGTCTAGGTTAGGTCTGCGTAGCTCGGGCAGAAGAGAGCTGAAGAAGGGATTTCTGGGATCACGAGCTCGTTCTAGCATTTGCCGCACAGCATCGTCAAGGGTTTTGGCGTTATGCAAATGCAGTCGGAATGGCCTCTCACTGGTAGCCCCAGCATTGTCGCGTTCCCTGAGAACCCTAGTCGCTACCTTGAGGAAACCCCAAGAGTCGAAGGCATAGGACTGTGGTACCACGATGTCTCGTCCGAGTGCGAGCGTCATCAGCACTTCGAGGGAAATTTGTAGATCGTGGGCCAAGCTGCGCCCACCCGGCGCTGAGTAAGTATCTTTGTCAATCCAAGGCGAAGCTACCGAGTCAAGCGACTCCAAGTATTGATACAAACCTGCCCCCAAACAAGTTGCCATAAGCTCGGTGACGGGACGATTCTAGTGCTCTGTAAGAGCGTTGGTCTGAGTGAGCGTCTGATAAATCGTGCTGGCCCGGCCTGGGTTGTGGTCTGGTGGTGTGTCGCTCGGCTCAGCTGCCGGGCGCGGGCCCCATGATCCCGATTTGTGACGATCAAGGTGATGGGGCCCGCGCGTGCCCACAGTACGCGCCTGCCTGGGAGGACTTGAGTTCATCAAGTCGTTCGGCACCGATCCCCCAGGCCCGCAACAACGAGCGTAATTATCAGCTATTAGCTAGCGGCTTTGTCCAATCGCGAACGTGCGCCCAGAACGCCGCCTCTGCCCGGGCCTCCGCATATTCCGCTTCGTTGCCTGTAGCGTTGAGTCCCATCGCTCTATTCGTGGCCACGACAAATCGATCATCAGCGTTAAGCGAAAGGACGTTTACTTCTTTGTAATATTGGATTAGCTCTCCAGCGGGCGTACCGGGTGGGGGAGACTGGGGGGGCGCACCAACTTGGTCGATTAGTTCCTGAGTGAGCACGGCGCAGCCGGGGGGTCGCCGGCACGCGAGTTCGTCTAGCCACGAACGGGCATTAAACATGATGGTGTCCCCCCTGCGTAGTAACAAATTGGCTAGCGGCCGATTGTCAGGCTCAGAGGTCCGCGAACGGCCACAACCCGACGTTAGCACGGCGTAACACCACGTTCATTGCAAAGTGGCGAAATAGCGTTCCGGCCGGGCCGTCCCCGCTGCCACCCATCGAAGGCGGCCAGACCCTGGAAATCGAACGGCCGGTCTCCCATGGCGGCCTGGTCTGCCTCGGCCCGCACCGACTGCTCGCCGCCGAGATCATCGGCGGGCAACTGGTCGGCATCCGCATCGAGCCCGTCATGCTGATGTTGTACGACCCCGGCACCCGGGTGCTGCTGCGCAAGCGGCCCAACCCGACCAGTTGGGCAGAATCCGTCGCGCAGGTCAGGGTTCACTGGCCGTCCAGACCCTCCGCCCTGGTCCTGTGTCGTTAGGCCGGTCCGTGAGAGGCCCCCCGGTTGCTTGATCCCCTGCTTGCAAAGCATGGCCAAGACGTCCAGCAGCGTCCATGGCCTGGCACGGAGCGTTCGTAGCGTCCACTTGAGTCCAGCAGTGTCCGAGCGTGTTGGTGTCGGTTGTGGGGTGTCATAGCGGCCAGCAAGGCTCGAAGAGACGCAGCTAGCGGTAGTTTGTTGGATCAAGGTGGATAGTGGCATGCTGCTGGGCAAGGTTGCCTGGTGAGCGTGGGAGCCGGTGATGACCAAGCCGAAGCCCTGTCCGCGTGCTCCGGGTCCGCTGGAGGAGTATGCGGCCCGGTTTGATGATCTGTTCACCCATGTGGCGCAGCGGCGGGGGTTCCGCGAGTATCTGGCCGGGCTGCTGGCGCCGCGGGACCGGAATAAGACGCTGACGGCGCTGGCGGGGGCCGAGCCGGTGACCGGGGCGGGCCATCGGTCGGTGCAGCGGCTGCAGTTCTTCTTGTCCGGATCGCGGTGGGATCCTGAGCGGGTCAATGACCGCAGGTTAGAGCCGCTGGCCGCGGATCCGGCGACCGCGCCGCACGGCGGCGGGGTGCTGGTGATCGACGACAGCGGGGACCGCAAGGACGGCACCAAGACCGCGCACGTGGGCCACCAGCGGCTGGGCCGCTATGGCAAGACCGATAACGGCGTGGTCACCGTCACCACCCTGTGGGCCGATGAGCGGGTCTGCTACCCGGTGCATGCGGTGCCCTACAGCCCAGCCCGGCACTTCGCGAAGGGGAAGAACGATCCGGCGTTCCGGACCAAGCGCCAGATCGGCGCCGGCCTTGCGGCGCAGGCCAAGGCGGCGGGGTTTGCGTTCCGGGCAGTCGCCGCCGACAGTGCGTACGGGGACCAGGACGGGTTCCGCGGCGAACTGCGCGAGGCCGGCTTGCCATTCGTGATGGCCCTCAAGCCCCGCCGCGGCACCTGGGCCTACGGCGCGGATGCGCATACTCCGGCGGACGCGGCCCGCGCCCTGGCCTGGCAAGGGCCGGGCAATCCGGGTGACTGGCAGCCGGTCACCCGCGTCTTCCGCGACGGGCACACCCAGACCTGGTATGCCGCCGACGCGGCACTGGGCTGGTGGGGGCCAGATGGCACCACACGCCTGGTGGTGGCCACCGCCGACCCGGCCGCCCTGCCCGGCAAGGCCACCTGGTACCTGGCCACCAACCTGCCCCGCCCCGGCGGCCCGCGCGAGGCGGACAGCCCCCACCCGGCCGCGGGCCTGGCCGAGATCGTGCGCATCTACGCGATCCGCAACTGGATCGAGCAAAGCTACAAACAGGTCAAGGACGAGCTGGGCTGGGCCGACTTCCAGGTCC
>Ga0126382_10000442_pt1 | contig 16162 bp, 15 predicted proteins | sample PanSoiMetPlot_30_FD_92548 | JGI IMG/M metagenome (GOLD analysis project Ga0126382, IMG submission 92548) | Tropical forest soil microbial communities from Panama - MetaG Plot_30 | ecosystem: Environmental > Terrestrial > Soil > Tropical forest > Bulk soil | place: Panama | collected 2016-02-17
CGCACGATCGCGGCGGTGCCGATCACCGCGACGGTGGCCCCGGCAGCGGTGATGGTCGCCTCCTTGCGCGGGATGCGGCGCGCCGACGCGCGGTGCATTGCCCTGGCCTCCATCAGAGCCCGCAGGACAGCCGCGTTGTCGTAGGCCGGGCGCCAGCCCGCCTCGCGCAGCGTCCGGCAGTCCACGACCCACGGGTAGACCAGGTATCGCAGGTCATTGATGGGGGCGGGAGCGATCCCGATCCGGTGGAGCCGCTGCGCGGTGCCGAGGGTCAGCGAGGCCGGCAATTCCATCCGGCGCAGGCCGCTGATCTCCTCCACCTCTTCCTGCTCCAGCCAGCCGTCGCAGCCGACGGCGAAGTTCCCCGTCACCTCCCCGGCCACGGCGAGTTCGAGCGCGGAGACGAGGTCATCGACGTGGCAAAACTGCCAGCGCTGTGCGCAGCCCTTGACCGTCAGCAGCCGGGCTGCCTCGAAGTGCCTCGTCACCAGCGTGTCGACGCCGTCGCCGACGAGCGCCGCGGGCCGCACCACGGCGACCGTCACGCCCGGGTGGGTACGGCGGGAGCGCTCCGCCAGATGCTCGATCTCCAGGAGATCACCAGCAACGCTCCCGTCGGTGTCGGCGCCGAGGGGTGCCGTCTCCGCCAGCGGCACAGGGTTGTCCGGCCGTGCGCCGTAGACCATCGCGCTCGTCACCAGGATCACGCTGGCGACACGGCCGGCCGCCGCGGCGGTCAGCACGGTCTGCGCGGCACGGACGTTGAAGGCGCGCCGGGCGCGGTAGTCGGAGTCTGAAAGGTCCACGTCGGTGTGCACGAGGACGTCCACCCCCGTCAGGCGCCCCGCCAGCGCCGGGTCGCGAACGTCCGCCAGGCGCCAGGTCACCCCCGCTATGTCGCCACGGTGGTCGTCGATCGCGACAACCCGGCCGACCTTGGCCGAGGCGGCGAGCCCGGCCGCCAGCGCGTGGCCCAGCCCGTGAGCGGCCCCCGTGACGGCTACCACCAGCCCGGGCCCCGCCGAGGCACGCCCGCCATCGGGCCGGGCCACGGCCGGCTCAACGGCGGCCGGCCGCACGGAGGCCGACTGTGCCGAGGCCAGCCGCGCCGAGGCCGGCCGCGCCGATACACGCGGCTTGCCCGCCGCGGCGCCGCCGCGGCCCTCCGGGGTTCGCTCCCCGCCAGCCGCAGTGTCAGCTCCGGGCACGGCACCGAACTGGTCGCCCGCGCTCACGCCGCGATCGTCGTCGCCGGATGGGCGGCCTTTCCCGATGCGCCCACGGCGAACCTGGGCTGGTGCGGTGCTCACGGGTGCTGCTCCCGGGATAACGTTGTTTGCATGACCGTTCCATCCTGCCTGAGAGGCCACGCAGATGGCTGATCCTCCCTTCGGCTTCGGCCTGCCCGGTGGCCAGGGCCGGGGGCGTGGGGGTTCTAGCGGGTCTGGTGGTTCCGGCTCTTCCGGCGGCCCGCCGGAAGAGGGTGGCGCCCTCGGTCCGCTCGGGGATCCGCAACAGTTCGCAGACGCCCTGCGCCAGTTCGCCGACCTGATGTCCTGGCAGGGCGGGCCGGTGAACTGGGACCTCGCCAAGAACGTAGCGCGCCACGCGCTGGCTGCCGAGGGCGACCCGAGCGTACTGGACGCGGACCGCAGCAAGATCAGCGACGCGGTGAGGCTGGCCGACCTGTGGCTCGACGAGGTCACCAGCTTCTCAAGCGGTGTCCGCCTGGTGCAGGCCTGGAGCCGCTCGGAATGGGTGGAGGCCACGCTGCCGGTGTGGTCCAAGCTCTGCGACCCGATCGCCGAGAAAGCGGTCGAGGCGATGAGCGGGATGCTCTCTGAGGCCCCGGGGGAACTCGGCGCTGGGCTGCCCGACGAGCTGAGCACGGCCCTTCAGGCGATGGGCGGCGGCCTGGGTGGCCTCGGCGCGATGATGCGCCGCATCGGCGGGATGATGGTCGGCTCGCAGACGGGCGCGGCCATCGGCGCGCTCGCGCGTGAGGTTGTCAGCTCGACCGACGTGGGCCTGCCGCTAGGTCCCGAGGGCATGGCCGCGCTCCTGCCGGCGGGTGTGGCCGCGTTCGGGGAGGGACTCTCGGTCGACGCGGATGAGGTCAGGCTCTTCCTGGCCCTCCGGGAGGCTGCCCACCACCGCCTGTTCGCCCACGTGCCCTGGCTCCGGGCCTACCTGCTCAACGCGGTTGAGGATTATGCCCGGGGCATCACGGTGGACGCCTCCCGCCTCCGCGAGGCCATGCCGCAGATCGATCCGGCCAACCCGGACGCGCTGCGCGAGGCACTCTCAGGCGCCGCCCTGTTCCAGCCGGAGGACACCCCGCAGCAGCGGGCTGCCCTCTCCCGGCTGGAGACCGCGCTCGCGCTCGTGGAGGGCTGGGTGACGACGGTCGTCGACGAGGCGGCGGGGAACCGGCTTCCGCACGCCACGGCGCTCGCGGAGGCAAGCAGGCGGCGCCGGGCCACGGGCGGGCCCGCCGAGCGCACCTTCGCTACTCTGGTCGGCCTCGAACTCCGGCCGCGCAAGCTGCGCGAGGCGGCCCTCATCTGGCGCCAGCTGACCGAGGTCAGGGGAACCGCCGGCCGGGATGCGGTCTGGGCGCACCCCGACCTGCTGCCCACCGATGAGGACTTCGACGACCCGGATGGTTACGTCCGCGGTAGGCCGGAGCTGGATATGTCCGCGCTCGACGAGGCCGCCCGAGACGAAGGAGCCGCCGGTGAGGAGCCGCCGGGCGGCCCGGGGGCAGGTGACGGGCCTCGCGACGACGGGACCCCAAGCGGGACCTCCGGCTGACCGGGCGTTCCCGCGACAGGTACCGGGGAGAGTCGGCGACTAATCTGTTTCCACAGGCGGTGGACGGAAGAACCGCAGTTCTGGGGCGCCCTTTGCCGATCAAGCCCTGGAATTCACAATTCCTTCCCGCAGGAATCCACAGAAAAGGGCCATGTTCTCCCCAGGTTGTCCACAACGTTGTCCACAGGGACGTTTGACCGGGGTCTGCGGTCCGGCCTAGCGTCGCCAGCAGGTGTCCCCGGGTCGCAGGCTGCCGTCACTTCCGGGGAAGGGGGCGATCAGCCAGTCAGGAACCGCCGGCTCCGCGCTGGCCGGTTCCGCCCGGGGAGGCCATCCATCGTCGGTCGCTGGTTCTCGGGTGAATCGCTCGCTGGCTCTCGTGGAGTTGACCGCCGCCATTTGCATCTGCCACCTTCCCGGTCACCGAAGCCTGCTGCCGGACGGCGTCCGGAATGTCAGAACGCCGCGCCACGATTGGTCGCATGAGACCCGCCCTCAAGCCGGGCTTGCTTGCTGTCTGGCGCAACCGCGACACCGTCCAGATCGGCGTCGACCCTCGCCGAGCCGTCGCCTTGACCGGAATGGGCGGGGCCGCGGTACTGCTCGGCCTCCTTGACGGCAGCCGCGACCTCGCGCAGATCGTGGCCACCGCCGGTGAGTTCGGGATTTCCGCGGAGGTGGCGGACCGGATTATCGCCCTGCTCGCGGCCGGAGGCGCTGTGTGCGACTTCCCGGCCGGCGCCTACCGCGCGATGCCGCACGGACTGCGCACCCGGCTGACGCCGGAGCTGGCAACGGCGGCCCTCGCGCACGGCGATGGGGACGGCGGGGCCCGGATTCTGGCCCGGCGCCAGAGTGCGTGTGTACGCGTGGAGGGCATGAGCCGGGTTGGCTTATCCGTTGCCAGCATGCTCACCGCCTCAGGCATCGGGGTGGTGGTCAGCACCGGGCGGCGGCCGGGCGCCGGGACCGGCCATGCTCCTCCCCCGCCCACCGCTCCCTCGCCGCTGACAGGTTCTCCGCCACCCACCGGTACTGCTGTCCCCGTCACGACCAGCCGCCGTCCTGACCTCGTGATCCTCAATGACACCTACCGCCGTGAGCTGCCGGAGGTCCTCAAGCGGGACAACATCCCGCACCTGGCGGCCGCGGCCAGCGAGGCCATCGGCGTGGTCGGCCCGCTGGTCCTGCCGGGAGACACCGCATGCCTGCGCTGCCTCGACCTGACCCGTGCCGAACGTGACCCCGCATGGCCGCTCATCCTCGCCCAGCTCACTCGCGGCGGCGCGGATCCACCCGCCTGCGACACGGTGCTGGCGGCAGCCGTCGCCGCCCAGGCTGCCGCGCAGGCCCTCGCGTTCGTTGACCGGCCCGCCTCGGCCAGCGCCGTGACCAACGGCACGCTGGAACTCGTCCTTCCTGGTTGGCAGTGGCGGCGCCGAACCTGGGAGCCACATGATCGCTGTGGCTGTGGCAGGCGCGGCAATTTGTGACCGACAATAAGAGTTGTGAACGATCTCCCTCGCCGAGCGATCACCCGCTCGGCAAAGCTGGCAACGTTGCCGGTTGGGCTCGCCGGCCGGACCGCGCTGGGCTTGGGCAAGCGGCTGGGCGGCCGGCCCGCCGAGCTGGTTGCGGCCGAGATCCAGCATCGTACGGCCGACCAGATCTTCCGTGTGCTTGGCGAGCTCAAGGGCGGCGCGATGAAGTTCGGCCAGGCCCTGTCCATCTTCGAGGCCGCCCTCCCGCCTGAGATCGCGGGCCCCTACCGGGCAACCCTGACCAAGCTGCAGGAATCGGCGCCGCCCCTGCCGACCGCCACGGTGCATCGCGTGCTCGCCGAAGACTTCGGCCCGGACTGGCGTGAGGCGTTCGCCGAGTTCGACGACAAACCGGCCGCCGCTGCCTCGATCGGCCAGGTGCACCGCGCCCGCTGGCGGGACGGGCGCGAGGTCGCGGTGAAGATCCAGTATCCGGGTGCCGGGCGCGCATTGCTCAGCGACTTCAACCAGCTGACCCGGGTCGCACGGCTGTTCGCCGTGCTGATGCCCGGGCTCGATGTCAAGCCGCTGCTCGATGAGCTGCGCTCCAGGGTCGCAGAAGAGCTTGACTACCACCTGGAAGCCGAGTCCCAGCATGCCTTCGCGGTCGCCTACGCCGGGGACCCGGACATCTTCGTGCCCGACGTGGTCGCCGGCACCCGCCACGTCCTGGTCACCGAGTGGATGGACGGAACCCCATTTTCCAAGATCATTAGTGATGGCTCACAGGAGGAGCGTGACCGGGCCGGGCTGCTGTTCGTCCGCTTCCTGTTCTCCGGGCCGGCCCGCGCGGGGCTGCTCCACGCGGACCCGCACCCCGGCAACTTCCGGCTGCTTCCCGACGGGCGGCTGGGCGTCCTTGACTTCGGGGCGGTGGACAGGCTCCCCGACGGGTTCCCTCCGTTCATCGGCAGGCTGCTGCGGATCGTCCACGACGGGGCCGACCTGGCGCCCGCCGAGCGGGAGCTGCGCGAACAGGGGTTCCTCAAGCCGGGCATCGAGTTCGACGCGGAGGCATTGCGCGCGTTCCTGGCACCGCTGGCCGAGCCCTCCCGGGTGGAGACGTTCCGGTTCAGCCGGGAGTGGCTCCGCGGCGAGGCCACCCGGGTGACCGACGCACGCGCCACCAACATGAGCCGGCGACTCAACCTGCCCCCCTCGTACGTACTCATCCACCGGGTCTCGACCGCCGGTATCGGGGTCCTGTGCCAGCTCGAGTGCGAGGGCCCGTACCGGGCGGAAATGATCAGGTGGATGCCCGGCTATTCCGACGACCCATGGACCCGCAAGCCCGCCGCCGCGGTGGTGAGCTGGTCCGGCGAGCCGGACGCGCCAAGCCGGCCCGGCGGGATCGAAGACCTGAGCCGGCCCGACGAGGCCGAAGATCTGGGCAGGCCCGATGAGATCGAAGACCTGAGCCGGCCCGACGAGCCCGACGCGCTGAGCCCAGCCAGGTGAGCCGGGCCGGGTGCCACCGCGGCGCCCGGAGCCTGGCAAGCACATGGCCCCGGTCCGCTCGCTTCACGCGTGCGAACCAGGGCCATGATCCGCGTCAAACCCAGGACCTTCCGAGTTCCCTGCTCACTCGCCGGGCGTCGCGCTGGGCCTGGGAAAGGCGCTTCCGTGCGCGCTCTACGCGCCGGGACGCCCGCGACACCGCCCGGATCTGCCGCAGCTGACGCATCTGCTCTGCACGCGCCAGCATCTCCCGATGCCGGATCGTCCCAAGCTTTACGTAGGGGTACACGTTTCTCACCGCCTTTCTCGTTCCGTTGACCTGAAGGCCAGACCTAGGCCGCCACGTCGGTCTTTCGTGGACGCCCTCGCGGACGCTTGCGTGGCACCACCGTGCCGCGCAGGAACAACTCGCCGCCCCACACGCCCCACGGTTCCTGGCGCTCCAGGGCGCCCGCGAGGCAGGCGATCCTCACCGCACAGCCGAGGCACATCGCCTTGGCCGTCTCGACGTCCTGCGGGGACTCGGCGAAGAACAGGTCCGGGTCGCTGACACATGGCAGAGCGGACCCGGTCCGCGCCACAGGCACGATGGTCCCGCTCACTCCGGAAGAAGCCATCTGCCGCGGCGCCGTGCCGAGTGCGTCCTGGCCTCTCCCGGTTCGCCTTACCCCTGGTACAGACTCCGCTTCCAGCCCCGTCGTGCCCGGTGCAACGACGGTGGTGCCGGGCCAGTACATCTCCATCCCCTCTCGCGCCTCGTCCTGCTCGTCGGTCTCATTTGCTGAGGTCACGCGGCCGGCACATAGCTAAGGCCGCGGACCCGGTTTTCGGGTCCGCGGCCTTTGGGGATCTAGGCCGGTCTTTCTAGACCGGATCCCACGCCGGAGGCGAACCCGATTGAGCACCGTCATTGACGGTGATACGGGTCATTTCCTGGTACTTGTTGTCGGTGATCTGCTGCAAGGCCAACTTCGTCCGGCCATGCGGCGTCGGCCGCGGCCCGGCGAAGACACCCGTGGCGCTGACCGGTGTGACCAAACCACCAACGGGCAGACGGGTGCCCTGGGCATCTGCGGAGAGCCAGTTCCATCGCTGGCCGGCGGCCTGGCTGGCAAGCGCGCTATTACTCAATGTGGGCACCTCCTCCCGCAAAACGTCGTTGGCCCACCTGTGGTCATTGCAACAGCCTAGGTAGGCCACCGCCACGGGGCAACTGCTTTTTCGGCCGATGTTCCTCACCGGAACGCCACCGGTTTGTTGCACCGCCGGGCCCGCGCCGCGTCATGGTGCGGTCCGGATGAGCCCCTCCTGCACGACCGACACCACCAGCTCGCCCTCGGCGGTAAACACCTCGCCGCGGGCAAGGCCCCTGGCGCCGTTTGCCACCGGCGAGTCCTGGGCGTACAGCAGCCATCTGTCGGCGCGGAACCGGCGATGGAACCACATCGCGTGGTCGAGGCTCGCCCCGGTCGTGTGCCCGTCCGCCCAGGACAGGCCGTGCCGCAGGAGGACGGTGTCCAGCAACGTCATGTCGGACGCATAGGTCATCAGGCACACATGCAGCAGGGGATCGTCCGGCAGGTCGCCATCCGCCCGCAGCCACACCAGGTTGCGGTCGGCACGCAGGGACGGGTCGAGCTGCGCCTCATAGGTGAGAGGCCCGACGACACGCAGATCGATCGGGTTGTTCGCGAAGAACTCGTGCGCGGGCTCGCCGGTCAGCTTCTCCAGCCGTTCGGCGACGGTCATCACCGATTCGGGCGGCGGCACCGGCGGCATCGGGGCTGCGTGGACCGGGCCCGGCTCGTCACGGTGGAACGACGCGGACAGAGTGAAGATCGTCTTGCCGTGCTGGATGGCGGACACACGGCGCGTCGTGAACGACCTGCCGTCCCGCACGCGGTCGACGATGTAGACGATCGGCACCGCCGGGTCGCCGGGCCGGATGAAGTAGGCGTGCAGGGAATGGACGGGCCGGTCGGCCGGCACGGTGCGGCCCGCGGCCACCAGGGCCTGGCCTGCCACCTGTCCCCCGAACACCCGCTGCCGCCGGTCATCCGGGCTGCGGCCGCGGAAGATGTCGAGTTCGACCTGCTCCAGGTTGAGCAGGTCCACAAGCCGGTCCAGGGTCTCGCTCACGGCCCGCCTTCAGCTCTCTTGCGCCCCGGCCCTCATGCGCCCGCATCGGCCGCGCCAGCGGACTCGGGCGCTCCTTCGCGCAGCGCCGGTACCGGGGCACCGTACCGCCCGGGCCGGCCCGTCACGTCGGCGGGGACGCCAGAACCACGGTCCCGTCCTCTGCCGCTCCTTGCGCCACCGGCCAGCCGCCGGGGACGCAGGCCTTCCAGGAACCGCGACGGCACGCGGGATGGCCGCGCGCCCGGTGAGCGGGCGAGCGCCCACGACAGGTAGACCCGCTCGCGGGCCCTGGTCACGCCAACGTAGAGCAGGCGCCGCTCCTCGGCGACCGCCTCGTCGGTCTGGGCGTGCACGATCGGCAGGTTCCCCTCGGTGAGGCCGGGCAGGAACACCACGTCCCACTCCAGCCCCTTCGCCGCGTGCAGCGAGGCCACGGTCACACCGTCCGGGGCCGGGGGAAGCTCGGTCGCGGCCCGGTGGGCGAGCCCAGCGACGACCTCGGCCAGCCCCGCGCCGGGCGTGACCGCGCAGAACTCATCCACAAGCCGCGCCAGCGCCGCCAGCGACTCCCAGCGTTCCCTGGCTGATCCCCGGCCCGGCGATGGTTTAGCGGTCAGCCCGATCCCGGACAGGACGTGCCTGGCTTCGGTGGCGGCCGCACCGCCGGCGGCCGAAGCGGCGGCGGCGGCGCGCAGCATCCCCACCGCCTGGCGCACCTCGGGCCGCCCGAAGAACCGCTCGGTCCCCCGCACCTGGACGGGCACACCCGCCTCCGCGAGCGCCCGCTCGAAACGTTCCGTCTGGACGTTGACGCGCACCAGCACGGCTAGCTCGCGCGCCGGAACGCCCGACGCGACGAGCTCGGCCGCCTGCGCGGCGACGGCCTCCGCCTCCGCCTCCTCGTCCTCGTGGCAGGCGAACACCGGTTCCGGCCCGGCGCCCCGCTGCGCGACGAGCGGGGCGCCGCCGGACGGCGGCGCGTCACGTTGCGCAGATGCTCGTCGGCCGGGGACCGCGCCGCTCAGCCGGTTCGCCAGCGCGGCCACCTGCGGGGTCGAGCGGTAGTTGCGGACCAGCCGCACGACCGTGGCGTGCGGGAATGCCGCGGCGAAGCCGGTGAGATAGGCGGGGGTGGCGCCGGTGAAGGAGTAGATGGTCTGGCGAGGGTCGCCGACCACGCACACGTCGTCCCGGCCGGCCATCCACGTGTCGAGCAGCAGCTTCTGAAGCGGGTTGACATCCTGGAACTCATCCACCACGAAGTAGCGGTACCGGTCGGCGACCTCCGCCGCGGCCAGCTGGTGCTCGGCGAGGATGGCGGCGGTGAGCTCCAGCACGGACTCGAAGTCCACCAGGTGCCGCTCCCGGCGCCGCTTCTCGTACGCCTCATACAGGCGGGCCGTGGTCTCCACGCCCAGCGGCGGGACACGGCCGGCGGCAATGGCCGCGGCGGGGTAGTCGCCCGGCCGCGCCTGGGTGACCTTGGCCCACTCGATCTCGCCAGCGATGTCGCGCAGCTCCGGCAGGCCCGCGTCCACCCGAAGCTCGCGGGCTATCTCGGTGAGCAGGCTCACCTTGGAATCGAGCACCGCCGGCGGCCTTCCCCCTACCGTGCGCGGCCAGAAGTGGATGAGCTGGCGCAGCGCCGCCGCGTGGAACGTACGCGCCTGCACCTGTTCCAGGCCGCCGCCGGTGGCCCCTGCAAGCTGGCGCAGCCGTCCCCGCAATTCGCCCGCCGCCCTGGTGGTGAACGTGACGGCCAGCACGTGATCCGGGTTGACCACACCGATGCGGACCCCGTAGGCGATCCGGTGCGCGATCGCCCGGGTCTTGCCGGTTCCGGCGCCGGCCAGCACACAGACGGGACCCCGGGTGGCCAGCGCGACCTCCCGCTGCTCGGGATCGAGCGCGGCGAGCATGGCCTCGGGGCCGTCCTCATCCGGGCGATACGCCTCCACCGCACCTCCTTGGGGCATCCGGTTCGCCATCCTGCCGCATTCCACCGACGTTCCCGGGAAGCGCGGAGATGCCAGCGGTGTTGCATCAGCGGAACTAGTCTGGATGGCAAGGAGTCGTGCGTGTCAGAGCCGGTCGTGATGTACACCACGCCGTGGTGCGGCTTCTGTCGCCGGTTGAAGAAGCAGCTTGAGCGGGAAGGAATCGAGGTCAGCGAGGTCGACATCGAGCGGGATCCGGCCGCGGCGGACTACGTGATGTCCGTGAACGGCGGCAACCAGACGGTGCCCACCGTTGTCCTGCCGGACGGAACGGCGCTGACGAACCCGTCAGCCGCTGAGATCCGAAAGTACCTCCGCGAGCTCACCACGGGATAATGGAAACCAGAGGCGACCAAACGGAAGGCCGGGAGGGCTCCAGGCACCGAAGCCGCGAGCAGTACGGGTACACGGGCCCAGCCACCCGGCCGGAGCACGAGCACACCGGCCCCGGCCGGGACGCCGATGAGGCCCGGGCGCTGCTGGACGAAGGACCCGGTGGCCAGGGGCGGACCGGTCCCTACCGCGGCCGGCACTCGCAGCCGCCGGGAACCGCTGACGGTCACCGCCCGCCCGGCCGCGACGCGGATCCCAGAGCCGGAAGTACCCGCGGTCACGGCAGCGCCGAGGACGGGCCGAACCGGTCCGGGGCCCCGCCCGTAGCCAGGCGGACACCCACCGGCTGGCGGGTGGGCGACGAGGAGGTCTCCGACCTCACCAGCGCGATGGTGCTGGCCGACCTGCTCGCCGCCGACCTGCCCGCCGAGGGCCCGCCGACCCCCGGCGGCCCCGCGGCGCCTGGCGGCCAGCCAGCTCAGGCCGAGCCCACCGACACACAGCAGCTCCAGGAGACCGTGGCCCAGCTCGAGCACGCGCTGACCGTCCGGGTGCGGGTCGAGCAGGCGATCGGAGTGCTGGCCGAGCGTCACCGGCTCCGTCCCCGGCAGGCTTTCGAGCTGCTGAGATCCGCCGCGCGGGCGCGCGGCAGGCGCGTCCTGGAGGTTGCGGGCGAGGTCGTGGACAGCGCCACCAACCCGTTGCTGCGGATTCCCGACGAGCTGGCCAAGCCTCCGGCCGTCCGCCGGGGCCGGGTGCCCCGGCGCCACCGCCCAGGCGAATCACCCGGGCCGACTGGGTCACCCGCCCCCGACTTTCCATGATCACGGACGATCGCATGCGAGCGGTGCCGCCGGCCGTCTGCGATCATGCGCCGACATGAGCGATCTTGCGGAGGCCCGGCGGCTCGCGCTGTCCCTGCCCGAGGTCACCGAGGAGCCGCACTTCGACATGACGTCGTTCCGGGTACGCGGCAAGATCTTCGTCACCGTCCCGCCCGAGGGAACCCGCCTGCACGTGTTCGTCGACCCCGTGGAGGTCGAGGCATACGTGCCGCAGGACCCGGCCGCGTTCGAGCCCCTGCACTGGGAAAGCGGGTCAGTGGTGTGCGCGTCAACCTGACGGCCGCGCCGGCGGCGAGCCTGGCCGAAATCATCGAGGAGTCCTGGCACCGCAGGGCGCCCAAGGGTCTCGTCACCGCCTTCGACCAGCGCCGGAGGGACTGCTGCTGCCCCCGGCCCCGCAGAGGTCGTCGGCCAGCCCGGGACTGGGTGTCCGCGTCACATGCGGTACTGCTTCAGGTCCACCCCGTTGAGCTGCTCGTAGGTCCGCAGCCGCATCCGGAACCGGCCCGAGTCTCCCCAGTTGCTGCCCCAGCTGTTGACGTAGGTGATCACGCTGCTGAACGCGTCGGTGGTGTCGAGCTCGACGGCGACCGCCTCGATTTCGTGGCCACCGGCGACCCCGCTCGACGGCCAGTTCGCGTCGGAGTCGATGAAGCCCTGCCGGTCTGGCGTGAAGAAGGCGTTGTACCAGGGCATCCCCTGCAGGACAGGGCCGCGCTGGAGCAGCCGCAGGAAGCCGTACGCGGTCCGGGCCCAGCGATAGCCGTTGATCGTGCCGCGGCTCTTGAGAACCTTGCAGATCGCAAGCCCGGAAGAGCCCGTGTCGTCGGGCGGGTAGTCACCCGGGTAGCCGTCGACGACGGTGGCGTCGGAGTAGAGCTGAACGGCGAACTCCTCCGCGGCCGTCGCGTCGTCCGGCTTGGGCAAGACAGCGCCGCCGATAGCGTCGTAGAACGGCTGGGTGCCCAGTGCGCCGGTGCCGGCGTTGCCCGTGCATGAGCCGAGCTGCCCCTGATCGAGCACGGTCAGGACGCGTTCCCACTCGCAGGATCTGAGAGTTTGCCCCATTTCCTGGACGTCGTTCTCGACCATGTGCGCGAGGCTGCGGCCATCGAGCCACATGCTGCGGCCAAGCCGCATACCTTCGTGCACGACCTCATCGAACTTCAGGTACAACTGGCCGGAATCCAGCAGGCCACTGAACATCGCGCTCCCCCTTCTCCTTATGTTGCGCCCGCCCTATCCCGGCCTTGCCCGGTGCTCTTTGCCCAGGCCCAGCCGGGTGCGACGGCACACCGTCGTCTTTCGGAGGCGGCGTCCCGTGGAAAAATACAGAAGGTGAGGCAGGCATGGAGCTGACGCAAGGCGATTCCGGCGGCCGCCGCACCACCCGGGTCGGTGAGGAACTGAGCGTCGTGCTGCCAGAAAACCCGACAACCGGTTACCGCTGGCATTCCGAGATCGACGCCACAAAGCTGCAGCAGACCGACGACCGCTATGAAGGGCCGACCGAGCCACGGGGAGCGGCCGGTACCCGCCGGCTGACCTTCAGGGTTCTCCGCCCCGGCCCGGTACATCTGCGGGTCGTGAAGCGGCGCGCGTGGGAGGACGCGGCCGTCGATGAGTTCAGCATCGACCTGGACGCCGGCACGCGGTGACCACGGCGGAGCCTCAGCGCCATGAACCGCTGGCGCTGAGATGCGGGCGTGCCGGGTCCGCGCCAACGCGTGTGCCTGTGCAGGCTTGGGTGGCGGGACGGGGTTGTCAGCCGCCGGGCATGACGTGGTCTAGGGGCAGCTGCGGGGTGATCCAGGGGAAGATGATGAACCACAGCAGCGCCGCTGCGGCGATGGCCAGGATGGCCGCGCACGCTGTCTTGCCGGTGGTGCCACCCGGGAGGCGCCGCCAGAGCCATCGGTACATGTGCTGCCTGCCGTCGTCAGCGGTGGTGGCCGGTGCTCGGCGTCTGGGCGCCGAGTGAGCCGAACACGATAATGCGGTGCGTCCCGGTCCAGGGGGGGTCGCAGGTGATGAGGGTGATCATCGCTTGGTGGGGCGGCTGGCGTGGGTGTCCGGGAACCGGGTCCAAGACCGCGGTGTCGCCGGGCAGGACCAGCTCGGTGTGGGTGATCTCGTAGGTGTATGTGGCGGCCGCGGTGGTGATCATGACGTCGTCGCCGGGCCGGAGCTGGTTCAGGTGGTAGAAGGGGTTCCCGGCGGTCACGCGGTGCGCTGCCACGGCGAAGTTACCGACCTGGCCGGGCAGCGCCGTGCCGGGCACGTGGCCGGGCCCGAGGGCCAGCTGCGCCAGGCCGGTCCCCTGCACGATGGCGAACCGCCAGGTCCGGCCGAACCGGGGGACGCGGATGAACGCGAACGGCTGCCCGGTGACCAGGTGAAGCCTGGTGGTGGCCGGCGTGGCGTCGCGGTGGGTTCGCCATTGCCGCTGCAGCTGGGTGGCGAAGTCGTGCTGATGCGCGCTGGCCGCCAGCGCGGTGCCCCAGACCAGGTACGCGAGGAAGAGCAGCACGATGGCCCCGGCGGTGAGGCAGCACTCACCGAAGATGCGCAGCACGGTCCGCATGGCAGATCCACCATTTCACGCGCGGCGTCAGGCACGGCGGCACTTGGCCGACCACGCGCGCCGGGCCCGCGGGGGCCCGGCGCGCGTCGCCCGACTGTCAGCGGCTGTGCAGGCCGCGCCGGCGCCGTGCCGCGGCGATAGCGGTACCGCCGATGCCCAGCAGGGCAACCCCGGCCGCGGCGATCAGCGCCAGCGGCCAGCCGGTGGTGGGCAGGCCGCCTCCGGGCTGATCCGAGGACGGGCCCGGCGCCGGTGCCTGGCTGGGGGCCGGGGAGGTCGGCGGCGGCGGGGTCGGTGCTGACGAGGTCGGCGGCGGCGAAGTCGGCGGGGGCGACGTCGGCGGCGGCGAGGTAGGCGGCGGCGAGGTAGGCGGTGGCGAAGTCGGGGGCGGCGAGGTAGGCGGCGGCGGGGTCGGCGGAGGCGAAGTCGGCGCGCCGCACGCCACCCAGAACACCTTCTGCTTGGCCTTACCGTGCTGGCCGGTGAAGTTCCAGAAGAGCTTGTAGTGCCCGTTGGGCAGCGTCATGTCGCCGGTAAAGCCAGCGCCGTTGCCGTCCAGCGCCAGCGTGCCTGATGACACGACCGAGCGGTCGCCGGTTGGCGGCCACGACTTGATCTGCCATGACACCGACTGCCCCGGGTCGAAGCCGAAGGCGTCGAGATAGAAGACGCACACGTGCGGCTCGTTGCGCGGGTCCGTCACCGGTGTGGTGGAGCGATGGATCTTGACGGTGCCGTTATCGCCCTTGCTGGCGGCCGCGGCCTTGGCGCCGCTCGCGGCCGGCACCGCGCCCGCGCGGGGCCCCGCGAACGCCAACAGCAAGCTGATGGTCACCAGCGTCACGCCGAGCAGGATGGTAAGCCTCGTACGCCAGGTGATGGTGGTCATGAAGGCAGCCTTTGGTGCTGGAGAATCACGGGGACACGAAAGAAACGGCAGAGACCCGGCCGCCGTTACACCGGCCCGCCTGGAACCCCGGCGGATGGCCGCTACGAGCCATCCGCGAACTGCGCGTCGTCTACTACGCCCCGCCGAAGACCCTTAGCGCTGGATCGCCCGGCTTGTGCCGCCGCGGACAGGGCGGTGGGGTGGCGTCGCTTGCGATCGCCTCGGACCGGCCGCGGGCCCGGCGGCCGTTCGCCACGGGTTGGGCGAATGTGGGCAGACGCCCGTCCGGCCCGGCGATTGCCAGCGTGAGTGGGTTACTGCCTGGTTGTTGCCGGACAGAAAAGGGGCACCCAGGGGGGTGCCCCTTTGGTGGTGACGGCCGTTAGTCACACGCCCCGCGGACGTTGGGGAGCAGGCATCCGGTTGAGAAGGTGCCGGAGATCGGCTCGGTGATCGTGTTTATGTCGTCGGTGACTTTCACATTTGTGTACGAGGCCGACGCGAGCTGGAGTTTCTGCCCAGGTGAGCAGGAGAAATTTCCTGAGCTCGGCGGGTTAACGGTGAGCGACGCGGTGATGTTCCCGTTCTTGCCGGAGTTGAACGTGCCGGTGGCGCTCACCGGGCCGTTGACGGTGGTCTTGTTGGCAGCGCTGGGGTTGGCCCCTCCCTTGTTGACGCAGACGTAGGTGGCCGTGCCGTCGGCGCTCGCCGTGTAGTCGATGTTCTGGTTGTTCCCCAGCCCGGATTCCTTCCACGACACGACCAGGTTCGGGCCGCTGACTGACGCATCCGCGGAAATAAAGTGCGCGTTCTGGGCGCGGGGCGGCGATGACAAACCCCACCAAGAACATTGGCAGCGTGAAGATAAAGAGTATGCCTCGTCGCATGCTCTTCGCCTCCTCAGGATCTTTGAAGCTGAGAGTCCCTCCCATGCACGTTAGGTAATCTGCATACCGCCTCCCGTGCGGGCGGGCGTGGGCATGATGAAGTGAGCGCTTCGTTGGGCGGAACCACGCGATTCACTCCACCGTCACTATGTGTTGTGTCCCTGCCGCTTTCTGTCCACAATGCCACGCGCCTCGAATGACCAGGCCGCCCGCGAGTTCAGCACCGGCTTGAACGCCCAGCAGGTGCTGCGGGCGGGGTCAACTTCCCGCAACTGACCATCTAGGCGGGCACCTGACTGTCACGCAGCGTCATCACCTGTAGGCCGCCTCCCTGAGTAGGCGGCCGCGCCGTGCCATCTGAGCGCGTAGGGGAAACCCCCACCTGCGCCGGCCGGATTACCCTACTGACGGAGGACCGCCTGATCGGCAACGTGGTGGTCATGAATACTCACAGATGGATCGCCATTGGCCTGGCTGCCGTCGCCACGGCTGCCGCCGCCACCACCACCTCTACCACCGCCTATACAGCCGCCAGTGCGGCCACGGCTCCGGCTCAGCATGCCTACCTGCAGCAGGATCTGCAGCGTGACCTCGACGCGATCACCGCAACCGGAGTACCGGGGGTGCTGGCCGAGGTGCGCACCGGCGACCGGCAGCTGCGCGGCACCAGCGGCG
>Ga0126382_10000443_pt1 | contig 16153 bp, 15 predicted proteins | sample PanSoiMetPlot_30_FD_92548 | JGI IMG/M metagenome (GOLD analysis project Ga0126382, IMG submission 92548) | Tropical forest soil microbial communities from Panama - MetaG Plot_30 | ecosystem: Environmental > Terrestrial > Soil > Tropical forest > Bulk soil | place: Panama | collected 2016-02-17
CGCCAAGAATCAGCACGCCAAGAATCAGCACGCCAAGAATCAGCACGCCAAGAATCAGCACGCCAAGAATCAGCACGCCCGGAGGTGACGCGGGCGGAATTCAGCCGCCAGGAATCGGCGCGCCAGGAATCGGCGCGGCAGGAGATGGCACGTCAGGAGCCGGCGCGGCAAGAGCCGGCGCGGCAGGAACCGGCGCGTCCGGACACCGCGCGCCGGTCGCGGCCATTGGGCGGGCCGCCGTCCGATTCGATCTTCGATCAGCCGCTGCCGGCCGAGGGGCCAGCACCGGCGCCGGCGCCGCAGCGCCATCCGCTGCGCCGGCCGGCGGCCGAGCGTCGCTCGTTGTCCGATTCCGGTCTCAAGGATTTCCGTAACGTCGTCTCCGAGGCGAACGAGCTCGGCGGCGCATCGGCGCGGGCGGAACGGTCCGCGCGCGAGGCCTATGCCGCGATGCCGGCCGAGGATCTCGAGCGCACCGTCGAGCGTCCGCCGCGTACCTTCGACCGCGCGCAATTCGACCGTAACGAGCCGCGGATGTTCGATCCGCAGGCGCCGCAGGAGCGGATGTTCGACGCGCCGCCTCCGCTGCCGTCGCGTCCGCACCAGGATTTCTCCGAGCCGATGCTCGAGCCTTCGTTCGCGCTCGATGATTCGCGCCCGATTCCGCCCAAGGGGCGGCGCGCGCTGACGCCGGTCGACGACGACCAGGACTATGAGCGGCCGGACGAGGACGCGCGGCCGCGCCGGTCCTACCGCGACCTCATCGCCAAGGGCCTCGTCCTCGCCGCTGTCGTGCTGGTGATCGCCGCCATCGCCGCGCTTCTGCAATGGCAGTGGCCGAACATGGTCGCGCTCTATCGCTCGTTCCGGACGCCCGCGGTCGAGACCGTGCGCGAGGTGCCGCCGGCGACCACGCGGCCCAAGATCACTGACCGGATCGAGCCCGGCGCCCAGCAGCAGCAGCAGGATCGGGTGGCGCCGGCGGCGGTGCCCGGCTCGCCCGGCACCGCGCCCGCCGCGGCGGTCGCGCAGAAGGTCGTGCTCTACGAAGAGGACCCCGCCGATCCCAATGGCAAGCGCTTCGTCGGCTCCGCCATCTGGCGGACCGAGACCGTGACGCCCGGTCCCGGGCTGCCGCCGGAGCTCGCGGTGCGCGCCGACGTCGAGGTGCCGGAGCGCAAGCTCGCCATGACCTGGTCGCTCCGCCGCAACACCGACAAGGGCCTGCCGGCGACTCACACCATCGAGATCATGTTCAAGCTGCCGGCCGATTTTCCCTCCGGCGGCATTTCCGGCGTGCCCGGCATCCTGATGAAGCAGGCAGAGCAGACTCGTGGCGTCGCGCTCGCCGGCCATGCGGTCAAGGTCACGCCCGGCTTCTACCTGGTCGGCCTCTCCAACGGGGACGCGGAAAAAGAGCGCAACCTGCAGCTGCTCAAGGAGCGCGGCTGGTTCGACATTCCGGTGGTCTACAACAATAACCGCCGTGCCATCCTCGCCATGGAGAAAGGCACGCCGGGCGAGCGCGCCTTTGCCGACGCCTTCAAGGCGTGGAAGCAGTAAGCTTCGCCGTGACGATGCTCAATGCGCGATGAGCGCGTTGATGGCTGCCACCAGGAACACCGCCAAGACCGCGCCGATCATCTTCAAGATGTCGAGCAATGCGTCTGCGAGCCTCGTCTCTCGCGGAGTGGCCTTGATGACCGAAATTGGAAAGAACGCGTGGCGCGTAGCCTCGCGTGCATTCAGATCCCAGGGCGTCGGTCGCGGCTGAAAGAGATCCAGCAAATTGTACCGCCACTTGTAGAATTCCTTGATGTCGTAGTTGTCTTTGCGAATCTGATAGACGGGCAGCAGACGATCAAACAGGAAAATGAGTCCGATCGGCCGGATCACCGACTTGTTGTCGGGCTTGAAAGCAACGATTCCGAATACCAGCCAAAATGCTGTCTTGTAGACCACAATGATCGTGACGACCCACAAGATCGCCCAGGTCGGGCGATAGCCATAGTCTGCAAGTGCGCCGAGAATTCGGGTCGCGACCAGATGCACATATTGCGGCGCGTTGGAGACCACCCACAGCCCGGCATGCCAGAAACCGTCATGCGCCGATGCGTTGCTAAAGCCATGGGTCAGGCGCTGGTACTTGCTGTGCCACTCCAGCTCCGCCTTTCTGACCTTGAGTAGCGTTGCATCAGTCCCGGCCCGTTCGAACGCCTCGATCGCGGCGGCGTGAGGTTGAGTCGAGTCCGTCTTGTCCAGCCAGGCGATGGCTTCCCGTGCCTCGGGAAGGAACATCTGTCCTTCGCTCACGTGCGCGTTCTCGCTTCGCGGATAGGGGCAGCCGACATCGCCGCGAAATATCCGATCGAACTTCATGCCCGTGCTCAGGATTCCGAATGGATAGCCGCTGTCACCCACGTCGATCACAAGCCCTCCGGACCGGAAGCCGAGAAGCTCGACGCAATTGCTGATCGGGCATTTCGCCTCTTTTTGACCCCCGGCGCGCGCTTCATGCTGCCCGCCGTTGCCTCCGTTGTGGGGACCTTTTTGGTGCGTTCTGCTTTCAGCGGCAAATTTCAGCCGCATGTCGATGAACCTGAAGAACAGCGGTTCGATCTGCTGCGGGGCAGGCTGCTGCGTCTCCACCACCCGAAGCGGGCGCGGGTCCGCCGATCCATCCGCCGGCTTGACGGAGAGGATGGTATTGCCGCCGACCGCTGTTCCGTTCAGGGCGAGGTGACTCGACGTGCCAGACAGCCCGGCCGTGACCCGCGGGAATGCCGGGCTGGCGAACCGCTCGAATGAAAATGCCTTGATGCAGAGATTCTTTTCGATCCGATTGTCCGTCAAACGGACTTCGCGCGGCGCGACATAGGACTCGAATCTGCAGTTCGATGATCTGGTCAAGGCGGTGATCTGATCGAAGCGCTGCGCGTTGATCTTGGCGCGCGGCAATCGCTCCTGCCGCATCTGTGCTTTCTTGTCAGTCCAATAGGTGAAGCGGACGGCGGCTTCGTCTCTCGAGGCGGCCTGCAGAGCAAGTCCAAAGCCCGAGTCGACGACGTTGAGATCGCCGCCTACGTGATTCTTCGAGAAATTGACGCCGCACCGAAATTCAGCCCGGTAGAGATCGACCGTGCTTGCGAACGTATTGTTCCTGGCGAGCAGGTACGAGAAATCGGCATGTTGCAGCTCAACGGCGCCCGATACGCTCGATTGGTCGATGGTGGTCGATTCAAAGAAGGCCGACTTGTTGAAGCCGAGCTTCGCTCCGACCTGGCTGTTGTGAATGATCAGCTGTCCGACGAGCGCCTCGTTCACCAGCAGATCACCACCGATCTTTGTCCGGTAGATTTCGAGTGCCGAGGCATCCGTGTTCGGACCTGGAAAGACCGACCTCGTGAAATTGGCGCTTCGTCCTATGGTGGAGTCGGACAAGCTCAACGCCTCGATCACAGCCCAACGGGCAAACAGCAGGCCTTCGATATTGGATCGCACGATCTTGAGTTCACCGGCCACGTGCGCGTGATCGAACGAGAGATCGCCGCGTATCGTTGCGGTGCGGACGAGGATCCCCTTGAGCAGGACGCTGAAATCGAGAACGACCGAATGTTTGATGTCTAACTCGCGCAGCAGCAATTCCTCGCAATAAATGCCGCCGACAACTCGCAGACCGACGGGACCAGCCCGATAACGGGGATCAGCCATCACGCTGATGAGGAGCGACCCCGGTGCGATCCGCGGATCCTTCGTCTTGCAGATGTCGGCTTCCCCGGCCAGCAGCGCCTGAATCTGTTCCACCGACATTCCGGCTCGAACGGTGCTCTTCTCCTCTTCCGTGCCGCTCAGGCAGAACTGACCTATTTCTCCGCGGGCTTCTTCCCGCGCGAACACATAGCTCCGGCCTCTGTTCGCGCAATAAACGACTCGATCCACGAGCTTGGTCGGATCGAAGCAGGCCGGATTGACCGTGGGTCTCGTGCATTCTTCCTGTGTTGGAGTGCGAGAGTTTGCCGGCGGAGATTGGGCCGCTGCCGGTGCGAGGATCTGGAGAAGGGCGCAAATGCCGACAGCGCAGCCGATCCCTCGCAGGCGCATCCCAGGGCTTGTTTGGCCGGTCGGCACGAGCGGTCGCTCTCGCTAATAAGTTGTAGTTGACAAAACATCTTCTTTTAGTTGATAAGAGTCAATAACCCTCTCCATGCGTGGCAGACGAAATGTCTCGGGCCGCGGTGTTCCGCGGCCCGAGGGTAGATCACGTGAGTGGATTACCGGCTGGAGCCTGCGCGATCAGTGCACCGGCAGCGCGGGCGCAGCGGCGGGACGGGTTTCCATCGCTGCGACGCGGTTCTTCACCGCCCGTTGCACCTTCTCGAAGGCGCGCACCTCGATCTGGCGCACGCGCTCGCGCGAGACGCCGAACTCGGCCGCCAGGTCCTCGAGCGTGACGGGATCGTCGGCCAGCCGCCGCGCCTCGAAGATGCGCCGCTCGCGCTCATTGAGCACCGAGAGCGCCTCGCCGAGCGCCTTGCGGCGGTTGTCGGATTCCTCGCTTTCCGCCAGCCGCGTCTCCTGGTCGGCGTTGACCTCGTCCACCAGCCAGTCCTGCCACTCGCCGGAATCGCCGTCCTCGCGAATGGGAGCGTTGAGCGACACGTCGCCGCCGAGGCGGCGGTTCATGTCCACCACGTCCTGCTCGGTGACGCCGAGCCGCTTGGCGATCAGCTGGACCTGGTCGGGGCGCAGGTCGCCCTCTTCCAGCGCGGAGATCTTGCTCTTCGCCTTGCGCAGGTTGAAGAACAGCTTCTTCTGGTTGGCGGTGGTGCCCATTTTCACCAGCGACCACGAGCGCAGGATGTATTCCTGGATCGCCGCCTTGATCCACCACATGGCGTAGGTGGCGAGCCGGAAGCCCTTTTCCGGCTCGAAGCGCTTGACCGCCTGCATCAGGCCGACATTGCCTTCCGAGATGACCTCGGAGATCGGCAGCCCGTAGCCGCGGTAACCCATGGCGATCTTGGCAACCAGACGCAGATGGCTGGTGACGAGCTTGTGAGCGGCATCGCGGTCGCCGTGCTCGCGCCAGCGCTTGGCCAGCATGTATTCGTCCTGCGGTTCCAACATCGGGAACCGCCGGATCTCTTCCAGATATCGGGTGAGGCCGGATTCGGCCGTTAGAATCGGCAAAGCCGCTGCGCGGGCCATAGAGCGCCCTCCTTACTGTGCCCCCGGTGACCGGCGGGCGATGCGCACCGCCGCTCCCCGAGCCGACGGTGCTGGACATTTGCTGCGACTGTTCGCAGTCGCAGCATTATAGGACAAATGGGGGCAAAAGGAAGTTAAGGCGGAGTCACGTCGCCGTGACCCCTTTTGCTCTCGCCTAAGCCATTGATTTTTCTAATCTTTGGCAATCAGCCCTATTTGCCCCGGCCACCGAGGCTGTGGCGTAAACGAAGCAATTCGTCCGGCAGTTCCGACCGGAACTCCAGATTCTTTCCCTGCGACGGATGTTCGATGGCCAATAGATAAGCATGCAGGGCCTGTCTTCCAAGACCTTCCAGCGCCGCGCGGGCCTCGGACGCGAGCTGATTCGCCTTGGTCTTGAAGCCGCCGCCATAGACCTCGTCCCCCAGCAGGGGGTGGCCGATGGCGGCGAGATGGACGCGGATCTGGTGGGTACGGCCGGTCTCCAGCCGGCAGGCGAGCAGGCTCGCGACCGGCGCCCCGTCGGCGCCCGGGTAGCGCTCGAGCACCTCCCAATGGGTGATGGCTTCGCGGCCGCCCGCCCTCACCGCCATCTTGTCGCGGGCGCGGGGGTGGCGGTCGATTGGCTTGTCGATGGTGCCGCGCGGCCGGTCCGGTGCCCCCCAGACGAACGCGAGGTAGCCCCGCCGCAACGGCCCGGTGCGGCCGTGGTCGGCGAACTGCGCGCTGAGGGCGCGGTGGGCGTGGTCGGTCTTGGCGACCACCATCAGCCCGGTGGTGTCCTTGTCGAGGCGATGCACGATGCCGGGCCGCCTGACGCCGCCCACGCCCGACAGGCTCTCCCCGCAATGGGCGACCAGCGCATTGACCAGGGTGCCGGTCCAGTTGCCGGCGCCGGGATGAACCACCAGCCCGGCCGGCTTGTCGATGACGACAAGCTGGTCGTCCTCGTACACCACGTCGAGCGGGATGTTCTCGGGCGCGATATCGACGTCCTCGGCCGGCGGCAGGTCGATGTGGATGGCACCGCCGGCGTTGACGCGGTGGCCGGGATCGCGGATCGTTGAGCCGTCGATCGCGACGCGACCCGCCAGGATCAGCGCCTTGTGGCGCGAGCGCGACAACTCGGCCACGCGGCGCGCCAGCACGCGGTCGAGCCGCTCGCCGTCCTCCTCGGCGGCGACCACCACGTCCACGCTGCCGTTGATCGGGATCATGAGCGTCGAGCCATCCGTCACATGAGCAATCCGTCCCTGGACGATGAAGAGCCACTCGATCCCGCGGCCGCGCGCATCTTCGCGCGGGTGCGCTGGCTGATGGTGATCTCCGGCATCACCACCATGGTGGCGATCGCCGCCGTCATCGGCGTCATCGGCTATCGCGTTTTCAGGGCCGAGGGAAGCGCGCCAGTCCAGGCGGACGTCACTGCGCTGCTGCCGAAGGGGGCGCGCATCGTCTCGACCGCGGCGACGGAGGACCGCCTCGCCGTGACCGTCGATGTGGGGGGCGTAATCGAGATCCGCACCTTCGACGCGAAGACGCTCAAGCCCGTGGGGCGGCTCAAATTCGCTACCGAGCCGTGAGGTCGGGTGGGCGCTTGCGCCCGGCGGTGATCGGGGCTATTTCCAAGCCCTCTCCGCTTGCTCCCTTCGTCTAGCGGCCCAGGACGTCGCCCTCTCACGGCGAAAACAGGGGTTCGAGTCCCCTAGGGAGCGCCACCGGAGAACTTCGCCTCTGATGTTCCTCAGCTTTTCGCCCTGATTGTCCCACTGTCGAGAAAGCGGGACACCAAATGTTCACCTTTTGATTTTTTCATCGTGCGATCTGCGAGGCGGCTGCGTTCCGCGGCGCGCGTGTAACGCTCAATCTCCTCAAGGCTCTGGTGGCCAGTCACCGATGCGATCTCGTGCGCTGTAGCTCCAGCCTGCGCCAGTGCCGTTGCGCAAGCCTTTCGAAGTCCATGCGCGGAGCAATGGTGCAAGTTGGCCTGATCGCATTGGTCGCGAAACCAATTGCCAAAACCGGCCGGCGTAGACGGGCGGCCGACGTTGGTACGCGACCTGATACTCCCCGTTCTCAGGACGCGACCCGGGGGACTATTTCGGCGGGATGGTATCGACGCTTTCGTTGCCCTGATCGAGCGGAGCATCGGCTTTCGGCTTGCTTTGGCTCGGCTGAAACGTCGTCACGCCACGGGAGTCGGTCGTGACCGATCCGCCCTTTGGTGGATCGTAGTTGTGTTGGCCCGGCGCCCCGGAAGTGGGACCAGCTCCCGACGTCGCGGAGTCGTCTCGTTGCGGAGGACTTTGTGGCGGGCTGCTCTGCTGCGGCCATGACATGCCACTTGAAGCGATCAACAAGACAATTCCGATCAGTGCGCCGGGCCAGCGGACGCGCAGAATCATTGTGGCCTCCGTCGCGGGGTGTGTTTGAACGAAACGCAAAATGTACTCGCTTGTTCCGTGCCAATGGTTCGGCAGGTGCCAATTCCGAACGAGCTACGCTTGCAGAGCGCGTCCAGGACGCCTGCAGGCAGCCGCCTTTCGCTCGCGAGGCTGGCCGCCATCGCCAGTCACGCCGAATGCGGGAGCAATAACGACCACGTTCGAACACCTCGGCGCGTGTAGCTCGCAGGTGCAAGAAGACTAGGCAAACGCGCCGTTGGACTTGCCGTCATGCACCATCTTTTTGCAGTACGCATAGAGCGCGTCATAAACGATCCATTCTGCCGCGTTCAGTGCGTGGTCATCCTTGAATCCCAGATGCCGAAAACCTTCCGCCACGGCAACGAGTCCCGGACCTTCGGGCTGATGATAGAGCGTGTTATCGGTATCCGCGCCATTGACGATTTTCCCCAACAACACAAGCGCCGGATCGCCGGTGAGCGCGTATCTCTTTAGGATCGCTTCGAACGAGCACTCCTTGCCGTGGTGACCCAGTTCGACGTTCTTCACGTCGTAGGGAATGGCGTCGAGACGTTTCGCCTCGTCCATCACCTTCTCGGAAGGAACGAAGATGAACTCGGCGTCCTTGTCGACGAACTTCTTGATGAGCCATGGGCAAGCGACGCGATCGACTTTCACATGTTCACGGGTGATCCATTTCATGGGACGACTCCTTTGGGATCGAAAGGTTGTCGACGTGGCGCGGGTATCACGCCGCGTCGGCAAATACTGCGGCACGATGGGATTGCGGCAGGAAGGCGTAAACTTTGCCTCTCTTGCGATCCAGCGCCAGCGTGTGGGCGCCGGCTTCCGTCGACACCACCTCAGCCCGGCGCATCGAGCCAACGTCTATGACATCGATGACCCCTGGATTGCCGATTGCCACATACAGGTGTCCGGATCGCGGATTGAGAAAAATCACGTCCGGGGTGCCGCTGAGCGGCACGTCACCGAGGACGCGGCCTGAGGCGGCGTCGATCGCGACCAACACGCCGCCGTCACAGGCGCACAGCAACCGGCCGGTCGCGGGGTCGAGGTCGAGGCCGTGCGGTCCCGCTGCCGGGACCTCGTATTCCTTCGCTATCCTAGTCGGCTCACGTGCATCAATCGCCACGATCCGCGCTGGAGCATCAATATTGACGAAGAACATCGCGAGCGACGCATCGTAAATCGCCCAGCGCGTACGACCGGGAACCTTGATCTCAGCGATCCTCTCCCGGCGCCCGATGTCCACGATCGATGCCGTATACGAATCCTGGATTGACGGGTCGCCGACGTTCGCAGCAACTAGGATGCCGCGCGCGGAATCAAACGCGAGCCCATTCGGCTTCACTCCGACGGCAATCTTGAACGCATTCCGCTCGGCGCCGGGTGAGAATACCGACACCGTGTTTTCTCCGCGATTGCTCGTGAAGACGAGGTCGCGCGCCTCGGATACGAGCGCACCGGCTACGGCCGTGAGGCCGTTCATCGATTCAATGTATTGGTCCCGCGCGCAATCGATGACGTCGATCGAATCGTTGGCAGTGTGCGCGACGTAGAGCCGATCGGTGGGTGAATGAATGTCGGCATGATCGAACCCACCCTTGGCTCGATGCGCCGGAAGTTCGACGTGGCTGAGTAAACGAAGCGTCATGGCAGGGGTCCTCCATACGTTCCAAGAATTAGGAGACGCGCAGAGGGCGGCCTACCAATCAGCCGCTCAGGTTCTTCAGCAGGGATGTGGCTGGCTGACGACATGGCGCGTCCCTTCTGCTCGAGTGGACGCGATGCTTCGGCATGTCGCCTAGTGGGGAGATCGCTATCCCCATGCGACGCAAACTAGGATGTTGAATTGATTTGTCAAGGCCATACCAGCTTGAGAGGGTTGAAGTTGATCTGATGATGTCAGGTTGTCGAGCAGATCGGCGTTCTTTACGCGCATCCTGTCGGTGTCCGACGCGTACTCGTAGATGTCGGCGAACGCGAGCTTCATCGCATCGATCTGCAGGTCCAGGCTGTCGGTGGAATCCACGGGATCGCGCCCAGGTCAAAGTATTCACTCCTTTCCCCTTGGACAGGAGCAGCACTTGAGACGGAATGTCTTTTTTTGGACCGGGTATCTGCGAAGGACCCAACTAGGCAACGTCGCCGGATGCGGCGGCGTGCCTACACTTCAATCTCTGGCGATTCCTCCGCGATGGGTTTGATTGCGCCTCCAATCGCCTTCCAGGCCGAATGGCCACCCTTCATGTACTTTGCGTCGAAGCCGGCCTCCCGCAGCATGATGGCGGTCTTGCAGCCGACATGGAAGCCGTATACGCAGAACACCACGACCGGGTCGGACTTCGACAGCTCGCCGGACCACTCCTGCACGAGGTCCGGGTCGCGCCAAGTCGCACCGTCCATGATGTCCTGCTGCCGCGACATGGTGTGCCGCGGGCGAGCGTCGACGATCTGCACTGGCTTGCCAGCCTCGAGCATCGCCTTCACTTCCTCCACGCTGATGCCGGGCAAGTCGCCGAACTCCTCCTGCACCAGCGGCCGCGGCGGCTCGACTTTGGCTGCATCCTCGTGGCGGCCTTCCACCGCCTTCCAGTCGATGTTCTTTATGAACGCATTGATGTAAGCCCGCGCGTTCGCGCCAAAGTCGATGTGGTACGCGTGCTCGTACATATCGAGCGCGAGGACGGGAATGCCGCCCGCGATGCCCAGCGTGTGCTCTGACGCATACTGGTTGATCAAGCGTCGGTCGCGTGGGATGTAGACGAGCAGCACCCACCCGGAGCCGCCTGCAAGCGCGTTGCCCATGGCGACGAACTCGTCACGCCAGCGTTCAAACGAGCCGAAGTCGCGCGCCAGCGCCTCGGCGAGCGCCCCGGTCGGCCGGGGGATATTGCGGCCTTTGGCGATCGGGGCCACGCCCAGGCTCGCGAAATACAGCTCGTGCAGCAGCGTGGAATTGAGCGCGATCAGCTCCTCGCGCTTCAGGCCGTTGATCACATAGCCCGGCGTCTTCGCGAAGTCGAGGGATGCCAGCTTCTCCGTGATGGCGTTGAGGCGCCGCAGCGCTCCGCCATAGTTGTTTTCGTAGTGGCTTTCGATGAGCCGCGTCGATAGCCCGTTCAAGAGCCAGGGACGGCAGAAAATGGGTGCGAGTTTATAGCGCATGACTAAACCTCCATATCGGTTTCGATCCACAAAATCGCCTGACAGAGGCTGCGCGTGCCGCTTGATCGGCGCATTCGAGGTGGTTGGTGACGTGACATTCGCCGCATCTTTACTGCTCCATCGCAGCCCCCGACAAATCGAACCGCAACCCGATGCCGGTTCTGTTGGCCTCCCGATACGCGATCCACGCGGCCGCAACGTCCTGTACACCACTGCCGCTGGAATCGAAGACTACGAGCTCTTCCTCGCGCATGCGTCCCGGCTTTCGGCCTGCTGCGAGGTCGGCAAGTTCGGCATGGACTTGGTCTTTCGACATGGCTGCCGCGCGGAGCGCGTGATTGAGATCGCCGCCGGAGGCACAAGCCTCGACGTCATCCACCAGGATACGAGCACGGCGCATCAGGGCCGGAGCAATCTCGTGCTTCTCCGGATTGTCGGCGCCGATGGCGGCAACGAAGCATCCGCGCAAGTCCATATCGTCGGTCAGGATCGGAGATTTCGACGTTGTGCAGGTGATACAAATGTCCACATCTCTCACCGCCTCGCGCACGCTCGGCGCCGGCGTGGCGGAGCACGTTGATGTCGAATTTGCGCGCGCGAACGCTTCCGCGCGTTCACCATCAATGTCAAACACCCGCACCGTTTCCAGGGGAAAAACCGCCTTGGCGGCTTCGAGTTGATACTTGGCTTGGACACCGCAACCGATGATGGCCGCTCGCTTTGAATGCTTTCGAGCGCCATACTCTGCTGCGAGCGCTGCCGTGGCCGCGGTTCTGATGCCTGTCAGCGTAATCGACTCCATCATCGCCAGTGGCCGGCCATCCCTCGCGTCCGAGACCACGACCACGCCTTGGATGGTTGGCAGCTGTCGCCGCTTCCAATTGTCGGGAAGGTTGACGTTGACCTTTGAGGCGAATGCCAGATGCGAACCCGGCAACAGGCCGGATTTCACATGAATTGACCCACCTTCGATCATGAAGCCGACCGAGCGGCCCTGATCCCCCGGGTTGTCGGCGAGCGCTGCATAGGCTTCGCGCAAGGCCTCGATGACAACCTTCGGATTGAGCAGGCGCCGCAGATCGTGCCCCGACAGCAGCACAATCTCACTGGGCGCAGGAGCGACGGATGGGGCCATAGGGGCCTCTCTCATTCTACTGCTGGGTCTTCAAATACTTCGGCCGATGTCGGGGTCCTGCCAGAGAGGCACGGAACGAGCGGCGCGTAGATCGCTACGCCTGAGCCCGATATCTGCGAGCATTCTATCGTTGCAATCAGTAACGCGCGTCAGCTCCCGGCGATGCTTGATAGCAACAACAATCTGCCAGACAACTTGCACCAACGCTGCCGCAGTCGTCCCGATCGAGGGGGACTGGCCGATCGAACGAGATGGTTTGGTGAAGAGTTTCCTTCTCCTCGCAATGTCTGATGTCATCACGGCCTCCCATTCGTGAGGTCGGGCCGCGGCACATCTAGGCTCTGGCGAGATGTGCATCAATTATCTATTATTTGCCCATGCCTGATAAAAAACGCACAGACCATCTCGATTGGGAAGACGTGCGATTCTTCGCGGCGCTGGCCCGTCACGGCACGCTTTCCGCAACGGCGCGTGCGCTGCGCGTCAATCATGCAACTGTGGCACGTCGTATCGCGAGCCTCGAGACGCTGGTTGGACGCACGTTGTTCGACCGGCGTGCCAAGGGCTACGTGCTGACGGCGGAAGGCAAAGGTGTCCTCGACGAGGCGAATGCCATGGACGAAGCTGCGCTTTCCGTTCTGCGCCGCCTCGACGCCGGCACGGAATTGAGCGGTCTGGTCCGCCTCGCCGTTGGCCGCGTGCTGGCCGAGCGCTTCCTCATCGATCGGTTGCGGGCGTTTCACGAACGCTATCCGGCGATCGATCTGGAAGTGATCGGCGGCTCTCGGGTCGTGAGTCTTGCCAAGCGCGAAGCGGACCTCGCGTTGCGATACGGGTCGCCCAAGGACAGCGAGCTTGTGGCCCGGCGCGTGTCGACGATCACCTTTGACCTTTATGCATCGGCCGCCTATCGCGACAAGCTCAAGGCCGGAGAAGCTCCGGCCTTCATCGGTTTCGACCAAGACAGCGACTTCATTGCCGAGGCCAAATGGATGGCCCGCCAATTTGGCAAGCAGCGGTTCTCATTTCGCACCAACAGCCAGACGACGCAGGCTGCAGCGGCTCGCGCCGGTTACGGCGTTGCGCTCCTTCCACGATACATCGTGGCGACTCATGAGCCGGACCTCGTCCAGGTGTCGCTGGGCGGACGTCCGCCGGTGCGCGACGTGTGGCTTCTCATCCGCCGAGATCTGGCAAAGGTGCCGCGCGTACGGGCGCTTGCCGACTATCTCGTCGAGGTGTTCCAGCGAGAGCAGCGACTTTTGGCAGGCTAGCTGTCGCGTCTCTCCGGTCTGATCATAATTGCAGCGAAGGCAGTGGGACAGCGAACGTTGAGCCACGGCTGCGCGGGGGCGGCTTTTCGTTGCAGCGCCGATCGCGAAACGCGCTAGCGCGATAGCATGGCCTTAGCTATCTGCCCCGTTGGGTGCGTGGCCGGTCGCATGGGTGGCGGTATTAATTCGCCGAACTTTGGTCTTTGCAAGCCAGTCCAGTCGCGTGCCATCAATTCCAAAAAGCCCATGCATATTGCCACTACGCCGATTCCGATCATGAACAACTCTTCCCAATAGGGAAGGTGTCCGAACTGATCGACGATCGTTTCCCGGTTGATCCCTGCGTAGACGCTGAAACCGACAAAGCCGATCCAGCACGCCCACCGCAAGGCGCGAAAGAACAGCCAGATTGCAATTGTTCCCGTCATCCGTTTCTCCCTGGACATGCCCCAAGCCGTTGAGGTCTGGGCATCAACCGGGAGCCTCGATGTCGATGCGGCCGGGGCCGGCGGGCGGCATGAGACTCAAGGGGGATCCCCACTCTGCCGCCCGCCACACCAAGCCGGGGTACCGGTACGTAGGCTGGTGTTCCTCGTACCAGTTCCAATCCGCCAATTGCTTGATCGTTCCACACGTGCGCCCTTTCGCTTGCGTCATTTTGGGCCTTGGAAGGTGCTCGCCCCCATTCAGACCGCGGGGAGCGACGTCGCGCTCCAGGAGCGCGAATGCGTTCTTGACGTCCGGCACATCGCTGGCCCGGACACTGCGCCGGCGGCGCCCGTTTTTCGCGGAGGTGATGGCCGGCAACCGCCGACCTCGTAGCGGAGGCTTCCTTGCCAACGCACGATTGGTCCGGCCAGAATGCCAGGCGGCACATGCAAAGCACCACACACGGAGCGGCGATGCGAACGATCACTCTTGAAGAACATTTCGTCAGCCCCGGATTCCTCGCGGGTCCAGGCAAGGAGTTCATCCAACAGATCCGCAACCGGGGGCCCCGCGGCGTAAGGATTTCCGAGCAGCTTCAGGATGTCGGGGACAAGCGCATCGCCGAGATGGATGCGGCCGGCATCGACATGCAGGTGCTGTCGCTCAATTCGCCGGGGATCGAGCAGGCCGAAGCAGCGGATCAGATATCGATCGCCGTCGAATCGAACGATTTCCTCGCGGAGGCAGTGAAGAAACATCCGCAGCGGTTTGCCGCCTTCGCAGCTTTGGCGACGGCCGCGCCGGACAAGGCGGCCGAGGAGCTGGATCGCCGGGTCCGCCAGCAGGGCTTCAAGGGCACGCTGATCAACGGCCACACGCGCGGCCGCTATCTGGACGACAAGTTCTTCTCGCCGATCCTGGAGCGGGCCGAAGCGCTCAACGTCCCGATCTATCTGCACCCGACCGTGCCGCCACAGGCGGTGATCGAGGCGTCGTTCGGCGGGTTTTCCCCGCCCGTCACCGCGATGTTCGCGAGCGCAGGCTGGGGCTGGCACATCGAAACCGGGGTCCACCTCATTCGCATGGTCCTCGGAGGCGTGTTCGATCGCTATCCCAAGCTGCAGGTCGTCATTGGCCACCTGGGCGAAGGCATTCCGTTCATGTTGCCGAGGCTCGACAAGAACCTGCCGAAGGAGATCACCAAGCTCAACCGTCCCCTCGGCGCCTATCTGCGCGAGAACGTGCACTACACCTTCGGCGGTTTCAATTTTCCATCGACTTTTCTCAACCTGCTGCTCGAGGTCGGCGTCGACCGGATCATGTTCTCGGTCGATCACCCGTACGGGTCGATGGCGGAGGCGCGTGCCTTCCTGCAACACCTCCCGGTCAGCGAGGCCGACCGGGCGCGCATCGCGCACGGCAACGCAGAGAAGCTGCTGGGCTTATAGAGCGCAAATCCCTTCGAACGGGACGAGGAGCGTCGGCCCGAGCGGGACTGACGCCGTGGCGCGCGGCACGGTGCCATACATTCAGCGCTGTGCCGTATATAATAGCGTGCGCGGTGAGCCGGCGGCGAATCGATTGCGTCCAGCGAGGTCAGAGCAGATGGGGCTCGTCTCGATCCCCGACAATCCAGTTCCCGAAGGCGCGATCGCGGGCACGCTGAAGACCCGCGACGGCGTATCGTTGCGCTTTGCGCGATGGGACGGCGAGGGGAGAAGCAAAGGCACAGTCTGCCTGCTGCAGGGGCGCGCCGAGTTCATCGAAAAGTATTTCGAGACCGTGCGCGAGCTGCGCAGCCGCGGCTTCGCCGTGGTGACGTTCGATTGGCGCGGGCAGGGCTTGTCGGACCGCGGGCTGCCGGACCGGCAAAAGGGATACGTGGAGAGCTTTCGCCAATACGATATCGATCTCGAAACCGTCCTCACCGAGCTCGTGCCGCCATCGAGCCCTGCGCCGCGCATCGGATTGGCGCATTCGATGGGCGGCGCAGTGCTGCTGCGCTCCGCTGCTGCCGGACACCGTCGCTTCGATCGCTTGGTACTTGTCGCGCCGCTGATCGGACTGCCGTTCGTCGGTACATCGGCGCTGGCTCGCGCGGCCTTCCGCATTGCGCGGCGTTGCGGCTTCGGCGAGTCGTACATTCCGGGAGGCCGCCAGACCATCATGGACCTGCGGCCCTTTGCCGGCAATCGGCGCACCTCCGACCCGGGACGCTACGCCCGCAACACTGCGATCGTGGCGGCCGAGCCGGCATTGGGCATCGGCTCCCCGACAATCGCCTGGATGGACGCCGCCCTCGATGTCGTGCACGAGTTCGCCGACGCCGCGTATCCGCCAAAGATCCGCGAGCCTGCGCTGATCGTCGCTCCCGGCGGCGATCGGATCACCGGCCTGGCCGCGAGCGAGCTGTTCGCCAGCGGGTCGGATGCGGTTTCCCGTACCGTTGTCGCCGGCGCCAAGCACGAACTGCTGATGGAGCAGGACCGCTATCGCGCGCAGTTCTGGTCGGC
>Ga0126382_10000444_pt1 | contig 16120 bp, 11 predicted proteins | sample PanSoiMetPlot_30_FD_92548 | JGI IMG/M metagenome (GOLD analysis project Ga0126382, IMG submission 92548) | Tropical forest soil microbial communities from Panama - MetaG Plot_30 | ecosystem: Environmental > Terrestrial > Soil > Tropical forest > Bulk soil | place: Panama | collected 2016-02-17
AACCCGGCCGCGCCAGCTCCGCGGCTTGCCCCGCGCCCTTGCCGACGCAGGCCAGCCCGCGCCGCCGGCCGGCTCCGCGCCGACTTGGTTACCACATCGTGCACAACAACCAGCAAGAACCTGCTGGGCACGAATACCGGCTCCCGGCAAACGCCACAGTGCACAACGCTCGCCGGACCCCGAGAGAACAGCAGCTTGCCCGCAGCTCAGATCTGCTAGCACAGGACAATCGCCAGAGCGACTGAGCCATCTGCGGGTTCCTGCCATCTATGTTGAGCAGCAATCGCGGCGGATGTCCTGTCGCCGACAAGGTGAGCCAGTCTCAGCGTGTCTGAGCCATCTGGCTGTTGAGTCTCAGCAAGTTGGGCCACTGTCTGGCGCGACGGCGGTTATGACAGGAACGCGGGTCCGCAGCTGGACGGTGCCAGGGGCTGGAGGCGGTTGCCAGGGCGGAGTTCATCGACGTCGAGCTAGTCTTCTCAGGGTGCCTGTTCCGCAGCGCGTTCTGATCGCCCGCGAGGCCGGGTATCGCACTGACACGATTGGCCACTACCGTGACGGCCAGTTTTACGCTGCCGTGCACGGCGCTCACCGCGACGCTGACCATGCCCCGGACTGGGGGCGCGAGCGGGTGCGCTGGTACGCCTTTCTTCACCTGTTCGACGCCGACGGAAACCACCGCAGATCTGAGATTGCGCTGATCGGCATCGCGCCGCGCCTGAGCGGCGGCCTTGGCGAGCAGGCCGCCGCCCGGCTGGCGTCGCTACTGGGCCAGCTTGAGGACACCAGCTTCGGGGACATTGCGATCAGACCCTTCAGCGTGACCTACGACGGCGTGACCTTCGGTCTGATCGACGAGTCCGGCCCGGACCGCGGCAGCTGGGCCGAGCTCTACCCAGACCGGCTCGGGTTCACCGATCCCTGGGATGGCACCTACAGCACATGACAGGACCCAGATCCCCGAGCCACCAGCGGGGCAACCGTGCGGCGCGGCCGCGCAACCCTGCCACGGGCGCAGCACCGCCAGCCAGGTGGCGGGCCCCCGGGTCCTGTAGACACGGGCCGGGCCTCCTCGCGTCGGCCGTAACCTTCGGGCGGGTTACCGCCGTCTACCCCGACGTCGTCTGGCTCGCCGCGCGCAGCCTCCAGACATACAAACCAGCACCCTCCCGTGAGCTTGGACCCGTGACGAGATGGCTCACCATCAGTGAGACCAGCGCCGCGATCACGTCTTACGCCATCCGAGCCACCGCAGGTCAGCGGCCTGCCGTGGGGTCAGGTCGATTAAGACCGGAGAGCGGACGATCGCGACTGCCCGCTGCGGCGGCCCGCCGATGGCGTCCCGCGGCCGACTCCCTGGTGGTCCTAGACCCGGTCATGACAGGCTTGCCCCGTGGGTGCTGACCGGGCGGACTGGCTGGAAGCCGACCGGCTCAACGAGCAGGGCAGCGAGCACGCCGGCGTGGGCGATTGGGATGCGGCGCTGTCGTTGTACCGGCAGGCGGCCGACCTGGTGCCAGCGCACGCACCGGCCTGGTTCAACATGGGCCTGATCTACAAGCGGCGGCTGCAATGGGATCAGGTGATGGGCTGCAACGAGCACGCGGCTGCCCTCGGCGCTGCGGAAGGCAATCCTGCCTGGTGGAACCTGGGCATAGCGGCGACCGCCTTGCGCCGCTGGGATGCCGCCAGGAATGCCTGGCGGCGGTTCGGCATCCAGGTCCCCGAGGGTACGGGAGAGTTGCAGATGGACCTGGGCCCCGCCCCTGTCCGGCTCGACCCGGATGGGCTCTGCGAGGTGGTCTGGGGCCGGCGCGTGGATCCGGCCCGGATCGTGGTCATGAACGTTCCCACCCCGCAGTCCGGTCACCGATGGGGCGACGTGGTGCTCCATGACGGCGCGCCGAACGGGGAACGCCGGGCCTGGGGTCAGGTCTACGGGGTTTTCGACGAGCTTGAGCGCTGGCAGCCATCGGCGATCCCGACCCTGGAAGTCCCAGTCACCCTTGCCGACGAAACAGACGCGCAAGCGCTGGCTGACCTGTTCGACCAGGCAGGGTACGCCGCGCAGGACTGGACAACCTCCATCCGGCTGCTCTGCAAGCAATGCAGCGAAGGACAGCCACGAGAGGACCATGAGCACCCGGTACCGCCCTTTGCCGCCGAGCGCAGGTTCGGCCTGGCCGCGCCGCTGGACTTGGCAACCCGCCTCCTGGGTGAATGGGCAGCAGCCCGTCCGGGCACCTGCCAGCACGGCGATCCAGTTATCGTCGGATAAGGGACAGGCGTGGCGGTGCGACAGCCTGGAATTCGCCGGGAAGCTGCCCAACGCTGATCGGCGTGGTCGGCGACCATGACGAAATGGCTCAAATCTGCTGGCGGACCGACGCCCGCAACTGCACATGGCCCTGCCACTCAAACCGAGTCACCCCAGGTCAGCGGCCTGCCCGTGGCTCAGGTCCGTCGGCACAGGACAGCAAGGCTGCAGCGCCCGCCGTCGCGAGCCCTGGAGGTTATCGAGCGTGACCCCCGGCCGGTGAATCGAGCGCTGCTGACACGACGAGGTCTTGCCGACCCCGCCCGCCTTTGCTGTTGTGGAGAGGGAGGCGGTGGTGATGGCTCGCAAAAGATCGCTGTGGTCGGAGCTGCAACGCGAGCGGGAGCGGCGCCAGCGAGCTGCCCGAGCCCAGGAACGCACGCAGCAACAGTTCGTCAGGCAGATGGTCCAGGAGGCTGAGCAAGCGGAGCGGCGCGCTGCCCGGACAGAAGCAGCCGAGCGGAAACGCCAGGAGCAGCTGGCGCACGAGGCGGGCGCCTTGGCTGCGAAGGAGATGAAGGCGCAACTTGATGCCCGGCTCACGGAACTGAGGACGTTGCTGGCATCGGTACTAACCAGTCCGCCGGGGTTGTCATTTGCCAGGTTAAAGCGGTCTGCGACTGCGCCATCGTTCGAGCCCGGTGAACTCGGCCAGCTGCTGCCCGCCCCTAGGTGGGAGGACTTCGCGCCGCCTGCGCCTGGCGTCCTAGCCGGGTTGGTGGGCGGCAAGGCCCGGCACGCACGAGCCGAACAAGCGGCCCGGGCCGCTTTTGATCAGGCCATCGCTGAGCACGGGCTCGCGGAGCGGGCCCGCGCCCGCCAATTGCAGCAGGCACGCGAAGCGCACGACCGAACGGTCCTGCACCTTGAAGCCGAGGCCCGGGAGCACAACGCAGCCGTCGATGCACTGGAGAGCAACTTCCGGGCGGGCGTGCCTGAGGCGGTGGAGGAGTATTTCGGCCAGCTGCTCGCGCTGTCCGAATATCCCAGCGGCTTTCCGTGTGAGTACCAGCTCGCCTACCGCCAGGAGCCTCGCGAACTGGTCATCGAGTACCGCCTGCCTCCCGCGGACGTGGTTCCGCGGGCGCGGGACTTCCGGTACGTCAAGACACGCGGCGAGATCGATGAACTCGCCCGGCCGGTGAAGGAGATCAAAGATCTCTATGCCTCGGTGATCTATCAGGTCGCCCTGCGCACCATGTGGGAATGCTTCACCGCTTCGGAGGCCCGGGAAGTTGTCGAGACTGTCGTTTTCAACGGCATTGTCCCTGCTACGAACCGGGCGACGGGGCAGCCAGAAGAACTCCACCTGGTCAGCGCACCCGCCAGCAGGACGACCTTTTCAGAACTCGTGCTTGATCAGCTGGACCCCGCCGCGTGCCTCAAGTACCTGAAGGCGGTCGTCTCACCGCACCCCTACGACCTGGAACCCGTGGAACCGGTTATCGAGTTCCAGCAAGCCAAGTACCGTTTCGCCGACCCCGTCGATGCTCTGGCCGGCATCGACTCGCGTCCCGACCTGCTGAAGATGGACTGGTGGAAGTTCGAGAACCTCATCCGCCAGCTCTTCGAGGCCATGGGACTGGACGTGCGGGTGACACAGTCCTCCCGCGACGAGGGAATCGACGCCGTCGCCTACAACAAGACCGACATCGTGCACCAAGCCGAGATCCTGATCCAGGCCAAACGCTATTCCAACTGCGTGCCCGCCAACGATGTACGGGCCCTGGCCGGATCCGTGGAAGAAAAACGGGCCTCCTCCGGGGTGCTCGTCACCACCGCATGGGTCAGCGCGGAAACCAAGGCCTTCGCAGTCCGCAACAACAGGCTGCGCATCGTCGAAGGCGGCGAACTCAAACACCTTTTGGCCGAATACCTCAACCTGGATGTCCGCATCGACCTCGCCGGCCGGCCAAGGAGGCCCGTATAGGTTCCATCGTTATGCATCTGGCGCTCCGCTGACCTGGTCTAATGCTGGCCGTCTGTTACGCGATACTCACGGTGGGGGCATGCCGTCACTCATTTTGAACATACCCGGAGGCCGGTAATCTCCTGCTCGGCGGCGACAGGTTGGTGAGCGTGCCACCAGCCTCAGGCATGGAGATCGGCCATTACGGAGAGTGAGTGTGGGGCAAATGACACAGCCACGTGCCCGCGCCCGCGCCGATTCGGCGCGGGCGGATAAGCATCCTTTTGGGTGGCGGAACCGCGCGCAGACCATCCATTATTGGGCGCTGTTTGCCGTTTGCCGGACTGGCTGCTGGCGCTGGTGGCTGTCGGTGGGGCGGAATACAGTGCGGTCGTGGCTGTGGCGGAGTTGGCGTACCGGTACCGGATGCCGTCTGCGGTCCGTCGTGACGCGGGCGGGAGCGAGGTGCTGCTGGGCACCAGTGGCGGGGTGACCGAGGCGGGCCCGGAACTGCACCCGTACTTCTTCAAAGGTTTCCTGGCCGAGCCGGGTCCGGCCGCGGCAGGGATGCTGGCGTGTGCGGCGGTGGCCCGATCGCGGTATTACACCCCGGCCAGCGTGATCGCGGCGATCGTTGCCGATCCGGTGGTGACCAGCAACGGTGACCGGCTGCGGTTCGAGTCGTTCTCGGGCTGCTGCGGGGTGCATGCCCGGCTCGACCTGCCGCCGGATGCGCTGACCAGGCAGCCAGTCCGGTCTGGCTCCACGAATGTGGACTTCAATGACGGGATGCGCGCCGCGCTCGGTGGTGCGGCGGTGGCGGGCCCGCTGCTGCTGAGCGTGGGCGCTGACGAGGTCGCGGTGATGACCTTGAGGGCTTCGGTGACCGAGCGGAAGGTCACGTTGCCCGGGCGCTGGCTGAAAGGCTTCGGCGAGGTGCAGGCCCTGGCGAGGGACATGCGGCTGGTCGCTGAGCTGGCAGGCGCCGAGGCGCAGCGGTTCATCCGTAGCATCCCGCGAAATGCGCGGCGGCCGCTGTGGGCCGTCCCGGCTGGCCGGGGACTGGCGCTGGCTGTCTCCCCGCGGCCCGGCGGGGCGTGCCTTGCCGGGCCACACCGGCTGGCAGAGTTCGGGCCGCTGCTGCGGTTCGCCCGCGGCCTGCGAGTGTACGCGCCGCCGGTGGGCACCCGGTCGCTGCCGGTGCCCAGTGCCTGGGAGCTGGACCTGGGCACGGCCAGGTTCACGCTGACGCTGAGCCCGGAAAAGTACCGCGGGTTCTCTGGCGAGGGCGCCCTGCTAGGACTGCTCGCCGACGCGCAGGCCGCGGCTGACGCCGACCTGGTCAGCGTCCTGCTGGCCTGGGATCCACGGATCGACGCCGCCCGCCTGGCGGCTGAGGCTCGCCTGCCGGCCGGGCGGGTCACCGCCGCGCTCGGTTACCTGGCGGCGGCTGGCCGGGTCGGCTACGACCTCGCTGAGGAGGCGTTCTTCCACCGGGAGCTGCCGTTCGGTGCTGCGCTGGAGACGATGCACCCCCGGCTGGCCGACGCCCGCGAGCTGCTTTCCGCCGGGTTGGTGACCATCGCTGCCGACGGCACGGGGGCGGTGGTGCGCGGTGGCGGCGTCGAGCACCGGGTCACCTTCACTCAGCCGCACGACACCTGCACCTGCCCGTGGTGGGGCAAGCACCGCGGCACCAGGGGACCGTGCATGCACGTGCTCGCCGCCAGGGTGGCGGCCGGGCGGGCCAGCGACGCGCGGCCCGGATCGGTAACGGCCGGGTCCGCCGGTGATGCGCCAGGCCGGGCGGCGTCCCGGCCGTGAGCGTCGACCCGGCGCCGCTCAGCGACGCGATCAAGCGGAACGACGCCGCCAAGGTGCGGGAACTGCTGCGGCAAGCAACCGAAGCCGACCGCCGGGCATGCGCCAAAGCCCTGCGGCCGCTGCTGCATGGCCCCGAGCTGGCGATGTCCGAGCCGGTCGTGGCGGCGAGTATGGGGGACGTCCTGAGTTTCGTCCTCAGGCGCATGACAAGCCATGGCCACGAGCTGGCGGAGCCTTCGGTGGAGGAACGAGAACGTGACGGGTGGAACCGGATCCGGGCAGGCGCAGCCTTCCTCGCGGCGGCCTTGGGCTTGGCTGGAGGGGCCGCTGCGGCGCTGCGTGCCGCGGAGGATCACCCGTCGTACCTCAAACGGCCATCCGCGGAGGATCTCGATGCGATTGCTGGGGTTCTGGCCGACCGTAATCCGGAATGGCTCGCCGACTTCCTCAACCGGCGTTTGAGTGCCGAATTCGAGTTCGGGTTCGGCGCGTGGCCGCTCGCACGGCGCCTGGTCAGGCTTGGGATTATCGATCGGCCGGACATCCCCCAGTACGCGACCAAGTTCCCATCCGCCATAGGCGAGCCCACGTGGGCCTACGGGGGCGAGAGGCGGTGGGTCGTCAGCCCCTATGACGGGCTGCTCGCCGACCCAGGCCTGCTGGAGGATGAGGTGTGGCGGCTGTTCACCGTGCCTAATGCGGCATGGCGGCTGGACGAGGACTGGGCAGACGCGCTGGCGCGGCTCGCCGCGGAAGACCACCTTGACCGTGACCGGCTGATCGACGCCACGCTGGACGCATTCACCAGGGACTTCGCGCCGAATCGGGTGGGCTGGTATGCGCTCTTCCACGACCGAATGAACCTTTCGGTGGATGAGATGGCCGCCAGGACAGGCAAGTACCTGGGCCTGCTTGCCGTCAGCGCCAAGCCGGGCGTAACGCTGGGCCAGCGCGCGGCTGGCCGGCTCGCCGACGCTGGGCTGCTGGCGGCCGATCAGCTCCTCGACGCGTCGGCCCCCGCGCTGTTGTTCCCGCAGAAGAGCGTCGCCGTCGCGCAACTGAAGCTGATCGGGAAGATCGCCACCAAGCAGCCGGAGGCCCGCGGGCTGGCGATGGCGACCGCGGCACAAGCGTTCGCGCACCAGCGGGACGACGTCCAGGAAGCAGCCCTCACCCTGATCCGTAAACACGGCATCCCGGGCGAGCCAGAACTAGCGGTGATCAAGGCGCTGGCCGGCGCGCTGTCCCCGAGCCTGGCCGGCGACGCGGCCGCGCTTGGCCTGGGGCCCGCGCCCGGCTCCGCGGCAGCGGGTGAGCCAAGTGCGGCGTCGCATGAGCGGGATGCGGCACCGGCCGCCGAACTCGACGAGCTGGAGCGGCGCATCAGCGCGCTGCCAGCCAGCTCCGCGGCTGGCCTGCGGGCCGCCCTGGCGACGGCACGCCGCGGCGAGGTACCCGGCCCCGCGGCGGCCGGGCCGTCGGCCAGCCCCGCGCTGCCGCCACCGCTTGACGACCCGGAAGAACTCATTCAGCTGCTGACCCAGCTGATGGAGGACGCCTCCGACTCCCTCGCCGTGGAGCGCGCCATAGCCGGCGCCGTCCGGCTCGCCGCGCTGCCCGCACGCGACCGGGCCCGGCTGGCCGGCCCACTGCTCAGGCGCGCCGAAAAGCGCGCGGGCGAGGACTGGGATAGCCCCTTCAGCGGCCGCGAGATCACCGCCGACATCGCCTGCCTGACCCTGGCCTGGGGAGCGGGCTGGCCGGTCCCCACCGAACGCTCCGGGCGCGGCTGGGGCAGCGAAGACCGGGAAACGGTCCGCCGCACCGGCGAGGCCAAAACAATGGCCGGAATCCTCACCGCCCGCATATGGGAGGCCTGCACACTGGCCAGCAGTGGCCGCCCCGTGCGCCTGCTGGCCGAACCAGAGTTCCAGCGCGGCGCGATCAGCCCCGGCCGGCTGCTCGACCGTCTCGCGTACTGGCCCGCCCGGCCCGCGGCCGCCCGGCCGCCCCGGTATGACCTCGAGGTCGCGCTGCTCCGGCTGGCACCCGGAGCCAGCGACGAATTCTGGTCCGCATGGGCCCAGATACACCCGGCGACAACGCAGGCCGCCCGGCGCGGCTATACCGGCGGACTCGCCCCGCTCTGCTTTGAGCCGGTCATCGGCAAGCCAGCCCCGTGGCACCCGCGTTCGGTCGACTACGGCGACCGGTACCCGCACGTGCTCGCCCGCCTCACCGGGCCATCCGCCGACAGCGCCGCCCACGCCGAGTCGCATAGCTGGCGGCTGCTCACCGCGCTGGCCAGCCCGCTGCGCGACTACCCCCGGCTGTACGCCGAACGGTACCTGAACACCCACTACGACCCGGTCGTCGCGGCCTGGCCGCTGCTGTGCCCCTGGCAGCCCGAACTCGCCGCCGCGCACCTGCTCCGGCCACTGTCTGACGGGCTCAAACCCGGGCCTTCGCCCGCGGCCACGGCGGCAGGATGCCTGGCCAGCCCCGGGCAAGCACTCGGAACGATCGGTCACCTCGCCCTGGCCACCGGCCTGGCCTCGGCAGAGCCGTCCGCCCGGATCGCCGCCGCCCAGGCCTGGGCGCAGGCATCGCTGGATGGCCGGCTCGACCCCACCCTGGCAGCCAGCGCCATCGTCACCGGCATCACCGGCGGAGCGGTCAAGCTGAACCGGATCGCCAACGGGCTACAGCATGCCTCCCCCGACCCTCTCGCCGGATACCGGGTCATCGAAACGATATTCGCCGCCGCCGGCGCCCTTATTCCGGCAAAGCCAGCCAACCTGCACCTGCTATTCGAGCTTGCCGCCCGGATCGGCGCGACCACCGGCATACCAGAACTACCCGCAGCTATCACCGGGCTCGCCAGCCAGAAGGCCACCAGCCGGCTTGTCACCGAAGCCCGGCGCCTCGCCAACAGCCGCAGCAGCGCAGCGCCAGCCCGCGGCCAAGTAATCACGCAGGCACTGACCGCGCTGACCGCACACGCGGAACCTTAGTGAAGCGGGCCCCAGGCCGGTCCTATTTGCCCGACGCCAGCGCCGGGCCTGACAGCGCAGAAAACCGCGGCACGCCAGATCGGCCTGATCTGCGCGCCTCAACGGATGAGCGGCGAGGGATTCACTGGCCGCGCAGATCAGGCGGCTCGGCGCGCGTTCTCCTCTGTGCTCTCCGTCACTGACGGTGATATGGCGGTGGCGGTGGTCAACGATCACCCTGGGGTCGTCCTGACTTGTGACACGCTCAACGGCCTGGAGTGGGGTGGCTCGCTGACCTGGGGGTTCTTGGCTTGTGGTGAGCGAATCTGCGCACTCATATGAAGCGGCTCGTCAAGCTTTTGCAGATGGTGCGCCGGGTTTCGGTGGTATGGGCGGGTTTGGGCTGGTTTGCTGGGGCGGTTCTGGGCAGGCAGGGGTGTGCTCATGCCCTGATAGGCGCCGGGTTCGTGCGCCCGGCTGGCCCGGGTCAAGGGGCGCGGAGCGCTCGCGAAGCTTGCGGAGCGGCGCCGCAGGCGCCCTTGAGGCGGGCTGGCGGGTGCCGATAATGGGCGGCGCGGGCATGGGCCGGAAGGGATGGCGGGGGCGGGGCGGCGGCCGCGGCGGGTGGGGGTGGCCTGCCGGGGCGGCGTCGTGGCCGTGGCCACTGCCACTCTCATATGCGCGGGCCGGGACCGCAGATCGGTGATTCGCAGGATGGTGCCCCTGACTAATTCCGAGGGTCGCGGATGCGTTCATAGTGCGCACGGGGGTTCGTTCCTGCGGCGGCGAGCGTCCCGGCAGGCCACCGGCTCGGGGGTGTCAGCTGGTCATCTCGGCCCAGACGAAGCCGGCGAGCTCACGGGCCATCGCGGTGACCGCGACGCCAGCAGGCTTGCCACGGGCGGTCATCGTCTTGTAGCGGGCGTGCAGCCGCCGCTGCGCCTGCCAGGAACGGGCCAGGGTGTCGGGGGCCGCGCCGTGCTGGCGGCGGCGCAGCGTGACGCCGATCGCGGGCCGGAACCGGTAGGACCAGGCCGCCTCGATCAGCGCGGTGCGGACCGGCGCCGCGCCGACCTTGGTGATCGAGCCGCGGCGGGTCCGCTCGCCGCTGGAGTACTCGGCCGGCACCAGCCCGGTAAAGCACATGAACGCCCGCGCCAATGGGAACCGCCGCCAGCCGGCCACCTCGGCAGCCAGGGTCAGCCCGTTCAGCTCGGCGATGCCCCGGTAGCAGCCGAGCCGGGCCACCGCCGCGCCCAGCGGCGGCTTGCCCGCCCAGGCCGCCAGCTCGGCCTCGACCGCGCCCAGCTCGGCGCGGCGGGTGTCCAGCGCCGCGCGGTAATGCGCCAGCGCCAAGGCCAGCGCGGGCTCGCCGAACCGCTGCCCGGCGATCCACCGCTCCTGCGCCTCGGTCCAGGACGTTCCGCGCCAGGCCCGGCCATGCCGCAGCAGCATCGCAGTGATCCGCTGCCGGGCCCGCCTGCGGTCCGCCATCAGCGCCGCCCGGGCCCGGACCAGATCCCAGACCGCCTCCTCCGCCTCGGCCGGCACCCGGATCGCCGTCAACTCCCCGGCCCGGTGCAACCGCGCCAGCCGGCTCGCGCCCCGCCGGTCGGTCTTGACCCGGTCCCCGGCCCGGCGCGGAATCAGCGACGGCGCCACCACATCACAGGCCACCCCCCTCGACGACAACAGCCGGTGCAGCTCAAACCCGCACGGCCCCGCCTCATAACACGCCCGCAGCGCGCCGGCTTCCCCGAGCCGGCCGACCAGGTGCCGGACCGAGCCTTCCTCGTTCCAGATCCGGTCCAGCACCGGGACCTCCTCGCCCGGCCTCAAGACCGCGACCACGATCGTGTTCTTCGAGGTATCCATCCCCAGCTGGATCCGCCCCGCAGCCGATGTCACACTAGCCATAACGGCCGGCTCCCTTCCGCCATAGTGGCGCCTAGCTGGGAACTCACACCTCCAGCTTCCGGCGAACCACGACATCAGCCAACAAAGGCTCTGACGGTCACCAGAGAGCCGGCCGCTTCATAGTGACTAACGTGTCACAAGTCGGGTCTGTGCTCTCCGTCACGTGGGTGATATGGCGGTGGAGGTAGTCAACGATCACCCTGGGGTCGTCGGCTGTGGCCGGGCTCCCGCTCGTGGGCCCGGCTGGCCGGCGCGCACCTTGCCGGCGATCGCGTCCTCCAGGTCCAGGACCGGGCCGAACTCCATGAGGACCGGGCCGCGGCTGCGCTCGAAGTAGGCCATCTGCAGGGCCATCTGTTCGCCGCCGGGCCCGGTGATCTCCCATTCGGCGAGGCCCTGGCCCATGCCGTAGAAGATGTCAGCGAGCCCGGCGGCCTCGTCCTGGCGCTCGGCCTGGAAGCCCGCCTCCCGCAAGGCGGCCTCCACCGAGCCGGCCGCGGCCTCGACGCCGCGTTCTTGGTTGGTGAACAGGTCGACGTCTTGGGTGGGCCGGGAGATGAGCCCGTGCGCGATTAACGCATTCCCGCCGCCGAGCGCGAACCCGTGCTCGCTGGGGGCCTGGAGCGCGATCGCGGCGACTTGCTGGTGCAGCTCGTCGAGCGGCATGGCCATCAGGCGGCGGCCGCGCGGGCGGCGCGCAGCCGGGGGTGGCGCTCCTCCCAGGCCCGCCGCACGCCCTTGGGCAGGTACAGGTCCGGCCAGATCGCGACCAGCGTGGTGCTGTTCAGGAACTCGGCGAGCTCGCCGGCGCGGATCGCTTCGTTGAGCACGGTCTGGTACAGGGCCCGCCGGTCGTAGCGGTTGCCCAGGTCCCACGTGCGCCCCGCCGGGCTCCAGAACAGCCGCAGCGGCAGCACGACCTCGCCCGAGGCGGGCCCGCGCAGGTCGGCCAGGTCGTCGATCACGAGCGTGGGCCGTCCCGGCCGGGCCTGGTAGGGCACCCAGGTGGCAGCGGGCGGCGCGGTGTCCATAGCCCTAGGCTAGCCCTTCCAGTCCCGCAGGCGAAACTATGTTCGATATCTGCGTGGCAGGTACCCGGCCGCCGCCCACAGACCGGGTGATACAGCGGGCGACACCACAGCCTGGCCTGGCCACAGCGGTGATCGCGGCGCTAGGTTTCCGCTGTGGCGGCAAAGTTCCTGCGGTTAAGGCGCCCAGCCGAGGGCGACGGTCAGCCCGCCCGCCGCAGTGATCCCGGGGAGGCGCGGCTGTGGCACTTCGGTGCCGCGCTGGCCGCCGGGTTCGCGGCCGCGGCGCTTGGGCTGGCGGGCTTGACCTGGCTGGCCTGGTCCCTGCTGCACCACCCCCGGCTCCCGCAGCACGGCACGATCACGCTGCACGACGCCGTAGGGGTGCTGCAGCTGGTGTTCGCATCGGTCGCCGGTGCCGGTGCCCTGGTGGCGCTGATCGTGGCCTACCGGCGGCAGAAGATCGCCGAGGCTGACTCGGTTCATGACCGGACCCGGGTGTTCAACGAGCGGTTCACCGCGATCGCCGCCCAGCTCGGGGACGCCCAGCCCGCCGTGCGCTTGGCCGGGGTGCACGCGATGGCGGGCCTGGCCGATGACTGGCAGGACCGCCATCACGATGACCGGCAGGACCACCGGCAGACGTGTGTCGACGTTCTGTGCGCCTACCTGCGCATGCCCTATGAGCCCGACCCGGGCGAAGATGCCTCGACGGAAAAGCGGCTTGCCTTCCAGGCCAGCCGCGAGGTCCGCCACACCGTCATCCGGGTCATCACCGCCCACCTAAACGGCATCGCCCCGGTGTCCTGGCGCGGCCTGAACTTCGACTTCACCGGCGTCGTCTTCGACGGCGGCAACTTCGGCGGTGCCAAGTTCTCCGGCGGGAAGGTCTCCTTCACCAACGCCATATTCTCCGGCGGCACGGTCGCCTTCACCAACGCCATATTCTCCGGCGGCACGGTCGGCTTCGGCAGCGCCACGTTACCGGCGGCATGGTCGGCTTCGGCGGCGCCACGTTCTCCGGCGGAGAGGTCTACTTCGGCGCCGAGTTCTCCGGCGGCGACGTTAGCTTCATCGGCGCCACGTTCTCCGGCGGCACGGTCGACTTCGGCGGCGCCGAGCTCTCCGGCGGAGAGGTCTACTTCGGCGGCGCCAGGTTCTCCGGCGGCACGGTCGACTTCAGCAACTCCCAAGACTGGTCGCATCCGCCAGTCTTCGGGCGGGGCTTTGATGTGTCTCGCCCGGCGCCGGGCGTCACGCTGCCAGCAGCCGGGCGCCCGTCACCCGGCACATCTCCGCCCGCCGTCTGACCGGGTGATACAGGGAGTTATCACCCCGGTAAGCGTGAACAGTTGCACCGGGCGCGACAACTCGTCATGGATGGGGTATCGGCTGCTCGACCCGCCTCATTGATGGTAGGGAGCCGGCCCTCTCGGGGCGTTGATCGCACCATGGCTGGGAGTGTCGCACGCGCTCCGGCCTGCGCCTCTGCTCGATTCCCTGCATCAGATGCACGATTCGTGTGCTGTGGGCTGGCGGAGGGGGCGGTTAGTGGCCGGGTCGTGATCTGCGACTCCGGCTACGGGGCACGTTTAGGGCCGTTGCCCCGGCGCGCGTAACCGCCGCGTCGGAGCCTACGTCGCCTTGCTCACCTTGAAGGTGCGCATCACCTGGCCGCAGGCCCGTTCCATCGGCCCGGCTCCCGCCCGGGTGTGCGCACAGTAGAGGAAATACTGAGTCGTGCCGTCGAAGGCGAAGACCAGTGTGACCTTGATGGTGATCCCGTGGTTGGTCATTGCGCCCCGGAACTGGAGGGCGGGCAGCCCTCCGACGGTGATCTGCTGCGGACCGGCCTGCACCACGCCTCCGACCTGCCCGAAAAAGCGGCGGGCCGCTTTGCCGGCGGCGGGGGTGAACCCGGGGAGACGGGCAGCGGTGACCGGAGCCGACAGCCGGTCGGCGCCGATGCCTATCCAGTCTTGGGTGTCGAGGGCGAATGAGGCGGCCCACAACCGAGGGCCGTTGCCCACGGTGTCGGTCAGGGTGCCTTCCCGCAAGGCGGCGGGGTAGGTGAATGAGACGCCGTGCGCCCGGTAACTTCGGGTACCTGTGGGCGGCGGTGGCGGCCTGTTCGCCTTGAAGGTGCGCATCACCTGGCCGCAGGCCTGTTCCACCTCCCCCGCGTGTGCCCGGGTGTGCTGACAGTTGATGGCGTATTCGGTAGTGCCGTTGAAGGCGAACAGAAGCGTGTTGCCGATGATAGTGCCGTCTTGCCGGGTTCGCGTGCCCTGGAACCGGAGGGCGGGCAGCCTTCCCACCGTGATCTGCTGCGGACCGGCCTGCATAGTGCCCCCTTCTTGCGCGAAGGAGCGCCGCACCATCGGCTGTAGTTGGGAGCTGGCCTCCGCCAGGTTTCCCGCTCCGATCGGGATGCGCAGCCGATGGGCCTCAACGGCGATCAGGTCTGCCTCGGTTCCCGGGCCGAACGTGGTCCTCCACAGCCAGCTGGACGCCGCCGAGGCGGGAAGATCCTCCTTCTGCCACCCGGCGGGGTAGTCGAACGAGACACCATGGCCCCGGTAGGTCTGGGCGCCCCGGGCCGAGGTCGCCCGGTACACCGGCAGCGCGATAGCGGCCAGCACGACGATAACCAGCGGCACCAGCGCCAGGCCCCGGTGGCGCACCGGCAGCGCCCGCGCTAGCGCCGTCCGGGCCGCCAGATCGCCGATCCGCTGCCGGCGGGCGCCCGTGGCCAGCATGGTGATGAAGCCGACGAGGTACAGCACCGGCAGCCAGTCGACGACCCGCAACAGCGTGCGCAGCGCGACCGCCCCCACCGATGGCCGTGTCCCGTCGGCGCGCAGGACCCGCAGGCCGAGCAGGAGCTTACCCAGGGTCTGCCCGGCCCAGGCTTCGAGGACGAAGTAGTACCCCAGCGCCGCGGCTACAAAAACAACCAGCCACAGACCGCTGAGGGAGACGTCAAAGCCTTCTCCGCTCACGGTGGTCTGGCCCACGGCCGCGCTCAAGATCGTGAACAGCCCGCCCAGCAGAGCCAGGTCGATCAAGGCGGCGCCGATGCGCAGCCCGAGCAGGTCCTCCGGAACGGGCGGCGGGATCTCCGCGGGGGCGATGGGGGCCGGGCCTTCGCCGCTGTCAGGCAGCATGTCTTGATCACTCATCCGAAACGCCTCCCCCGCTCCTCATATTCATCGGGTGGCGCCGGTCGGCCACGCGCGAGTGCCGAACGTCCCTGTCCGCCGGGCCCTAGGTCTGGTATCCGGGCTGGGCACAATCAGGCGCTGGCCGGAGAAGGCGGCGAGGCCCTCCAGCCAGAAATCGAGAAAGGCGGCTACCCCGCGGCATCTACGTTTGATGATCGCCACGAACCGGCCAAAAGAATACAGCGACACCAACATCGCCCCCCACCAGTACGCACCCGGGCACAGACGCGCAGGACAGGAGCCCCGTCACGGAACTCGCCACGATCTCTTTACCCGGGCATTACGAACCTACTACCGAAAGCTGCTCCGGGAAACCTCTCCGCGACGCGCATCTGACACCCGCGTTTCACCCGGGCGCATGGTCCCAGGCCAGGCCCCCGCCTCGGCCCGGTGAGCCTCTCCCACGACACGGTGATGACCGCCAGCGTGGGCGTCCGCAAGCCCAGCGCAGCGCGGCCCGGCGGCCCGCCCGCGCCCGGGCCCACCTCGGCGAACTCGTCACACCTGAATACGTCAGGTTACCAGTTCCGCCGAGAGTTCAGTTGCATCAGGCGCGAGAACTCGTCATGGATGGGTGGGAGGCGTCATCTCGCTGACTTGGATAAATGTCACATGGTGTCAGTGGACAGACGTCACCCGGTGTCAGTAGCCGCCGCCGGACGGACCGTCTGAATTGTCTGCTTGGATCTGGAGGCCTGGCCGTCAGTGGTGACGCTTCGCCGCTGACATTCAGGTGACGTCTCACAGGAACTCGCGAGTCGGCCTTCCGGGGCTGGCCCGCCCCCGTGGTGTCATCAGGGCGTTGTGTGTTCACCAGGAGAGCCTCCGCCAATGCTCTTCACGTTGGCGCGGCTGGCCAGGGTGTCGGGGTGGGCCGGGCCCAGGACCCGCACCTGGTCGGGCAGCAG
>Ga0126382_10000446_pt1 | contig 16088 bp, 14 predicted proteins | sample PanSoiMetPlot_30_FD_92548 | JGI IMG/M metagenome (GOLD analysis project Ga0126382, IMG submission 92548) | Tropical forest soil microbial communities from Panama - MetaG Plot_30 | ecosystem: Environmental > Terrestrial > Soil > Tropical forest > Bulk soil | place: Panama | collected 2016-02-17
CGGCGCGTGCGCCGCCTCCGCCGCGGCCTGGGTGCCCGGGATCGCCGTCGTCGGCGGGTCCGCCTGGCCGTTCGAGTGCGCCACGCTCGCCGCCCCGCCCCCGCCCGACGGCGAGGTGTCCGAACTGGCGGTGAGGCGGCCATTGTCGACGAAGCCGAGGACGCCCTGACCCCCGAGCGGACCCGGATAGTCGTGCGCATTGACGGAGTAGTTCGGCAGTGAGTCGGCGCCGATCGTCTGCAAGGCGCCGCCGGAATAGTCCGTTACCACCTCTACGTGGCCGTCGAACACGACCCAGTCGCCAGGCTGTGGCTCGTAGCCGTCGCCGAACGCGTGCCAGCGCTTGTGCGCCTGCGCGTCCTGGACAATCGAGGTCACGCCCAGAGACGCAGGGTTGGGGTTGACCCTGACATCCGCCCACTTGTGGAGGGGCCACGGATAACTGGCGCCTCCTGTAACCCAGCTCTGCTGGCCGACCGCGCGGGCGCCCATCGCCAATGTCAGGCTGGCGAACGCGGCGCAGGATGAGCCGTGGTCCGCGCCGTCCAGGCTGTTCTGCTGCCAGATCATCGCCTGCATCTCGGCCGGAGACTTGCTCTGGGCGAGCCGAAGGTAGGTCTTCGCGACGTTGATGATCGCCGATCGCAGCGCTTCGTCGCTGGCGGCAGCCTGCCGGGCCGACTGCTCGAGCGCCATCAGGTGGATTGGCAGGCTTGTGGGCGAGCTCAATTCGGCTGGCGACTGAGGCACGAAGGAGAGCCCGGTGATCGCCCCGCCGGCGCCGAGGCTTACCAGCGCCGTCGCCTGCTGCCACCACGGTCTGCTTGCCGGCGGCACGAGCTCACCTGCCTCCTCGCGGCGACGCGTGCCGCCTTGCCGGAACCATCAGCGGGCCGTTGCCCAGGTCATGCCGACCGCCTGACGTGGGGCAGGCGCTTGAGGATCGCCTGGACCCGCGGGTCGCCCGGGTTGTCGGCGTTGGCGAACAGCACGGCCGCGTCCTGGGCCTGCTGTGGCGGGGCTCCGACGACCCATTTCTGGTACACGTCGGCGACCAGGGCGGCTTGCCCGGCTGGGCTGGTCACGGGCCGCGCGCAGAGCCGCGGATAACCCTCTCGGGATGTGACCTCGGCAGATCCGGTGTAGCGGGCGCAGTTGGCCGGGTGGCTCTCCAGGCCGGGCTGGACAACCGGGCTGCCGTCGGCGGCAGTCACCGTGGCGCCGCCGATGATGTTGTTGATTGCTCGGGCGGCCACCGCGAGGCTGTCGATCGGGTTCGTCGGGTCGTACGGATGATGGAAGTTCAGCGACCAGGCCACCTGGCCGCCTTGAGATGGAGTGATCGGCTCGAGGCCCACGCGGCCGGTCTCCGGGTCGCGGAAGTTGGCATTGTTTCCGCTGGTCATGAGGGCGAAGACCCAGAGGATCTTGCGCGTCGCCTCCGCGCAGGCGAAGTTGACCTGGCCCGGCTCGGACTGGACGTCTGGATTCTGGCATGCCTTGGCTGCCTGGTCCTCGACCGTTGACACACTCGGCGGCCAGGACGCCTTGCCGACGAACAGTACGATCGCGATTGCGGTGACAACGGCCGCGGCGACCGCCGCCGCGATGGACACCTTCTGCGTTCTGGTCAGACCCCGGCGGCGCGCGCCGCTTCGGCCGTGCGTCAGCAGCACCGCTGTACGCTCCTCCGGCGCATAGGCCGGCTCGCCGCATGTCCAGCCCCCGTCGTCGGCGAGCTCATGCTCGTCGAACAGCGCGGACATCCGGTCGGCAGCACTCTCGTCTCCCAGCTCGTCAAGCGGACGCCGCGGTGGGTGACCGTTCTGGCCACGCCGCGGCTGCGTGCCATGCGCGAGCTGCGCAAGCTCCCGCTCGAGCGACATGCGTGCGTCGCTGAGCTGGCGCTCGAGTTGCGCGGTCTGATCCTGTAGGTCAGCAACGCGTCGGCTCCCGGGATGAGTGAATCCGGAATGTGATCTCACTTTCTTGTCCCTAGCTTGTGGCCGGGCCCGGCATATCCGGCCCTGGTGGTGACCGGGGCAAATACCCCCATGAGGTACGGGTTCATAGAGAGGTTTCGGGCCGGCTTCGCGCTCCCCGCCGCGGCGCCGGCTCCGACGTCTGCGCACCGTCGTGCCCGAGTGGCGGCGCGGTTATGCTGACCGGGCCGGCCATGAGCCGGCGGGCGCGGCCCGGCGGCGGGTCCGGTCATGCTGGGTCATCCGGCGTCTCGCCGCTCCGGCGGGGCCCTGTCCGGCGGCGCCTGGCGCCGCGCACCGCCCGAGAGACTTCCGGTTGCGGCCCGGCGAACGCGGGTGACCTGACACATACACATAATTAGAACACATGTACGAGCATACTGTGAAGAGCATTGCATTAGAACATATGTTCGTCACGCGGTGTTGCGGATGCGGCGAGCAGGACGCCGAATGCCACGAGCCGACTGCCGCATGCCACTGGCCGACTGCCGGAAGTCGGTTGCCGGCCGCTGAGTGCCGCTATCGGTCGTCACCAGCATCAACGTCGGCGAGGCCATCGCCAATGGTGGTCTCGCCGCGAACGGGATTCGCCTCGTGGCTTCGATCACCGTCGAGGCAGCGCGCGAGCTTGGGCTGGCGGAGGGCTCCAACGTGACCGCGGTGATCAAGGCCTCCGACGTCATGCTGGCCACCGTCGGCTGAGTTCGTCCGCACTCACGGATATCCTGCACGGACTGCGTTCGCGGCAGGAGGCCCGTGCCGCCGGTCCGCCGGCCGCCTGGCAGTGGCGGGACCCGGCTGTCAGCCCGGTGAACGAGGGATGTACAACGGGTTCTGGCGTGGATGTGTGCGCCGTCCGGCTCACGGCAGGGTTCCGGGCGCGCAAGGGTACGGAGGCCCGGCCGAGTGGTCAACCTGGAACTGTCCTGGCAGCAGGCCGCTGTTTCGGCGGCGTGCCTGATCACGGCGGCGGCGGCCGCCGCTCGCTCCCGCCGGGCGCGGCTGGTGTACGCGGCCGGCTTTGCCCGCGAGGCCGCCCTGGTCCTGGGCCTGTTCGCGCTGTGGCAGATGGCCGGCAGCTTCGTTCTGATGGGACCCGATGGCGCGGAGGAGAGGGGTCAGTGGATCTGGGACGCCGAGCGTGTCGTTCACATGCCGAGCGAGACCGTGATCCAGCGCGCGTTCCTGCCTCACCCGCTGCTCGTCCAGGCGCTCAATCTTTATTACGCCGGGCTGCACTTCGCCGTCGTCATCGCGTGCCTGATCTGGGTGTTCGTCCGGCACCGCCGCCAGTACCCACGCGTGCGGACCGCGCTGGTCCTGTTCACCGTCGGCGCGCTGCTCATCCAGTTCGTCCCGGTGGCGCCGCCGCGCATGCTGCCCGCCGACGGCATGGCGGATACCGCGGTGGTTTACGGCCAGTCGGTCTACGGTTCGGTGGCCGGCTTCAACGCCGATCAGCTGTCAGCGATGCCGTCCGTGCACATCGGCTGGGCCCTGCTGGTGGCCCTGGTGCTGGTCGAGCTGTCGCGGAGCCGCTGGCGCTGGCTCGCCCTGGCCTATCCCGCGCTGACGATGCTTGCGGTCGTCGTTACCGCGAACCACTACTGGCTGGACGGGCTCGCCGCCGCGCTGCTGCTCGGGCTGACGCTCGCCGTACAACGTGCGGCGCGGGCATTGCGGCTTGGCGCACGGGTCAGGGGCGCCGCGCGCCGGGCCGGTCCCGCGCGGAGGCCGGCCATGGGCTGGCGTGTTCTCGCCATGGACAAGCGCTGGCCAGACCGCGAGGAGGCGGGATGAGCGTCTTCACCGACGCGGAGCTTCGGTATCTGCAGAACGCGCGGCTTGGACGGCTGGCGACGGTAGGCGCCGACGGCACGCCGCACGTGGTGCCGACCAGCTTCAGGTACAACGCGGCGCTCGACACCGTCGACATCGGCGGCCACGACTTCGGCAGGCGCAAGAAGTACCGTGACGCGCTCCGGCATCCCAAGGTTGCGTTCGTGGTCGACGACCTCGCATCGGTCAGCCCGTGGCGGGTGCGCGGCGTCGAGATCCGCGGCGACGTGCAGGTGCTGGAGACCGGCGGCACCGAGCTCGGCCCCGGCTTCGCCCCGGAAATGTTCCGGATCACGCCCCGTCTTGTCGTCAGCTGGGGCCTTGGCGACAAGACCTGAACCAGCGCGCGGTCCGTCACCTGAGCCGGTCGGCATGCGGTCCGTCACCTGAGTCCGCCGGCGCCGGGCCAGGACTTCGGCTGCCCTCGGCGGCCAGCCCCGAAGCGCCCGCCTCGCGGGATGAGCTTAAGGGTTGCCCCGCGGCCTCCATGGCCCCCGCCAGCACCTCCTCGGCGCGGTGGCACGCGACCAGCCGCGCGGGCCGGACGCGCCGCAGCGCCGGGACCTCGGTGGCGCAGCGGTCCACCGCGATCGGGCAGCGCGGGTGGAACACGCAGCCCGGCGGCGGGCTGGTCGCGTCGGGCGGCTCGCCGGGCAGGACGACGCGGGCAGAGCGGGCGGCGATGTCGATCGCGGGAACCGCCGACCGCAGCGCCCGCGTGTAGGGGTGCGCCGGGGTGCTGAGCAGCTCGCTCGTGGCCCCGCTCTCCACCACCCGCCCGAGATAGAGCACGGCCGTCTGCTCGCACAACTCGCTCACGATGCCGAGATTGTGGGTGATCAGCAGGTAGGCCAGGTTCCGGTCCGCTCGCAACCGTGCGATCAGCGCAAGAATCCGCGCCTGCGCATTGACGTCGAGAGCGCTGGTGGGCTCGTCCAGGACGAGCAGCCGCGGCTGGACGCTGAGCGCCCTGGCGATCGCGACGCGCTGGCGCTGCCCACCGGATAGCTGGTGGGGGTACCGCCCGGCGAACTCCGGCCCGAGCCCCACCTCGGCCAGCAGTTCGCGGGCCCGCGCGGCGGCCAGCCGGCGCGCCACGACGCGGTGCGCGATCAAGGGCTCGGCGACCGACGCACCGACCCGGATCCGGGGATCGAGGCTGTTGTCCGGGTCCTGGAACACGATCTGGGCCGCCCTGCGGTAACCGGCCAACGCTGGCCCGCGCAGCGCCCCCACGTCCTTTCCTTCAAAACGGATCTGGCCGCCAGCCACCGGCACCAGCCGGACCACGGCCCGTCCGATGGTCGTCTTGCCCGAGCCGCTCTCGCCGACCAGCCCGAGGCCAAACGGGCCACCGGCCAGCCGCAGGCTGACCCCGTCGACGGCCCGGACCGGTCCGAACCGGACGGCCAGATCGGTGATCTCCAGCAGGGGTGTCGGGGCCCGGCCGCCGCGCTCCGGCAGCGGCGTCACCGGCCACCCCCCGCTCCGAGCCGGGTTACGGCCGCAAGGAGACCGGCCGTGTAGGGGCTGGCGGGCGCCGTTACGACCTGGCCGGTGGGCCCTTGCTCGACGATTCTGCCGTCCTGCATGATCGCTACCCGGTCGCAGAGCTCCGCGACGACGGCCAGGTCATGGCTGATGAACAGGACCGACATGCCCTGCTGGTCGCGCAGGTCCCGCAGTAGTTCCAGGACCTCGGCTTGGACGGTCACGTCGAGCGCGCTGGTGGGCTCGTCGGCAAGCAGCACCTCGGCGCGCAGCGCCAGGGCCAGCGCGATCGCCACCCGCTGGAGCTGCCCGCCGGACAGCTGGGAAGGGTACCTGTCCAGCAGGCCGGGCGGCAGGAGGACCTGGCGCATGGCCCGCTGCGCGGCGGCGGCCGCCTCCGCCTTGGTCATGCCGTGCAGCCGGAGCGCCCGGTGCACGACGCTCCCAACCCGGAACACCGGGCTGAACGCGAGCGCCGGGCTCTGGAAGATCGCCGCGATCCGGCGCCCGCGCACCGCGCGCATCTCGCGCTGCGAGAGCCCGGTCAGCTCGGTCCCGTCCAGCCGGATGCTGCCGTCGACCCGGGCGCCGACGGTGTTGGCGAGCCCGAGCACCGCGAGCGTGGTCATGGACTTGCCGGACCCGCTCTCGCCGGCCAGCCCGACGATCTCGGCTTCGGCGATCGCCAGCTCGGCCAGGTCAACGACCCGCCGGTCCCCGAAGCTGACCTGAAGGCCAGTGATCGCCAGTCTCATCGCAGGAAGATCCGCTTCGGGTCCATCAGGTCGCGCAGGCCGTCACCGAGCAGGGTGAAGGCGAACGCGGTCACCAGGATCGCGATCCCCGGGAACGTGACCACCCACCAGGAGGTGAGGAAGTAGTTCTGCCCCTCCGCCACCATCAGCCCCCAGTCGGGCGTCGGGTCCTGCGCGCCCAGGCCGAGGAACGATAGCGCCGACACGGTCAGGATCACGCCGCCGACATCGAGCGATACCTGGACGATCAGGGGCGTGATCGAGTTGGGAAGGATATGCCGGAAGATGATCCGGCGGCGCGAGATGCCCAGCGCCCGGCAGCTGTCGATGTAGGGACGCCCGGCGACCGAGGCCGCCTGGCCGCGGACGAGCCGCGTGTACCAGGGCCACCAGGTCAGCGCGATCACGATGATCACCGTAGTGATGCTGGCCGGCAGCACCGCGGCCAGCGCCAGCGCGAACAGCAGCGGCGGGAAGGCGAGGAAGATGTCGGTCACGCGCATGATCACCTCGTCGAGCCACCCGCCGAAGTAGCCGGCCGCGACCCCGAGCGGGATGCCGACGGCACACGCGATCGCCAGCACGGCCACGGCGATCAGCGGCGAGATCCGCGCGCCGTACAGCACCCGCGAGTAGACGTCCCGGCCAACGTTGTCGGTTCCGAACCAGTGCTGCGCCGACGGCGGGCGGAGCACCAGGAACGGGTGCGTCGCGGTGCCAGCGTCGCCCGGGAAGGGCGCCAGCAGCGGTGCCAGCAGCGCGATGAGGACGATCAGCGCGGACAGCAGGCCCCCCACCACCAGCAGCGGGTTCGCGGCCAGCCCGCGCCGCAGGGTCTGGCCGCGGGGGAGTCTCGCGCCCCCGGTGGGCAGGGTGCTTGGCGCCTCGATCATCGCAGCCGGATCCTCGGGTCGATCGCGGCCTGGAAGATGTCGACGGCCAGGTTGGCGGCCACGTACACCAGGGCGATGAACAGAGTCACTCCCAGGATGGCGGGCGTATCGAGGCTGGTGATCGAGGCGGTGGCGTAACTGCCGAGGCCGGGCCAGTCGAAGATCGCCTCGACCAGGAACGTGTTGACGAGGGAGTAGGCGAACACCAGGGCAACCGCCGCCGCGACCGGGTTCCAGGCGAGCTTCATCGCGAACCGGCCGAACACGGCGCGCTCGCCGAACCCCAGCGCGCGCACCATCTGTATGTGGGCGTCGCCGACCGTGTCGAGGACCTGGGCCCGGACCATGCGCGTGAGCAGGCCCGCCGGGTAGGCGGCGATGACCACAGCGGGCAGCAGCATATGGCTGAGGATGCTGCCGAACATCGGCCAGTTCCCGGTGAGTGGCGCGTCGATCAGGCCGAACCCGGTCACCCGGGTGAGCGGGTGGCTGAACAGCAGGCCGGGGGAATACTCGCCGGCCACGGGCAGCAGATGCAGCCGCTGGGCGAAGACCAGCTGCAGGATGAGCGCCAGACAGAAGATCGGCATCGACACCCCCAGGATCGAGCCGGCCCTGATCGCCTGGTCGCCGGCCCGGCCGGGCCAGCGCGCCGACACCAGCCCCAGGGGCACGGCGACCACCAGCGCGATGATGAGCGCGACCGTCACCAGCTCCAGCGAGGCAGGGGCGACGGCCGCGAGGTCGGACAGCACCGGCCGGTGGGTGTGGATCGACAAGCCCCAGTTCCCGGCGAGGATGCCGCCGAAGTAGCCCAGTAGCTGGACTGCGGCCGGGCGGTCCAGCCCGAGGTAGCGGCGCGCGGCCGCGACCTGGGCCGCCGAGGCGTGCGGGCCCGCCCATGTCGCCGCCGGGTCGCCCGGCACCAGGTGGGCGATCACAAACGTCAGGACGATGACGCCTGCGACGACGAGCACGGCCAGGGCGACCCGGCGTGCGACATAGACGATCAACCGGTCGGCTTGAGGTTGTGCACGAAGACAACGCCCGCGTAGGCCGGGTTGGAGACGAACCCGGTGAAGGAGTTGCGCATCGCGTACTGATAGTTCACGTTGTACAGGGCCTGGAGCGGCGCCTCCTGAAGGACCTCGACCTGCATCGCGTGGTAGAGCTGGCTGCCGGCCGTGGGATCGGTCGCGGTCAGCTCGTCCACCTTGTTGATCTGCTTGTCCAGGGCCGGGTTGGAGTAATAGGACAGGTTGTAGTACGGCGGGTGCTCGGTCAGCAGCAGGTTCGTGAACCAGGTGGACGGGTCGGCGAAGTCCGGCCACCAGTACTCCAGGAAGATGCTCTGGTGGTTGGTCGAGTCCGATGACTTGGCCTTGGCCCATTGGGTCGGCCAGGCCAGCGACTGGGTCCTCAGGTCAATGTTCAGCTTCGCGAGGCTGGACTTGAGCAGCGTCGCGACCACCTGCTCGTTCGAGTCACCCTGCGTGTAGGTCAGGGTCAGGTTCAGCGGCTTGCCGCCGGGCCCGTACCCGGCCTGCTTCAGCATCTGCGCCGCCTTGGCCGGGTCGTAGGTGTAGTTCGGCAGGTCGGTGGAGTGGCCGAACAGGCCGTCCGGGATGAGGCCGCTGGACGGGACGGCCGCCCCGTGCAGGGCCGCGATGATGCCCGGGTAGTTGATCCCGTAGGAGATGGCCTGCCGCAGCTTCAGGTCCAGCGTCTTGGAGTTGATCTGCGCGAGCAGGTTCTGCCAGGACGGGGCGCTCACCGTCCGGATCCCCGGGTCGCCCTTGAACGACTGCCACACCGACGGGCTGACCTGCTCGACGAAGGTGACCTGCCCCGACCGGAGGAGCTGGGCGGAGGTGGAGTCCTGTGACACGACCCGGAACACCACCTTCTTGTAGTGCGGGCCGTTCCAGCCGCCCCAGTAGCCCGGGTAGGCCTTGAGGATCACCTCGAACTCCTGGCCCTTGTTCCAGGTCTGCACCGTGTACGGGCCGGTGCCCGAGTCGTGCGGGGCGTTGAGCCACTTGGCCAGCGACCCGCCGCCGGGCGCCTGGGTGTCGTAGATGTAGGCGGAGTAGGCGGCCGACGCGGCCAGGTCGACCGGCGCGGCGTACTTCAGGTGGAAGACCAGCGTAGAGGCGTCGGGGGTGCTGATCGTCTTCACCGCGGAGAAGACGTAGGCGGCTCCGCCGCCCAGCTTGATCGTTCGCATCAGGGCCGCCTTCGCCGCCTGGGCGGTCATGGGCCGGCCGGTGTGGAAATGCACCCCCTGGCGGAGGTGGAACGTCCAGGTCAGGCCGTCGGCCGACTTCGACCAGCTGGTCGCGAGCAGCGGGTCGATCTTGTGCGTCACCGCGTTGTACCGTGTGAGCGTCTCGTACATGTTGCTCATGGCGATGATGCCGTCGGAGTATTCCGTCGCCGGATCCCAGCCGTCGTCCATCACCGGCGCGGTGGTGTCGTAGGTGAACACCTGGCTGGCGGCATGCTGCGGGGCCGACGAGCTCGAGCCGCCGCAGGCGGCGACGAGGAGGGCCAGCGCGGAGCCCGATGCGAGCAGCAGCCCGGCGCGGTGGGGCTTCATGGATGCCTCCGTGGTCCTGGTCGGTGACTGGGCCGCCGGCGCGGTCGGTCAGGGGGCCGTCGCTGGCGGGCTGGTTGGGTCGGGTTGATCGGCTCGGTCGGCCACGCGTGCCTGCCGGGCCAGGTCGGCGCGCTGGTGCTCCTCCGGGTGGCCGCCGAGGGTGCCGACGGCCTTGGCGCGGATCCGGAGCGATGGCGAGGTGAGGTAGGCCAGCGGGATCTCTTCCAGCTCGACGATCTGCACCGTGCCGGGGTCGGCGCCCGCCGCGACCGCGCGCTCGCGTGCCTCGTCGCGCGCCTCGTCGAGGATCGCCCGCCGTCCGGCTTCCCCGACGTGGAAGATCCGGTCCACCTGGCCGCTGACCGACGCGATGGCAGCTCCCACGGCGTTGGCCGTATCGAAGTGGTCGGGCCGGATGACCTCGCTGATCCCGGGGATGCGGTCGGGGACAAGGATGCTGCCACCGCCCACGGCGACCAGCGCGCGGTCCTCCTTGGACGTCTTCACCCGGTCGATCGCCTCGGCGATCATGCCGTCGGCGCGGGCCAGCGCCTCGCCGAGCATCCGCCGGTGTCGGCCGTCCGGCATCACCTCGCCCAGCACGGCCCGGTCGGCGGCGACGGCGCTGTCGGTCAGCGTGGGCGTCGACCCGCCGAAGACGAGAGCCTCCCGCTCGAGCAGGTAACCGACGCTGCGGGGCCCGATGCGCGTGCCCCGCGGGTCGCTGGAGATGACGCTGCCGCCGCCGAGCGCGATCGTGACCAGGTCGGGCATGCGGAAGTTGGTCCTGATGCCACCGATCTCCACCCCCTGGGACGACTCCCGCGGGAAGCCGTTGACCAGCACCCCGACGTCGGTGGACGTGCCGCCGACGTCGATCACGAGCGAGTCGGAGCTCCCGCTGAGGAACGCGGCGCCGCGGACGCTGTTGGCCGGCCCGCTGCCGATCGTGAGCACCGGGTAGCGCAGCGCATGGTCGAGGCCCATCAGGGTGCCGTCGTTTTGCGCGAAGAACCTGGTCGGCTGCAGCCGGTGCGCGGCGAGCGCGGCCCGCATCGCCTCGGCGACGTCGCGGGCGACCCCGGCCAGCGCCCCGTTGAGGATGGTGGCGTTCTCCCGCTCGAGCAGGCCGAGCGAGCCGATCTCGTGGCTGAGCGAGACGTGGATTTCGCCGAGCTCGCGCTTGACGATGTCGGCCGCCAGCAGTTCGTGCCGCGGCGAGACCGGGGCGAACACGCTCGTGATGACGATGCCCTGGGCGGCGCTGCCGACCTCGCCGAGGAACCGGGCGAGGGTGTCGGTGTCCAACGGGGACAGGTCCCGGCCGTCGAACTCGATGCCGCCGTCCACGATCGTCGTCCCGACCGAGATGGTGTCGGTGAGGTCGCGTGGCCACCCGAACATCGGGCGGACGCTGAGGGTGGCCGGGCCGCCAATTCTGATCACCGCGACCCGCCGCAGGTTCCGGCGCTCCAGCACCGCGTTGGTCGCGTGGGTGGTGCCCAGCATGACGTGGCTGATCCGCCGCGGGTCCGCGCCCGGCGTGTGCAGGACGGTGGCGATCGCCCTGGTGATTCCGCCGGTGATATCGGGCGTGCACGGCACCTTGGCCTTGGCGACGACCCGGTCGGCGGGATCCATGATCACCGCATCGGTGTTGGTGCCTCCGACGTCGATGCCGAGGCGGTGCTCAGGCGCTGGCACGGGCGAGCTCCTCCACGGGCTGGTAATCGAAGTCGTAGTCGAACGCCCGCGGCCCGGCCACGGCGATCCCGCGCTCGGTCCGCCAGACCGGATCGCACGCGAAAGCGATCACCGTCACCCGCTGGCCGTACCTGAGCGTCTCGGTGGCGATCGCGTCGGCGGTCTCGCTGTCCAGCACCGTGATCAGGTCGGGCACCGAGGCGAGCACGCGCCCGCGTTCCAGCGCTACCAGGTTCTCGTTCTGCAACTCCAGCCTGATCAGCCTGCCTGCGTCCTCCCGGAGGCCCTCGATCACCACGCTGCCGCGGACGAACCCGCTGGTGGTCCGCCGCTCGACGTCGAGCACCTTGCCAGTGACCAACTGGAACGCGTCAAGCTCGGCGATCAGGGCTGCCACTGGGCTGCCCTTCGCGCCCGCGAGCGCCTCACCGATCCTGATCGCCTTCGAGACCGAGTTCCGCACGGTGGCCTCGCGTGCCTGCGCCGCGGTGAGCGAGAACTCCGTCGACGACGCCGCCCCGCCGAACTCGACCGCGGCCGCCCGTTCCAGGCGCTCCATCCAGTGGCCGGAGATCGTCCGGAAGACCACCAGGTTGCCGCGTTCGTCCGTCATCACCGCCGGGCTGGCTGGGATACCAGCAAGATGCATGGTGACTTGCGGGACCTCCGGAAACGCGCGGCCGATCCCGTCGGCGTCCACGACCGGCAGCCCGATCCGTGCGGCCCAGGTGATCGGGAGTACGCCGTTCCCGCCACCGATCTCGATGGCCATCAGCGCCGCCACCGGGCGCCCGGTCATGAACTGCAGATGCTCCCGGAGCCGTGCTCCCTCGTTCCCGTTCTCGAACTTTTCGAGGATGACCGTGGTGGCACCGATCCCGGCGCACGGCATGATCAGCGCGTCATCGGGCAATTCGTCCAAATCGACCAACGGAACTGGACCAAAGTCCTCGGTAGCCTGCAATGCCTGCAGCAGTGTCACGTACGCATCGCCCCCGCCACCTGCGCCGAGGACGGCGCAGCCCCGGGACAGGGCGCGCAATGAGTCGGGGTCGAGCAGTCTCTTCATGGTCACCGGGCATTGGCTGTCATGAGATTCAGATGGGTTTTAAGCGGTGCACACCTGAATGCCGAACAACGCACAGGATACCTGGCGACTTTTACCCGAAGCCCGGCATTGCCAAGCGAGCCCGCCGCGCGCTGTCTGCCCTTCGGCGGGCCCGGTGGCCCGCCCGCCGACGGTGCCGGCACCGGCCGATGGCCGGCCGCTGGGCCGCCGGGCGGGGCCAGGGGTGCCGGCGCGGATGGGCGTGGCCGCGGGGAAACGGGGCCGCGGCGCCGGCAGCACCTGGGGCTGCTGGGAGCGGGTGGGCCCCCGGGGCCCGCTGGGCCACCAAAGCACGCTGAGGCTGGTGGGCTCAGCGCGACAATCGGGACTAAAGGAACAGCAGGTACGGACGTGCAGGAAAAGGGTAACGCGCTGAATGGCGCCGGCAGGCCGAAGGGCCAGGCCGGTTACCGGTGCACTTCCGCCAGCAGGATCTGGTCGCGAAGGTCTACCGTGTCCTTGCCTCGCACTACCTTCGGCGGGCTTGACCTGGGACGTCGCGCATAGAGCAGGCCTGCGACGCCTCGCCACACATGCCAGTCCGGGAACTCGGGGGCGTAAGGCCACCAGTCCGGGGCCTTGTCGTCGGTAGCCTCCTGGCTGGCCACAGTTCCGCGCTCCATCACTCTCCCCCGGGGGGTAGGGGTATTGGCGTGAATGAGCCACGCCCACTGCTGAACCTCCGTTCAACGATATGATGCCAGCCGGCCATGCTGAGGTGAATGGGCAGATTGCACTGCAATGGTGACTGATGTGTGCGCTCCGCATAAGGTGGCCTTCTGGTGCCGTGGATAAGGTGGGGCTCCGGATGCCTACCGTTGATGAGATCCTCGCGAGCTCGCCGCTCGCCGTGCTGCGCCGAGTCAGCCGGAGCGGCGGGGACCGCCATGTCACCATGGTCCGGCTCGCCGAGCGATTCGCCGACCTGAGCCAAGCCCCGGCCACCAGCTTTGTCGTGCTTTCCCACGCCGCCTCCGCGGAGGTCACCGACTATCGCCTGGACATGGCCCTGCGCTGGGCGTCTGTCCACCAGGTGGCCGCCGTCGCGGCCTTCGCCGCCGAGCAGTGGCGGCCGACGGTGACAGTGACGGATATCGCCGGGCGCGCCGACATCGCACTCATCATGGTCCCGCCGGACACCGACCTTACCGAGCTGGTGCAGGCGATCAACCGCGAGATCGGGGGCAGCGCCGAACAGGCGCTCGGCCGCGCCCAGCAAGGGCTGGAGGCCGTGCTGGCTGCCAAGGAAACCGGTGCCGACCTCAGCAGCTTGTGCGCCTCGGTCGCCACGGCGCTCGGCACCCCGGTCGAGTTCCGCCCGCTCGTGCTGGCGGATGGCAGCTCCGTCAATGGGGAGACCAGCTACCCGGCAGCCGTGACGCACCGCCCCGGCGCGGGCGACGCGGACGGCCCGGGTGCGGGTGAGGTCAGCGTGCCGGTCGTGGTCGGGGAGACACCGATCGGCTACCTCGCCGCCCCACACGCGCACGGCGACTCAGGCATCGGCGCCCGGCTGGTCCTGCACACCGCGGCACTCGCCGCGGCACGGCTGCTCGATCTGGCGAGGCGGGCGCGCGACCTGCCCGCCCGCTCCCGGAGCGAGCTGCTTGCCGAGCTGCTGATGTCGGACGCGGCCATCAACGAGGACCTGCTCGACCGGGCCAGGCAGCTGGGCATCCCGGTCGGCGGCTGGCACGTAGCCGTCCGGATCGAGGCCGATGACCTGGAGGATGCCGTGCCGGACGAGATCCACCGGTTCGAGCTGCTGGAAGCGGCGGGACAGCTCGCGGTCCAGGCCGTGACCGCGGCCGGTGGCACCTGGTACCTGTCGCGGGTCGCGCGCGCGATCGTGCTCATCCGCGTGACGGGTTCCAATCCCGGCCCGCAGGCAGGAACCCGCGCCTCCCGGGCGGCCGAGCGGGCGCTGCATGCCATCGGCGAGCGGCTGCCGGCGCTGCGGTTCCGGGCCGGGGTGGGATCGCCGCACGAGGGCCCGATGGGACTGCGCGCTTCGGCCGCCGAGGCGCGAGGTGCGCTCCTCGCCGCGCGGGCGGCGCGCAGGCCACCCGGCGTCGCCGCCCACGACGCGGTCGGGGTGCAGCGGATGCTCATGGAGTGGTACTCGTCCGACACCGCCCGGGCCTCGGTGCGCGACCAGCTTGCGCCGCTGGAGAAGCTCGGCCCTGGCCGCGCCGACACCGCGATCGAGACGCTCGCGGCCTACCTCGATGAGCAGGGGTCGATCGTCAAGACGGCGCAGAGGCTGCACCTGCACCGCAACGCCGTGGCGAACCGGTTGCGCGGCATCACCGAGTTGCTCGACATCGATCTCGACGACCCGGATCAGCGGCTCGCGCTTCAGCTCGCCTGCCGGGCGCGGCTGCTGGCATAGCGGACGCGCAGGACGGTAAGGGTCACAGCGCAGGCGGCGGCGAGGAGCGCGTAGGGGAGGAGATCCGAGGTCGCCTGGGCGAGTGTCCCGCTCGCGATCGCGCCGATGCCCTGCCCGCTCGCCCAGGCGAGGTTCGCCAGCCCGAACGCGAGGCCCTGGTTGAGCCCCAGGCTGTCGGCGCCGACGCTCAGCAGCGCCGCGGACGGCGCGTAGAGCGTGCCGAACGACGGCGTTCCCACGACCAGCACGACCACCAGCAGAGCCGCGGGTGCCGCCAGCGGCGCCAGCAGGCTCACCACCACCGCCCCGGCCAGGGAGAACTGGACGGGCGTCAAAGAGCCGCGGCGGTCCGACAGCCGGCCGGCCAGCGGCGACAGTGCCGCCTCGATGGCGGCCGCCGCGAGGAACGTCGCCCCGATGACGGCAGCCGAGGCGCCGAGCGCGCTCAGGCGCAGCGGCGCGAGAACGTCCACCACGCCGAAGCCCAGTCCCGCGAGCATGGTCAGCCACATGCCGGTACCGACCCGGCGGTCGCGCAGGGCGGGCCACGTCGCCCGCAGCCCCTGCGGGGGCGAGTCGTGCGGGCCTGGCACGAAAAAGGCCACCGCCATCAGGATCGCGCCGAGGACCGCAGCACCCGAGAACGTCGGCCCGGTTCCCACCTGGTCGGCGATCACCCCGGCCAGCGGGCCGAGCAGGGCTCCGGCGACCGCGGCGCCAATGGCGGTGCCGAGCAGCTCACCGCGCCGCTCCGCCGGTGCGGCCGTCGCCAGCCAGGCGAGACCCGCGGCCCACGTGCACGCCCCGCCCAGGCCCTGGACGAAGCGGGCGCTGTCGAGCACGACCGGAGTCGTGGCCCAGCCGAACACCAGTACCGACACGCTCATCAGCGCCAGGCCCAGGAGCACCACCATCCTTGACCCCATCCGGGAGGCGAGGAGCCCGCCCGGCAGCGCGCCGATGAGCGTGCCCGCGGGATAGGCGGCCACCAGGATTCCCGCCCCGGACTTCGTCAGCCCGGCCGTCTTCACGTAATGCGGCAGCAGCGGCGTCAGCGCCGTGAAGAACACGGTGTCCACCAGCACGAGGACACACACGAAGCCGAGCAGCGCGCGCACCGGCGTCGTCAGCCTCGCTCGAGAGCCGCGCGGTGCCCGCTCCATTCAGATGTCCACTCCCATACCCGGCCTCATGGCGCGGTCACGCGCAGGCTGTACCTCACCCCATTCTCATATGAGTTCAGATTGACCCGAGCGGGGGGCTCGGCGATGTGTCACCTACTGACAGGCGGGGCAGGTGGTGAAGTTCTGTTACGGGCAACGGTA
>Ga0126382_10000448_pt1 | contig 16031 bp, 12 predicted proteins | sample PanSoiMetPlot_30_FD_92548 | JGI IMG/M metagenome (GOLD analysis project Ga0126382, IMG submission 92548) | Tropical forest soil microbial communities from Panama - MetaG Plot_30 | ecosystem: Environmental > Terrestrial > Soil > Tropical forest > Bulk soil | place: Panama | collected 2016-02-17
AACTCCAAGCAGAGATTCGAACAGGCCTTGGTTTTGGAGCGCGAGATCGGTGCGAAGTTGTATCAAGCGTTCACGATCGGGAACCTCGCCGGGCTGCTTCAGCGCGACAACCAGGTGACCGAGGCGAAGAAGAAGTACGAGGAGGCCGTGGCCCTCGCCAAGGAGACTGGCGACAAGGCCTTTTACTCGATCAGCGGGTTAGTTGGTCTGGCCGACGCTCAGGCGGCGGCGGGAGATCTGGCCGGAGCGCGAGGCAGCTGCGGGCAGGCGCTCGAGCTCTCCAAGGAGACCGCGAGCAAGAGCGGTCGCGCCGGTGCGCTCTCAGCCCTTGGTGACATCGAGCACAAGGCGGGGAACCTCCCCGAGGCAAGAAAGAATTACGAGGAAGCCCTCTCCCTGAGCACCGAGATCGGCGAGAAGACCAACGCCAGCGAGGACAGGCTCGCTCTGTCCAAGCTGTTTCTTGACGAGGGCAGTCCGGCGGAAGCCGACGACCTCGCCGCCCAGGCGGCGGATGAACTGCGCGCCCGAGGCAAGATCGACAAAGTCGCCGAAGCCGACGCGGTCCGAGCCGAGGCGCTTCTGGGGCGGTCTCGATTCGAGCACGCGCGCAGTGCCATCGCTCGGGCATCGGAATTGTCGGCGAAGAGCGAGGATCGTCGGCTCCAGCTCTCGATTGCGATCGTCGATGCCGAGGTGGAAGCAGCCACCCGTCCCGGCTCCACCCAGAAGGCGCTGCATGCGCTGCAAGAGGTGATCGCCCTGGCAGCCCAAGGCGGATCCGTCGATTACCAGCTACAGGGGCGGCTCAGCCTTGCTCAGATCGAGCTTCAGCATGGCAATGCCCTAAAGGGGCGCCGTCAGCTCGAGCAGGTGGAAAAGGATGCGCGGGGAAAGGGCTTCATTTTGATCGCCAACAAGGCGGCCGTGGCACTCGGAAAGCCCTAGTCGCGTGAGCGGCGCGGGTTCTTGATGCCGTGGCGCCGGAGCAAGCGCCAGAGCGAGATGCGATCGATCCCGGCCTGCTCCGCGGCTTTCCCAACTCTCCAGTCGTGAGACTTCATCAGCGCGTCTAAGTAGTGGCGTTCAAATGCGACGACGGCTCGCTCGCGGGCCGAAGAGAGCGGAATGCTCAAATCCACTTCGCTTTGGACCGTGGAGCCTTTCATCGGTCCCTCAAGTGGAGCAGGCGCCGAGCCGAAGATCGCGCAGCGTTCGAGGTAGTTTCGCAGCTCACGCACGTTCCCCGCCCAGCTGAGCGACTGGAGCTTGCTCACGAGCTCGGGAGCGCGCAGCCATTCCAGCTCGCCGGCCGCCGGGTTCGCCATGGACAAGAAGTGCTCCAGCAGCTCGGGGATGTCCTCGGCCCGCTCCCTGAGCGGTGGCAGGGTGACGCGCAGGACTGCGAGCCGAAAATAAAGGTCGGAGCGGAAGCGACCCGCGTTGACCTCGGCGCGCAGATCCCGATTCGTCGCGGCGATGATCCGGACGTCGACCTCCTTGCGCACGTTGGAGCCCACTCGGCGAATCTCCTTGCTTTCGAGTACCCGGAGGAGCTTTGGCTGGAGATTTGCCGGCAGCTCGCCGATCTCGTCGAGAAAGACGGTGCCGTCCGAGGCTTCTTCGAAGGCACCGATGTGGCGTTCAGTGGCTCCGGTGAACGCGCCCTTCTCGTGGCCGAACAGCTCGCTCTCGAGCAAATTCTCCGGGATGGCGCTGCAGTCCACGACGATGAACGGGCCGGATGCTCGCGAGCTTTGGCGGTGGATGGACTCCGCGGCGGCGCCTTTTCCGGTACCGGTTTCACCATCCAACAACACCGTGGCATCGCTCGCGGCTGCTTTCTCCAAAAGCGCATAGGCGACCCGCATCGGCACCGAAGATCCAAGGAGGGTGCCGAACCGCCCCTCCTGGGAAACCGGCAGCTTGTTGAGCTCGGTGCCCAGCTGAAACTGCAAGGTGGTTGTTCCCAGGCGGAGCAGGCTGCCGCTCTTCAAAACTCCAGACAGCACCTGGACTCCGTCGACGAACGTCCCATTGCGCGAGCCTAAATCTTTGAGCAGTGGACCTTGCGGGGTGAGTCGAATCTCGCAGTGAAATCGGGAAACGGTCGGGTCTTGCAGAACCAGATCGTTGCGAGGATGGGAGCCGACGCAGCAGCTGTCTTCTTTGGAAAGGTATTCCGAGTTTGTCTTCGAACCTTCGAGCACCGCGAGGTGGAAGCGCCGAACCGAGCTCGGTCTGCCCAACGAGCCTTTAACCGGCAAGGTCTCAGGGGCTTCTGCCGCTGACTTCGGCGGTTGGGGCACCCAACCAAGCTAGCACTGCGTCCCAGACGCCGAGAAGATGGAGCCTCGACCTCAAAAGATGGCGATGGGCAGAACCACCCGAGCGCCGCCGAGATCCGCGGCGGCGCAGCATGCAAGCCCGGCTTGCTCGAGGCCAGCCCTTTTCGCCGAACCCACCATCTCCCAAGTGCATAATTTTACTATCAGTTTCGACCTGGAAGTGAATTTGTGTCAAAGACACCATAGGAGAACGGGTTACGCGGCCTCGATTCCATCGCCCAAAATCTGAGCCAGAAACCGAGTCAAGTTCCCGCCGATAACCTTCTCAACCCAAGGCTCGGGGTGGCGGCGCAACAGGGCATCGGTCAGCAACGAGAGGTCTCGAACGTCGCGCATTCCACGCGGCAGCGGCACCATCCCGTCGAAGTCAGAGCCCAACCCCACCGCGTCCTCGCCGGCAACATTCGCCGCGTGCTCGATGTGGCGAACCACGTCTTCGATCCGCTTGCCCCCGAGGTACACCGTTCCGAAGATGATCCCGACCACGCCGCCTCGATCGGCGATCTTCCGAAGCGCTTCGTCCGGAAGGTTGCGCCACATCCTCGCGACGCCATCGACGCCGGTGTGCGAGCAAAACGGCTGTGCGGATGGATGAGAGAGGATGTCCTCCAAAGACTTGCGGGACGCGTGCGCGACGTCAACCGCCATCTTGAGCTTCGCCATCGCGTCCAAGATTTCCCCGCCCAAGGGCGTGAGCCGTTTCGGCAGCATCAGAGGGAACGAGGATCCGCCGAGCTCGTTGTTGGAGAGGTGGGTCAAGCTCATGAACCGCACGCCTTTGGCGAAGAGCTCGGCGACGCGGTCTACGCGGCCCTCCACCGCGTGGGCGCCCTCGACGCCGAGCACCGCGCTGATCTTCCCGTCGCGTAAGTTGGTTTCCAGGTCCGACCGTCGCTTCGCGATGCGAACCTCGCCCTGGGAGCGCGCCGAGAATTGCTCCAGCTGCTCGATTTGCCAGATCGCTCGGGTCCACTCGGACGTACGTGCCGACTTCGGCCAGCGGCAGTAGCGCATGAACGCCGGGAACGCGCCGATCAGCGGAAAACCGCGCGTGACGATCGTGAAACACTGGACCTTCACGCCCGCCTCCTTGAGGCGAACGAAGTCCACATGCCCCCGGGAGGATTGCTGAGTCAGATCCCGATTCCACATCAAGGAATCGGCATGGGCATCGGCGACCCACGCCTTTCGATGAAGCTCGCTCGCGTCCATGAGCCGTCCAACTTATCCCAACGGCCTTCGCATCATCGCTCAATCGCCGTAGATTGATTGGCAGATGGCCACCTCGAGCGAAGCTCAAGCCGACCTGACCCCGGACACCGGCGGGATGTTGGTGTCACGGGAAGAGATGCGGTTTGACTTCCAAGGCGCCAAGTTTCGCCTGCCGCGAGACACCAAGCTGCTGGCCTGGATCTTTGATCAATTCCTGTACGGCGAAGTGACCGGGATTCAGTGCGGCCATTGGCTGTATCACGCACCCAGCCTCGAGGCCGCCGGGTTCTTCGCGCGCCAGGCGGTCGAGGAGCTGAGCCACGTTCGCCAGTTCTTGCGAATCTACGAGCTGATTGGAGCCCGGCCGGGACCGGCGCATCCGGTGATTCGCTTCATGTCCACCGGGGCGATGGGGTCGACCTACGCCGAGCACGTGGCCACCGAGATGGCCGTCGGCGAGGGCCTGGTACTGATGATCTTCTACGCGCTGATCGACACCATCGAAGATGAGCGGGTGGTGAAGATCCTGGAAAGCGCCGCGCGACAGGAAGAGCGCCACGTGGCTTTCGGGGAGCGCCAGACCCAGCAGCTGGTTCAAGCCAATCCGCGGCTGCGCGACTACCTCCTGGGGCTCAACTTGACCTCGCTGGTCGCCATGGAGCGCCTCGCCCGGTACATCGAAAAGAAGCTCGGGCACGAGCACGAAGTGCTTCGTCACATTCCGGCGTTCCTCAAGAAGCTCACCGAAATCCTCGAGATTCGCCTGCAGCGGATGGGCGTGCTGCGAGGCTCGCTGGCTCAGATTGGATGGATGCGAAGAGCGTGGCTGATCGCCAAATCGTATCTGCGGCACTGGTCCGGCCGGCTGCTGCCGCGGCCGAAGCTGCTGACCCAAACGTACTTGGACGATCCATCGCTCAAGTAGGCCGTTTGCGTGTGGTAACTTGGCGGGATGGCAACGGAACTAAAGAGTTATCTGTCCGGAAAGTGGCAGGGTGGATCCGGCAAGAAGGCCGCGCTGGTAAACCCCTCCAACGAAGAACGCGTCGCCGAGGCATCGACGGAAGGCCTTGGCCTCGGCGCCGCCGTGGAGTTCGCCCGGCGCGTCGGTGGGCCCAATCTGCGGTCGATGACCTTCGTGCAACGAGGGGAAATCCTCGCCAAGCTCGCTCGCTCGATCGGCGATGCCCGCGAGGAGCTGATCGCCATCGGAATCGCGAACGCCGGCAACACCCGCTCCGATGCGAAGTTCGACATCGACGGCGCTTCAGCGACGCTGATGTACTACGCCGAGCTCGCCAGCTCCTTGGGCGACAGCCGTTTTCTGATCGACGGGGACGGAACCGGCCTGGGGCGGTCGGCCCGCCTCTACGGGCAACACGTCTTCGTTGCTCGGCAAGGGGTTGCGGTCCACATTAACGCGTTCAATTTCCCCGCCTGGGGGTTGGCGGAGAAATTTGCCGTCAGTTTTCTGGCTGGCCTCCCCACCCTCAGCAAGCCCGCAACGGCCACGGCGTGGATGGCGCATCGTATCGTGGAACGCTGGGTGGAGGGCGGACTTCTTCCCGAGGGAGTACTCTCGTTCTTGTGCGGACCCGTCGGGAACTTGCTCAACCATCTCACCGGCCAGGACGTGGTGGCGTTTACGGGTTCGGGCGAGACGGCCGCGCGACTGCGCTCGCATCCGGTGCTCTGCTCCGCCAACGTGCGCCTCAACGTCGAGGCGGACAGCTTGAACGCCGCGGTAATCGGACCGGATGTCTCGCTCGGATCGGAGGCATCAAACCTCTTCCTCGCCGACGTAGTCCGCGAGATGACCCAGAAAGCTGGTCAGAAGTGCACCGCGATTCGGCGGATCTACGCGCCCAGCAAGCAACTGGATGAGGTGCGCGAGAGACTCGTTGAGCGGCTCACTGAGGTCCGAGTCGGAGATCCCGCTCAGGAGAAAACCGCGATGGGCCCGTTGGCAACGAGCGATCAGCTGGAATCCGTTCGAAGCGGGATGAATCAACTCGCAGCTGAAGCGGAGCTGGCGACCGGTGGCTCAAAACCGCTGACAGCGATCGGTGCGCCTGTCGGCAAGGGGTACTTCGTTCCCCCTACCCTCTTCGTGAAGCGCGAGCCAGGTGCGACGGACGCGCTCAACCGGCACGAAGTTTTTGGGCCCGTCGCCACGCTTATGCCGTACGAAGACGTTGGGCGACTCGTGGAACTCATCGCTGCAGGTGGCGGGGGCCTGGTGTCAGCGCTGTACTCGGACGATCGCAAATTCGTCGGCGAGGTGGTGACCGGGATTGCTCCGTTCCATGGACGCGTCGTCCTCGGAGGTGAAAAGCTCGCCGGACAGTCGGTGTCGCCGGGGACGGTGCTCCCTCAGCTGCTCCATGGAGGGCCAGGACGCGCGGGAGGCGGCGAAGAGCTCGGAGGCCTGCGGGGACTTCAGCTGTATTTGAACCGTGTCGCGCTACAAGGCGATCGAGCGCTGATTCAGCAACTCTTTCCCCCGCACCGGCCAGCTCAATAACGCGGGTCGCTCGCTTCTCGATCCTGCGTCTCGGACGGCGGTCTGGATGCACAGACCACGGCGGGCCCTGCCGCGGCCTTTAAAAAGAGTCAATACAGGAGTGAAGGGGTTCATGTAGACATTTATTTTAAATGTTTCAATATGTAAGCAAACTTACACGACATTTGTTAACACGAACCCCTTCACTCCTGTGAGGCACGCTAATTGCCCGGCCCGGGCTCGCGACCCTGACGGCCTGCGCACGGAGCCTCGGGGAGTGGGCTCGAACTGACGTAAACGCGAATCGCTCAGCTTCTGGGCCATGCTCCGGGCAGCTGATCGTCGTATGCCGCCGAGAATCGCTCGTTTCCCGTGAGATGCGCGGGGTTATAGTAGTGGGAGAGACAATTCCCGCACATCTCGGCGAATCGAGCGCCGGGCGGTTCAAGCCGAGCGAGGTGGTAGCGGTACTACGGCCGCTGCAACCGGGCGTCGCGCCGATGTTGAGAGCGGAAATGACAACGGAAGGCTCACCACGTGCGCATCGCTCTGTTTACCGCGTGGCGTGACGACTGTTCCCGATGCCCGGTACGGAATCCGTACCGCCGCGCTGCGGAGCGCTGTGCTAGCTTCGAGGCGTGAAGAGCTACGGCCAATTTTGCTCGATCGCTCGAGCGCTGGATTTGCTGGGCGAGCGCTGGACGCTGCTCATTGTGCGCGAGCTTCTTTGCGGGAGCCGACGGTTCGGCGAGGTCCGCCGCGGAATCCCGAGGATCTCCCGGACGATGCTCGCCGCGCGCTTTCGCGAGCTGATCGATGCCGGGGTGATCGCTCGCGAGGCCAGCCTCCGCGGCCCGACCTACCGGTTGACCGAATCCGGCCTGGAGCTTGCTGCCACCGTTCGGGAGCTCGGGACCTGGGGTCAGCGATGGCTGCCGCGGGACCTTCGAGCCGATGAGCTCGACACGAACGTGCTCGTCTGGGATATGCGCCGTCGAGTCAATCTCGAGGCGCTTCCAGATGTTCCCGTCCTGATACGACTCGAAATCTCCGAATCGAATAGACGTCCCGCGGTGCGCTACCTGTTGCTACGAAAAACCGAGGTGTCCCTCTGCTCCTCGAATCCTGGTTTTCCTGAGACCTTGCAATTACGTGCGCCACTGCGAGCTCTGACCGGTTGGTGGCGCGGCGATTTCTCCCTTGCGGACGCACGCTCGGCGGGATTGCTCATTCAAGGGCCGCGCGATTGGGTTCGGGCGTTCCCCCGGTGGTTTGAGCGATACCTGTTCGCCGAGGTGTCTGCGCGCAGCGCCCCGTAGCCGGTACGGATTTCGTACCCCACGGCGGTGTGGTCCAGAATTACCAAGCATGCGCTACCCATTTCGGGAGCAAAGGAGAAACCGATGCCAGCAGCGCACTTGCTCGTGATGTACCCCGCCCCCAAAAGATCCCAAGGCCTTCGATCGTGCCTACCAGGAGCAGCACCTCCCCTACGCCGGCCCCCGCCTGAAAGGAGCGCTCGGCGTGGTGAGCAAACGCGTTGCCCAAACGCACGGAGCTGGCCCATCGTACTACGCCATTTCCGACGTGAGCTTCCCAACGCTTGGTGCCCTGAAGGAGTGCGCCGATTCAGCGGGCGGAAAAGAGGCCCTGGCGCACGCCGCGTCGATTTCCACCGGCGGACCGCCAACCGTTCTCGTAGTTACCGACGACCTCGCCGGCTAGGCGGACACCTCAGTCGCCAACCCGCAAACTGAGGAAAACCGGCGCACGATGGAGCCGAGCGCAATCATCCAGACCCTTTCTTGAATTGGGCTTCCCAGGCCGAGCCCCGGAGTGCAATGTTTTTGCTCTCGAAAACACCTAGAGCAGGGGCTCTTCAGCACCCACTCAAGGAGGGGGATCTGATGTCCAAGGCGATTGGCTCTTCTTCGGCGACTCTCTTCCGCCCTGGCTTCTTTCTGCTCGCGTTGACCCTGCAGCTCTTCTCAACCAGCGAGGCGCGGGCAGACATCCTCGGAGGCGAAGCTCCCTGCCCTTGGTGCCAATGCGAGGACGAAACCCGTTGTCCCTATTTGTTTGTTTGGCCGGGCGGCGCTCTGAGCTTGACCGAAGGAAATCTGCAAGAGCGCCATCGCGTCTCTCAACTGAAGAGCGCCGACGGGACGATCAACGACTTTTCCCTGATCTACAACACCTACGACGCCGACTCCTCCCGCGGTGCGAGGGTGAACACTGTTCTCGGCTACGGGTGGACCCATTCCTACAACGTATTTCTCTTCTTCCAGGGCGAGTTTCTCTTTCGGATGGATGGGATCGGACGCGTCACGCGATACCAGCGGGCGCTGGATGGGATCTATCTTCCCACCGAGGGATATTTTGAAACGATCGTCCGCAACCCTGATCTTTCCTTTACCCTGACCCGCAAGGACCAGACGGTTTTCACGTTCGCGGAGATACCGGGCACCTCATTTCCGGAGTTTCTTGGGGGCGCCACGGTGTACCGGCTCACCAGCATCGCGGATCGCAACCACGCCACCACGACGTTCTCCTATGACAGCGGCAATCTCACCTCGATCACCGATCCCTATGGGCGGGGGCTGTCGCTGAGCTCCAACAGCCAACATCAATTGACCTCGATCACCGATCCACTGGGGCGAATCACCACCTTCACCTACGACGCCACTGGCCTGGAGATGGCCACGATTACGGACCCTCGGGGCCTCTCCACCCGCTACGACTACAACAGCCAGTATCAAATAACCGAGAAGACAGACAGCGAGGGCCGGACCTTCTTTTACGACTACCAAAACGACAAGCCGGCTGCTGTTAGAGACGGGGATGGAGACGCATTGGTTAGCCTCAACAATTTCGAGAACTGGGCGATCGATCCCAACGCGTTGATGACCGAGTATCTCCACGAATACATTCCCTGCGCCACGGGCACGACCGACGGGCGAGGCAACCTCTGGACGTATCAGTACGACTTGCATGGCTACCTCACCGAGACGATCACGCCGGACGTGGTCACCAACTTCTATACCTATGACGATCCAACCTTGATGCTCAGCTCGGTCACTGACGGAAACGGCTTCATCACCCGTTACGACTACGACGGACAGGGCAACCGAACCAGGATCACCGACGCGGCAGGTCAAGTGACCTCGATGACCTACGAGCCCATGTTCAACCAGGTGACCAGCATCACGGAACCCACTGGCCGGCTGCTCACGTTCACGTACGACGCCCGCGGTAACCTCATCAGCCGGACGGATCCGCTCAACGATGTCTGGAGCTACACGTACGTCGCCGGCACGGATCTGGTTGAGTCCGTCACGGATCCTCGTGGTGTCGTCACTCGTTACGAGTACGACGGTTTCGGCAACTACACTTCCCGCATCGAAGCCTTTGGCACACCGGAACAAGCAATCATCCGGTTCATGTACGATCCGATCGGCGATCTGTTGAGCGTCACCGATCCCAACGGAAGTACCTGGAGCTATACGTACGACGAGGTTGGGAACCAAATCTCGGCGACTTCGCCCCTCGGCCGGACGACGCACACCAGCTATGACATGTTTGGCGATGTCACTTCGTTTACGGACCCGACTGGGCAAGTCACGCAGTACCACTATGACCGATTGAACCGGCTGGTGGAGATCATCGAACCGGGCGGAGGAAGCACCGCTCGAAGCTATGACCTCGATAACAACCTGCTGACTCAGACGGACGAAAATGGTCGCGTGACGCAGTACACGTACGACGTACAGAACCGGGCGGTCGGGATCACCGACTCGACCGGTCGCACAATCCAGTATGGTTACGACGCCGTCGGCAACGTCACCTCCACGACCGACGGTCGGGGCGCGACCACGTCGATGGCCTACGATGCCCTCAACCGGCTGACCTCGGTGACTGACCCGGCTGGAACCGTCATCTCTGCCGACCTCGACCCCTACGGCAACCCACTTACCGTGCACGACGCGCGCGGCTTCATCTACAGTCAAAGCTATGATGATCGGGATCTGCTCACCAGCCTGAGCGACCCGCTCGGTGACACCACGCGCTTCTCCTATAGTTCCGTCGCCCAAGTGGACTCGAGAACCAACGCGCTTGGCGAGACCACGCGCTACGAGTACGACCGCAGGGAGCGTCCGATGCGGGTGGACTACTCGGACGGTACGGAAATCGATTTTGGCTTCGATCCGGGCGGAAGGATGACCCGAGCCACCAGCGCGCAATCCGACTTCTCGTATACCTACGACGCCGACGACGAATTGACCGCCGTGAGCAATGGTCTTACCGGCGAGACGATACGATACGACTACGACGATCGAGGGCAGCGAAGCACCATGACTGATCCCGACGGAGTCGTGACCCGCTACACCTACGACGAGCGCGCGCTGTTGACGACAATCAACCGGGGCGGCCGGGATGAAGCCCAATTCACCTATGACCCAGCCGGACAACTCACCCAGCGCGTCGATGGCAGTGGAATCATAACCGAATACCACTATACAGGCGCCGACCATCTCGACCTGATTCAGGCGCGCAAGTCTGATGGTTCCACGCTCTTCCGGCAAGGCTTCGAGCGCGACGGCAACTACAACGTGACGCGAATGGAGCAAGAGCTCACGCTGCCGGACGCCAGTCACCAGACCAACATCCTGCATTACATATACGATGGCCTTGACCGCCTGGTTCACGAAGAACGCAGAGCCGCGGACGACACCACCATCCTCTCCCGCAGAGACTATGACTACGATCCGAGCGGCAACCGGACGCGCCGGGTGCAAGACGGCGTTACCACGGCGTACGAGTACAACTCTGCCAACCAGCTGTTGAGCGAGACAACCGGCAGCCGGGTGATCACCTATACGTACGACGCGGATGGAAACCTTCTGACCGAACAAACGATGGATGGGCAGCCGCTGTCCTACAGCTATGACCACGAGAATCGCCTGATCGGCATCAGCGGACCCGGCGTGAATGCCAGCTACATCCTAGCGCCCGACGGAAAGCGTCTCGCCAAGACAGTCAATGGGGTGATGACAACGTATGTTTACGATGGTTTGAACGTCATTACGGAGTCTCGTTCCGACCAGACAACCAAGTATTTGTTTGGCCGCGACGCCGACGAAAATTTGTTGAAGGAAGCAAATGGTGACCGCTTTTACTACCATCGAGGTAACGTCAATTCGGTGCTGGGCCTGACCAATGCCAGTCAGGACGTGGTCAACACCTATGACTACGCGGCGTTTGGGGAGCCCCTCTTGGCGACCGAAGGAACTTACAACCCTTATCGATTCACCGGCAGGCAGCTCGAGTCGGAATCAGAACACTACTACTTCAGGGAACGCCTCTACTCGAGCAGGAGCGGCAGGTTTCTCGCCGTTGAGCCTTCACGTGCTGATGCCGTGCGGTCTCTCGAGTTCGGACGCACGCCACGGTCTCTGGAGTTCGGACGCACGCCACGGTCTCTGGAGTTCGGACGCACCCCGCGGCCTCTTGAGTTCGGACGCACCCCGCGGCCTCTTGAATTCGGACGTACTCCGCGGTCTCTGGAGTTCGGGCGCACCCCGCGGCAACTGAGCAACGAGTTGCTGTATCAAGCGCCCCGGCCGATCGGGCTCGATCGACAGGATTTGGAACCCTACGTCTACGCGGGGAACAGCCCCACGAAACGGCGCGACCCCACCGGTGAAATGCCGACTTCGAACGGGAGCATGATCGGAGCCTCCGGCACGCCGAAGTTCCGGTGGTAGCCCGGAAGGTGAAGAGGGAGGGACGCGGCACTCAGACGCTGTTCACTTTCTCGGACCGGATGCTGTTGCTGTGGCACCCCCGGCCGGCCAGCTGACCGGGTTAAAGGGTGACTACAGGGGTGAAGCCCCGGTGACTAAACATGTGTCTCGCATTGTGTTACAAACACGCGCATTTGGCGAACGATTTGTAAAACCGAGACCCCTTCACGACTGTGGGGCACCGCCAATCGGCACGTCGGCCCTCGCAGCGATCTGGCCACCCAGCCCCGGCAATCCAATCGCTTAGCGCCGCACCTCAGGCGAAACCGGATCCGCCTCGGACCGAAGACCAATTCGGTCCCACGGCTTCAAGCCGCCCATCGCTTTCCTGCCGCTGTGGCACGCAAATTCTGCGAGCGAGGCGAGCAGCAGGATCGCGGACAAGCTGGCGAACTTCGATGGGCGCGCGACAGATCGAACCTGGGCACACCGTGCCTGGAGTACAACCGCGCTAGGTAGCGCGCGTTGACACCTCAGCGCTTCGCCGATATCCCAGAATCATGTCGCAGAGCATCGAGGTCATCGTCAACGGCGAGCCGCTTTCGATTCCGACCGGCACCACCGTCCTGGCCTTGTTGCGTCGACTCAACATTCGTTCTCAGCAGGTCGCGGTCGAGGTCAATACCCAGCTCGTCAAAAAGGCGGAGCACGGGGAGCATCAGCTCGCCCGAGGCGACCAGGTCGAAATCGTTACGTTCGTCGGAGGCGGATAAGAGGGAGATGCCATGGAAGACGTACCCTTCAAGATTGCGAACCGAACCTTCAAATCTCGGCTGATCGTCGGCACCGGGAAGTACGCGAGCCACGCGATCATGAAGCAGTGCCACGAGGCTTCCGGCACCGAGCTGGTGACCGTCGCTGTCCGTCGCCTGGACCTCTCCGCTCAGGGGGAGGCAGCGCTACTAAACTGGATCGACCGCAGCAAGATCACCCTGCTTCCGAACACCGCGGGGTGCTACACGGCGGAGGAGGCAATCCGAACCTGCCACCTGGCGGAAGAGCTCGGCCTCACCAAGTGGGTGAAGCTTGAGGTGTTGGGCGATCCCAAGACGCTTTTTCCGGACGTCGAGCAGACCATCAACGCAGCAAAGACTCTCGTCCAACAAGGCTTCACGGTTCTGCCGTACACCAACGACGATCCGATAGCCGCCAAGAAGCTCCAGGACATCGGATGCGCCGCGGTGATGCCGCTCGCCGCTCCAATCGGCTCGGGCCTGGGGATCCGTAACCCACACAACATCCGCCTGATCCTCGAGGGCGCCACCGTGCCAATCATCGTGGATGCGGGCGTCGGGACGGCATCGGACGCGTCGATCGCCATGGAACTGGGCTGCGACGGAGTCCTGATGAACACCGCCATCGCCGGTGCCAAGGAGCCGGTGCGCATGGCCGCGGCCATGAAGAAGGCGGTCGAGGCGGGCAGAGAAGCTTTCCTCGCTGGGCGCATTCCCCGCAAAGCCTACGGGTCCGCATCGAGCCCGATCGAGGGATTGATCCAGTAGTGCCTCCGTCGCTTCCGAGGATCATCGTCATCACCGATTGGGGGATTCCCCGCCCCACCCTGCTGCAGCGGATCCACGCCGCCCTGTCCTTGGGCCCTCGCGTCGCGCTTCAGCATCGCCATCCCGGGGCTCCGATTCGGCTCTTTCTCGAGGAAGCGAGAGCTCTGGCGGATCTGTGCCGAGAGTCTCACAACCCGCTCTTCATCAACGGCCGACTCGACGTCGCGCTGCTCGTGGACGCTCACCTGCACTTGCCCTCTCAAGGCCTGGTTCCTTCGGATGTCCGTGCACACCTGCCCAAGGACCGGTGGATCAGCGCCTCGGTTCACAATCTAGACGAGGCCCGTAAGGCCCAGGGGGCGGACATCGCGCTCATCAGCCCGGTGTTCCCCGCTGGATCGAAGGTGAGCGACGACCGTCCTCCTCTCGGAGTTGAAGGCTTCGGTCGCCTCGCGGCCGCCGTCGATTGCGCGCCTTTCGCGCTGGGAGGCATCGGACCGCAAAGCGCGGCGTCACTTCGCGGCGCGGCCGTGGGTTACGCGGCCGTCTCCGCGGTACTCCAGTCGCCGGATCCTCGGCGGGCCGCTTCGGAAATTCTAGCAAGCGCCTCGCCGACGTAAGTATGAACCTCGGCGACCCGAGCTCCCCAACTTTCTTTGGCGATCAGCTCGGCTCTTCCCGATTTTGCTTCTGGCGCGACCGCGGCGCGGATAGTTTTCCAGCAGATGGAGAACCACCCCGCCGTCGAGCTGCGAGACGTCAGCAAACGGTTTGGCGCACAGTGGGCCCTCGCCAGGGTCAGCTACACGTTGCCTCGCGGCGAGTCCCTGCTGCTCACCGGGCCCAATGGCTCCGGGAAAACCACCCTCCTTCGGCTCATCGCCACCGCTTCCAGTCCCACCGTCGGCGAGCTGCGAGTGCTCGGTTTGGACGCTCGCGCCCAGCGAGAGGAAATCCGACAGCAGGTGGCGCTGCTGTCACACGCCAGCTTCATCTACGAGGACTTGACCGCCCATCAAAACCTCTCCTTGATGTCGCGGCTTTTGGGCATCAAGGACCCGAGGCAGCGAGCGGCTTCCCTCCTCACCGAGGTGGGTTTGCCACCCCACTCTTCCAAACCCATCCGGCAGTTCTCGGCAGGAATGCGCAAGCGACTGGCGATCGCTCGCCTTCTGTTGAAAGCGCCGGCGGTGGCTTTGTTGGACGAGCCGTTCGCGGCCTTGGACCCCGCGGGGATGGCTCAGATGGAACGGATCATTCGCCAGCTCATCACTGGGGGAACGACGATCATTTTGGCCACCCACCAGGTGGAACAAGGGAAGACGCTTTGCAACCTGCGGCTACACCTGCACTCGGGACGAGTAACACCGCCGTGAACGGCAGCCCCCGGATCGGTTTAATTCGCAGCCTCGGGTTGGTGCTTGCGAAGGACATCTTGATCGAGTGGCGCACCCGCGCACGGCTCAACGCCCTGGTCATCTTCGCTTTCGGGACCTTGCTCATCTTTTCCTTCGCGCTCGGCCCCGACACGCAATTGTTGCAGCGCAACGCCGGTGGGTACCTTTGGCTGGCCTTGCTTTTCGCGAGCTTGATGGCGCTCGGCGAATCCTTCCGGATCGAGCGCGAAAATTCTGCGCTGGACGGCCTGCGACTTTTGCCGGTGGACCCCCGCGCGCTCTTTCTGGGCAAGGCGCTTGGCAATGCCGCCGTCTTGGTGGGCCTGGGCTTTGTGCTTGTCCCGGTGATGATCGGCCTGTTCGGAGTCTCCATTTCCTTGGGCTTCGGGCTGTTGGCCGTGACCCTGGTGCTCGGCTGCCTGGCAATCAGCGCGCCGGGTACGCTTTATTCCGCGGTGGCCAGTAACGCCCGGGCGCGGGACGTCCTCTTACCATTGCTGCTGTTTCCGCTGATCATTCCAGCGCTGCTGGCGGCGGTGAAGGCGACCACCGTGGTATTGCAAGGGGACCCAATGTCGCAGCTTCGTTCATGGTTTGGGCTACTGGTTGGATTCAACTTGGTTTACTGGGGCCTGGGAATTGCACTATTCCCGCTTGTTATCGAGGACTAGCGAATGGCCAACCGAGTGCGGTGGGCGTTTTTTCTTGTCGCCATAGCAATGTTGTGCGTTGGGTCCTGGCTGGCCCTGTCCTGGGCTCCACCCGACCGGGAAATGGGCGACGTGCAACGAATCATGTACGTGCACGTCCCTCAGTTGTGGATGGCGCTGCTCGGGATGACCTTGAACTTTGCCTGCTCGGTCATCTACCTGTTTCGAAAGAGCTGGAAGACGGATTCGCTGGCCGAGGCGTCGGCCGAGGTCGGAGTAGTGTTTGGCGCGGTGGGCATCGCCTTAGGTTCCATCTGGGGGCGGCCCACCTGGGGCGTTTGGTGGGCTTGGGATCCGCGGCTAACCACAGCGGCCATTTTGCTGGTCGCGTACTGCGGCTATCTGGCCCTACGGCGCTTCGTAGACGACCCCGAGCGGCGGGCGATCTGGTCGGCGGTCACGGCCATCGTCGCGTACGTCGATGTGCCGCTCATCTGGTACTCGGTCCAATGGTGGCGAAGCCTGCACCAAGTCCAGTCCTCGCCGAGGACCGTGGATCCGCAGATGGTGCTGGTGCTGCGGTGGCAGTCCTTTGCCTTCCTCGCCTTGATGGTG
>Ga0126382_10000450_pt1 | contig 16021 bp, 17 predicted proteins | sample PanSoiMetPlot_30_FD_92548 | JGI IMG/M metagenome (GOLD analysis project Ga0126382, IMG submission 92548) | Tropical forest soil microbial communities from Panama - MetaG Plot_30 | ecosystem: Environmental > Terrestrial > Soil > Tropical forest > Bulk soil | place: Panama | collected 2016-02-17
CCGATAAGAGCCTTATTGTTGCAGGTTTGATCTACGTCGTCTAGGTCGCACCGCTGTCAATCTGCCGAGGTCGGGTCAGTGCGCTAAGATGCAACGCAAAACAACCTGCCAGCGTGTGGGAAATCCTACAGACCAGAAATACCCAGGCCCTTATTAAGCCTCTCCGCGTATTGAGTCGGTTTAAACCCGAAATCGCCTGGACTCCTCAGTGCTGGATAATGCAGTTGATAAGCTAACCAAGATTGCAGATGAGCGCGATCTCGCCGATGTTTGAATGCAGGATAATGCAGAGGATTGTATCCGAAACGCTCAGGGACAGTGTGTCCGTTTACTCCAAGTTCTGCGCCTGAGCGTTTCGGATACAATCCTCTGCATTATCCTGCATTCGAGTTGGTACAGGACCATATGTTTACAGATATCCTCGCGATACTGGACTAGCTAGACTAGATCCATAAGTATTGGTCCACTCACGATCAAATGACTAGGACATGCCGCCGTGAAGCGGGTCAAGAGGTCCACCGTGCACCAGATGGGGACTCCCGCGAAGTTGAAGACCGGCGCAGGGGCGTTTGACACTGTCCAGCGCACCATTATCGGTCCGGTTCCGCCCGTGTGAGTGAACGTCGCGTTTGGAGTATTGGCACTCGGGCTGAACGTGCCGCTCCCTCCGCCTGCCACAGACCACACTCCAGTCGCCCCGCCCGCCGGCGAAGGGTATAGATAGCAGGAATCCCCTCGTAGACCGCGATTGGCATATTGTTTTCTCACCGTTTTCTCATGCGCACCTCATCTTTTTATCACGCCATTCAGTTAGTTTGTATAAGGCGCACAGTGGGGTCTCGGCTTGTGGACTGAATCAGTCCTCCGGCCTAAGAATTCGGGGAACTTATGGGGAACTTATATGTCACTTACGATTGTGACGGTAGAGATGAAATGGAAAGCAACAGCATGGATATCCACATTGGTGTTCCCCTTCTTATTCCTGGCTTTTGGTTCCATGTACGTACACGCGGACAAGCTAACGGATAGAGTGGATGTCTATGTAAAAGGGCAAATTGAGAAGTGGCACATTCCTGGCGTCTCACTCGCGGTGATAAGAGACGGTAATGTAGTACTTGCGAAGGGCTACGGTCTGGCCAACGTCGAGTTGTCCGTTCCTGCTACTGAGGACACCGTGTACGAACTGCTCTCGGTTTCCAAAGAGTTCACTGCTGCCTCCATCCTGCTGTTTGTCGAGGAAGGCAAAGTTTCAATGGACGAAAGTGTTCCCAAGTATCTGCCGGATAGCCCTGCCGCGTGGAAGGACGTTACGGTTCGGCATCTGCTGAGCCATACCTCCGGCATCACCGACTACACCGACATCCGCCCGTTCTTCGAGATGATTCGCCAGGACGCCTCGCCAGAAAAGTTGATGAAGCCCGTCAAGGAGCGCCCACTCGACTTCGCACCGGGGACGCGGTGGCGCTATTCCAACTCCAACTACTTCGTGCTTGGAATGATCCTGGAAAAAGTGAGCGGAAAGAAGTACGCGGACTTTTTGGAAGAGCGTATCTTCCAACCGCTGGGCATGATGGAAACTCGCGTTAATAACATGACCGACATCATCCCTAACCGAGCTTCCGGCTACCATTGGCTTGGTGAGGACGCCGACCAGATGCCTTCGTTCCTTTCCGGCTACCACGGGCGCAAGAACGTTTTGCAAAACGCGGTGTACATCAGCCCCACACGCAAGTGGGCGGCTGGGGCAATCGTCTCTTCCGTGAGAGACTTGATTAAATGGGATGCCGCCTTGCAGACCGGAAAGCTAGTCAAGAGGTCCACCGTGCACCAGATGTGGACTCCCGCGAAGTTGAAGACCGGCGCGGAAATTGACTATGGGTTAGGCAACGAACTGTCAGAGGCTCGCGGTCACCGACTGGCGGGTCACCAAGGCGGCGGCCTTGCCTTTAACGCTACACATCTAGTCTGCGTCGATGACAAACTCACAGTGATCGTGCTGACGAACCAGACCAGCGCCCCCAGCAAACCAATGGCATTACACATCGCGTCGTTTTTTGTTCCCGGTCTTTCCTACGAACAAGCCAAGGGAATTGAGGATAGAGATCCCAAGATCACTGAACTGCTGCGACAGGTACTGGTGGATGCGCAGCAGGGGAAAGCGGATGCGTCGTTGTTCGCTCCAGAAGCCTTGCAGCTCGTCGATTTCATCAAGCGTGCTGGCCCGGATTTTCTTGGCAAGAAGGGCACGCTGAAGTCCTTCGTGCTGCTGGAGCGCCGGGAAGAGGCAACCAGGCGCGGATTCATCTACCGATCAGTGTTCGGTGAAACAAGTATTCTGTGGACCTTTGCGCTAAACAAAGAGGGCAAGATACTGGGTCTCACCCCCAAAGAGGAGTAGGGCGATGGAAAAGCGAAGAGTGTTAGCAATCGTAGGTTTTGTGGTGACCGTGCCGGCCTTGCTGATATGTCTCCTGGGGCCATTGGGGTTAGAACCGCCTGCATTTCTCAGTCATCCAGCTGTAATTCTGGGCGGCTTAGCGTTAGCGCTGGCGATGAACACCCTTCCTGTCGCGCAGATCAATGCTCGTATACAAGACCACAAATTGATCGGCTCTATTACTATTGGCTTGAAAGGCAGACTGATGAACTTTGCCGTGATAGGCTTGAGTCTGGTACTGCTTGCGACTATCGCGCTCTATTTGTTCGTTGAGAACTTCCAGCGTCGTTGACACAAGGGAACAACAAGGATTCAGAAGCCTATGGCCTGGAGACTCATATGGCTTTTTCCTCTTAGTTGCGGAATGAACGGCCTGTTGACGGTAATCGGCGCGATCGGGGGGTCGCGCTTTGAGAGAACAAAAACAATTCGGGATAATTGGTCAGTTGAAGGCAGCCCTTAAAAGGGAAACTCGGCAGACCGGTTCCTCAAGAGACTCACGTCACAGGCGTTTCATCCTCTGGCCCCGGATCAACTTCCTTCCTCCCAAAAAGAGGAGCCCAAAAAACAGGAAAGCCCGGCGCAGAAGAGCTCAGAGGTGATGGTTAGTTATATTCTCGGCAAAAAATCGCGTTTCAGGATTACTAGGTGTGGCAGGGAATGGGCTCTGAGTCAACGAGGCCTTCCAAAGAATCGGCTGTTATCTCGGCCATTCCGCTGCTGCTGACGCCGAGCGTGGATGTTATCGCGCACGCTGCCGTGCAGTTGTCTTTGACTGCTTGTAACTCATTTCTTCTATTCACAAGTATGTGTTCACGCTGCCTCTTAAATTCCGCGCCCGGCTTCCATTCGGGGTAGCGAGCTGCCTGCGCCACCCGGTACCCGACTGTGAAGAGCAGCTTCAGGTCTTCGACCGTACCTGAGAGATCCCACTCCGGCCTAACTTCATCCGAGACCTTGTGATAATACTTCGAGTTCCACTCAAGTAGTTTCCCCAAAGCATAACCAGGTGGCTTGCCGATGATCTCCAGGCCTGAAGAAGCATAGAGGACCGGCACGCCTGCTTGGGCGAATGCGAACTGATCAGATCGATAGAAGCTGCCCGCTTGCGGTAAAAAGTCGGGCCTGACGGTGCGTTCTTGCGTCAGTGCGGCTTCCCTGAGCACTTCATCGAGCGTGCTATAGCCATGGCTCACACTAATGATGTCCCGCGACCGGCCAAACGGAAAGAAGATATCCATATTAATGTTAGCCAGCGTCCGGCTGAGCGGGTAAAGTGGCCGACTGGTATAGTACTTCGCGCCGAGCAGCCCTGCTTCTTCCGCCGTCGTCGCGAGGAATAGGATCGAGAGCTTGGGTGATGGCTTTCATCCTCATGAAGGCGTTGGCAATCTCCAGCAGTGCGGCTGTGCCCGAGGCATTATCGATCGCACCGTTGTAGATCTGATCACCGGTTAATTTCTCATCACGTCCCAAATGATCCCAGTGCGCAGTGTAGATCACATATTCGCGGCGGAGATTTGTGTCCGATCCTTCGCACAAAGCGATGACATTGCGGGACTGCAACTCACGCAACCTGTTCTTGATATGGAAGCTCGCCTTGACTTCGAGGGGAACAGGCCTAAAGTCCTTGCTCAATGCTGCTCGCCGCAGAGTCTCCAAGTCCTGGCCACCGGCTGAAATCAATCGCTTCGCTCCGTCCAGCGTGATGAACGACGAAGCCGCAACGGGCCTTATGTTCTTTCCAGACTTCTTGAGGTAGGTGAGTTCGTGGCTCAGTTCGTGAACGAGGCTCGCATATGGGTATGCCCCTAGCTTGTTCTCGTGCACGATCATTACGGCCGCTACTCCCTTCTCAGCCGCGCCATCCCACTTGTAACTACCCAAAGCATAGCGGGTCATTGCGCGACCTTTGAACATCTTTTCGTCCAACTTTGTCGGATCGCCTGGATCCTGGATCTCCGGTTCGCCAGAGAGCATCAGAAGCGTCTTGCCTCTCATCGCCGCTCCTTTATAGTCGTCCCATCCATACTCCGGCGCGACAATACCATAACCAACAAACACGATGTCGGAGTCATTCATTGTGACTTCGGGTGTGAACTCGGGCGAGATGGCCACATAATCACCTGGAGACCGCAGGTCGATCTTCTTGCCGCCAACAGCAAACGAAGCAGCAGACTCGGACGTGATACCGACGAGTGGGACCTTTTGGATATAAGTGCCATCCGAATTGCCGGCTTTGAGGCCGAACTGCTTAAACTGCTCAACGAGATAGTTGACTGTCAGCTCTTCACCTTTGGTTCCTGGTGCCCGGCCCTCGAATTCGTCTGAGGCAAGAATCTTGACATGCCGAAGCAGATCCTCGCTTGTAATGGTTTCGAGGGCTGCGTTAACCTCGTGAGGCACCTTTGATCCGCCTTCAGTCCTTTGCTGCCTCAAAATAGCACTGCCCAGCGCCATGACCGCTAAAGCAACGCAAAGCGCGATCTGTCGGATAGTTCGGTTCATAGCGATCAAGTCCTTTGATCCTCGAAGCGTTTGTTAGCTCCGGATTCCGAAAGAGTACAATCGTTACGAACAAGATTACGGATCTACCTACCGTTCCAACAATCCTCGATCCATTCGGCGTACAGTACCAACCGGCCCATTCTCCAATCGGATTGTGATTCCACTAAACCTATAAACAGTTAAATCCCCGTTCCGTGGATTCCGTAGCACCTTGATTCCGTGGAACGATATGAGACGAAGGGACTGTCCAGATATCCGTCAGGATCACGCATGTAGCAACGAATCTCAAACCCGTGATCCTTTGGCTCGGTTAGAAATTCGGCTCCTTTTCGTCGCCAATCTTCATAACACGCCCACACGTCAGCCACTCTAATGTTCATGAAGCTCGATTCCGTGTCCAGGTCTTCGGGCGGAGGGAGTGAATAGTTAACGTGGTTGTTCATAACACCGCCTTTCATCGGTGGATTCTTTCAGCCGTCCCACAGAATCAAAGTTACTTTACCCTATCGCCTCGTGGGCGTGGGAGCCGAATGTGGAATCAAGAGTACCGTCTGAGTTATAGCGCGCGATTGCAAAATCGAAGCTTCCATTCACCACATGTGTTCGCCCGACAGCGATGACCTTTCCGTCAGGCTGAACCGCAACAGCAACCAGAGGTGCATGGTAATTAAAGTTACCGAAAAAGGAAGGGGGTTGCATGGTAATTAACGTTACCGAAAACGAAGCTGAGTCGCTTTGATAAGCTCGAGGACGACCTTCTTGCAAACGGTCGAGCGATGGAAGCCGGGGTGGGCTGCTTATCCTCTTCGAATCGCAACACCAGGTCTTCGGGAATACTATATACCAACATCTCGAGATGGCGGTGGGTCCCTCGTAGGCGGACCTGGGAGCCTCCTGATAAACTCAAAATTGGCCGGATGTCGGTTTATGCTAGGGCGGACCGGCTGCGAGTCCTCGGCCTTCGGGATTAAACGTCCGCGCAAGGTAGCTCGGCGATTGTGCGCGGTGGGCACGCTGCGCAGAACCGTATCAGAGGGTAGGATCAGGGAAGAGCTGATAGGTGTTGTGAACGAATGGGACCCGGCGACGGTCGAGAACGACGTGGAAGAGATCGGACAGTTTATGGGCGACGACTGGACCATTATCGGCGCCGACGGCAGCGTTGGTGACAAGGCAACCTTCCTGGAATTAGTGAAGTCGGGGATGCTGAGTCACGACGTGATGGAGTCCGAAGACTTCCAAGTCCGCGTTGATCGTCGACTGGCCCAAGCCGCTTGACGCCAGGGCGTTCGGCGGCGGAGAACGCAACCGAGGTGGGGAGCTAACCGTGAGAAGCAAAGTCGTAGAAGAGCTGATAGGTGTTGTGAACGAATGGGACCGGGCGATGGTCGAGAACGACGTGGAAGAGATCGGACAGTTTATGGCCGACGACTGGACCATTATCGGCGCCGACGGCAGCGTTGGCGACAAGGCAACCTTCCTGGAATTAGTGAAGTCGGGGACGCTGAGTCACGACCTGATGGAGTCCGAAGACTTCCAAGTCCGCGTTTACGGTGACACTGCCATAGTCACGGCACTAGGCGTATCCGGAGGGAAGTATCAAGGGCAGGCGTTCCGCGAGGTTGAGCGGTCGTCTTGCGTCTTTGTCAGGCATGAGGGGCGGTGGAGGTGCGTGTTAACACACCTCTCGCGGCTCGCCCTACAGGAAGATCGCTGAAACAAACGTGTCGAGAGGCGTAACGCCACTCAGGTCGCCGCCAATCAAAGCGTCAAAATTCCCGAATTTGACGGACGCTATCAAGCTGAGATCATTTACGTTGTCGGTCTGTATTCCGTCTCCATTGAGGGCGACGACTTTAATCACCACTGGATTTTGGGATGCCGCATCGAGCGTAATGTTCATGTTTGCGGTCGCGGTCGTGCGTTTTGCGCCGACTGTCTGGACGTACACGTTGAAGGAACCCGAATTGTAGGTCGCTCCACGGTCAACCGACTGTTTCTGCAACGGAAAGTGATTGAGTACCTGTCTCGTACAACCGATGTGGTCGCCATGGTAATGGCTCACAATGAGGTAGTCGATCTTCGTGATGCCAAGTTGCGTCAGGTATGAGACAGGCTTCTCACACTGGTTGTTGACACCATCATCGAACAGAACCACCTCGCCCAAAGGTGAGATCAGTACTGCACCGTCGCCCTTACCAACATCCATGAAGTGGATCTGGAGCTTACCGTTGGCTTGGGCGAATGCCGCCTGAACGAAACAACAGAAACATAGCGCCAGTAACAAGGGTATCCGTCTCATTTTATCTTCTCCTTTGTGGATTGTTAGGAAGTGGGGCAATCAAGGATCTGGCCCTTCCTGCCAGTACAGACGAAAGCGGTGGCATTGATGATTCGAGAATAGATTTGTTGAAGGACGGAGGAGAGCTGGTGTACATATTCGCGTTAGCCAGCTCGACCAAGTAGACTTCACCGGTCTCATCCTGGCCTAGCTTCTTGACGATCCTGTAACGAGAGATTGACTTATCGATCGATGATGGATCTGACTCTTTAAGGTGGTCCAAGTTTATCTCTGCCCGAGGTTGCCGCTAGCACTAATCATCTGAGCGTTGTTTTCATTCTGATTTTAAGCCAGGGAACAGTTTAGATGCAGTGACGGCTGTCACTTGGAGTCTATGAACAGCTGTCGGTTATTTGTTTCTCATAGAGGTAGGCCAAGTTTCATGATCCAGATGTCGCCCGTGATAGACGCGCGCGAGTAGAAGAGGTAACGGCCATCGCGCGAAATTTGCGGGTCTTCGAGGAACAGCCCCGACTCCGGGAATTTAGTCACCTTCTCCGGCGCGGCCGCGCGCCAGTCCTGAGCCGGACCGGGCACGCGGTAGAGGTTCTTGTGGTCAGGTTGGAAGTAGAGCCACTGGCCGGATGGTGAGACGAAGGGGTGATAATCCTCGCGCGGCCCTTCGACGATGGCCCGCGACGGCCCGCCTGAAGTTTTGACCGCGCGCAGATCTATGGTGCCCTTCATTGTTGATTGCCAAACCAACCACCCGCCATCCGGGCTCACAGTGAACACCCCCGGAATGCCCGGCTCATCGGTCAGGCGTCGCGCGCTCTTATCGGTCAAATCGCAGAGATAGAATTGCCGGTCGACCGGAGACCAATAAATGAGACGGCGGCCATCCGGCATCCACCGAGAATTGCCGGCCCCTTCAAACAGCAGTTGCGGGTTCGCTCCGTCTGCAGCCATCAGCCATAAACTGGTTTTGACCCCTCCCGTCTCTTTGACTGCTTGTCTCGTGAAAGCAATGACGCGCCCGTCGGGCGACCATTGGGGGTCGCGGTCGTCGAAGTTGGCATCGGAAGTCAATTGATCGAGTCCGGCCTCATCAATGCGCCAGATTTGATAGCTGGTGCCCCGATGAGACTGGAAGACCACTGCGCGGCCATCGGGTGCGACATCGAAAAAGTAATTGAAACTGTGCCCACGAGTGATCGGTTGAGACCCGCCCAGCAGGCGGCCGGTTTCGGCGTCGAAGGGCAGCTTCTCGATATTGAACTCCACATCCTGCCCGGCGAAGGCGATGAGCTTTCCGTCACGCGACACTGCCGGCTGCGTGTCCCGCCCGCGACTGACGGTCAGTGGCCCCGGCTCGCCCTCAACTTTCCCTTCAGCCAGTGCAAAGGGCACCCGCCAGAGAGAGAAGTTCTTCCCCGGCTCAGCGTTCGAATAGATGATTGCCGTGGAGTTGGCGTTCCAGACCGGGCGTCTGCCTCTTACGATGCGTTGCGGTTCGCCCCCGTCTGCGCTCACGACGTAGATCAGATCGCCTTGCTGCGCTTCAAAGACAATCCACCGCCCGTCGGATGAGTAGCTCGGGTAAAAAAGACTTCGAGAAGGTGAATCACCAGTTTTGAATGTGATGGGGATCTCGCGCGCTTCGCCACCGGAGGCAGGAATGCTGAAAATCTTTTGGCTACCCTGGGGGCCGCTCGTGTAGATCAGGGCCGATCCGTCAGGCGACCACGACGGGAAGTTGCCGGATTCAGCAATCCGCCGGGCCAGGCCGCCGAGCGCCGGCATCACCCAGATGTCCCCACCCAGCAGCGGATAGTTGGCATTGCGATAGATGAGTTGTGATGAACTGGCGCGCGTCGAGACGAAGGCGATCTGGGTGCCGTCGGGCGAGAATGCGGGTTGGACGTCGTCAGCCGCATTTTGGGTCAAGTTGATCTCGGCGCCGCCGGAAATCTGCTTGCGAAAGATCTCGAAGTTGCCGGTGCGATTCGAGACGTAAGAGATCGTCTGGCCATCGGGTGAAAAGGTCGGCTCTCCGTCATAGCCTGGATCTACCGTTAGCGGCGTGAGCGTCTCCACTCCGAGCGAAAGATCGTGTTTCGGCGAAGCAGTGGCGCGACCCAGCATCCACGCGGCCCCCATTCCCCCGACCACCAAGAGTATGCCGAGAAAGCTCCACGCCAGCACGGCGCGTTTATTGGCCCACCAGGTTTGCGGCCTGAGCGAAAGCTTCGCCTGAACGCTGACGAGCGAATTTGATTCGATGGCGCGCTTGAGCCGACGCAAATCCAACTCGAAATCGCCCGCGTGCTGATACCGCTCGCTCACCTCTTTCGCCATCGCCTTACCGAGAATCTCCATCACCTCCACAGGCAAGCGCGGATTGACTTCAATGGCCGGGCGCGGCTCGCGGTTAATGACCGCGTGCAGAATGTCTATCCCAGACTCGCCCTGAAAGGGCCGTTGGCCGGTGAGCAGTTCAAAGAGCACCACACCCAACGAGAAGATGTCCGTGCGATGATCGAGGGCCTGCCCCTTGGCTTGCTCAGGCGACATATACGCCACCGTTCCAAGAATCGTGCCCGGCTTGGTTTCGGCGTGGGCGAAAGCCTTAGCGGTAGCGGTCGTCAAATCACTGGCGATGAGTGAACGCGTTTCCCTCTCAGTCAGCTTGGCCAGGCCGAAATCCAGGATCTTGATTTGCGCGGTCCGCGTGACCATCAGATTTTCAGGCTTGATGTCGCGGTGAAAGATGCCCGCCTCGTGCGCCGCCGCCAGCGCCGACGCAGCCTGGGCAACCAGTTCGAGTGCCCGCCTGATCTCGCTGCGGTCTCGTGAGAGCAAGCCGCGCAGGCTATCGCCTTCAACGTACTCCATGGCGATGAAGTCGCGGGAGCCATCCGTGCCGATGTCGTAGATGGTGATGATATGCGGATGATTGAGCGCGGAAGCGGCCTGTGCTTCGCGCGTGAAGCGGCGCTTGGCTTCCTCGTCCGCGACGACGCCTTGAGGCAAGAGCTTTATAGCAACTTTGCGGCGGAGCCTTATATCCTCGGCTAGGTAGACCTCACCCATGCCGCCCGCGCCGAGCTTGCTGAGGATGCGGTAATGCAAGATGCTTGGAGAAACCATCAATCGTCGCTGTGTAAGGGATGCCTCAGTGCGCCTGAACGGTAGCTCCTGTAGAAGGAAATAGGATCATCCTTCAGCGGGGACATTATACAGGCTTATCCGCGGAACGGAAGTCCACGGTCCAGCGGTTGAGTTATTCTGTCTGCGCGCTCTACTGTTTGAGTCCGATGATCGCGCCGTCTCCAATGACAAAGTAACCGGGCGGCGCCGTCCCACCATTAGCTTGACAGAACGTCTGTGCTGCCACGGCCTGTGCAAGCGAGTGAAGCTGATCGCCTCGACGCATGAGGATGGCCGAGATACCAGCCGATTTCTTGGATGGCGGTCGCGACTCCAAGCCCATTGACCGCAATATTTAGTGATCCGAAAAGCGATTTTTTGGCCGAGAGTAAGGCTAGCCATTCTTAATGGCCTTTTCCGCCCAGGAATTTCCCTGTTCCGAACTTCCTCGTCGGGTGGCGTGTGGCTTCATGCGGTGCCAAAGAAATAAACGGCGGTGGCGTGACTCGCTTGAGGAGACTCTCAAATGAGCATCTATCCCCAATCGCTTTTGGGGTCCAAAAAAGGGCGACGTGCTCTTGTATTCAGTGGTGTCCGAGTCGTGCCCAGAGTCCGTTTATTATCGCTAAAACTGGGTCGTTCGTTGGGTTGCGGACCTAAAGTTTTGACAACCAGCTAAATTAGTTAGCGACTTCAAAGAGGTTCTCGATCTTGATTCGCAGCAACTTCGGAAGGCAAGATCTTCAGGGCGACTTTGCGGTCCAGCTTTGTGTCCTGCGCGAGGTAGACCTCACCCATCCCGCACGAGCCGAGACTAGAAATAATCCGGTAATGTGAAATCTCTGAGTCAGCTTCCTTGTCCATTGATGAGTATTACGAACGACGATCCAACTATACTACTCGAGAGCTAGCGCTTTCGATCTGAGCGGGACGCATCTCCAAGATAGAACCGACATGCAACGACATCCGACTCGGCACCCTTGCTCTGATCGGCATAAACCTGCGAATTACGGGGGGGACAGCAGCAAACTGTGGTATACAACTATTTGCCGGAAACTCGACGTTCGGTGTTATTCGGAAGGAGGCTCCAATCGCCGGGGTTTATTCGGAACCAGGTAATCATGAGTTAGGCGTCGGAGAGCAGTGAAGCAATGAAAGCGGGATTGACAGAGCAATCTCTCACTTGCTTGAACAAAGGAGACGGAACAATGAAACGAATTCTTGTGATTACAGCGTTGACACTGGCTGTCTCGCCTCTGGTGTTAAGCCAAGCGAAACCGAACTTTAGCGGGGTGTGGAAGCTACAGTCTACTCAAGTTAGAGAGGTACTCAAAATAGAGCATCAGGAACCAAGCATCCACATGATTTATGATATTGAAGATAACGCCGGTAAAAGAATTCTTGACCTCAGAGTAATGACTGACGGAAAAGAACACAAGCAAGAAGTTCAAGGCTTGCCCGCAACGCTGATTGCGAAGTGGGAAGGCGAGGCTTTGATACTTGAGATAAAGCGACAAGCATCTTTCGGTCTGGTGCATAATCGTCGGACAATGAAACTGTCTAAGGATGGTAAGATAATCACAGCAGAGAGAATCAACTTCTCTCCCGATGCTGAGGAAATATCGAAATGGACTGAAACTTGGCAGAAGCAGTAGTGTTTAAAGTACGCGGCGAGTCGAATGCGAGTAGCTCGGGTACCAGCCCGAGGATGAAGTCTCGGTCATCGGGCTGGGCATCGCGGATGCGGACACCGGCCACGTCGCTTGGCAGTTCGCGTTGAGATTCCATCGACACAGTATGATCCGATCTTCCAGCCACGCCAAGCGGCCCAACTGGTTGCCGCCTGCACGTAAAGGCTACAATCGGGTGACCACAATGGGAGATGCTGGCTGATGAGCCTCGAGGTAGTTCTCGTGACTATCCGAGATAGCAATTACAATTGCTATGACCAATATGATGGTCTTGCGGTGGCTAGACCCTAGACTCCGCGGTTGGACGTAAAAGGGCGTAGCGAGGTTGTGCGCTGACAGTCAGCAAGGTCAAAAGGCTTGCTTCTGGTTTTTCTTTTCCGCTCTCCCTGATGGGCTTGGTAATCTGTGATATATGCATTATAGCAGGTTAGTCGGCCAAGCTGGCTTATGATCAAAGAGAACGATCCGTCGATTGAGGCATCGGATGTAATTCCGATGTTTCCAACGTTGGGCTGGAAGATTCAGCTCAAGGCAGAGCTGCACGAAGTGATAGACGTGAAGATTTGGCTTTGCTTTACTCGCAATCTCTGCCAATTGCTTCGACGAGGTGTGGTAACTCAAACGAAGCTGCTGCCGCTCTGGCGACGCTTTAGTGTATCCGGCTTGCGTGTAAACTTCGTGTATAAGTACGTCACATCCGTTACAGTTGTCAATTATACTTTGGCTCGGAGTTGTGTCACCGGATATGACGATGGTTCGATCCGGTGTCTCGAAGCGATAGCCGAACGCCTGAGGCCATTCACCATGCCGAACAAGAAACGCTTTGACAGTAACGTTCTTGTCCTTATACACGACCCCAGGGTCAATCTCATGCGCGTTGACTTTATATCCTGTGTCATTCCATTCGGGAAGATTTCGCTCTACTCCATGTGTGCGAATCCATATATCCTCTTTCCATGCCTCAAGTATGTGCTCGGTCATCGCTTTGATCCCTTTCGGACCATAAACCTCAAGCGGGCCTGTTCTGCCGACGACCCAGGGAGTGAAGATGAAATCGGGATAGCCCACCGTATGATCTGAATGAAGATGCGTAATGAAGGCCGTTTTGAGATTAGAGGAATGGAGCGCCTTCACTCCTTTTTGATAGGCAGCCACAGCGCGCCGAACGACACCCGGCCCTAAATCAATCAGGTAGGGGGTATCGTTGACTACAATAGCAGTGCAGGGGCCAGATCTGTCCGAGGTTGGCGCAAAATTCCCTGTCCGAGAAGAACTATCTGAGTGACAGTAGCTTGCTTGTTCTCAGACTGTGAAGAGGCCGTTGAGTAGACCGGTAATAGAAGTAGGAATACAGCTAGGACATTCAGATATTGCAGGGCTTTGTTCCCTGTCATTATCCTACCTCCTGCGCTCTGCACCCTTGTGATGGTCACCGCCGTCTAACGCCCGGCGTAACCGGGCCGCCGGATGAACCAAAGAGGGCGACACCAAGTCCGATTGCCAAAAGGCGATTTGCCATGTACGCAAGCCTCCAGCAGAATCTGTCAACGACGGGCCCGCCCATTACCCATACTTTTCTAGGCACGATTATACTCTGACTTCAAAAGCATCGGTTAATTATCACGCAATCTCAAGCCTACGAGCCGTCCGAAGTTGGTAAGCTTCAGGTGAGTAGTCCTGCATAATTTCTAGAATAAAAGAGAACCTGGGAATCGGGGTCGATGAACGAATGGAGAACCGTGATCCTGGGGCCGGCGCTGAGCCGCAAGGAGCTCTTCACAGCTATCGAGCTGCACAGGGTCAACGCATCCCAGGACAACGATTTGAAGGTCACCTTCACCGTAAATGGTGAGGTGATGGGCAGCAGATTGAACAAGCTGTCATCGGGAGAATCAGCGACAATTGAAGTGAAAGTCGAAGACGCCGATGAATTTCCTTCGACATACCTGATCGAGCTCTTCTACGACAGGGGACCGAAAGGACAAAAGGCAAGCGTAGTAGCCACTCAGTTAATAGACGACAACGCAAGCGCAAAGTTTACGCATAAGCCTTTTGCCGGTAAAGGGTATTACTTCGCCAGGGTGACGAGTAAAAGCGGGACGAATAAAAACTTTAAAGCGTGGACGGCTCCAGTTTGGTTTGAGTAAGCATTTTGTGCACCTAGTAATTGTCGCAGAATAGCCTCAAATGCACGATTATCACTCTTGAACTAAACCGCTGCGCGGTAGAACATCGATTTCTCATATTCCCTTTTGTCCCAACTCAGTTTCCTTGCCATTCATCGTAGCATTCCGCTTGAGCAACTAACTCCAACCGCTTAGAAAGGTCGCCTCAACGGTAACAGCGCCTCGAATTGTTGCCGCGAATCACCTTTACCTGGAGAGGAGTTAGTTATGGTTATGACCCCATTGCGACAGAGGATGATGGATGATCTGCACCTGCGGAACTATTCCGACAGAACCATCAAAGCATATCTCCGATGCGTCTCTAATTTCGCTCGACATTTTGGTAAATCGCCGGACGAGCTGGGGCCGCCTCAAATTCGTGAATACCAACTTTACCTTGTGAAACAGAAGCAGTGTTCCTGGGCGGTGTTCAACCAGACGGTGTGTGCGCTTCGCTTTCTCTATAACACCACTCTGGGTTGTAAGGAGATGATCGAAGAGATTCCTTATCCGAGATTCGAGAAACGACTGCCGGTGGTGTTGAGCCAAACGGAGGTTGCTTCGTTATTGCAGGCAACCAGGAATTTCAAACATCGGACTCTTCTGACGACAATCTACGCCACCGGGCTTCGGGTTTCGGAAGTGACCAATCTGGTGGTCAGCGACATTGACAGCAGCAGAATGATAATCCAGGTGCGACAAGGCAAATGGCGCAAGGATCGCTTCGTAATGCTGTCGCCTCATCTGCTGACTTTGTTGCGTGAGTATTGGAAAGCTTATCATCCCAAACACTGGCTGTTCCCGGGGCAGAACCCAAGTCGCCCCATCGACAACGCCACCGCGTATCGGATCTGTCAGCACGCAGCAGAGGCGGCCAAATTGTCGAAGTCCATTTCGCGCCACACGCTGCGCCAACTCGTCGCCAGTTGAAAGAAAGCCTTTTATTGAAGTGTTGCTTCGATGAAAAGGTTACGACTTGTGACTCGTGGGGCCATTGTGTAACAGCTACTGTCCTCCACGTCCGCTCTTAGGCTTCTGTTTTCACTTCTCGGACGAAGTTAAGGTCTACATACTTTGCAAGGCTCGTAGCCTCGCTCGATTGCTAAACTCAAGTTGACAGGAATTCTGGCTTGACTCAGATATCGACAATCGCCGCGATGGTACTTTGCACCAGTGCGGGTGATATAGATAGTTCTTTCTACTCTTTCAGGTTCGACTGAGGTGTAAGGCGATGAAGATTCAATTGTGGATGAACTCTTGGCATTAGGTCGCGGACTTTTATATTGAAAGACTCCATTTGAAATGAACGTCGGCGTGTTTTAACGGGCAATATACCAGGCATAACTTTTTTCAAGCTTGAATGAGGCGGGTATGTCATCGCGCCGTCGAGATGAGGATGAGACCAAAGGCGATCCGGACCGCAGCAAGAGCGGCGAAGACGAGGAGGGCGAGCCGAGGGCCTATGAGCTCGGCCAGCTGGTGGCGACCTTGTCGGCCGTGAGTCGCACGATGACCCATTGCGGGTTCGGCCCGGAGAACCCGATGCCGCCTTTGCCTCTGGGGTACGGCCCGCCCGTGTACTTGTGCGACAGCTCATCGACCAGCACGCCGTCCGGGTCGTCCTCGATGGACGCGGTGCCCTGCACCTGGACGCTCTCATACGGGCGGGCAGCATCGAAGATCACCACGGCCGCCCGCGGGTCCAGGTTCAAGTTGGCGATCTTGCGGCGGCTCTTGGGCAGCGCGAACAAGAGGTCATCGCCGTCGCGCTTGACCCAGACCACCGTCG
>Ga0126382_10000452_pt1 | contig 15962 bp, 11 predicted proteins | sample PanSoiMetPlot_30_FD_92548 | JGI IMG/M metagenome (GOLD analysis project Ga0126382, IMG submission 92548) | Tropical forest soil microbial communities from Panama - MetaG Plot_30 | ecosystem: Environmental > Terrestrial > Soil > Tropical forest > Bulk soil | place: Panama | collected 2016-02-17
AGGGCGTAAGCGTGTTCGTCGGTCACCGAGGGAAAGGCGATCTCTTCCCAGCCCTTTCCGACCGGAAAGCCGCCGTCATCGAAAAATCCGCCGGCACCGGCCTGCGCAAACCCGATGAGCGGCACGCTATGCATCGTCGCCTTGCCGCCGTCGCTGATCAGGGTCACGAACGTGTCGAACTTGGTGCTCGTCGCCTGAAGCGCCTTGGCGACCGATTCTGTCGAAGGCCAGCGCGGGCGTCCTTCCGGGGTGACGCGCTTGGACTTGTTGAAGGTCGTCGGGTCGAGACCGGCCTTTTTCGCAAGGCCTGACGGCGTCATCTTGGCGCGCGCGGCCAAACGATCGATGGCTGTCCAGATTTGGCTGTGGCTAAGCATGGGCATGGACGCTCGCACCGGCTGCACCTGTGGGTTCGACAGGATAGGAATTATAGCCTTGAGTCGACCCCCTGTCGCAACCGGTTCCTTTGACGGCGGCCTTGAAAAAACCCCGCCCTCGCCGATAGGGTCGGCCGTCATGCAACGGAGGCTCGCCTGTTGATCGGTCTTTTCGACCGCCTGTCGCGACCGTTCCTGCGTGCGCTCGATCCCGAAGACGCGCACAGGCTTGCCATCAAAGCGCTACGGATCATGCCGATCGCCAAGGCGCCGGCCGACGCGGACGAGCTGGCCGTGCGCGCCTTCGGACTCAAGTTTCCGAATCCGGTCGGTCTTGCGGCCGGTTTTGACAAGAACGCGGAGGTTCCTGACGCGCTGCTTCGGCTCGGCTTTGGCTTCGTGGAAGTCGGAACGGTCACGCCGCGGCCCCAATCCGGCAACCCGAGACCGCGTCTGTTTCGGCTCGAGAGCGATCAGGCCGTCATCAATCGGCTGGGGTTCAACAACGAGGGAGCGGCCGCGGTGCACGTGCGGCTCGCCGCGCGTCGCGGCGCGGGTGGGATCGTCGGCGTCAACATCGGAGCCAATCGCGACGCGAAAGATCGCGCCGAGGATTACGTCCGACTGATCGAGACGTTTTCCGCCGTCGCCAGCTACTTTACGGTCAACGTGTCCTCGCCGAATACGCCGGGTCTGCGCGATTTGCAGCAGGCGAACGCACTCGACGATTTGTTGGCACGTGTAATTGATGCGCGCGAAAGAATGCGATCGCGCGCGCTCCCGACACCGATCCTCCTGAAAATTGCGCCGGATCTCACATTGTCCGAACTCGACGATGTCGTCGGCATCGCTCGCAAACGTCGTGTCGATGGAATGATCGTGGGGAACACGACCATCACGCGCCCCGGCTCACTACGCGACCGCAGCAAGACGCGCGAGCAGGGCGGACTATCAGGTCGACCTCTGTTCAAACTCTCCACGCGCATGCTCGCCGAGACTTTTGTGAGGGGGGAGGGGACGTTCCCCGTCGTCGGCGTCGGCGGCGTCGACTCCGGCGCCACCGCCATCGCCAAGATCAAGGCCGGCGCGACCCTGCTGCAGCTCTACAGCTCACTGGTCTATCACGGCATCGGACTGGTTTCGGAGATCAAGGCCGACCTGACGGCCGCACTCAAGCGCGGCCACCGCAACTCGCTCGCATCGATGGTCGGCAGCGACGCGGCGGCCATCACCGCGGAGAGCTGGCCCGGCTAGGATCTACCGCCCGCGCGGCGCATTGACCATGCGCATGATGAACCAGATCGGAATGACGATCACCGCGCCGAGCAGGAAATAGCGCCACAGCCAGCGGATCGCATCAAAGCCCATGTTCCAGATCGACCGGATCAACCGCTCGATGCTGTGGATGATGTCGAACGGATCGAGGCCGAGCGCCGAAAGGATCACGCCCACCAAAATCGACACCAGAATCAAGCGCACCAGCACTCCCATCGGAGAACCGCCCACCCAACGCGCGACCTGATTTTCAGACATTACCGCCTCCATTCGCAGGCATTGTAGCATGCTCGCGCTGCGTCAGCATGTTTTCGAGTGTCTCCAGCCGATCGGCTTCGGCCGGCGGCTTGTCCCAGCGCAAACGACTGATGCGCGGAAAGCGCATCGCGATACCGGACTTGTGGCGCGTCGAACGCTGCAGCGCTTCGAACGCGACTTCCAGCACCAACCCTGATTTCGGCTCGTGCACGACTTCTCGCACGGGGCCGAATCGATCGACGGTGTTGCGACGCACGAAACGATCGATCTGGATCAGCTCCTCGTCGGTGAATCCGAAATAGGCCTTGCCGACGGGAACAAGCTCTTCGCCGTTCTCCCCTTTGCTCCATACACCGAACGTGTAGTCGGAATAGTAGGACGAACGTTTGCCATGCCCGCGCTGCGCATACATCAGCACGGCATCGATCACCATGGGGTCGCGTTTCCATTTCCACCAGGAGCCCTTGGGTCGGCCGGGCACATAGGCTGCGTCCCGCCGCTTCACCATGACGCCTTCGACCGCTTCGGCATCCGCGCCGGCTCCAGCCGATGACGGATCGGCACGGGCGGCGGTCAGGTCGTTCCAGGTTTTGAATGGCACCAGCGGGGAAATATCGATGCGCGGATCGTTCAGCCTGGTAATGAGCGCCTGCAGCTGTTCGCGCCGATCAGAAAAAGGGCGATCGCGCAGGTCCTCCTCACCTTCCGCCAGCAGATCATAGGCTCGCAGATGCGCGGGAAACTCCGCCATCAGCTTCGCTGTCACCGATTTGCGATTCAAACGTTGCTGCAGCACGTTGAAGGACTGCACCCGCGTTTCGCGCATGATCAGCAGTTCGCCATCGATTGCGCAGGGCAGGCGCAACGCCGCGAGCAGATCGGGAAAGGTGCGGGAAATTTCCTCGCCTGTGCGCGAATAGAGCCGGGCGACCAATTCGCCATGCTCGTCATAGCCGGCAACGGCCTGCACACGAATGCCGTCCCATTTCCACTCGGCGAGATAATCCGCAGCGGTGAGAGCGGTGAGGTCGGGTTCCTCCGCGGCGTGTGCGAGCATTGGCGGACGGAACGGAGCCGGATCGCGCGTCGAAGGTTTGTTAGCCCGCCCCTCGAGCCAGGCGAAGAGATCCAGATAAGGCGGTGTCAGGCCCGGCCAGAGAATCTCGATCTCGTCAGATTCCCGATTGCCAAGCGACGCGACCGCGGTTTTTGCGAGCCGCGCCGACACGCCGATCCGCAGCGCGCCGGTCACTAGCTTCAGAAGTGCCCAACGCCCGGTCTCATCCAGCCCATCGAGCCAGCGTGCGATCTGCGCCGGCAGCTGTGCCTTGCCGAGAGTGGACAGGGTTTGCACAACGTCGGACAGTGTTGGCGCCGACTTGGACTTCTGTGTCGGGTCGGCAGGCCACATCAGCGCGACCGTTTCGGACAGGTCGCCAACGTAATCGTAGGACAGTGCAAACAGTGCGGGATCCGTGCGCTCGGCAATGAGACCGCGAATCATGCCGGCCTTGGCATGCTTGAAACCGAGCGCGCCGGTGAGCGCCGCAAGCGCCCAGCCGCGCTCGGGGTCTGGCGTACCGCGTAGATAGTCGGTGATCAGCCGCAGCTTGGCATTGCGTCCGGGTTCGTAGGCCAGCCGGTCGAGCAGTTCGGCGAAGCGATTCATGCTTCGGCCTCGGCTTGCGCGCCGGCATCGTCTTCATCGCCGTACCCGACAATATCGAGCGGTCGCGCCTTCAGGCCTTTCGTCTGGCACCAATACACAAGCGCATCTTCCTGACCGTGAGTGACCCAAATTTCGGAGGCGCCAGTGGCGGAGATCGTCGAGGTCAGCCCATCCCAATCGGCGTGATCAGAGATGACGAGGGGCAAGGTGACACCATGTTGGCGCGCGCGTGCGCGCACGCGCATCCAGCCCGACGCGAATGCCGTCACCGGTTCCGGAAACCGGCGCGACCACAGGTCGCTCATTGCGGTGGGAGGACAGACGATGATGTGTCCGCCGAGCTCGGCCTTGTTGGCGCCGCGTACCAGCTCAACTTGCCCCAGATTGATGGCGCGACTCTCGTAATAGCGCGTGATCGTTTCCATGGCGCCATGGATATAGATGGGTCGATCGTGTCCAGCCGCGCGCAACATCGCCATGACGCGCTGTGCCTTGCCGAGAGAATAGGCGCCGACCAGGTGCGCGCGTTCGGGGAACAGCTCGATAGAGCGCAAGAGCTTGGCCGTCTCGCCTTCGGCGTCATGGTGGCGGAACACCGGTAGGCCGAAGGTCGCCTCGGTTATAAATACGTCGCACGGAATCAACTCGAACGAGGCGCATGTCGGGTCGGCGACATCCTTGTAGTCGCCGGAGGCAACGACACGGAGCCCGCCGCATTCGACCCGGATCTGCGCCGAACCGAGCACATGCCCAGCGGGATGGAAGCTGACAGTTGCACCATCGAGCTTCACGGTTTCGCCGTAACTCACCGCCTGCGTGGTGCCGGCGAAGTTGTCCCCATAGCGCAGGCGCATGATGTCGAGGGTTTCTTGCGTTGCCAGGACAGCGCCGTTCCCGGCGCGCGCATGGTCAGAATGGCCATGCGTGATCAGGGCTTTTTTGACCGGACGGGTCGGATCGATGTGGAAGCCACCGGGCTTGCAACACACACCCGATGGCGTCGGGACCAGGATATCTTCAGGGCGCATCGTGATTAGATAGGTATGCGGTGCCAGACGACAAAGAACCAGGGAATGAGCAGTCCGATATTCCTGTCTTCCGGTGACATCAATGCCGACCGACGCTTCGAATGGGCCCGCGATCGTGAGGCGAAGGGCGATCTGGCGGGCGCCGCCGACCTGCTGATGCAGGCGCTTGAGCTCGCGCCGAGCTATGCCTCGGCCTGGTTCATGCTCGGCGAACTGCGTGAACGGCTGGGCGATCGCGTCGGCGCTGTTGCTGCTTTCGGGCAGGCAAAAGCAGCCAATCCCCAGGACGTCCACGGTGCTGCGCTTCGTCTCACGCGGCTGGGCTTCCGTTCCGGCGGGGCCATGGGGGAGGGTTACGTCCGCGCGCTGTTCGATGGCTACGCGCCCCGTTTCGACCAGGCACTGACGGTGGGTCTGAACTATCGCGCACCGGAGCTGTTGTTCCGTGCCATCGAAGGGGTGCACTCCGATCGACCCATGAAATTCGGTTCGGTTCTCGACCTCGGCTGCGGTACAGGCCTCGCGGCTTTGCCGTTACGACCATTCAGCGACTGGATGGTGGGTGTCGATCTCTCGTCCGGAATGCTGGTCCAGGCGCGGACAAAGGGCGTCTACGACCGCCTCATCGAAAAAGAGATTCTCGCTTTTCTGGCAAGCGAAGCGGAAATCGGCAGCCATTATCACCTTGTGGTCTCCGCCGACGTTTTTATGTATTTCGATGACCTTGCGCCGGTGTTCGACGCCGTTGCAAAGGTGATGGATTCATCCGGGCTGCTGGCTTTCAGCGTGGAGACGCACGAAAACGGAGACGTCTTCTTGCGCGACACGTTGCGTTACGCTCACAGCGAAGCGCACGTGCGCGCTGCCTTGATGGCGTCGGGCCTGAATCCGGTCAGCCTGGACTTTGCATCCCCGCGCATCGAGAAAGGTGTACCCGTGCCCGGATTGATCGTTGTGGCCGGACACTGAATTCCATGGAACCCGCGCGAGACCTCTTCAGCGACGCGCCGCAATTGCCGGATGTCTTCCTCCGCTGGTTTGCTGGCCGCGGTTGGCAGGTACGCGAGCATCAGCTTGCGCTTTTGGGGAAAGCCAGCGCGGGACATTCGGCGCTGCTGATCGCACCGACCGGCGGCGGCAAGACCTTGGCCGGCTTTCTGCCGACGCTCGTGGAGTTGAGCCAACGCGGCATCCGCCCGCGTGACCTGAAGTCGACCGGTCGAACCTTGGTGCGCTCGCAGGGGCTGCATACTCTTTATATTTCGCCGCTGAAGGCGCTCGCCGTCGACATTGCGCGGAACCTCGAGATTCCGGTTCAGGAGATGGGACTGCCAGTGCGGATTGAAACCCGCACTGGCGACACGCCGACTTCCAAGCGCCAGCGACAGCGGCGTGACCCGCCCGATATTCTGCTGACCACGCCGGAGCAATTGGCGCTGCTGCTCGCCAGCGCCGATGCGCCCTATATGTTCGGCACGCTCAAGCGTGTGATCCTCGACGAACTACATTCGCTCGTCACGTCAAAGCGCGGCGACCTGCTGTCGCTCGGTTTGGCTCGCCTGTTCAAGCTCGCGCGTGAACTGACCACGATCGGCCTTTCCGCGACCGTCGCCGAACCTGACGAGCTTCGTCGATTTCTGGTGCCACAGCCGACGCAGGGTCGGGCGCTTGCCGACCTGGTTACGGCGAAAGCTGGCGCCCAACCGGTCGTCACGATGCTCGATACCGAGGAGCATCTGCCATGGGCCAGCCATTCGGCGCGTCATGCTCTTGGAGAAATCTACGCGCAAATCAAGACGCACAAGACCACGCTGGTATTCGTCAATACACGCAGCCAGGCGGAGTTTCTTTTTCAGGAGTTGTGGCGGGCCAACGACGATAACCTGGCCATTGCACTTCATCACGGTTCCCTCGATGTTGCGCAACGCCGTCGTGTCGAAGATGCGATGGCCACCGGCAGGCTGCGCGCCGTGGTTTGCACGTCGTCTCTCGATCTTGGTGTGGATTGGGGCGACGTCGATCTTGTGATCAATGTCGGCGCACCGAAAGGGTGCTCCCGGTTGCTGCAGCGAATTGGGCGTTCCAATCACCGCCTCGATGAACCGTCCGAGGCTGTGTTGGTGCCGGCAAACCGCTTCGAGGTGCTCGAATGCCGCGCGGCCATCGATGCCGTGGCCGAGAATGCACAGGATACGCCGCCGGTGCGCACGGGTGCGCTCGATGTGCTGGCCCAGCACGTCCTGGGACGGGCTTGTGGAGAGCCGTTCATTGCCGAAGAACTGTACGCGGAGATCTGCGCCGCAGCGCCTTACGCCGCGCTCAGTCGTGCCGATTTCGACGTCGCTGTCGATTTTGTTGCGACCGGGGGCTACGCGCTGAAGGCCTATGAGCGGTTTGCCAAAATCCGGCAAGGCAAGGACGGGCGCTGGCGCATTACGCATCCGCGGGTTGCCCAACGTTACCGCATGAATGTCGGTACGATCGTCGAAGCCGACATGATCAGGGTGCGGTTGGTGCGCTCGCGCCGCAGCGGCGCCATCGTGCCGCGCGGCGGTCGACTGCTCGGAGAGGTCGAGGAATATTTCATCGAGACACTGAGACCAGGGGACACTTTCGTTTTTGCCGGCGAAATTCTCAAATACGAAGCCCTGGTCGAAGACGAGGTTTATGTTTCACGATCGGATGCCACCGACCCGAAGGTGCCGGCTTACGAGGGAGGCAAGTTTCCGCTTTCGACCTATCTGGCGGGGCGCGTGCGTGCCATTCTGGCGAAGCCCGAGGCTTGGCGCGCGCTTCCTGATCAGGTGCGCCAGTGGCTGGAGGTCCAGCAATGGCGTTCGATACTTCCGAAGGCCGGCGATCTATTGGTCGAAACGTTTCCACGAGGCGCCAACTATTACCTCGTCTGCTATCCGTTCGAAGGCCGGTTGGCGCACCAGACACTCGGCATGTTGCTCACACGCCGGCTCGAGCGAGCGCGGCTGCGGCCGCTCGGATTTGTCGCCAACGAATATGCATTGGCGGTCTGGGGGTTGGGCGACATCGCCTTGCACGTCAGGCGCGGCGACTTCTCGCTCGCCCAGTTATTCGACGAGGACATGCTTGGTGATGATCTGGAAGCGTGGCTCGCTGAATCAGCACTGATGAAGCGGACGTTCCGCGGCTGCGCGATCATTGCCGGGTTGATCGAAAAGCGTTTCCCAGGCGAGGAAAAATCGCGCCGGCAACTCACGATCTCCACAGACCTCGTCTACGACGTGCTGCGCAAGCATCAGCCTGATCATATTCTCCTACGCGCTGCGCGCTCCGACGCGGCCACCGGTCTGCTCGACATCAAGCGCCTTGGTGAAATGCTCTCGCGGATCCGGGGCCGAATCGTTCATAAAGCTCTCGACCACGTCTCGCCGCTGTCGGTTCCCGTGCTGCTCGAGATTGGACGGGAAACTGTGTATGGCGAGGCGGGCGATACACTGCTGGCCGAGGCAGCCGATGAATTGGTCAAGGAGGCGATGAGTTGAGCGAACCGGCGCCATATCTGGCGGAGAGCGAGGGCAATCTCATCGTCCTGTCCGGAGTTCCGCTTCTCGCCGATCCGCGCGGTGCGCTCTATTGGCCGGCGCAGCGATTTTTGGCTGTAGCCGATCTGCATCTGGAAAAAGGCTCAAGTTTCGCCGCCCGTGGCCAGATGCTCCCCCCATATGACACCGCAAGTACGCTCGCATACCTGTCGGCCTTGATCGCGGACTATTCCCCGCGCTGTGTCGTCTCGCTCGGTGACAGCTTTCATGACGGCGGCGGCCCGACACGGTTGAGCGATAAGGACCGCGACACCCTTACAAGGCTGCAACGCGGCCGCGACTGGGTTTGGATTACCGGCAATCACGATCCCGAGCCGGCCGAAGGACTCGGTGGCGTATTCCAGGAAACGCTGAAAATAGGGGTGCTGACGTTCCGTCATGAACCGAAAGGCGGTTCCGGCGAAGTCAGTGGCCATCTGCATCCGGTGGCGCGGATCGCGTATCGCGGCCGTGCGGTCAGCCGCCGCTGTTTCGTCGCCGATGCAACGCGCCTGGTTTTGCCGGCCTTCGGTGCATTTACCGGCGGGTTGAATGTGAGAGACGCCGCCTTTGCGGATCTGTTCGGCACGCTTGCATTCAAGGCCTATCTCCTCGGCGAAGGCCGGATTTATTCTTTCACCGCAAAGCGGTGTCTGCCGGATTAGTCGCGCGCGAATATCACGCTGGCAAACCAGCCGATCAGCAGCGCCATCATTGCCGTCACCGCTCCGTAGAGAAGGCCGTAGTCGCGCGCGGCGTCGGCGACATACTGTTCAAAGCCGGTCTTGATCACATCCAGGGCCGAGTTGGTGCGCGCGACCAGGTTACCGCCGGTAAAGAGCTCAACCTCGATTCCATAGCTTCCGGTCGGCACCGCGGCAGGCATGGGGATTGCTGCGCGAAACACGGTCGGCGTGAGAAAGGTCACCGCGGTGGCAGATTCGCGATACAGGCCCTGCTGGGTCTGCAGCCGCACGAAAGCGCGGCGGAACGGATCATCGCGTACCGTGTCGGCAAAGTCGGCTCCTATCCGTTGCGGCAACAGAAAATTGTCGAGCCCGATCTGCAAACGGCGCAGCGTGTCCGGGTTGGCGATGGTGTTGACCGGACGGTTGCTCAGAACGGCAAGATAGGATGGCACACGCAAAAATTCGCGCGAATCCACATTGACCCAAATGCCGAGTACGCGCTGCTTGCGCCGCGTTCGCAGCGTCTGGCGCGGCCCGGTTACCGTGACAACGAGATCGTAAGGCGGACGCAGCGGACTGGTGACCGGATCGGGCTCGATGGTGCCGAACAACACCAGTTCTTCACCGACGAAACTTGAGGTAACGGCCACGCGATGATTGGACAGCGATACCACCAGTCGCTCGGCCAAAGCGGGCCCTGCGCCGCAGATCAGCGCGATAAAGGCGAGTGTGATCGCGATCCGTCGCATCATTCGCTCCCCACGTAACGAAGCGAAAAGAGGTCGTCGGGCTTTACCACCAGTTCGTAGGCGAACCGGCAGCCCACTGCGAAAACCAGGAGGCCGAGGAGCAGGCGCAGGCGCTCGCCGCGCATCTTCTGCCCGGTGCGGGCGCCGAATTGCGCGCCGATGACACCGCCGACCATCAGGATCAGGGCCAGTACTGCGTCGACCAGATGGTTCGTCGCTGCGTGCATCACCGTCGCCGAAGCCATGGTGACAAGCGTCAGAACCATGGAGGTACCGATAACGGTCGCAGTCGGCACCCGCAGGAAGTAGATCAGCATCGGCACCAGCAGGAAGCCGCCGCCGATGCCCATGATCGCACCGACAAACCCGATGACGAATCCGATTGCCCAGACCGGGATCGCCGACACATATATTTTGGAGCGCTTGAACCGCAGCTTGAACGGCAAACCGTGAAGCCACGTGTGGCTGCCGGGCCGCCGCAGCGTTGCCGGCATGCCGTGACGCGTCCGCAAAATTGCGCGCGCGCTTTCATAAATCATCATCGCTCCAACAACGGTCAGCAGCGTGACATACGAAATGCCGATCATCAGATCGAGTTGGTCGAGCGCGCGCAGCTCGGTGAAGAGCCAAACACCCGTGGCCGTGCCGAGAATGCCTGAGCTGAGCAGCATCAAGGCAAGAGCAATGTCGACCGCACGCTTGCGCCAGTAACTCAGCGCGCCGGTGAACGAGGATGCGGCGATGTGGCTGGAAACGGTCGCCACGGCAACTGCCGGCGAGATCCCGATAAAAATCAGGAGCGGCGTCATCAAAAACCCGCCGCCGATCCCGAACATGCCGGAGATGTAGCCCACCGCGAGACCCATCCCTAGAACAAGGAAGACGTTCACGGGCAAATCGGCGATGGGAAGATAGATCTGCAAGCGGTTTTGTCCGACGGATGGGGCGTGCTTTATAAACCGGTACGCCGTCTCTCGTCATGACCACTAGCACCGAGACATCCGATCGTCAGCAATATGATCGATGCGGATTGCTTGTCGGCCCCGCTTTTGCGCCGGTTGTTCCTGCCCGTGGAGCAGGTCACTGCCTTCCTGAGGCGACGGCGCTTAGCGAGAGCGAGCCGGCCGCTCGCGGCTTGTCTTGCGGCAGGGGTGCGGCCCGGTCCCAACCGCCCGAAGGTTCCGGAACCGCCGTGGCTGCTGTCGGCTGCGCCCGTACCGCAAAGTTTTTGACCGCCTCCTGGGCGGCCGCCAGCGTCGACGCATCGAGGGCCGCTGCGGCATCCTCACGTTTGCCGACCGCTTCGCGGTCGCCCTGAGCGGCTGCCAGCGCAAACCACTTGTAGGACTCGGCGATGTTTTTCTCGGTCCCGAGACCGCGTGCGACCAGGACGGCAAGATTGAATTGGCTGTCGGCAACGCCATAGTCTGCAGCCTTACGGAACCACAGGACCGCGTTGGCATAGTCAGGCTTGCCATCGATGCCCCCGGCATAGAGGACGGCGAGGTTGTGCATCGCCTTGGCGTGACCTTTGGCCGCCGCATTCACATAAAGTTTTTGCGCCGCGCTCAGGTCCTTTCTCACGCCCTGTCCTTTTTCGAGCATGCTCGCGTAGCGGAATTGAGCCGGTACGAGGCCTTTGCTCGCGGCGTTCTCTAGCCATTTGGCCGCCTCTTCAAGATTTGCGGGAACGCCTCGGCCTTCCATGAAGCGCATGGCCACTTCGTAGGCCGCGGCGGGATCACCGGCGGCAGCCGCGTTGCGCAGACGCGCTCCACCGATGGCGGTGGGCAAACCGTCTGCGGCAGGTGGCTGCGCGACGGGTGCCGCCGGACGCGCCGTTAGGTTATCCGCGGGCGTGCGCGCGATCGTGCCGGTGACATCTGCTTTTGCCGAGGGCGCCGGTCCGGTCGAGGGAGCGCTCAACAAAGGCGGGCTCAGCAGCGCGTACAAGCTTCCGGCATCCACCGAATTCAGAAGTGATTGGACGGGATCGCCTTTGGGGGCTTGGGGCGCAGGAGTCAAACTCGGCAGCGTCTGGGGAGCGATCAGACTGGCTGTCACATCGCTGCTGGCAGTGACCGCTTCGCTCTCCCCGTTCTGGATTTCGCTGGAATCTACGGTGGGGTCCGGTTCGAAATTGACCGCGACCTTACTGTCGGGGGCTTCGAAAATTCCGAAGTGGAAAATATTGCTCGTGATTTGGACCAGGCCCACGACAATGGCGACGATGCTCGCCGCCAGCACAGCCGCTTTGGCTCGCGTTGCCAACTTTGCCCGCAGTGGTACGTCGGCTGTCTTTCTCGAAGGTTCAGAGCGCGTCTGATTGTTCTTTGGATCCTGGCCTGCCGCCTGGGCAGCGCGCCGGGCCGCCGCAATGAAACTCGATTTCGAACCCGTTGCGGGCGGTCGTGCACCTCCCGGCGCCGCTTTCGGTACGGCAATGCGCGGGCCGGGAGCTGCATTCGATTCAGGCCGGCCGGTACCAGGCTCGAGCGGCTGATCCCCATGCAAATCCAGTCCGATCGTGACCTCGGTCTGACGCGCAACCCTGCTGCTCGGGTCAGTCGGCATCGTCAAGGCATCCTCAGGCATCGCGTGACGCGACGGGGTCGTCGTGGCCTGGGACATCAGGTCATGTCGTACGGCACTTTTTGCGACCGGGGTTGGTGCGGGGTCCACGACCTGAGTCAGTTCGATAACCCCGCGCTCAATCGCGGCAGGAGGGGCCCGATTACCGCGAATGTCGTTTTCGAGCGTGGTGAGTCGATCGGCGACGCGGTCAAGTGTCCCGTGCATGGCCGTGAGCACGTCGTGGGTGCGCGCCATGTCCTGCTTCAGCAGGTCGATGCCAGGCGCGGTGTCTGCCCGCGCTCCGGCGGGCTTTTTCCGGGTCCTGATTTCCTCGATGTGGACCAGCAGATCCGCCAGCCCGGGCTCGATGGCATCAAGGTGATTGAGCTTGGAATCCGTCGCCTCCAGGCGCTCGACAAATTTGGCGATGCGCCCTTCGAAATGATCGAGTGCAGTCCAGTCTCCGCGCGATTGAAGCTGTTCGATCTTGGCGGACAAGGATTGGAGCAGTGCTTCTACATGCCCTATTGCGGTAACGCCGCCGTTTGCGTGTTCAGACACGGCACGGCTGAGAGCATCGATGCGCAGTTCGAGTCTGTTGAAGGCGTCGCCAGCGCCTCCAACCATTGCGAGGTGATCGATCTTGTCGCTGAGCGCCTGGACCCGGGCGGTCAGGGCGCCTACAGTTTCGTCGGAGGCGATATGTGCCGCCATATTGCGCAACGTCGCAAAGAGATTGTCCAGTTGCGCGATCATGGCAGGATCGTCTTGGGCAACGATGAAATCGATTTTGCGCCCGAGAGCCTCGATCGCTTCGCTGTATCCATAAAGTTTTTCGGCCGGCACGAGCTCGCGTAGTGCGTCACGCAACTCGGCTAATCCAAATTCGATTCCCGCCAGGACGTTACTGTCGATGCCCGCCTGCCGACTGTTCAGGACATTGGAGGCTAATTCCTGAATTTGCTTTTCAATGGGTTCAATAGCCTGGCGTGGCAGTGCCTCATTTATCGTTTGACCGATCTCGGTAAGTTCGGAGCGCAGCGCTGCGCTCTCTCCCTCCACATCGGGGTGTCGTAGCGTCTCGATCTGATCGGTAATTCGGCGCAGGTGATCTTCCGGGCCAGTCAGGTCCGGCGACGGTACTCTGTCTCCTTTGTCGAGACGCCGGCGCGCGGCAATTTCGGCAATGGCGAATTCAAGCGCCTGCTGGCTTGGCATCTCGGCTTCCGGCGAGCGCGTGATGTTGCTCGCCAGCTGCTCGATCCGCTGCTCCAGCCGCGCAAATTGTTCGACAAGCGGGTCAGTCTCGTCCCGGCTGCGCTTTGGGGCGTAGGCAGCGAATCCGGTGCGCGTAATCTGATCAAGGCGCCGTCCAAGATCATCCAACCGCAGTTGTACCTCGGAGAGTTTTTCGGAAGGTCGCTCTTCTTCGAAGTGCGTTTGCGGTGAGGGCCTGAGCCCCAGTTTCGCGCCTTGTTGCAGAATGACTGCGTTGAGCCAGTCATTCAGCGGCAGGCCAGCTCGTCGCGCAGCTTCTTCCGCCGTCCTGCGCGCGTCGTTTTGAATACCTTTGACGCTCGACGCAAAACCAAAATTCATCGCTCGCATCCAGGTCCGATGACTTCGGGAGTCGGATCGACCCTCGCGGAACCGGCGCGCGTTAACGACGGGTGGATACGGCTCGGTCCTTCGTCCACGCCTGACTGTTCCCGCCGACGGTAAACAAGCGGTTAAAGTTTCGGCGACGTACCGCAGTTTTGGGCAAGACTGTCTGTCCGCAGGTTCCGCAGACCGTAATATTTTACGGGCAGAACACCCGAATGCCACCGGGCCTGTTGGTTGCAAGACTAGGATTCATACGATTCGACGCTGGCGGTGCGCAGGGGTGACATGGATAGCGAAGAACGACGTCACGCTTATGGTGGTACGGATCGAGCCGGCGGTATCACCGAACGCCCCTCAGGTTCGCACGGGCCAGACAGTCTTACCATCGGAGAACTTGCGCGCGATTCGGGCGTCACATTGAGGGCGCTGCGTTTCTATCAAAGCAAGGGCTTGCTGGCTCCGCGACGCAACGGTTTGGCTCGCTTGTTCAGCTCCGAAGACCGAGATCGTTTGGCGCTGATCCTGCAGGGGAAACGACTCGGTTTCACTCTGACTGAAATCCGCGAGATGCTGTCGGCGCGGGAGTGTGGTTGCGTCAAGGCTCTTCCGATCGGTCGCCGAAAATGTGTCGAGCAGATCAACCTGCTCGAACGTCAGCGCCGCGACATCGAAGGCGCGCTGGCCGAATTGCGGCAAATTTACACCGAGATGTTTATTGCATCTGAATTGTCGCCTCCGGGCAAAGCTTCGGTGTCGAGAAAGGCCTGACTCTAATCGCGAATTTTTCGCGTTTGCCGGCCTTTAATACAGGTGTAAACCAGAACTTCCATAGTCACTCGGAGTTTTGACATGCGCGGTGGCGGGATTGTGCCCGGACCGTGTGAAGCACAAGAGATCGCCAGCCTTACATTCAACTTTTGCGGCGCCCGGCCGGGAGAGGGACGATGACAATTTATAAAGCCCCCGTAGATGACGCCTTGTTCCTGCTCAACGACGTGTTCCATCTGGATCACTACGGGAATCTGCCGGGGTTTTCTGATGCCACACCCGACGTCGTAGAGGCCGTATTACGCGAGGCGGCCAAATTCAGCGAAGAAGTGCTCACGCCGCTCAACCGCGTCGGCGACAAGGAAGGCTGCAAGCGCGCCGGCGACGGGAGCGTGTCGACGCCGACTGGCTTCAAGGACGCCTACAGGCAGATTGTTGAAGGCGGTTGGATCGGGATTTCAGTGCCGCCTGAATTCGGGGGGCAAGGGCTGCCGGCGACACTGACTGAAATCGTCAACGAATTTTTCTGCTCGGCCAACATGGCATTCGCCATGTATCCGGGCCTGACCCAGGGTGCGATCGCTGCGCTGCTGACGCACGCCTCCGGTGAACTCAAGAAGAAGTATCTGCCGAAAATGGTCGAAGGTGTCTGGACCGGCACCATGAATCTTACCGAGCCGCACTGTGGTACGGATCTCGGGCTGTTGCGGTCGAAGGCGACCAAGCAGGCGGATGGCAGCTACAAGATCAGTGGGACGAAGATATTCATCTCGGCCGGTGAACACGACCTATCGGAAAATATCATTCACCTTGTCCTCGCCCGCATCGACGGCGCACCGGCGGGAACCAAAGGAATTTCGCTGTTCCTGGTTCCAAAATTCATGGTGAAGGACGACGGCTCGCTGGGTGCGCGCAATGCCGTCGGCTGCGGCTCGATCGAAGAGAAGATGGGCATCCACGGTAACTCCACCTGCGTGATGAACTATGACGGCGCCACGGGCTGGCTCATCGGCGAAGAAAACCGCGGCCTCAATGCGATGTTCGTGATGATGAACGAAGCGCGCCTGGCCGTGGGTGTTCAGGGGCTCGCGCTGTCCGAGGTCGCCTACCAAAACGCCGCAGCTTACGCGAAGGAGCGTTTGCAGGGTCGGTCGATTTCCGGCGTGAAGTATCCCGACAAGCCGGCCGATCCGATCATCGTGCATCCCGACGTGCGGCGTATTCTCATGAGCATTCGCGCATTCAATGAGGCAGCGCGCGCGCTGGTGATGTGGACGGCGCTCAAGAGCGACGTCGCCCACCGCTCCGACGATGAAAAGGAGCGCAAGAGCGCCGACGATCATATGGGGTTGCTCACGCCGGTGATCAAAGGCGTTCTCACCGACAGCGGGTTTGCCAACGCGGTCATGGCGC
>Ga0126382_10000453_pt1 | contig 15949 bp, 12 predicted proteins | sample PanSoiMetPlot_30_FD_92548 | JGI IMG/M metagenome (GOLD analysis project Ga0126382, IMG submission 92548) | Tropical forest soil microbial communities from Panama - MetaG Plot_30 | ecosystem: Environmental > Terrestrial > Soil > Tropical forest > Bulk soil | place: Panama | collected 2016-02-17
GAGCCAATTAAAAAAACTCAGTAGGCTTGAACGGAAGCGGTTCCTCGACGCAGCTCCGCTTGTGGCTTCGATTGAGTTGAGTAGCCTTGCAATAGCGAGGCGGTCGATCTTGCTAAGCTCAAGTTGATGCAGCGGCTTCGCTAGATTTGAAAGGTGGTACTCCACTATCACGAAGGCGCTTGGCTTTAACTCGCTACGCTTCCGTACAAGGTAGCGCTCAATCTCTGCCCCGAAGCTCGCCTCTACCGCAGGCAGTGCCGCAGGCGGAAAGGGATCAATCCCAATAGCAGCATTGCCAAGCTTAGCCTTGGCCGCTCGCCTAGCCGTATCTGGCGTTAGGTGCCCATGCCTGCCTAGGCTCCGCACTCGCTGAGAGCCATTTAAGCGGAAGCGAACGTAATAAAACGCTCCATCCTTCTGCCGCCGCACTCCAAACCCACTCAGGCTTTCATCCCAAAGCCAAGCACCATTTGCTTCCAGCTTCTCCACTGCCGTTTTCGTTATCTTTCCCGTTGGCATTGCTTCGTTCCAAGATATGGGTCTGAAAAAATCTCACAAAATTTGCGAAGGGGTATTGCAGGCGATCGGCGAAGTGATTTTTGGGGTGCCCCCTTCGGCATTTGTCATAGCAGATTAGTAAGCAAATAGTAAGCATAGTAAGCAAAATTCCTGACGGTAATAGGCGGTGGCTGACGGGACTTGTCGGGAGAGATGTGGCTGTGGCCCAGGGGCGACTACGAGGTAAGGCCAGCAGGGGCCGAGAGGATTAATTTCCTGAGCATTTGTGGCACTGACAAGAGCCTATGCCGTTGGTTTTGACTTCGTCCGGTTCAAAAGCCGGATAATTTTCCGGCCTCTCAAAAGATCGGCGATATATCCGCAGCTCAGTCCGCCCTGACAGAACGGCTTGGCCAATCGCATCAGAACCTGCGACGCCGCTGACTTTAGGCCAAAGGAATCAAAGGCTTATTGTTTCGCCAAGTCGCCCAACAAGCTCGCCGCAACCGACAGTTTGGACAGCGTGAGCCCAGAGCCCGTGATTTCATGAATGGTCGAGCGGATGCGCTCAACTTCCGCCTGCCTGGGACGAACCCATTCTTCAACGGCGCCAGCCCCAGCCTGACCGTCGCCGACCATGGCAGCGGTGAGCCGCCGCTCGGCATCGCCTATCGAATCGAGCGCGCGGTCAAGCGCAAGACGGTCGAAGTAGTCAGAAACCACGATATCTGAGACCGCATTGGCGACGCGATCAAGTTGGAAATACTCTTCCGTTGCGAAATAGGTCGCGGTCACTTCCGCTACCGGCGTGCCAGCGCGTTCAGCTACTAACGCGATATCGGGCGCGGCCTTGAGTATGGTGAGCTTCCCTATGCGGCGCGCAAGCGATTCTGGCACGCCCGCTTTGAAAAGTTCCGCCACTCGCGCCTCAAGCGTATGAGCTGCCTGTTTCGACAAGGAACTATCAAGTGAGGCCGCGACCTGGGCGACGCCCTCGCGGTAGTGTCCGATTATTTTTTCAAGACCTTGCGTGAGATCCACATTGCGCAGGAACCAAACCAGCCTGTCGAGTAACAGGCTTTGCACCGCCACATAAAGATCGAGCTGAACCTTTCCGGTAATCTTGTTATCGAGCGCGTCAATCTCGCTATTAAGTTCAATCAAATCGTAGCTGTTGCGGACTGTGGCAAAGGCAGCGGCGATAGCTGGGGAAGCTGCACCGGTTTGGTCAGCAATGCGCACAATCAGCGTGGCACCGCCGCGGTTGATCATCGAATTCGTCAGCTGCGTCGCAATAATCTCCCGCCGCAGCCGGTGCGCATTCAGTGCGTCCGGATAACGCTTTGATATCTCCTTGGGAAAATAACGCTCGAGTTCTCGACCGAGATAAGGATCGTCCGGTACTGTGCTGTCAAGCAGTTCGCCGTAGAGTGAGAGCTTTGCATATGCCAACAACACCGCTAGTTCCGGCCGCGTCAGTGCCGCATTGCGTTTGCGCCGCTCGGCGAGTGCCACTTCGTCGGGCAGAAATTCCACACTCCGGTCGAGATCGCCCCGTATTTCAAGCATCTGCATAAACCGCTGTTGAAATCCAAGATCCTCAAGGCCACGACGCTCGGCCAGCGAGAGGGCAAGCGTCTGTTGATAGTTATTTCGCAATACGACACGCGCCACCTCGTCGGTCATTTCGGCTAGCAGCGCATTGCGCGCATCCATCGTGAGGTTGCCGGCACGGACGGGTGCGCTGAGCGCGATCTTGATATTGACCTCAACGTCAGATGTGTTTACCCCGGCTGAATTATCGAGCGCGTCGGTATTAAGCCGGATGCCGCGCTGGGCAGCCTCGATGCGGCCACGCTGAGTCATGCCGAGATTGGCGCCTTCTCCTATCACCTTGCAATTGAGATCGGCGCCGGTAACGCGGATTGCATCATTAGCGCGATCGCCAACCGCTTCGTCGCTCTCGCTGGAGGCGCGTACGTAGGTGCCAATGCCGCCAAAGAAAAGAAGATCGACCTGCGCCTTCAGGACTGCTTTCATCAGTTCCTGAGGTGTCACGGATTCTGCGACGCCGAATAACTTGCGAGCCTCGGCGCTCAGGCGGATTTCCTTTAACGTGCGTGGATAGACCCCACCTCCTTTGGAGATCAAGCTCTTGTCGTAGTCCTGCCAGCTCGAGCGTGGCAATCCGAACAGGCGCTTACGCTCTGCAAAGCTCACTTTTGGATCGGGATTCGGATCGATGAAAATATCGCGGTGATCGAAAGCAGCAAGCAGCTTGATCGTGTCTTCGCGCAGCATGCCATTGCCAAACACGTCACCCGACATGTCGCCGATACCAACCACGTTGAACGGGGTTTTGCTGATATCGATATCTGCTTCGCGGAAGTGTCGTTTCACCGCTTCCCAGGCGCCACGCGCGGTGATGCCCATGGCTTTGTGGTCATAGCCGGCTGAGCCGCCCGACGCGAACGCGTCGCCAAGCCAATAGTCATGCTCGACAGAAATCGCATTAGCAGTGTCGGAGAAAGTTGCGGTACCCTTGTCCGCGGCAACGACAAAATAAGGATCATCGCCTTCATGCCGCACCACGCTCGCCGGCGGAATAATCTTGCCATCCGGCCCGATATTGTCAGTGATGTCGAGCAGTGCCGAGATGAACAGCTTGTAAGTTGCGACTCCTTCCGTCTGTACGACATCGCGTGGCGCACCCTTTGGCATCAGTTTAGGCACAAAGCCACCCTTGGCCCCGACTGGTACGATGACGGCATTCTTGACCTGCTGCGCCTTCGCCAGTCCGAGAATCTCGGTACGGAAATCCTGCGGCCTGTCCGACCAGCGCACACCACCACGCGCTACCTTGCCGAAACGCATGTGCACGCCTTCCATGCGTGGCGAATAAACGAAGATCTCGTAAAGTGGACACGGAAGCGGCAGATCGGTGAGTTTGCGACTCTCGAACTTGACCGAGATCAGCGGCTTGAGCCGACCATTATTCTCGGTCTGGAAGAAGTTCGTGCGAATAGCACACTGCACTGCATTGACGAAACGACGTAGGATACGGTCTTCATCCAGACTTTCGACCTTCTGCAATCCTTCTTCAATGCGTGCTGCAATCGCACTCTGGCTTTGATGCCGGTCCTTATCCGCGCGAGGGTCGAAACGGGAGTGAAATAGTTCAACGATGTTGGCTGCGATGCCGGCATGTTTCACCAACGTCGTCCACATATAGTCTTGCGAATAAGGCACGTGAATTTGCCGCAAAAAGCGCGAAATTGTTCTAATCAACGCCACGTCGCGCCAGGCAAGACCGCCATGGAGTGTAAGCGCGTTGTACCCGTCGTTCTCGGCGATGCCCCGCATGACCATGAGAAACGCTGACTCGAGCCGGGCCTTGCCGCTGTCGAGATCTATCATCTCGCCGTCGGCTCGCTCCAGCAGCATGTCATGGAGCCAGACCGCGGTGCCGCCGCGCGGCTCTATGTGGAAGGTTCGTTCGTCCACAACGTGGAAGCCCATGTTTTCTAAGACCGGCACACGCTCGGAGAGCGGCAAAGGCCGTGCGAAAGTCCACACTTTTAGGCCGACCGCGCGTTGCTCTTCTTCCAGGCGATGATGAAAATCGACGCTGAGCGGCCGATGTTCGGTTAGTCCCTCGATCACGCGTATATCGCTGGCCGCAACGGCGGGCGCGTATGCCTCATGGAATCCCACCGAGAACGCGTCGCGGTAACGGCTGAAAAGCTCACGCGCCTTGTCCGGCGAGCTGACGAGCTCCAGCGCGCGGCTCAACCTGTCGCTCCAAGTGCGAATAATCGCCGTTACCTCGCGCTCGAGGGTTCCACGATCTACCTCGGGTGTCGCCCCACCTGAACGTCCGATGATGAAGTGCACGCGCACTAACGGTCCCTCGCCAGGGAAAAACGGGTAGAAGGCAGAGACACGCCCGATGAAGGCTCTTGCCAGATACTCGCCGATCTTCGCGCGGACGTGGCTGTCGTAGCGTTCGCGCGGCACGAACACCAGCGCCGACGCGAAGCGATCGAAGCGGTCGCGTCGTGCCAAGACGCGTACGCGCGGACGCTCCTCGAGCTGCAGGATGGCTAGCGCAAAACTGTAGAGCGTATCTTCGTCTATCTGGAACAGTTCGTCGCGAGGATATTGCTCCAGCACATTTGCCAGGGCCTTGCCAGAATGACCGCTCGAATCAAAACCAGCACGCGCTTCAACTGCCGCGATCTTACGACGCAGATACGGGATGCTGTGCGCAGCGCGGGTATAGGCGGTAGACGTAAACAGACCAACGATCCGGTGTTCGCCGATGAGATTGCCCGGCCGATCGAAGCGCTTCACGCCGATATAGTCGAGATAGACGCGCCTGTGCACGCGAGCATGAATGTTGGCCTTGGCGATGATGAGAAGATGCGGCTCCTTCAGAAACGCCATGATCTCCGGTGTGATCTCCAGAAGTTCATTACCGCGTTTGAGCACGCGCAGCTCGCGCGAGCGCATAATGCCGAGGGCGTTATTAAAGTCCGGTTCAAGCGTCTGGCCGTCGACAAGGTAGTCGCGCACGCCGAGGAAAGTGAAGTTGTCAGTGAGGAGCCATTGGAGGAACTGAATTGATTCTGCCACCTCGTCAACCGGCAGCCGTGGCGGATTCGTCTTCAGCTCATTGACGATGGCACTGACGCGTTCGCGCATGGCCCGCCAGTCTTGCACCGCCACCCGCACCTCGCCGAGCACAGTTTGCAGCGCGCGCACGAGCTCTTTGCATGTGGCATCGTCTGCGATTGGCACGAGGTGAATGTGGATAAAACTTTCTCGATTTTTCTGCGCATCCGGAGCGCCGAGCGCGACCAGCTTACTGCCATCCCGTTGCACGTCGAATATGGGATGTGCGACCAAACGCACATCGAAACGGCGTTCCGCAATCTCGGCCATCACCGAATCGACCAGGAAGGGCATATCGTCGTTGACGATTTCAATCACCGAAATCGCTTTGCGACCGCCGGAGGCGGCGAGCGGCACAGTTTCGCAGCGAATTTTCAGCGCGCCTGGTACCCGTACGGCGATGAAATCATAGGCCCGTTCGGCTAGCGCAGCGATATCCTCGGCGCCGTAACGCATTACATCCTCCGGCACGGACCGGCCATAAAGCTGCGCAACGAACGTTTGCGGGATATCGCGACGGCGGCAGCTTAGCGCTGCATTCGCCTGCTCGATCACGCCGCGCGCGGCGCTTTCTTCCTCAGTGGCGGGAACGTCAGCGACCATGGAACCTCGTGCTTCGCATGGAATCGGTTAAGGCAACTCGAGTTTTCATCTTCTGCTCAAGCGCGTCGAGAGCAACACATCATTGGGTGACTCACTTGTGACAGGCGGAAAAACGATGCGTGCCGCCCGTTACCTGCATGAACCAAAAGATGAAAAGCTTGCCCGCGGATCGTATCGCGGTCGCGTGGAACATTGTAGGCTGGCGGCGGATTAGCCTGGAAAATTTAAGGAACGGGGAAAATGCCACGGGCCGACAAATCAGCCAAAGCTACCAGCAGGGCGGCCGCTGCAAAACCGAACAAGCCTCTTTTGCGGACCATCAAAGGCGGCAAGGCCGGGGCCGCAAGGATACCGCCGGGGAGGCCCGATCCTACAAAGCCGCCGCTGACGCTCAAGCCGGTTACTGCAATAGTCGACGACATTCCGATTATCGGGCTCAACCTCAAAGCAGCGAAGCTGTCTCCGGCGATGGCCGCTTATTTCAGGAAATGTCAGGACAAGCTCGGCTTTGTGCCGAACGTGCTGCTCGCCTACGCCTTTGACATGGCGAAGCTGGAACCATTCGTCGCCATGTACAACGAACTGATGTTGGGCGATTCGGGCGTCTCGAAGCTCGAACGCGAGATGATAGCGGTAGCAGTCTCCTCGCAGAATCGTTGCTACTACTGTCTTGCCGCGCACGGCGCGGCGGTGCGGCAATATTCCGGCAACCCGTTGCTCGGCGAACATTTGGTGATGAATTATCGCGTCGCCAGGCTGAACAAACGCCACCGCGCCATGCTTGACTTCGCGGTCAAACTCACTGCTTCGCCCTGGAGCGTCGAGCAAGCCGATCGCGAACGGCTTCGACGTGTCGGATTCACGGACCGCGATATTTGGGACATTTCTGCGGTAGCCGGCTTCTTCAATATGTCGAATCGCGTGGCATCGGCCACCGACATGCGGCCAAATGTGGATTATCACGGCCACGCGCGGTAGCAGCTCAGCCAAATCAGACGGTCCGCGATAGGTGCAACTGGCTCCGCGCTTGCGCGGGGACGAGCGGAAAAAACGGCAATGCCTCAAGTCCTGACTATCTTCCTCGCCTTCTTCTTCATAGTGACGGCATCAGCTCAGGTTGCACCCGTCACGCGCGTACCGCCAATCGCGCCGGCACAGACGATCTTCGCCCGTAATGGCGTGGTGGCTGCACAAGAGCAACGCGCCGCTCGTATTGGCCTTGAGATTCTAGACCGCGGAGGCAATGCGATTGACGCAGCGGTGGCGGTCGGCTTTGCGCTCGCGGTCACCTATCCGCGCGCCGGCAATATTGGCGGCGGCGGTTTCATGGTCATCCACCTCGCCAAGACCGGCGAAGACGTTGCAATTGATTATCGTGAAACCGCGCCGGCAGCAGCGACCGAGACGATGTTTCTGGACGCCAAAGGTGAAGCTGACCCAAAAAAATCGCGCGACTCTGCCTTGTCCATCGGCGTGCCGGGTACGGTGGCCGGCCTTGCGCTGGCACATGCAAAATATGGCTCCGGCAATTTGCCGCTGGCCGAACTGGTTGCCCCGGCCATCACGCTTGCGCGTAATGGTGTTGAGATCGTCGATGACATCGCAGAGACCCTGCCGTTGGCGCAAGCACGGATCTCACGCTGGCCTTCAAGCGCTCCGGTGTTTCTCAACAGCGACGGTACTGTACTGATGCCCGGCCAGGACCTGTTGCAGCCTGATCTCGCGATTACGCTGCGGGCCATCGCTAGCGACGGACCGAAAGGGTTCTACAAGGGTCCGGTCGCAGAAAAGATTGTTGCCGCGGTGCGTAAGGCTGGCGGCATTATGACTACGGAGGACCTGAAAAATTACAGCGCGACTTTGCGCGCGCCGCTGCGCGGCAATTATCGTGGCTATGACATCGTTTCGATGCCGCCGCCCTCCTCGGGCGGCGTGCATCTCATCGAGATGCTGAACATTATCGAAGGTTATGATATTGCTGCACTTGGCGCCGGTACGCCTCAAACTTTGCACTTGATGATCGAAGCGATGAAGCGCGCCTATGCCGACCGCGCTGCTTATCTCGGTGATCCGGATGCAGTGAAAATCCCGACCAATGGCCTGGTGTCAAAAAAATATGCCATTTCACTGCGCGCAACCATCGGCGACAAAGCAACGCCGGCTATCGACATCAAGCCTGGCCGGCCCGACATCTACGAAGGTGACAACACCACGCATTTCTCGGTGATCGACCGCGAGGGCAACGCAGTGTCGAATACCTATACGCTGAATTTTTCCTATGGCCTTGGCCTCGTCGCCGAGGGTACCGGAGTGCTGCTCAACAATGAGCTCGACGATTTCACTGCTAAACCTGGCGCGGCAAACGCGTATGGCCTGATAGGCTACGACAGCAATTTGCCCGGACCGCGCAAACGGCCGCTATCATCAATGACTCCGACCATCGTGCTGAAGAACGGCAGGTCGGTCCTTGTCACCGGCTCCCCCGGCGGCAGCCGTATTATTTCTACGGTACTGCAGGTGATTGTGAACGCAATCGATTTCCAAATGCCGATCGACCAAGCAGTCAGCACGCCGCGTCTGCATCATCAATGGCAACCGGATGAAGTTGCCGTCGAACCGGGTATCGCGCCGGACGTCCTTGATGCGTTGGCGAGGCGCGGTCACAATGTGGTGCCGACACCACCACAGACCGCGGCCAATTCCATCGCTGTCACGGTGGACGGTTATGTTGGCGCGGCCGACCGACGCACTCGAGGTTCGCTGGCGACAGGATATTAGGTTCTCAATATTGAGGGGGCTTTGCCTGCCTTCGCCAAAGGCAGGGTTGATCAAGGCGGGTTTGGGAATCGAAACCCAATCGTTGGGGCTTTTCGTGACATGCATCGCTTACCTCCCCTAATGGAGGAGTATAGGGTCATGAATTAATGCGGTCATAGCCTCCTGGGAACCACGCAATCACCGCCTTCCAAGTCTGTGATCGATGAAGAAGCGCACCACTTCCTGTGCGCTAACGGTCCAAAAAGTGAAACTTTGTGACGACGGTCACATCGCGTTCGCGCGATCGGTCCTAGTTTAGAAAACTGCGGAAGGGGGATGCCATGCACCAAACTTCGTCCATCGTCATCGTGGCCGCTGTGCTTATTGCCACCGTCATCGACGTCGTTGCCGCTGGGGTCAAGACAGTCACCACTAGAAACCATTTTTACTACACAACACCAGCCGTCATCGGCATAGCGGTTCCTGGCAGCATGAAGAGCTTTCCAACTGAAATGCTGCCGCAGTGACCGCTTATGCGAAGTATCAGTAGCCGCTCGATGGTCGGCTTGGAACAATGCGCGCGGGTGATTACCAAAGACTTTGTGAACTGCCTCACACAACGTGTATCTGTTCGAGGCTTATCGTTGGGTAGCGTCGAGAAACCGACTTATGAGGTCGTATTTCTTTCGCACTCCTTAATATGAGGACGGCATCTTTTGCCGAATTTGGAGGGCCGAACGTGAACTGGCTTATTCTGGTGGTCGATGACGAACCCGATGTCGAAACGCTGTTCCGTCAGCAATTCCGTCGCGACCTCCGTGCCGGCCGGTTCATCATGGAATTTGCTCAATCTGCTGCTGCCGCGCTGCAATGCATTGAGAATGCGGCCAATGCTTCGCTCATTCTGATCCTGTCCGACATCAACATGCCGGGAATGACCGGCCTTGAACTGTTGCCCAAAGCCAGAGCGATTCGACCGGACGTCCCGGTTATCATGATCACCGCCTACGGTGACGCAGAGACCAAGCGCAAGGCAATTGAAGGCGGCGCCGAAGCGCTTTTTACCAAGCCCATCGATTTTGGGACGCTTCGCAGCGAGATCGATATACGGGTTGCGCGCTCAGCGTAACTAGACTCTGGCCTTCGGGCCATTGGCTCAATATCCGACACGCATTAGGGTGGACTCAACTTGCGGTTCGCAATTAACCCATAATTACGTCATAAAGATTCTACGCATTTGCATTTAGTAAGTTCAGCCATTGGATTGTAAAATGTTTGATACGGCCGCACGGGAGCGGTGATATGGCCAGCTACAATCTTCACATCAACGGTAAGGCGCAAACCGTCGATTCATCGGATTCAGACAAACCCCTTCTCTATGTGCTGCGCGAACTCGGGCTCACCGCAACAAAATTCGGCTGCGGACTCGGCCAGTGCGGTGCTTGCACAGTTCTATCCGATGGCGCAGCGATACTGTCATGTCAGATGACCGTCGCGGACGCACAAGACAAACGGATCATTACACTTGAAGGCCTCGGGAACCCGGATAAACCGCATCCGCTGCAGATTGCGTTTATTAATGAGCAGGTGCCGCAATGCGGCTATTGCACGAGCGGCATGATCATGGGCGCGGCGGCGCTCTTGTCAGCAAACAAAAAACCCAGCGAGGCCGATATCCGCTTAGCACTCGACGGAAATCTCTGCCGTTGCGGCTCGTATGTACGAGTCCTGCGCGCAGTCCTGGCAGCATCGGAACAGCGAGGCTGAGATGAATGCTGCAGACAAAAATATCCGTTTCTCCCGGCGTGCGATTCTCAAAGGCGGTGCGCTCACTGTCGGGTTTGCACTGACCGGCCAACCGCAGGTCGCCATCGCACAGAGCGCCGCGCATCCTGCGCGCGTTCTTGATCCCCAAGAGGTCGACTCCTTTCTTGCCGTTAACGGCGACGGAACCGTGACGTTATTTTGCGGCAAGGTCGATCTCGGCCAAGGCCTGCGGATTGCGATCCCACAAATTGCAGCCGAAGAACTTGGGGTTGGCGTCGACAAGATCAAATTCGTGGAGGGCGATACCGCACTTACCCCGGACCAAGGCCGCACTTCTGGCTCGCGCGGCATCCAGCAGGGAGGCATGCAGATTCGGCAGGCGGCGGCGACCGCGCGCAAAGGCCTGATCGATCTGGCGACGAAACGTCTCAATGCCAAACCGGAGGATCTCATCGCCAGCGACGGCGAGGTGCGGCCGAAAGCAGGCGGCAAGGGCATCGCGTTCGCCAGTCTGCTGGGTGGGCGTCAGTTTGAGCTCAAGCTTGACCCCAAAGCACCGCTGAAGGATCCCGCGAGCTACACCATCATCGGTAAGCCGCTGCCGCGGCCAGATGTCCCGGCGAAATGTTTCGGCACTCATGTCTACATGCACGACTTCGCTGCGCCAAACATGTTGCATGCCCGCGTAATCCGCCCTGCGGCGGTCGGCGCCAAGCTGATATCGGTTGATGAAACATCGATAAAAGGCATATCGGGCGCCACGGTTGTGCGGGTGAAGGATTTGCTTGCCGTCGTCGCTGATGACGAATGGACCGCGATCCGTGCGTCTCAGGCGTTGCGTGCGCAGTGGAGTGAGGGCACCGGATTACCCTCACAAAGCGATCTGGTTTCCGCACTCCGTGGAGATCCCGGCATTGTTGACGAGACTATTGTCAATAAGGGAAGCCCGGTCCCGCAGCGGCCGGACGGCGCCAAGGCGCTCGCTGCCAGCTACTATTGGCCGATGCAAAGTCATGCATCGATTGGCCCCTCTTGCGCTGTCGCTGATGTACGTGAGGGGGCAGCAACGGTGTGGACCGCATCGCAAGGCACTCACGGAAATCAGAGGACTTTCGCAAGGTTTCTCGGACTGCCGAAGGATAAGGTGAGGCTGATCTATCTCGAGGGCTCCGGCTGCTATGGGATGAATGGCCATGAGGATGCCGCCGCCGATGCCGCCATCCTCTCGCGCGCGGTGGGACGCCCGGTGCGCGTACAATGGACGCGCGAGGACGAGCTGGGCTGGGATCCGAAAGGTCCACCGCAGCTAATCGACATTTCGGGTGTGGTCGCGCCCGACGGCCGCATCCTCGGCTGGCGTACCGAATTGTGGATTCCGAAGTCGACGCGCGGGCTGCCAAACATTCCATTGCTGGCGCCGGAAGCCGCGGGCCTGGATCAAGTGCCCGGTCTGAACCCCGGTTCGATCTCGCAGAACGGAGATCCACCTTATGCGGCCGAAAGCATCCAGGTGATTGCTCATTGGCTTAAAGACGCTCCACTGCGCCCGGCTCCGATCCGCTCGCCTGGCAAGCCGGCCAATTGCTTTGCAGTCGAAAGTTTTGTGGATGAGCTCGCGGCCGCAGTTGCCATCGATCCGGTCGAATTCCGATTGCTCGGATTGAAGGATCCGCGCGCGAACGAGGTTCTCAAGCGCGCCGCGGCGCTGATGAATTGGCAGCCCCGGCCTTACAAACCGGCAAGTGCAAACGCAGGCGTTGCGCGGGGGCGCGGTATTGCCTTTGTGCATTACAAGCACAGCGAAACCTATGTGGGTATGGGCATGGAAATCGCGGTCGATCGTGCCACTGGCCGGATCGCCGTTGAACGCGTTGCCTGTGCGCATGATTGCGGACAGATCATCAATCCCGATGGCGTGCGTGCCCAGGTCGAGGGCAGCATCTTGCAAACGATCAGCCGAGTCCTGATGGAAGAGGTGACGTTCGACCGTTCGCGCGTCAAGAGCGTGGATTGGGCGACTTATCCGATCTTGCGATTCTCCGGGGTCCCAAAGATTGAGATAGAGCTGATTGATCGCCCGACACAACGGCCTCTCGGTGCTGGCGAGGCGGCGTGCACGGCAGTAGGCGCGGCGCTCGCGAATGCGGTGTATGATGCAACCGGCACGCGGCTACGCACCGTTCCATTCAAGCCTGAGCGTGTGAAAGCAACGTTGGACGGCAAGGCTTAATCGGTCGCGTGTGCGTGGCCACGGTCCCTTTGTTGTGGCGTTGCCACCTATCGAGCTCTGCCGCTCGTGCAATCGCCGGATGCGGTCGAAGTAACGCACGGGACAGAAAGTGCGGCGGCTGCGGGGTCATTAAGCGACCACCGCGAAGGACCTTTGGCGGGCAGCTGCGGTTTATGTCGACCATTCTGCGCGGAGCAAAGCCAGGCGACCTCCCGGTGCAGTTGCCGACCAAATATCATTTGGTGATCAATCTGAAGGCTGCGAAGGCCCTTGGTCTTGATGTATCTACACAATTTCAGCAGCGGGCTGACGAGATCATCGAGTGAGCTGCCATTGTTTGGTGCCCGGTAGGGGCGTTGAGGGCGAAAGCCGAGGTGTCATGCCATGTTAAGGTTGTACGACAGTGCATTCAGTCCATTCGCGCGCAAGGTGCGGATGACATTGGAGTACAAGGGTCTGGATTACGAGGCCGTCGATGGGCTGCTCAAATCGAACCATGAAGCGCTCAAGGCGGTTAATGAACGCGTTGAAGTGCCGGCCCTGGTGGATGGTGACCTCGTTGTCGTGAATTCCGCCGACATCGTTGCCTATCTGGATTATCGCTATCCGGCGAAACGTATGTATCCCAACGACCCTGCCGCCCGGGTCCATGCGCGCGCTTGGGAACGCGTGGCTGACACCTTCGTGGATCCAATTCTCGTCGACATCTCGTATTGGAAGTGGGCTGAACGGCCGGACAAAATGCCAGAGGGCCTGCTTGAGGTAGCGCGCACCGACCTTCGCTTCGTCTACGATGCGCTCAACAGGGAACTCGCCGAGCGTCAGTACGTAAGCGGACCCTTATCAATCGCCGACATCGCGCTGTTTCCGCATTTGGCGAGCGCGAAAGCGATGGAGGTTGAGTTCTCGGCACAAGATCACCCCAATGTTGCGCGCTGGTTCAAGGAAATGCGGGCCTTGCCGATTTGTGCGGCTGACCTGAAACGTGCCCGGAATTATGTCGTGACCATGAAAGACCGTGACATTGAAAAGCGCCGCATTTTCTGGCGCGGTGATCGGATCGAATGGATATTAGCACGCGGTTTTCATGCGTGGTTTTTCAATGAGATCAAAGAAGATCGAGTGGCGTGGCCAGGTCCGGCATTGCCCGCGCCAATGAAGCTCGACTCCATTGGCCCATAGCGGACGTGTCACTTGCGCTGGCTGAATGTCCGCTTTTGGGGCATGACGATTGCAATGCGAAATCTCCGCTTATGACCAAAGCGGACATGCAGTTTATCCCCGGGTATCGTGGTCTCTTACGCATCACGAATTGGACTTCGGTCCAATCTTCAAGATCCTGCCGCGCGGCGGACACTTCCCGGCGCTGGAACAGCCGACGCTATGGATGGATGGATCACATTCGCGCGTTCCTGCACGACCGGCGTTGAGGCGACTTCGTCAGAACGTCAACGCGAATCTTTCGACACGCCAGTCAATTAGCGCTTTGACTTCAAGCCGTATTCTCGAACGAAATAACCAGTCTCCGCTGGCGTTTCCTCTGCCAGTGACTATTTACCGTCTGGCTGATTTAAGTTCGCAATCTGAGTGCGGTGGTGTTTCCACATCCCGTAAGGCGCGAAGACATAGCCAAGCAACGCCCAACCAATCATCCACGTGATCGCTACCCAATTCGGCAACTGCACTAACGTCTTTGCCCAAAGCGGGACAAACATTCCAGCAAGCCACACAAGTGCAACCGTTAGGGCTTTGCGCCAACCAAGGTTGGTCGAAACATAGGCCCGATAAGCTCGCAAATACTCGCCAAAATCCCGCATTTGCTCAGCTTAGCATACAATGGGCCGCCGAGGCGCTAGCGCGCTCCCAGTCGTAAGGAACCGATAGATGGAAAAGGCCATCCGCTTCGAAAAACCGAGCGACGTGCGCACCGCCGTCGGTAAGGAGCTCTGTGTGACAGACTGGGTCACGGTCGATCAGCAGCGCATCGACAAGTTCGCCGAGGCGACCGGCGACTTCCAGTGGATCCATGTCGATGTCGAGCGCGCGAAGGCGTCGCCGTACGGCGGCACGATTGCGCACGGCTTCCTGACGCTGTCGCTGCTCGGCGGGTTCTACGAACCCTACCTGCAGCACGCGTTCCCGTTCTGCGACCTGGGCCTGAACTACGGGCTCAACAAGGTTCGTTTCACCTCGCCCGTGCACAGCGGCAGCCGCGTACGCGGTCGTTTTGTGCTGGCGAAGGTAGACGAGGTCGCCGGCGGCCTGCAGTTGACATGCAACATTACCGTCGAGATCGAGGGGCAGGACAGACCGGCGCTTGTCGTCGAATCAATCGTGCGGCGTTACCTCGCGAAAGGCACGCGATGAGAGCGGTGATGTGCCGCCGCTTCGGCCGTGAATGTCCGCTTCTGGGAGTAAATGGACATCGCGCGGACTTGTACCAATGTCCGCTAATTATGTTTATGAGGTAGCCGGCGGCGCCTATCGACCCGGCCCTGTCTGTTAGTGTCAGCCGATGTTTGAGCAATTCGTTCAAAATGTCCTAGGTGAGGTCCGTTTGATCGCGGAGGCTCCGCTGGTCTTTGGAGCAGCCGTTTTGTTCCTGGCCGCAATAATCTGGGCGGCGTTGAGATGGCGCTATTCCGGTATCATTGAACATAGGAACCGTATCATAGCGCTCTACAAGGCGCGGCTAAATGGTGCGACGCCAGATCAAGCCAAGGCCAAAATAGACAGCCTTGAGGGACAAGTGCTCAGTCTCAAAAACCGCGAATGGCCGAAACTTACGCCGGCCGCTGTTACAGATTTTGAAAGTGCCCTTGCATTACAAGGATCTCATGTCGTTTCTGTTTTGCCACAGGACCGAGATTCGGTCTTTTTGGCTCGCGACCTAGTCGATGCATTCAACCGGATTGGCTGGAAAGCAAAGCGCGATACGAGCATGAGTGACGTCCCTGACGGATTAAGCGTTTGGCCGGAAGATGATGTGGCCCGCGCTATATGTAATGCCCTGACGATGGCCACTGGCGCGCTAGTGACGCTAAGAAATGACCAACGTCTCAAGGACCAAGGCACTTATGCCATTAGCATAGGATACAAGCTGGACTGACAGCGCGCAGCGGATCCGGGATGGCGAAGACCGTCGTTCTGGAAGCGGGCGACGGCCTTACCATGTCCGCTTCTGGCCTTAGCGGAAATTCCAATCGCAAGCACGACAAGCTGCCGCCCTGTCCGCTTTTGGCCCAAGCGGACCTGCATAAGGAACGAACTAGGCGCACCGCGCTGAGCTTAACGTGATCCTGTCGTCGAGGCTGCCTTTGGAGTAGTCCGCAGCTGGGCGGTACTGCTGGTGGTGTCGCGATTTTCGCTGTTCACAAGCCAACCGCCTGCAATGATGAATAAGAGACCGATCATAAGGCC
>Ga0126382_10000454_pt1 | contig 15902 bp, 11 predicted proteins | sample PanSoiMetPlot_30_FD_92548 | JGI IMG/M metagenome (GOLD analysis project Ga0126382, IMG submission 92548) | Tropical forest soil microbial communities from Panama - MetaG Plot_30 | ecosystem: Environmental > Terrestrial > Soil > Tropical forest > Bulk soil | place: Panama | collected 2016-02-17
AATACACTGGCCGAAGGAATATGGAGGCCGAGGCGCTTCTTTAATCGAACAGACCATCTTCATCGAAGAAATGGCACGTGCCGCCGCGCCGCCAATAATCAACGTCCTCGGGGTCTCGCTGCTTGGCCCGACATTAATAGCCTACGGAACTGAAGCTCAGAAAAAGAGATTCCTGCCAAAGATAATCTCGGCCGATGAAATCTGGTGCCAGGGTTATTCTGAGCCGAACGCAGGCTCCGATCTCGCGGCGCTAAGATCAGAAGCAGTTCTCGATGGCGATAACTTTATCGTCAACGGACAGAAGACCTGGACAAGCTATGGTCACTTCGCCGATTGGTGCTTCGCGGTCGTAAGGACCGATTCAGATGTGCCCAAGCACAAGGGACTTACCTACCTCTTGATAGATATGCACAGTCCGGGTGTTACGATTCGGCCTTTGAAGCAGATGACCGGCGATTCTGAGTTCAACGAGGTTTCATTTCAAAACGTCAAAGTGCCGGTTGAGAACGTCGTCGGCAAGGTCAACGGCGGCTGGGAAATCGCGATTGCCACACTAATGTTTGAGAGAGGAACGCTTGGGGCAAGCCTTCAGATAACATTCAAGCGACAGATTGAAAGATTGATTGAGCTCTCGCGCAAGATCGTTCGCAACGGACGCCCAGCGAGTGAAGATCCGATTATCCGTCAGCGGCTAGCCCAGATCTGCACCGAAATCGAGATCTTCAGGTTAAATCAGCTACGCACAACCACCAGAATGGCTAAAAGTGGTGTGCCCGGGCCTGAAGGATCGATTCAGAAACTCTTCTGGAGTGAGATGAATCAGCGGATGCAACAAGTAGCAATGGAGATGCTCGGACCATGGGGTCAGTTAACAAAAGAGAGCGATTACGCCATTGATCACGGGCAGTGGGCTCACGCTTATCTTCGGTCACGCGGCAACACGATTGAAGCAGGAACGTCGGAGATCCAGCGAAACATCATCGGCCACTTCGTGCTGGGCCTCCCGAAGAGCTATTGACTTAGCGTCTTTGCGACTTTTCGTCTTTTCGTTTAAAGGAAGAAACGGCAAAGCAAGTTAATCAAAGTAACCGTCCCTCAGGAGACAAAATGGAATTCGAACTCAACGAAACTCAGAGACTCTTTCAACGATCGGCTCGCGAGCTGTTCGCCCAGGAGTGCCCACCCACACTAGTACGCGAGATGATCGAGAAGAATCAACCGTACTCGGATGCCGTTTGGACCAAACTGGTCGAACAGGGCTGGACTGGCTTGATATTCGGCGAAGAAGACGGTGGTCTCGGACTGGGGATGGTTGAGATGGCAGTTGCGTTCGAAGAAATGGGTCGCGCGCTCGTACCGGGAGCTTTCCTGTCGACGGTGGCACTCGCTGGTCCAGTTATTGAAAAGGCCTGTTCCCCGGAATATCGATCGGCTCGAACTCAGGCGATTTGTGAAGGGCGCTCGAAAGCAACTGTTGCGCTGCTAGAAGAGAGTGCAAGCTGGAAACCTGACGACGTTAAACTCGCAGCGAACACATCCGAGGGAGGCGTCAGGCTCAACGGCAAGAAATACTTTGTAAACGATGCTTCGGTTTCCGATTTGATAATAACGGTGGCTCGAGCCGGTTCGAATCTTGTACTTGCGTTCGTGGACCCAAGATCTCCCGGAATCAGCATCAAAGCGATGCCGGGCATGGACGCTACCCGTTCGCTTTCGGCTGTGGAATTCAATGACGTGATCGTGAAAGAAGACGATGTGGTCTCTGATGGAGCGAAAGCACGCGATGCGCTGGATCATGCCCTGAACGTAGCAACCCTTGCGTTGTCCGCGGAAATGGTTGGCGGCATGGAGTGGCTCATGGAAGCTTCTGTCGAATACGCCAAGACACGAAAACAATTTGGAAAACCGATCGGACAATTCCAGGCGGTTCAGCACCACTGCGCAAATATGCTGCTTATGACTGAAAGCGCGAGATCCGCTGTTTACTATGCTGCGTGGATGATGGGTAACAACCCGGAAGAGGCTCCTCTGGCCGTTTCTATGGCCAAGGCTTACGCAAGCGATGGTTATCGCGAGGTCGGGAACCTGGCTGTACAGGTACACGGGGGAATCGGGTTTACCTGGGATGAAAGCGTCCATTTCTATTACAAGCGTGCCAAAGCATCCGAATTGATGTTTGGCGACGCAACATATCATCGCGAACGTATCGCTTCACTGGTGATTGACCGTGCGGGAGAACCGGCAAAAGCCGTGAGCGAGGCCGCGGATTAATCAGTCGAAACTGTAGTAGAATGAGAAACAGTGTCCGGTAAGATTACCGCTCAACCAGTTCGATGAAACTCCTATCGTATTTGACCCGCGGGCATGGACGACCCAACGCCACACCTGGAACGGTTCATTAGCTACGATCAGGCAATTCGAGAGTTTCAATGGCAGATACCTCAGCGCATTAATATCGGCGCTGCGATCTGCGGTCGACACCGCGATTCGATAACCAGAATCGCCTTAAGCGATGTCAGAATTGGCGGCGTCAATACTTATACATTTGGGGCGTTGGATTATCTCTCAGATAAGTTCGCCACGGCGCTCTCAAAGAACAATATCAATCCTGGAGACTCTGTTGCCGTCGCGTTGCGGCCCTCAGCAGCTCTTGCCGTCGCGCTCCTTGGCATTCTGAAGATTGGCGGTGTTGTTGTGCCGTTGTCTCCCACTTCGACACCCGACTTCGTTGAATATGTTCTTCAAGCGAGCGACCCGAAGGTTCTGGTTCTCGACGAGTCCCTTTTCCTCCATTTTCCGGTTACAAAATCCCGCGTACACACTGATGGAACTATCTTTGTTGTTCGCGATCTCAGACCAACGGCCGGCGTGCCCTACAAAGACTTCTGGAGCGAGGTGGATCGTTGCTCATCAGAGTTCACAAGTGCGGAAACTGAATCCGACTCACCAGTATTCATTTTTTTTATCGAAACGAAAGGAGAGGTTTCCGGTATCGTCCATTCCGTCCGTTCAGTCATATGTCAGTTGGCAGGTTTTGAATTCTCGAATGAGTTTGACGATAACGCGGTTTTCTGGGTAGGCGATGACTGGTCGTCAGCTGCTTCGGTTCTGAGCACGCTGTATCCCGCCTGGTGGTATGGATGCTCGATTGTTGCGAATTCGTTCGAGAGACAAATACCCATGGTGCGTCTTGTAAACCAAAGCGAGGTCACTAACGTCTTCCTGCGATTGAAAGCGACGCAGGGCCGCGACGAACTGTCGACGGTGGTTACCAGCACATCTCTGAATGAGATTCTGGGTACGCCGGAAACGGGCTGGATAATCGGCAACTCCCGAAAGTGGGTTGAATCTCCATTTGGATCCACGTACCGGGTCGTACCAGGACGGTTAGTCGAAGTCATCGACGATGGCGGCAATGCGTTGCCGCCCGGGATTGTTGGCAAGATTGCGATTCACAAGTCTGATCCGGGTCTCTTCACGGCATACTACGGCGAAGTGGCGGATGTTTCACTCGGCGACTGGTTCCTGATAGGTATGTCCGGCTACAAAACGGAGGGTAGTGCGTTGCGCGTGGTGGCCGAAAGCGATCGACTACAGCACATTTAAGGGCGAGGTTTCATTCGTGACGAAGAGCAACCATCGGATCGACCTTAGAAGCCCTTCTCGCCGGCAGATAGCCCGATAGCAACGCCGCGGACGCCAGCACCGCTGTCAGCCCGGCAAAAACTGCCGGCTCAAGCGTTACCACACCTTCCAGCATGCTTGTCATCAACTTAGTCAATGCAAGCGCCGGAAGCAGTCCGATACTCAATCCGATCAGCGCCAGCTTCATGGCTTGTCCTACGATTAGCTTTATCAAATCGGAGTATTTCGCGCCTAGTGCCATTCGCACTCCCATTTCGTGGGTCCGCTGAGTCACTGAATAAGACATCACGCTGAAGACCCCTACCGCGGAAAGAAGCAAAGCAATCGACCCAAAGATCGCCATCAACGCGGCCGAAAGTCGAACTCCAAAAACATGATCGTCGATAACCTGCTCCATTGTCTTAATCTGATAGATCGGCTGGTCGGGATCAATGCTCGAAAGGGATGCACGAACTTCTGCCACGAGATTCATCGGGTTTCTGTCAGAACTGCGAAGAGCCAAACTCATGCTGAAGTCAGGCGATTGTCGCAACGGGACGTACATAGTAAACCGCGCGGTTTTGTCGAAGAAGAACTGCTTGACGTCCCCTACGACTCCGACGATTGTTAGCCAGTGATCAAGCGATTTGAGAGTATCGAACTTGATCCGTTTGCCTATTGGATTCTGGCCCGGCCAATATTGACGAGCTATCCTTTCGTTAATTATCACAACAGGGACGGATCTTTCGCCGTCATCTTCGTTGAATTCACGCCCCATCGTCAGCGGTATCCGAAGTGCTTTGAAATAGCCTGGGCTAATGCTCTGATAATCCGCGGCAACCTTTTGGCCGGGTTCGGTTGGCGGCTGACCTTCAATGCTGAAATCTTCTGTATCCCAATTGTCGCTCGAAGGCAGCGAGAAAGCCGCTCCGACGGACTCGACCGAGGGAATCTGAGCTGTTCTGTCGAGCACCTGCCGCCAATAGTCAGCTCGCCGTCGGGAGTCGCTGTATTTTGAGACTGGCAAGTTTATTGTCATCGTGAGCACATTATGCGGGTCAATTCCTTGTCTCTGATTTTGCAGAAGCCTTGCGAAACCGGAAACCATTAACCCGGTGCCCACAAGTAAAATCAGAGCCAGGGCAACCTCCGAAACGACAAGCAGACTTCGAAGCCGGCCTCGAGCTGCGCCTGATGATGATCCTCGGCCTCCTTCTTTTAGTATTCGATTCACGTCGGGCTTGGAAGCTTGAAGCGCAGGGGCAAGTCCGGAGATCACGCCAGTCAAAACCGCAATAACGATTGTTAGAAGCAGTACTCTGCCGTTGACATTCATGCGAGTAAAGCCGGTGATGTACTGAATCTTGTCAGCTGGGAAGCTGGCCTTAGTTAAATCAACCGCCCACCAACCAATCAGCAGCCCCAGAGCAGCGCCAGCGATAGAAAGCAACAGAGTTTCGACCAGGAGTTGTTGAATAATGCGTCCGCGCCTGGCGCCAAGAGCGATTCTAATGCCGAGCTCCTTCTGCCGATCAGTAGCGCGAGCCAGTTGCAGATTCGCTACGTTTGCGCACGCTATCAATAAGACGAATCCGACGGCGGCAAGAAGAATCGAAAGGAAGGCTTCAGTTATTTCATCGCCGAACTGCCCGGGTAATTTCACCAGTTTAATTCCACGGCCAGTGTTGCTTTCTGGAAACTGCGCAGCCAGTCTTTGGGCAAACATGTCCATTTCAGCCTGGGCTTGCAAGATCGTTAGGTCGCTCTTGACTCGACCCATCGCAATAACACCGTTCAAGCTATCTCGACTTTCATCCTCGTTGGAGAAAGCCAGCGGTGCCCACAGCCCAGCACCAACCGGCCAAGCGACGTCCTCAGGCATAACCCCAATTACCGTGAAGCTCTCACCATTAAGCACAAGACTTTTTCCAACAATGTCGGGATCGCCGGCGAATCGACGGTTCCAAAAACCGTGATTGAGAATTGCCACGTTATGTCCGGGCACGGCTTCAGCGGAATCAAAAGCTCGTCCCAGAAGAGGCTTTACCTGCAGGGTATCGAAGAAGTTGCTGGTTACTTTAAAGCCTTGAACTCGTTGGGGCTCTCCAGAACCCGTGAGGTTTACGTCCCACCACCTATATGCAGTGACGTTCTCGAATGTAGTGTTATTTTTCTTCCAATCCAGGAAATCTGCGGCAAGGACATTGTTTCGGTCGCCATTCTGCGGGTGCGTTCCCCAAATCATCACCAGCCGATCCAGGTCCTCGAATAAGAGCGGTCTTAACACTAGCGCGTCCACCATGCTGAATACTGCGGTATTGGCGCCGATGCCGATCGCTAACGCGATGACCGCAACAGCACTGTAGCCTGGTTTTTTCAGCAGGATTCTGAGGGCCAACCGAAAGTCAGTGCGGAGGGAGTCCATGAAGTTCGTCGTGTTCTGCTTTTTGTCTTGTCAGGCCAACCTTAGTTGTAGTTCGGGTATGGACTTCATTACCCCAAAACTATAACGGGCGTTAGGTGTTCGGCCGTGTGCCCAGAGCCTGACACCTAACACCCTTCGTAACGCCCGTCGAAGAGGCGGATTCTTAGAGCGTTGTTACGTCGATGCATTAGCCAAGCCGCGTGCCAGACGTAACTCAGCACTCATCGGGACCAGGACCTACATTTCCGACCTGGTCGCTAATTCGAAACATCGAGTTAAGTAGCATTTCTAAACCGCTTGCGAGTCCTGCTTCTCCTTTCGATGTCTATTCGAAGGTGAGGCGAAATTTCCCATTCAAATAATTGAATCTGAACCTTGTTCGCTTGTGGGATCGCATTTTCCCAGAGACGCGCATTAATGTAGCGCAAGCCTCATAGGTCCGATACGGTTATTAATCAATAACTTGACGCAGGCTAGTCTTGCGGGTCGAAACGGTGTTGGTAAATATCAGCAAGCTCTGCCGATTTGAAATAGTGCGAGAGTATCGCCTGGTGGGCGGTTCCGCGATCTGCCAGAACCGCCGCCCCAATTTGACAGAGCCCAACGCCGTGCCCCCATCCGGCCCCGATTATGGAAAAACCGGTCGGGTAGTTTGAGGAATTTTGCCTTGCTCGAACGACAAACGCCGAACTGTATAAGTGCGATCGCGATAACCCTCGCCGAATCTCCAGTTCCTTTCCGATTACCAGCGATCGCTTCTCTCCGTCTATTCTGAGTTTGATTATTCGCCCAGAGAGGCCACGCTCCAACGCTTTCAAATCACGTATTGCGCCGAAATCCGGTCCGTATCGAGAGCGCAGAATCTCATTGAGCTCATCCTGAGTGTAGTCGACCCGCCATCTGAATGAGTCCAGCGTTTTCTGGTCGAAGTCCGGAACAATTCTGCTCAAAAGCTCAGGGGAAACCATCCCGCAGCACGCCGGCGGTGACGCAGTGATCCACGCTTCAGCGTTTTCTTCTACCGTCAGCGGCATTCCGTAAGCTGACGGCTGCTTGCCCTCCCCATCATAGATCGATGCTAAATAAGGAACGTTCTTGTCTTCCCAAGCCGCTCGATATTCCTCGGTAACACCACCGCAGCTCTTCGAATATCGCGTATCGCAAATCTTACCGTCATAAACTAAAGCTTTGCCTCTAGTATCTAGTACTGCATCAAAGGCTAATTGAGAGAATGCCTTTCCGATGCCTTGATACCTTTGACAATGATCATCAGCGCAAACGTCGAAGCCATGATGGCTCTCTCGATCGTACCAACGAATGATTTCTTCCGATGAGCCGACACTGTGGATACCCTGCTTTACATTATCAGCGGGGTTTTTCTCGAGCTGCGATAGTAGCCAGCTTCTTGAAACGATCGCGTGAGCTCGCAACAGCTCAACCGGACAAGCCGCACTCATCTCCGAAGAAATGACACTGATCAGATATGACTCAAGCGGCAACTCGTTGATGATCGTGAGCCGGTCTCCATCAGCGGCGAGGGTTAGAATACCCTGAAATTGTTGAGACTCGAGTCGCTCCCAGTGAAACTCGATACCGATTTTGACGTCGTGAACCGTGAAGCGACACAACTTGAAATCAGAAGGAGAGAGCGTGATTTGTGGCGCGGGTGCAAGCCCGGCAAGCCTCACCGCGCCGCTCTCGGCATAGGCGACGTGATCGCCTTCGACTAATTTCCTTTCGTTGCTGTCGAAACGACCTGAAAGAGTGAAACGTGCCTCGGCGGCACCTGAAATTAAACCGACGCGAATTTTCGGCTCACGGGTAATCCTCACCAGCTCGCCTCCTCCGGATCCGGCAAAGAAGAGACCTGATCAACCAATTCGTTCACCACTTCGCCGTTCATGCTTACCTCAGAGAAGATTGCTTCCATTATTTCGCCGTCAATCCGGTCATAATGCGCCCGTTCAGGCACTACCACCACACCCGCAATGTCGATAGCACCTGGGCTAACGACGAGTCTGTTCTCTCCTTCAGCGAAATACACAGATGGGCGGTGCTTAGAGCGCGGGAACAAGTATACCGTCCATATTTTTGGATCGTAGGTGCAGATCATGTTAAGCAGCGGTTCTGTCTTGTCCGTTTGCAGGGACAGCTCGTTGATGACCTGATAAACCCAATGGGCGATCTCCGCGGTGTTACCACCGCGAAAAATAATGACGCTGCGGCCGCATCCGCCCAGGGTAAATAACTCGAAGCTGTGCCTCGCCGTTTCTTCGCAATAGTCGCAGTCTTCCGCCATCACCGGCTCGTCGTCGTACAGGTTCTCCTCAATTGGTAGAAGTTCTCGCGAGCAGGCTTGAAAGTGCAAATGATCCGGCGCCGATGCGCCACATTCCGGACCGTTGTACAGCACGAAGTAGCTTGACCCGAAATCGTGAGCGAGCGACAACAATGTCTCCACGTTCCCCGATATCTGTTGGGGTATATGTTCTCGATGAACTATAGAAAGGTGACGGTCCAACACAGGAAATGGATTGCACAGAATTACCAGATCAGAACCGTACGCAATTCCCTTCTCTTCTTCCGGAAGCCCTTCTGGACAGAGAAAGCATGGCCTGTTGTCGACTGATCTTTTGTCGACTGCCGCAGCGGTACTGCGAATTCGTCCCGGATTATATTGAATTACAACCTCGGATTCATCGACCGGGACTCGTTTGGTTTCGATCCGCTCGAATGACTCGATTCCGTCGCGAAACAGGGGCCAGGTCTCTCGCTGTTGATCGATGAGCGCCGCAACGATTTCCTCAAGGCTATTGCCTCCGCCATCTTCCTCTAAGTACTCGCGCAGTTCCGTGGCGCTGATCAGTTTTTTTTCCCATTTCATTGTGAATGCATCCTCTGCCGCGCGACTATTTCGACCGTGCGCAAGTAATCTTTGTATGAGTCGTAGCGGTTTGCGGTCGCAAGCGGCAATGCCGCATCAGAGTTCCCTTCCCACCTTCGTGCGTAGTAAATTGGTTCAAAGATTCGCCCAATTTCATAATCGCGGCTAATGCGCAAAGCCACGGCGTAGTCCTCACCATAACTCGCGTTCGGAAAACCGATCTTTCGCAGCACAGGCACATAGAAAGCTCGCGGCGCTCCGAGCCCGTTTATTCTCAGCGCGTTATTGCGGCCGTTCTCACGGGTCCACTCGCGATGGTCGATCAATCCAGGAGGCAGTTCATTCAACGCAAAGTCGACAATTTTGTATGAGCCGATGACCATCGGGTACGGGCCGTCTTCAAATTTTCCCACGATCTTGCTTAACGTGTGTTCATTAGCGTAGATGTCATCGGAATCAAGCTGCACCGCATATTCACCGCAGCTTGGCGAGAAGACCGCCTCATTCCAGCAGCCGCCGATCCCGAGATCAGTCCGCTCCGGCTTCAAATGGATTAGCCGAGAGTCTTCCGAGGCAATCTGACTCAGAATCCGAGTCGTTCTATCGCTTGAGTGATTATCAACCACAATAACATTGAACTGGAACGAGGCTATTTGCGAAAGGGCGCTGTTTACAGCATCCCTGATCGTTTTCTCGCGATTGCGAACTGGAATGATGACGCTGGCGCGAACTGGGAATCCCTTTCCATCTGGAGTCAGTTGCTGAAATTCGGGCTCGAGGTGAGCGCCGATCCGCTTTAGATGTTCGGTTGCGACCTGCTCCATTTCCAGCTGGTATTCGCGGCGTCTTGGGTCTACGTAATCAAATTGCCGCTCGCCGGTGGCTCGAAGGTCCACGGGAATCCGAGTGTAAAGCGGCTCTGGGATTCGCAACACGGCCGAATCCACGGAGACTTTAAGCCTCAGCTCATAGAGAGCACCCCACTGTAAGCTTTCATTCAATCGACCATGATTTTTGAGGGCAAGGTCTGCGGCTCGCTTCGATATTAAAAACATTGAGCCGAAATCGAAGCTGTCTCGAATGCTGCCCGGCTGATAATCAATCAAGGGATGCTCCATAACCTTACCACCAACCTCGTCGCGAAAATCCGAATAGACGAGGCCCGCACCGTAGTTCTCAGCGACGGATAGCAGTCTCTCTAACGAACGGTGTCCGAGTTGGATCGCTTCGCCCGGCAGACAAAACAACACATAATCAGTCGTCAGTTCTTTGAGTATTTGATTAACCGTGTGACCGCTGGAAAAATCTGTTGAGACGAGACGAACCTTGTTTTGCGCATCGGCCGATAACCCGGCCGGCAACATTCCATTTGGGCTTATAAGTGGTATTTGGTCTACAAGACCAGATAACGCCAATGATTCGATCAGATTGGTGCAGATCTGGTTTTGGTCGCAGGTCACGACAGAGGTTAACACTGGCATATTGGCCTCAATACAACGATTCCACTCAATTGGTTTTGGCCTACAAATTCGTCGAGATCCTGATCGATGACTAAGCCTGCGCGTCTTGTAGCGTGCCGCATTATCATTCGACCGTCTCGCTCGAAAACAATACCAGTATGAAACACATCGAGGTCGTTGCGAGTCGATACGAACAGGATGATATCGCCGTCGTCCATCACGCGATTAGCGGCGACTAGCTCTTCTGCAGGAAAGTATTTGAATTTTGTGGTCCTGGCTTCCAACCCCTCAATCAGATTGAGAGTGCAAGTTTTTTCGGCAGCCAGAGGTCCCGAGGTCACGTTCCTTATAAATCCACTCCGTTCGTTATTTCGCGCCCAATCGACCATGTAGTGATTCCGGTGAATCCAACTGATCCGCCCGTCGTCGTAACGAATGCGCCGAGTCATGTCAATAAAGTCGGGAACCGAATCGGCGAGCGTTAAAGCAAGAGCGACCTCAATTAATGTGACACAATCAAAGACTTTCAGATCGATTCGGAATTCCTCAGCCAGAGCGGGACCGCCGCCAAGGGAACCCTCCTGGTAGGCAGAGCCGAGAATTTCAGCGGAAATGCGGTCCAGCCGTTGAGGGAGATCGTCGATCTCTCGAACTTTCTCTAGTAAGTCGTTAGCGAAGTCAGGATCGAGCCGAGTCGGGATGTTTAGGGCCTTGGGTCGTTCGCTCATCGCGTCATTATAGACGAAGACGGTTCAGAGTTCAGCGCTCAACTTTCGGCGTTCATCGTTCAGAGTTCCAAATCTGTGTAATCTGTGTAATCTGCGTAATCTGCGGATGGAGCTTCTCGAAAAGAGTGGATCCGCAGATTGCGCGGATTACACAGATTGGACCGCTAAACTCTGAACGCTAAACGATTCGTTCTCAAACGAATCGTTTCCTTGTCGCCGCCACAAACTCTCCGCTATCATTCTCAGTTCTTTAATCATCAACTAAGGAGAACATATGCAAAGAACGTTGATCTTAATAAAGCCCGACGCTATCCAACGGGGATTGATCGGTAAAATTATTACTAGATTCGAACAAAAAGGGCTGAAGATTGTTGGAATAAAATTCTTGAAGCTTTCCGATTCACTTCTTAACGAGCACTACAGCCATCTGGCTGACAAACCTTTCTTTGCCGGTATCAGACATTTTATGCAGTCAACTCCGGTTATCGCGATTTGCCTGGAAGGACTCGACTGTGTCGATACCGTTCGAAGCCTCTGCGGGATCACGAAATCTCGCGAGGCCGCTCCGGGTACCATCCGCGGAGATTGGGCGATGAGCATTCAAGCTAATCTTGTTCACGCTTCTGACTCAATAGAGACCGCCGCCAAGGAGGTACCTCGCTTCTTCGATGAGTCGGAGCTGCACGAATATCAATCTGCTTTAACACGAGCAATTTATTCAGAAGACGAACTCGGCTAGCCTCGATGCCCGTAGACTGTCTAGTCTGTGGAATACGGTCAGAATCTGCCGATTTCGAGAAGCCGAAAATACGTTTCCGCAGACTGGACAGCCTACGGCACTTCTCTGAACCATGGGTAATTTAATTATCACCTTCGACTGTTACGGGACTCTCATTGATTGGGAGGCGGGCATTGTCAATGCCTTTCAAACAGCAGCGGCCGCGGACCAGATCGAGCTTAGCGCCGATCAAATAATTGATGCTTACGAAGCTGAGGAGGCCACGGTTGAGGCAATGGCGTATCGGCCGTACAGAGAGGTTCTGAGAGACACTGAGCGACGCGCGGCGGCGATACTGGGGTGGCAAGTGCCTGCAGAGAGCGCCGGTTTCCTGGCCGATAGCCTTCCGAGCTGGAAACCATTTCCTGACACCAACGATGCGCTTGAACGACTGTCGCGCCGGTTCAAACTCGGGATTCTTTCTAACATCGACGATGACCTCCTGACTGCCACTCGCCATCATTTCAGTGTCGATTTCGATCTGATCGTAACGGCCCAGCAGGTAAGCTCCTACAAACCAGGACTGGCCCATTTCAAGGAAGCGAAGTTAAGGATGGGCGACACGCCATTGCTGCACGCCGCCCAGAGCTACTTTCACGATGTGGTACCCGCGACACAGATGTCTATTCCAGTCGTTTGGGTAAATCGCAAGAACAAGCAGACCAATCCGGGCGGTCCGAGCCCCACTCATCAGGTTCGAGATCTGACAGAACTCGCGAATTATCTTGGCGTGTGAAACCATGTTGATAGGACCTATGTGACATAAGGACCTATTCACCAAAACCAGCGGCGCCACGAATTGCTTCGATGACTTCGTCGTCTCCTGGCCGGAAGAAGGGGATTATCGATCTGCGATAACGAATTACTCCATTCGCATCAATTACAATAACCGCTCGCTGGGCGCCACCAAACAGTGACCGCACGTTATATTGTGTTATGACCTCTCCACGATCATCCGCTAGTAGCCGCTGCGGCAGACTATGATGCTCCGCAAATTTCTTGTGAGATTCGACGCTCGCCACGGATATCGCAACAACTTCTGCACCGGTTGATTCATAATCGGTCCAGCGATCACGAATGCTGCACATCTGCTTAGTGCACACCGGAGTTTCATCTCTGGGGTAAAAGATAAGTGCCACTACTTTGCCCCTATGATCAGATAGCCGCCAGGTTCGGCCGTCATTGTCTGTTAGAGCGAAATCGGGCGCCGTATCTCCTACTTCGTACCCGATTCGCGCCTGTGATGTAGCGCTCATTTGAGAACCTCAAGGTACCGTAGACTGTCTAGTCGGCGGTCTGTTAGCACAGAAATTTATTGTAAACTACGCCCGCAGACTTGACATTCTACGGTACATCTTTAGCGGATAGCTCCGTGCTTTCGAAGGATTTCGATCGTTCGATCGATAGGCAATGCTTCGACCGTGTGTCCGCGACCTGTCGTCGTAGTCGCACGCAGGAGCGAATTGTAAATAGCTTCCTCAGTTGCTTCGATGACCGCCAGAAACAGGGGCGACATCGCATCATTTGATATCAGCTTCAGAGCCCGCGGAGCATAAGCGTTCTCTGAGGAAGTCCTCGGTTGAATCCTTAGATCCGCTGCGACCGAAAATGCGATCGCATAGTCGCCACTGCCGTTACTGGCCGAAGATCCGGTTCGCGCAAGCCCCATCATCGATCTCTCCGCCAGGCGTTTCAGATTCCGAGAATCGATTGGGGCGTCGGTGGCAACTACGATAATCACCGAGCCGTCAGCGAGGTCCGTCGAAGAATTAGCTTCCGAATTTGCGCCTGAGGGCCTCGTCGATTTTTCTCGCTCGAGTTCCTGCTTCAGATAGTATCGACCCAGCTCCTGCCCAACGGGCGCTCCAGCAATCGTAAGGACTCCGCCGAAGTTCGTCTGCACAAGCACTCCGACCGTATAACCGCCCAATGATGCTGGAAGTTTCCGTGATGAAGTTCCGATACCACCTTTAAAACCGAAGGCTACGGTTCCTGTCCCAGCGCCTACCGCTCCTTCGTCAACCGGGCCCGCCCTGGCGTTTTTTATAGCGCTCAACACGTCGTCGCGAGTTATGTTTCGGCCACGGATGTCGTTCAAATACCCATCGTTAGTCTCGCCGACCAGTGGGTTCACTGACTGCACCTCTTCGTTGCCCCGCTGCGCGAGAACATAGTCCAACACGGCGTCGGCGACCTTTGGAACGCTGAGGGTGGAAGTCAACAGTATCGGAGTCTCTATCTCGCCAAGCTCGTTTACCTGAGTCGAGCCCGCCAATTTGCCAAAAGCGTTACCGATAAAAACCGCACCGGTCACCTTCTCGCGGAACAGATTGCCGGAGTGAGGCAGGATCGCGGTCACTCCAGTGCGAATATTATCTCCGCGCACCAATGTCGTCTGGCCAACTTGAACGCCCGACACATCGGTTATTGCGTTTAGGAGCCCCGGAGAGATCACGCCAACCGTCAACCCGATGTCGCGCGCGCGAGGTCGTTCGTTCTTTTGCATACCGGGTCCGATCAGATTCAGGCACAGCGTAACGGCAATCAAAAGCGATTTCAATTGACCTCCAATCCAACGGAACTTCAGGTCGTAAGATTACTAGTGATTTCCGTGCGACCATGATTTATCATCTCAGCGCTGTCACTTCAATGTGTCTCGAAAAGGCCCGAGTTACGGGACACTGTACGCCCCGCCTCCGCTCCCGTTCATACGTCTAAATTAATAGGCCCTCGCGTTTCGTGAGACGTTGGCGGGCAAGCAAGGTTCGGAGGCAGGATGCTCCAGCTCTCATTTGACGAAGTAACTCAAACTGCTTTAATAAGTGAAGGATTGCTCACTGCTGAGCAACTCTCAAATGCTCGGAATATAGCTGAACAACTCGGCGCGACAAACATTTGCGAAATCCTGCTCGACCTCAATCTGGTCTCAAAGCCTCGTCTCGATGAATTTGTGCGCCGTCATCGAACCAGGCTCAGTATCGGCGATATACTCCTGAGCCGCCATCTCATCACTGAGAACGACGTCAAAGCCGCGAGGGAAATCCAACGCAAGTCCGCGCCCAGATCAAGACGCATAGGCGAAACCCTTGTAGAGATGGGGCTGATCGAAGAGCGGCACATTATCGAAGCGCTCGCAGAAAAATTTCATCTTCCTCTAGTCGATCCCGATATCACCGAAATAGATTTCGAACTCGTACGAAAAATATCGCTAAAGTATCTGCGGCGTCAGGTCGCTCTCCCAATTAGCCTGGAGGCAGGCGAGCTGCATCTTCTGGTTGCCGATCCTACGATGACGCATTTCATCGAAGAGATCGAACGTTTATTTACCTGTCGGGTGAGACTGTCCCTCGCCACCAGCGCAACAATCAGCCAGAAGCTGGATCTGGTCGACGCGCTCCTCCAAAGCAAGGACGCTGGGATCGCAGATTATCAGAAGGTCAAATATCACACGCTCGAGACGCAGGTGCAGACTGGCGAGGACCGTGTCATCCAGATGGTAGATCAGTTGATAAGATCAGCGATCGAAGAAGGCGCATCGGACGTCCACCTCGAGCCGATGGCCAACAAATTGCGCGTACGTTACCGCATCGACGGTGTGTTGGTTCACAAGCAGGATTTTCCCCGCGACTATACTCCGCGAATCATCTCACGGATAAAGATCCTCGCGGATGCCGACGTGGCCGAGCGTCGAAAGCATCAGGATGGACGTATCTTCGTCAAAACCGAGAAGCAGGAAATCGACATCCGGGCCTCTTTTTACGCAACGGTGTTTGGCGAAAACGTTGTGCTGCGGATCCTCAACAAAGCATCACTCATAGGGCTTCAGGAACTTGGCTTCGCCCCAAACATTCTGAGGCTCTACAGTGAGGATGTACTCGCCGCACCCTCAGGGATAACTCTTGTCACCGGCCCCACCGGCTCGGGCAAGACCACTACGCTCTACAGCTCAATCGATTTCTGCAACGATCCGACTGTAAAGATCATCACCTGCGAGGATCCGGTC
>Ga0126382_10000455_pt1 | contig 15899 bp, 17 predicted proteins | sample PanSoiMetPlot_30_FD_92548 | JGI IMG/M metagenome (GOLD analysis project Ga0126382, IMG submission 92548) | Tropical forest soil microbial communities from Panama - MetaG Plot_30 | ecosystem: Environmental > Terrestrial > Soil > Tropical forest > Bulk soil | place: Panama | collected 2016-02-17
GAAGGCGGGTTCGATGATTGACCTCTACAACGCCGACACCGATCAACTTCTCGGCAGTATCACTGAGGGCGATCTGCAGGTTCTGATTGACCGACTCGAAGAAGAGTCCTCAACCGATCAGGACTACTACGTCGACGCGTCAACGATCGACGTGCTCGCCGATGGTCGCGCCACCGAGCATCTGATCGGGCTTCTTCGAAAAGCCATTGGATCGAGCGTCGAGCCGGGTGGCGGTGTGGAAATTCGCTGGCAGCGCAGATAGCTGCCACTTGCCGCATCCACACTGTTCACGTCATCGCGCCCACCCACCAGTCCAATCAACCCCACCAGCCCCATCCACCCCTATCAGCCCTAGCCCTCATCACGATGCACCGTGTCCATTGAGAATGCGGGCACGCAGACTGCGATGTACTCCGCGCCTCCGTCCGGCGTGCTGTAGCGCACCCACTCACCCGGCGACGTGACGACCGCCTGGCCCGCCGCGACATCAAGCGTGCCTCCCTCATGCTCGACGCGAACAGTTCCTTTGAGGACGACGGTGATCTCTTCGAACTCCGGTCGCTGGCCAGGCTCGACCCACCCGGCAGGAGAAACCATGCGCGCGACGCTGATTGCCGAATGCCCTGAATTCACGCGGCCGGCATATTCTTCGATGCGCTTGGGCGGGGTCCCCGCAGCCTGGACGATTGACGGTTGTGCGATGAGTGTCGGCATGATCAGGGCACCAGTTTGATCTCTGTCTCGCGCCGTTGCAGCGTGACGTATGCAGCAGTGAGGCTTTCGTGGCCCCCGGCGCCAATCGCTGAGACACCAAACACATAGTCATCGATCGAGACGTTCGGGAGAACGAATTCGGTGACGTTCCCAATCCGTTGCGAGTGCTGCCAATCAGGAGCCCACGCCTCGCGCCAGTAGATCCGATACGCGACAGCTCCGGGCGCGGCATTCCATCGGAGGTTCGCGTCGTACCCGGAGGGCTGCCGCCCGATCATCACCACGGTTCGTTCTCGTGGAGCCAGGCCAGCCGCTGGCGTTTGATTGCCCGTCCCCGGCTTGGCTGTTCGTGCCTGCGCGGCCGTTTTCGTCTCCGCCGCCGTTTTTGTCTGAGTACCGGTCGTCGCCGGAATGTCTGTTGCTGCCCGCGTTGCGGCGCCCTTCTGATTGCCTGTTTGCGTCGTGTCGCTCGATGTGGCTTCGCCACTGGACTGGGTGCCTTCCCCTGCCGCCGGGCGTTCCGTCGTCGTGACCTTCGGCGCTGGCGGTGCCAACGCCAGCGACACGACGCCCGCAAGGTTCACCCGCGCATTCTGCGTCAGATACGCCATGTCGACGCCGTCGACGGTGTCGGTTGCGGCGTGCTGCATCGCGAAGTTCTCGTTTGATTCGCGGAACACGACCGCAGGGAATCCGCGCTGATTGAACGCCGCGTTGTCGCTCCCGCGGCTGAAACGATCCTGCCTCGACAGGAGCCGCACCCGATGGCCCGGTACATACAACGCCGCCATTCGCTCGATGTAGCGCGCAAGTGATCGCGACATTGAGTCCTCGGGCCCGTCTGAATAGACCCGCACTGATTCGGCGTCGATCACGCCGTTTCCGCCGCGCGAGTTGCCGACGATGTCGTTGTTGAAGTCGGCATCGACCACGACCTTGCCCTTGACCAGCCGATCGGCGTGCGCCTGTGCGCCGATCAGCCCCTGCTCTTCACCGGCCCAGAGCGCGAACACGATGGTCGCGTCGAAATCCAGCGTGCTCGACGCAATCACTCGTGCCAATTCCATCGTGAGCGCCGTTCCGCTGGCATTGTCGTTGGCACCGGGTGCCTCGACGTTGTAGTCCTGCTGCTTTCGCAGTTGCGGATCGGGAGGCGCGGTTTGTCCCGGGGGTGTCGGGGGTCTCGTGTTCGCTCCGATCTGTCCCGTGGCACCGATGTTGACGGTGTCGTAGTGCGCCGACACGTAGATGCGTCGTTCAGATCGTCCCGGAAGCACGGCGAGCACGTTTCGCAGCTCGACCTGTCGGGTGATCCGGCCCTGCGGCGCCAGCTTGTACGAATCGAAGCTGACCTGCAGCTTCGGGCTCGATCGTTTCAGCTCGTCGAAGATCCATTGGCGCGCCGCGCCGATGCCTCGCGTCGTCGACGTCGTGTCAGAGAGCGTGTTCCGGGTGTGAAAGCCGGCCAGCGTTTCGACCAGTGACTTGATTCGGGTGTCAGACACGGCACCGACGAGCGCGACGATTCGTGGATCGGCATCGGGTGTGATGGTCTGGGCATGCCCGGGCATCGACAGGGCCACGAAGACGACGGCAGCGACAGACAGCCTCTTCATGGCGGGAATGCTAGCATCAGGCGTGGCCCCGACGAAAAGACTCGATCCGCGACGTGTCGAGCGGACCATGCGCTCGCTGGCGCTCGCGATTACCGGCATGGAGCTGCCCGCAATCGAGAAGATTTCCGAATCACAGGCCGAGAATCCGTTTCAGATCCTCATCGCCACGCTGCTCTCGGCTCGCACGCAGGACGCAACGACCCACGCGGCGTCGACGCGGCTCTTCCGCCGGGCGAAGACACCACGGACGATGGCGCGTCTCCCCGTGTCCGAGATCGAGAGCCTCATCTACCCGGTCAGTTTTTACCGCAACAAAGCGCGTCACGTGAAGGCGTGCTGCGAACAGTTGACGTCTCGATTCAACGGACGTGTGCCGAACACGATGGAGGATCTGGTGATGCTGCCGGGGGTCGGCCGCAAAACCGCCAACCTCGTCATGATTCTCGCGTTCAAGGGCCAGGACAACATCTGCGTCGATACGCACGTGCACCGCATCTCGAACCGCATGGGATGGGTGCGCACCCGGGAACCGAACGAAACCGAGCAGGCACTGTATCGTGCCACCGACCGACGCTGGTGGCCGCTGATCAATCTGTATCTCGTGACGTGGGGCCAGAATGTCTGCCGCCCCGTATATCCGCGCTGTGGGGATTGCGCGATCGCCAGGCTCTGTCCAAGAATTGGCGTGACAATGTAGGGCGGGTCTTGCTCTTTAGACCCGCCGTCACCTTCTGGAGGACACGATGAAGCGGGTTGCTGGTTTGTGTGTAGCGGTACTGCTGCTGTGGCCGCCGGGGATTACGATCGCTCAGACCGGAACGGCGTCACGTGGGACGGGTGCCACGACTCGCGGCGCGACGCCCGCACAACCTGGACGAGGCACGGCACCAGCAACACCGGCGACGCCGGGACGCAAATCGCCCGGCGCGGGCGCTGTCGTCGTGGTCGACACCGTCAAGGGAGTATTCGAGTTCGAGACCTACCCGAACGAGGCGCCCAAATCCGTCGAGCACATCCTCGGGCTCGTGAAAAAGAATTTCTACAACGGTCAGCGCATCCACCGCGTGGATCCAGGGTTCGTCGTGCAGTTCGGTGATCCGCAGACCCGCGACATGACCAAACGTGACGACTGGGGCACGCGCGCCAGCGGCAATCCGATCGGCGTGTTGGAAGTCAGCAAGAAGCGCACGCACGTGGCTGGCGCCGTGGCACTCGCACACCTCGACGGCGATTTCAAAGGCGGCGATAGCCAGATCTACATCACGCTGATGGCACGACCGGAGCTCGATGGGAAGTACACGGTCATCGGTCAGGTCATCTCGGGCATGGACGTCGTGCAGAAGCTTCGCGTCACCGATGTCATTCGACGGGTAACCGTGCGAGACGAGGCGCAGACGAAGTAGACACCGACACGAGATCGGCGATCTCGGGATATCGTTCGATCAGTTCCGGCGGGTACTCGCCTTCGAGCGGCTGGCCAAGTTGCGCCTTGAGCATAATCGCGTTCACCACCGACTTCGACGCGAAGTGATTGTTCGTGTACAGATACGACTTCTTCACGAGGGCCTGCGCGGCTCCAGCGATGTCTGAGAACTCACTCAGCTCCTTGCCCGAATACAGATAGTTGTATCGGTCTTCGGCTTTCTCGTGGTGCCACCACGCTTTCGCGTTCCTCCCATGCAGCCGCATGTAGTAGAAGGTCGACACGTTCGGCAGGTAGTTCTGCCGGATCGAGAAGCGGAACTTCGGCTCGTCGATCTGTACCCACGCGGCCCCGGACGCATTGAGCATCGCGAGCGTCTCTCCGATCGCATCGCTCCAGCTCTTGTGCCGCAATTCGACCGCGACGGGGTAGTCGCGGAATGCGCGCAGCAGCTGCGCAAGGTACTCGCGTGAGGCGGTGCTGTCCTTGAAGCTCGCAGGGAACTGAGCGAGCAGCGCGCCCAGCCGGCCCGCCCGTGCGAGCGGATCGATCCCGTCACGGAACTCGTCGATGTCGGCCTGCGTGACCTGAGCGAGCAGGTCGAGGAGGGGACCCTCCGATCCCGGCGCACGGGTCAACGCCGACTCTCGAAACATCTTCGGGTGTGTGAACTTCTGGTACAGCTTGAGCGAGAACTCGAAACCCGACGGCGTGCGCTCGACCCAGCTTCGCGCGACCTCGGGCCGCGGCTGACCGTAGAAGGTCGTGTTGACCTCCACCGTATCGAAGTGCTCGGCGTAGAAGCGGAGCTCGTCGAATCCGGCGGTGCCCGCTCGTTTCGACCGCGTGGCCGGGTAGAACACCCCGTTCCAGGTGCCCTTCCCGGAGGGATAGCTCCAGCCCGCCGTTCCGATGCGAAGAGCCATGCCGGTACAATAACGTAATGGGGTCGGAGGTCATTTCTGGAGGACACTCGCGCTACCGAGCGTATGCGAGTGTCCTCCAGAAATGACCTCCGACCCCATTTCATGCTCACGATCAACGAGATCTTCTATTCCGTCCAGGGAGAGTCCAGCTATGCGGGCCAGCCGTGCGTCTTCGTGCGCCTGACCGCATGTGATCTGCGATGCAGTTGGTGTGATACACCGTATGCGTTTTACGAAGGACGCAAGCGTCCGCTCGAGGACGTGTGGGGAGAAGTGGATGCTTTCGGATGCCCCTTGGTTGAGGTCACAGGGGGCGAGCCGCTGCTTCAGGAAGACGTCTATCCGCTGATGCAGGGCCTGCTCGATCGAGGCAAGACGGTTCTGCTCGAGACCGGCGGTCATCGCAACACCGCGCGTGTACCACCTGCGGTCGTCACGATTCTCGACATCAAGTGTCCTGCCAGCGGCGAATCCCATCGGAACGACTGGAGCAACCTCGAGCGACTGCAGCCGCACGACGAGGTCAAGTTCGTCGTGAACGATCGCGCGGACTACGAATGGGCGCGCGGCGTGCTCGCACAGCACGATCTCGCCACTCGAGCATCAGTGGTGCACTTTTCGCCCGTGCACGGTGTCCTCGATCCGAAGACGCTCTCGGAGTGGGTGCTGGCCGACCGTCTGCCGGTCCGCGTCCAATTGCAGCTGCACAAGTACATCTGGAGCCCGACGACGCGCGGTGTCTGACGCGGTCGTTCTGCTCAGCGGAGGCCTCGATTCATACACGGCAGCGGCGATCGCCCGTGCCGACGGGTTCCGCCTCTTTGCCTTGACGGTGCGCTACGGACAACGTCATGCTGCCGAGATCGAGGCCGCACGCAGAGTAGCGGCGGCGCTCGATGTGGCGCGGCACGTCGAGCTCGATGTCGGCCTCTCGACCTTCGGCGGTTCCTCGTCATTGACGACCGATGCCCCCGTTCCGAAAGGTCGTCAGATCGATCCGACAGAGATCCCGTCCACCTACGTTCCCGCTCGCAACACCGTTTTCCTGGCGCTCGCGCTCGGTTGGGCCGAAGTGATTGGTGCGCACGACATCATCATCGGCGTGAATGTGCTGGACTACTCCGGCTACCCCGACTGCCGGCCCGAGTTCATCGCCGCATTCGAGCGCCTCGCGATACTGGCTACCGCGCGCGGTGTGCAAGGCGAACGGTTCCGCGTTCACGCGCCGCTGCAGATGATGACGAAGGCACAAATCATTCGCCGCGGGCTGGAGCTCGGTCTCGACTACAGCCTCACGCACAGCTGTTACGATCCCGGGCCGAATGGTGGCCCTTGCGGACGCTGCGACAGCTGCGTCCTGAGAGCCGCGGGCTTCGCTGACGTCGGTGTGCCCGATCCGCTGCTCCGTCCATGACCGAACGCATCTACTACCGTGAGCCCGCCCGACGGGCATTTGACGCTGTCGTGACACGGGCGCTCGAATATGGCGGGCATCCCGCTGTTTATCTCGATCGCACCGCGTTCTACCCGACGTCAGGAGGGCAGCCGTTCGACACCGGGCGACTTGGAGACGTCGATGTCGTCGAGGCCGTCGACGAGGACGAAGGAGTCGTGCACGTGCTCAGCGCGCCGATCGCCGAAGGTGCGGCCGTGCACGGCGACATCGACTGGCCACGGCGCTTCGATCACATGCAGCAGCACACCGGGCAGCACGTGCTGTCGGCTGCCTTCGATCGAGTGTTCGACAACCGCACGACCAGCTTCCACATCGGCGCCGACAGCGCGACGATCGACCTGGCTCGCGAGATGACCGCGGTCGAAGTCGAACGTGCCGTCGACGAGGCCAATCGTGTGGTGTGGGAAGACCGGCCGGTGTCGATCCGGATGGTGTCGGCGGAAGAGGCCGCGACCCTTCCGCTCAGAAAGGAGCCGGTGCGAAGCGGACCACTGCGTCTGATCGAGATAGCCGACTTCGATTTGTCGGCGTGCGGCGGCACGCACGTCGCCCGCACGGGTGAGATCGGCATTATTGCTGCCGGTGCCGTCGAGCGCTTTCGTGGCGGATCGCGTCTGACCTTCCTGTGTGGTGGCCGGGCGCTGCGCGCATTCCGGCTCCAACGCGACGCGCTGGCGGGGAGTGTCCGGCATCTATCCGTGCTTCCCCATGAACTCCCGGCGGCGATCGAGCGGATGCAGCAAGAGCACAAGCAGGCGCGCAAGGATCTGGCGCGGCTTCAGCAGCAGCTGGCGGTGCACGACGCGTCACGGCTGTTGACGCGGGCGCGCGATGTCAACGGTGTTCGGGTCGTCGTGGAAGCGCTCGATGGTTGGGATGCGGCGGGACTGCGTGCAATCGCGAGTGGTCTCACGGCGCACGAACGAGTGGCCGCAGCGCTGTTCACGTCCACCACGCCGATCGCCGCCGCGATCGCCCGTTCGTCGGCCGTCAGCCTCGATGCGAATGCGGTGTTGCGTACACTCCTGGCTTCGTTTGGCGGCCGCGGCGGCGGCAAGCCTGACCTTGCTCAAGGTGCCGGACTCACCGGAGATGTCGCGGATATCGTCGATGCCGCAAAGACGGCACTGACCGTCGCCTTGCGCTGACCCGCGGTGGCCGCAATCCTCCGCTATCTGTCAGCAGGCCGTCGACTGAACGAGGCAAGCCGCACGGCGATGCGATCGATTGCGTCGTTGGCCTGAAGACCGGTGCCTTCGAAGTTGTTCACCATGATGACGAGCGCGAGATGTTCGTCGTCGCGCGTGGTCACGTAGCCGGCCAACGATCGGATGTTCGACATCGTGCCTGTCTTCGCGCGCACGTGACCCTCGGCCGGAGTCCGTTTCATTCGATTCGCGAGCGATCCGTCGATGCCAGCCACCGGCAGGCCGGTCATGAACGGAGACGCGCCTGTCGGGTCGTACATGCGCCGAAGCACGGTGATGAGCGCCTCCGCCGAAATCGTGTTGCGTCTCGACAAGCCCGAGCCGTCGATCAGTTGCTGGCTGTCGCGCTCCACGCCCCACGTTTCGAGGCGCGTGCGCAGGCCATCGAGAGCCGCGACGTTGGTGGGGAATGCGCCAGGCGCAGCGTTGAGTCGAAGCAGCGCCTCCGCGTAGAGGTTGATGCTGTCCTTGAGCAGCGGCTGTGCGATCTCCCCGAGCGTGCGCGATATGTGGGTGAACAACACGGTTGAAGCCGCGCGATCTGGCATGGGACGAACGTCGTCGATGTCGGCCGCCTCGCCGGTCACGTCGATCCCGTCACGGATCAGGCGATTGCGCAGGACGTTCGCGAACCACAGGGTCGGGTTGCCTACAGCGATGCCGATCGTCACGGGCGGGGCACCGGCCGGAATCGTGCCCGCAATCGTGAGTGACCGCTCGCCCGGGCGCTGCTCGGGCCAGAGAAGCAGCTGTGAACCTCGTGGTCCAGTGATCGCGAGGTTGGTCAACGGCCGGTACGTCGCTCGCGCATCGACGGCAAGATTCGTCGGCGCCCCTCCGGCCGATCCTGGTGAGATCGTTACGCTCGTGCGATTCTCCGCGACGTTCAGTGCACCGAACACGGCGCCGGTTGTGTAGCCGAGGTCGTCCCATGCCCACGCCAGCTGGGGCCGCGGCTCCTCGATCGCGTCATCGTCGCCGATCACGCGACCCTCGATGCGACGAATGCCTGCCGCCTTGATCCCGTTGGTCCAGGTGGAGAAATCGTCGCCAGCAGGCCCGCCAATCGAGGGATCACCAGATCCGACCGCCAGCAGATCGCCGCGCAGCACGCCGTCTACAACCGGTCCGGTTGCGCGAAGCGTGGTGATGTAACGGTAGTTCCACCCGGCGGCTTCGGCCGCGGTGGCGACGCTGACGAGCTTCGCCGCGGAGGCAGGCACGAGCAGCGCTCCGGCGTTCACCTCGAACAGCGGAACCTGGCGATCGAGCGAGAAAGCGACGATCCCCCACACACCTCGGCGAACGCCCGGGCCGCTCATGTCCAGGAGAATGCCGTCACGAAGTTGTGAGAGGGCGCTGGTCGACTCTAAGGGCGGGCGAGCCGCGAGGACCACAGGTGCGGTCCTTGCACAACTCAGTAATGCAAAATGCAAGATGCAAAATGCAAAAAGGGGCCTCGCCACGTTACGCGCTGGCCGGTGCCGCCCTTTTGCATTCTGCATTGTGAATTTCGCATTATTTCATGGCATCAAGCGCTTTCATTGCGTCATCGAACGCGGATGTTTCGACCTTGGCGGTCCCGGGTTCGTCCGAGCGGCTGGCGAAGACACTGGTCGCGGTGCGGCCAAACGTCGTCGTCTCCATCTTGTTTTCCCCGAACTTGAAGGTCACGACGAGCGCGGGCATCTTCAGCGACGGATCCGCTTTGTCCTCGAACGAGCTGGCGCGCAGACCGGTCACCTTGTTGAGGACGTCTTCGGCCTTCATCGCATCGACGTCTTTTCCCGCCGCGTTGTGCCACACGTCCTTGCCGTCTTTGCCCGTGGTCTTGTCGAGCACGATCGTCTCCGACCCGCGCTTGAACTCCGCGTGTGTGACCGTGAACGATCGCGCGTCAAAGAGATCTTTCCGGCGGAAATCCGCGATCTTCTTGATCACGTCGTCTTTGAGCGTGGGTGCCACCGTGAACACGACCGGGCGAGACGAGTCCTTCGCGTAGACGACGGCGTTTTCGGTCTTGCCCAGCGACAGCGTGGCTCGTGAGCTCCCGCTGATGGCCGTCATGATGCTCGACGGCTTGTCGAGGCCGTACTTGGCAACGCTGGCCGCATCGGCGGAGGGACTCGTGATGGCCACCATCTGCGCTGACGACAAGCGCTCGAGCGCCGCTTCGACGGCAGCGTAATCCGCCCGTGCGGCAATCGGCTTCACCAGCGTCCACTCCGACCCATGTTTGACGAGCTGCACGTTCGTGGTTCCGCTGACGAGTTCGAGACCGTCGATCTTGTCGCGTTCGACTTTCAGAATGGTCTTGTCGCGAAGCGCGAACGGCGTCTTGTTGAACGTCGAGTCGAGAAACGAGGAGACGAGGAAAACCCGCTTCTGACCCGGCACCTGCGCGTAGAGATCGCCGCCGGTCGGAGTCTTCTCGCCGAGAGCGAGCTGCTTGGATTCTTTCTGACCCTTGGAGCGAAACGAGACCTCGACCCGCGGCGGATCGAGGCCGTACTGTTTCAGGTCGGCAGCGGTCGCGTCGACGACGCGATTCACTTCGAGTGACGCCAGGCTTCCGGTCATCGACGTGATCTCGTTGTCGTCGGCTGCGGCTTTCTCGGGCTCGACCAGCTGCCATTTGCCGTCGGCCTTCTCCAGGCGCGCGGTCTCGCCACCGGTCTTGACGGCGATCTCCTCGATGTCGCCGGCCGTGACCGTGCCGAACGGTTTCTCTTTCTTCTCGGCCGCCGCGTTCGGCTCGCTCTTCGAGTCGACGAAGTAGATGTAGCCGACGAGTGCGACGAGGACGACTCCGAACACGAGGGTAGACCACCCGCGCATCGCTATCGTCTCCGCCACCAGGTCATGACGCCGGCTCCGAGCACCACGGCGGGGATGACGAAGATGGACAGGTAGAACATCGCGTCCCGGATGTTCGCCGTCAGCGTGAGCCGTCGATCCGACGGGTCGCGCGGCCGGATCGAAATCAGGCTCTCCTGCTGTGCCAGCCAGTTCACCGTGTTCATGAACAGATCGCGATTGCCCTCGACGCCCAGGTAGCTGTTGGTCGCAAACGCGGAGTTGCCGATGGTCGCGACGCGCGTCTCTGGTTTCGGAGCGTTCTCGTTCTTCGCATCCTTCGCTGCGTCGTCCGACTTTGGCGGGGTCGCGGAGGCCACCTCCGTGGCCACGGCGATCGAGACTGGCCCGGCGATATCTCCCTTGTCAGTCTCCGGCTTGAGTACGCTGGGGTTCCCCCCACTGGTCGCTGCCGCGAGTTGTTTGAAGTCGGTCTCGGCCCAACTCCGCGCAGCGGTCTGCACGAACGATTGACCGGACCGCTTTTGCGCCCCTGTCTCCGGGAGAACGGCCCGCGCCAGCGGGAACATGGTGACGAGACCGAAATCGTTGGTGATCGCGTGACTCGGGTACGGCGGTGCCGCGACCGGCACGGTCGCGACCTGCGTACGGCCGCTGACGTCGACGACCACCGACTGTGTGGCGTTGATGCCCCACTCCTTCAGCAGTCCGGTCAGGCGAGGCATCTGCTGCGGCTGTTTGAAATCATCTGGCGGGTCGATCATCACGAACAGCTTGCCGGTGCGCGACGTCAGATACTCGTCGATGATCGGGACTTCCTGTTCGAGGAGGTCGGTGCGCGGTCCCGCGATCACGAGTAACGTGGCATCCTTCGGGATCTCGTTCGTCTGCGCCAGCACGAGCTTGTCGAACTGATAGTTGTCCCGCTTCAACGCATCGCCGATCCCGCTGTAGCCGGCGCGCTCGGAACTGCCCGTGTCCTTCTCGCCGTGGCCGCTCAGGAAGTAGACCTTCTTGGTCTGCGGGTTCAGCACCTTGATGAGCGCGTTGGTCACGTCCTGTTCGGTGTTGTTCGTGACACGCTCGGTCCGCCCCATGTACTCGACGACGATGGTCCCGTAGGACTCGATCTTGTATTCCTTCGCCTTGACCGGAACCTTGTCGGGATCGATGTATTCGACCTGCACCTGACGCGAGTTGTACTGGTACTCGGTCAGCCGCGTCCGGTAGCGATCGAAGTTCGGCTCCTGATCGAACACGATGAACCTGACAGGAGCGTTGACTCCCTGCAGGAGCTTCACCGACTGCTCCGACAGGCTGTACTGCTTGTTCTCCGTGAGATCCCACCGCTTGTTGCGGCGCGTCGACAGGTAGTTCACGGCGATGAGGATGCCGAGCACGATGATGACGCTCACACTCGCGATGGTGCCGAGGCGGGTGTTGCGCTTCTTGAACTGGCCGGCGATCTCCTTCCACTGAGAGGCCACATACAGCAGGACGAGGATGAGTCCGGCGAACGCGGCATACCGCGCATACGTGTTGTAGTCGGGTTTCCACCACTGTGTGATGACCGCGCCCGCGACGAGCGCAACGCCGACCCAACTGAGCCCGCTCATGATTTGTTTCATAGCTAACCCTTCCACCGCTCGGTATCAACCGCGCGCGCGGTCAGGAACAGTCCAAAGCAGATGAAGCTGACGTAATAGACCAGGTGTTTGGTATCGATGATGCCCCTGGTGAAATCGTCGAGATGATCGGTGATCGACAGGTAGTTGAGCACCTGCTGCGTCGTCGGCCCGGTGAACGATGCGATCCAGTTGATCACCCACAGCATCAGAAACACGCTGAAGGTCACCATCACGGCCACGATCTGATTCTTGGTGAGGCTCGAGATGAGCAGTCCCACCGCGATGAAGCAGCCACCCATCAGCAGCAGACCCAGATACGTGGTGAGGATCGGAATCCACTCCGGACGGCCGGCCCAGAAGAGCAAACTGATGTGAATGAGGGTCACCGCCAGCATCGCCGCGTACAGTGCCATCGCGCCGAGAAACTTGCCGACGATGATTTGAAAGTCGGTGAGCGGCGACGTCAGCAGCAGCTCGATGGTGCCCGATCGTTTCTCTTCCGAGTAGGTCCGCATCGTGATCATCGGAAGCACGAAGAGGAAGACGACCATCGCGTTGAGGAACGCCGGGCGAATGAGGTTCTCGTTGATGTTGACGGCGGGCGCCCCGCCGCCGAGCCCCATCATCTGCATGCTCTGACGATCGAAATAGAGAACCAGCGAGTAGAAGAAGAACCCGAAGATCAGTGCGTAGAACCCGATGACGACGTACGCGATCGGCGAAGCGAAGTATCCCTTCAGCTCTTTTTGCGTGATGGCGAGGATGTTACTCATGCGCAGCCTCCACCGCGGCCTCCGGTGCCGCTGCTTCTTCGGTCGTGACCTGCAGGAAGATCTCCTCGAGACTCATTCGCATCGGCCGCAGTTCGAGCAGCCCCCAGCCGTGAGTCACGACGGCTGACGCGAGCTCCCGTCGCACGTCGCGAGCGGTGCTGGTGACCTCGTAGCCAGTCGCGCTGCCACGCGTGGTTGAGACCGAGACGGCGGTGACTCCCGGCACGCCGCTCAACACGCTGCTTGCATCGGTGCCTGCGGCATCGATCTCGACGTACATCGCACTGGATCCGCCCAGACGGCTCGTCAGGTTCTCAGGAGTGTCGACCGCGACGACGCGACCCCGGTTGATGATGACGACCCGGTGGCAGGTCTGACTGACCTCGGGAAGGATGTGCGTGCTGAGGACGATCGTGTGATCGCCCGCGAGCCCCTTGATGAGATTGCGCGTCTCGATGATCTGCTTCGGGTCGAGGCCGGCGGTCGGCTCATCGAGGATCAACACTTCGGGGTTGTGAAGGAGCGCCTGCGCCAGGCCGACGCGCTGTCGATACCCCTTTGACAGCTTCGCGCAGTGACGGCTGGCGACGTCGGTGATCCGCGTCCGCTCCATCGTCGCCGCGATGCGCGTCTTGCGGTCTGCGCTGGGGACACCTTTGATGCGCGCGCAGAACATCAGATAGTCGCGGACGGTCATGTCGGGATAGAGCGGTGGGGTTTCCGGCAGGTATCCGGTGCGGCGCTTGGCTTCGATTGGATTCTCCATGACGTCGTAGCCGGCAACGATTGCCTTGCCATCGGTCGGCGGCATGTATCCGGTCAGGATCCGCATCGTCGTCGTCTTGCCGGCGCCGTTGGGACCGAGGAATCCGAGGATTTCTCCCTTCTCGGCCTTGAAGCTGACGTCGCTGACGGCAGTGACGGGCCCATACTCCTTGGTGAGGTGTTGAACTTCGATCACCGTGTGCTCCTTGAAATGGGTCCGCGAGTCATCTCGATTCGTTCAGGAAACGACTCCCGACCCCACTGCGTGTAAGTTCTAGATTGCGCACGTCTTAGGTGGGCACAACCGCCCATAGTACCCGATGGCCGCCACGACGGGCAAGGGTTCATGTTAACGTATGAACAAGTATTCATATGTCGCAGCTCGATGCACATATCGTCGATGAACTGACCGAGACCTTCCGGATACTCGGAGATCCCACGCGTATTCGCATCCTCGATGCGCTCTCCCGGTCCGAGTTGTGCGTCGGCGACATTGCCCACCAACTGGCGGTCACCGAATCGGCCGTCTCCCATCAACTTCGTCTGCTCCGCAACGTCCGCATTGTCCGCGCCCGGCGGGAAGGCCGGATGATCTTCTACGCCCTCGATGACAAACACGTGCTCGCCCTGTTCAGGCAGGGGCTCCGGCACGTCCAGGAGAGCGGCCGGTAGGTCACACACTGTGGCCACGCCGGGCATCAACCCTGCCTTCGACGGGCGCTCGACCCCGCCCGCGAGGGGGTCGCCGAAGGGGGCTCCGCGCTGAGGGCACGGATTGCCCGTAGAAGTGGTCATTCTCGAGCGCCGGTCGAAGCCGCTCGCGGGTGTGGAGGCGATATCGGCAGACGTATCGGGCAGTGACTACACGTGCAATATGACGTCGCAAAGCGCTCAACGGCCGTTACGGTCGACGCGGCGGCCGGGGGCCTTAGCCGCGCGACGCTGCCTCGCGATGGCCGCGACACGATTCTGCCGATATCTGTCTTGACCGCAAGGTCGCGCCAACAAGGAGAAGCCCGATGAAGAGCGTTGTTCTCGTCGTGTGTGCCGCACTGTGCCTGGGGGTTGTCGCGCCGGGAGAGGCTGTTGCCGGGATCTACTCGGACGAACTGGGGAAATGCCTGGTCAAGTCGACAACGACCGCTGAAAAGAACACGCTGGTCAAATGGATGTTCGCCGCGGTGGCGCTGCATCCCGAAGTGAAGGGCATCGCCTCGATCAGCGACGCGCAACGCGACGAACTGAGCAAAGCGACAGGAAAGTTGTTCGAGCGCCTGGTACTCGAGTCATGTAAAGCAGAGGTCGTGGATGCCGTGAAGTACGAAGGTCCGGCTGCGTTTCAATCCAGCTTTCAGGTGCTGGGGCAGGTCGCGTCCGTCGGCATGTTCTCTGACCCCGCCGTGTCGTCGTTCATGAGCGACTTCGCCAAGTACATCGACATGAAGAAGGTGCAGAGTCTCCTCACGTCGAAGTGAGTCGATCTAGGCTTTGCGGTTCGAGAAGAAGTTGCCCGTGATGTATGCGTCGATCTGCGCCTGATCGCTCCCTGAGATCGAGGTGAACCGAAGCCCCATTCCCACACGGCGGTCAGCCCAACAGACTTTCGCATCTGCCTCGATGTCACTCTTTCCGGCCGGGGCGCGGAAGCGAACCCTCACGATCGTACCGACGGCAAGCGGGCTCGTCGTGCGGATCGCGAGACCTCCGCGGGTGATGTTGAGTGTCACTGCCGCCGCGATCGTGTTGTTGTAGCGGAACAACACCGGGATCCCCAGCGTCACGCGCGGGCTCGATCGGCGGTCGGAGCGGTGGGGAAACATGTGGGGCACGAGCGCGCGAACGATGTGTTGGGCCGCGATGTACTCGTTGACGTAGCCGGTCACGCCGAGCGTGTCGAGCTCGCGCACCTCATCGGCGCTCGCGATGGTGCCGCTGAACACCATGACCGGAGCCTTCTGCGCAATTTTGCGAATCGCACGCAGCAGAGCCACTCCGTTTCCTTGAGGTAGCCGCAGATCGAGCACGATCAAGTCGAGATCCTTCGCGTCCTCCCGTACGTGACCGAGCAGTTCCGGTCCTGTCCGTGCTGTGATCGCTTTGTGACCCGCCCCTTCAATAGCGGTCTTGAACCGGTCCCGCACAAACGCTGTGTCGTCTGCGACGAGCACGGTTCTTGTCTTGGCTCTGGGACGGGCGCGCACTCGATCTCTATCGACCGAGCGTTCCACGAGCGTTAGGCTTCGTTGCCGAAATCCGCGGGACCTCGATATAATCCGAAATCTTGGCCGGGATGTGTTCAGATCCGCTGGGGGGCGGTTCGGTTCCCGGATGCTTCGAGCGCGGCCGATCCGCTGCATGGAGTCCGTATGGCGACCTGCCCTGAATGCGAATTCGACGAGATTGACACCGAGGACTTCGAAGAGGGTGACACTCTCAGTTGTCCCGAATGCGGCAAGAGCCTCGTGATGGTGGGTGCCGATGAGCTCGAGGTCGCTGACGACGACGATGAAGATCTCGACGACGACGATCTCGAAGAAGAGGACGAGGAAGACGAGGACGAAGACGACGACGAA
>Ga0126382_10000456_pt1 | contig 15879 bp, 12 predicted proteins | sample PanSoiMetPlot_30_FD_92548 | JGI IMG/M metagenome (GOLD analysis project Ga0126382, IMG submission 92548) | Tropical forest soil microbial communities from Panama - MetaG Plot_30 | ecosystem: Environmental > Terrestrial > Soil > Tropical forest > Bulk soil | place: Panama | collected 2016-02-17
CAGGCGACGACCGACGCCAATGTCGACGCCAACCTGCACCTGTTCGAGACGCTGGCGCGGGCGCGCGTCCGCCGTATCGTCGTTGCCGGCAGTTGCTGGGAATACGGCACTGCGATGGGCATGATGTCCGAAACCCGCGCACCCGCCGACTGCAGCATCTTCGCCGCCGCCAAGAACGCGCTGCGCGGCAAGCTGGAAAGCGCGGCCAGCGCCGGCGATCTCGAGTATCGCTGGGGGCGTATCTTCTTCGTCTACGGCCCCGGCCAGCGTCCGAATTCGCTCATCCCGGCGTGCCGCGCCGCGTTCGCGGCCGGCTGCCTTCCGGCTATCCGACAGCCGCGCACCGCGCAGGACTTCATCCATGTCGACGACGTGGCCGAAGGCCTGGCGGCCTTGCTGGAGGCGGACATCGCCTCCGGCGTCTACAATCTCGGGACCGGTCGGCCGACCTCGGTGGCCGCGGTGGCGAACACGGTGGCGAGATATTTCGGTGCCGCTCCCCCCTACCCCGACAGCAGCTACGATCTCGGCTTCTGGGCCGACAGCGCCAAGATCACCGGAGCAACCGGCTGGCGGGCGCGGACAAGTCTCGAGAACGGCATCGACCGGACGCTGCGCGCATTCCACGAGGCGGCGTGATGACCGTGCAGGCAGCCATTCTGTGCGGCGGCCTGGGCACGCGCATGCGGCCCTACACCGACGTGCTGCCGAAACCGATGATTCCCGTCAACGGCCGCCCGTTCCTGGAATATCTCGTCGAGCAACTGCGCGAGCAGGGCATCACGCGGATCGTGCTGCTCACGGGCTATCGCGCGGCGCAGATCGAAAGCCATTTCGGCGACGGCCGCCGCTTCGGCGTGGCGATCACGTACTCGCAAGGTCCGGCTGAATGGGACACCGGCCGCCGGGTCTGGGAAGCGCGCACGCAACTCGACGCGCGCTTCCTGCTGCTCTATTCCGATAATTTCGTCCCGTTTGATCTTGCGCGCCTGCTCGAATTCCATCGCGACAGGGGACGCATGTTGAGCCTGCTGCTCGCAGCCAAGGCGAACGGCAACATCAAGGTCGGTGGTGACGGGATCGTGCAGCGCTACGACTCGAGCCGCTCGAGCGCCGAGCTCGATCACGTCGAGATCGGCTTCATGGTGGTCGAGCGCGATGCCGTTCTGGCGCTGATCGAAACCCCCGACATCAGCTTCTCGCGCGTGCTCGAGCGGCTGGCGTCGCGCAGCGAGCTCGCCGGCCTCCTCTGCGGCGATCACTATCACAGCATCTCCGATCCGAAGCGCTGGAAGCTGGCGGAGCAGTATCTTCGCATCAAACGAATGCTCCTCCTCGATCGCGACGGCACGCTGAATACTCGGCCGGCGCGGGCGCAGTACCTGTCGCGCTGGGAGGATTTCCAATGGCTCCCCGGCGCCCGCGAGGGGCTGGAAGTTCTCGCCGGCGCCGGCTTCTCCTTTGCCCTGATCTCGAATCAGGCGGGCATCGCGCGCGGCATCGTCACACGGCAGCAGGTCGACGCGATCAATCAACGGTTGCGCGAGGAGCTTGCAGCTCGCGGCGTCGCCATCACGGGCGCCTATGTCTGCCCACATCATTGGGATGACGGTTGCGCCTGTCGCAAGCCGGCGCCGGGGCTGTTCTTCCAGGCATCGCGCGACTTGTTGCTGCGGCTCGATCGCACGTTCTATCTTTGCGACGATCCGCGGGACTGCAAAGCCGCCCACAATGCCAATTCGACCAGTGTCTTCATCGGCGAAGACGAAGGGCTGTCGTCGTTGAGCCCTGCCGAACGGCCCCGGCGCATCGCGCGAAGCATTCTGGAGGCGGCGCCGTGGCTGATATCCCGCTTCGAGTCGTGGGAGCGGGAGCGGCCGGATTGAGATGCATGAAGGCCGCCATCGGTTGAGCTGAACAAAAACGTGGGAGCCAGAACACTTGCGAGCAGTGACGACGATCGCGCCTCTGCGAATAAGCCTTGCCGGCGGCGGCACCGACATTGCCTCCTATTACACGGAGCACGGCGGCGCCGTGGTCAGCTCCACCATCGACCAATACGTCTACGTGACCGTGAAACGTCACAGCCCGCTGTTCAATGAAAACTACCGGCTCAGCTACTCGAAGACCGAGCACGTTGATCGTCTCGACGACATCGAGAATGACATCGCGCGTGAATGTCTTCGGCTCGTCCACGTCGATCCGCCGTTGTTCATCTCGACTGCCGCGGACCTTCCGGCATTGTCCGGCCTCGGCTCGTCGAGCAGCTTCGCCGTCGGCCTGCTCTACGCCTTGCATGCCATCAAAGGCGAAGACGTGTCCGCCGGCCAGCTTGCCGAGGAGGCGTGCCACGTCGAGATCGACCTCTTGAAGCGTCCGATCGGGAAGCAGGACCAATACGCGGCCGCTTTCGGCGGTCTCAATTACATCTCTTTCCGCCGTGACGGGCGCGTGCGACTCGATCCGCTCTGGCTGCCCAACGACACGATTACGAAGCTGTTCAAGACGAGCATGCTGTTCTGGACCCGGGACCAGCGCGATGCGGCGCAGGTCCTGGCGCAGCAGGTGAGCCTGATCCCGCAGACCGCCGAAAAATACACAACCATGCGCGAAATGGCCGACGACTGCCGCAATCAGCTTCTGGCCGGGACCGATGATTTCACGAGTATCGGCGCGCTGCTCGACGCCGGGTGGCGAATCAAGCGCGGCCTCGCCACCGGCATCAGCAATGCCAGCATCGATGAACGTTACCAGAGAGCATTGTCCGCCGGCGCGTTGGGCGGCAAGATTCTAGGTGCAGGCGGCGGCGGGTTCCTCTATCTCCTTGTGCCACCGGACAGGCAGGATAAGGTTCGTTCAGCGCTTGCGGATATGGTCGACGTTTCGATCAGTCATGATCCGCGCGGGGCACGCATTCTGTCCGTCGTCGACGATTAGCGCCCGCCCCGTGCCAGGGCCCCTCGCACCCGACCGGTTCGCATTCCCACCAGGAACAACTCGATGGCGACGATGAGAAACTACGAGGCGCGTCCGGGTTCCCGGTTGACGCTGGACAATCACGGCGAATGCTCGACGGTCGACCTTTACTCCCGCGAAGGCTTCGACATGCTCAGCAATCTCTGGATCAAAGTCGCAGCCGAGCACAGGGTCATGTACGAGCCGACCTGGCTCGGCCGGCCGATCATTCAGTTTCCCACCGACATCGTGGCGATCCAGGAGCTGCTGTGGAAGGTGCAGCCGGACGTGGTCATCGAGACCGGAGTAGCGCATGGCGGCTCTTTGATCTTGTCAGCTTCGATACTGGAGTTGCTCGGCAGGGGTAAGGTGATCGGGGTCGACATCGAAATACGGCCGCACAATCGTGCTGCGATCGAAGCCCATCCGCTCAAACGGCGCATTGAATTGATCGAAGGCTCGTCGATTGCACCGGACACGGTCGCGACGGTTCGCAAGCTCACGGGTGATGCAAAGGTCGTGCTGGTCATCTTCGACAGCAACCACACGGCGGCTCACGTCCTGCAGGAACTCGAACTCTACGCTCCGCTCGTGACCCCGGGCAGCTACATGGTGGCTCATGACGGGGCGCAGGACTGGGTCTTGGATATTCCCTCGGCCAAGCCCGCTTGGAAGGAGGGCGGCCCGCTCGATGCGATCCGGGACTTTCTTGTCGCGCACAAGGAATTCCAGGTTGACGCCCATTTTACCCGGTTTGGAATCACGAGCTCGCCCCGCGGCTACCTCAAGCGATTGAACGACGCCGAAATCGCGGGAAGTCGGAGATAACTGTTTCTCGGCCATTCAGATCGTCGCTCGGACACGACGCGAACGCAATCGGACTCACCGGCCGCTCTTTGCTTCGAATGAGACATCGTCGAACAGCGCTTCCGGCAATTCGGGATTGGAAATTCGGCAAAGCTCTTCGTAGCGCTTCGCAGCCACGGGATCGTGTAGACGCCGATATGCCCAGGTCAACAACAGGAATGATCGGTACGTCGAACGCCAATCTGCGTTGAGGCGACCGGTAATTTCTTTCGCAGTTTCGATTCCAACCGCGAAGTTACCGTCGGCGAAATGAATCTTCGCCATCTCGAACGCAACCTTATCGGCAGGAGCGTAGCGAAGATTCTTGATGATCTCCGCTTCGAATGGCTTCTTCCATGCGTATCGAACGATCCGCAACAGGATTTGGCTGAGCCAATTCGGACCGACGACGTACGATCTCACGAGTCGTCCGCTCAACGACGAGCTTGCCGCAGTTGAGCTGCGGCAAAATCGTGCGAACAGCGTGCGAACCAATGTTTCGGGCAACAGCGTGCCGACCATACCTCTCTCGTAATCCAATATCTGGCCGGCCTGGGAGACCAGGTTTGTGACAGGTCCGGGATCTGCAACAAGGCAACACGCCTTGCCGGGTCGCTTCACGATCCCGCTCCAATAGGAGCTTGGCGCGACGAGGACCTTGATGTTCAGGAAGCCCAGATGCTCCAGGAACATCCGGATGGCAGACAGTGTCGGAACGGAAACGATCGCAGGGCTCGTGGCCGAGCCGTGATAGAAGCTGGATTCAAATTTGTGACCGGACAACCCGACAGTCGGCGCCCTGCCAAAATAGATGATGTCCTTGGGCTCCAAATCGCGCACGAAATCCGCGGTCACGTGGGCATCGGAAAGACACATTGTTTCCAGGATTAACTTGCGTCGACAGATCGACCTCAGTTTCCGTATTGCGTCGCCAACTGATTCCAGATGGTGCAGAAGGCCGGTGCAGATGACGACATCGAAGCTTTCCTGACCCAGCGACTCGATGGACCCAACGCGGTACTCCACGCGACTGCCGATCCTGAGGATCTGGCGAACCTTATTGCCTTTCTCCAAGTTTCGACCGCGCGGCTCGACACCAACCAGGCGCCGAATGGGGAGATCGGCGAGTTGCTCCAGCAACCAGCCGTCGTAGCAGCCTATGTCAACGACGGTTAGTTCGGACATTTCCTCCGCGGAGAACGACTCAACCAGAACCTTCCGCACCAGCGCGGACAGGAATTCCGCTCGCCCGGTCAGGCTTTCCTCATGCGTGATCGTCACCCCGCGGCCGCGCCATACGGCATGGTTGTACGGCCCGTAGGCGTTGAGCTCTTCGATCTCCTCAGTCGTGAAGTCCATGATTTCCAATAGATTCTCCGATGTTGTCCGGCAGGGCGGCGGCACGGCACGCCGCCGGTCGGGCATATTGCCGTCGTCCGCATTTCGGGGCAAAAGGTCAGTTCCTCCATGGACGGAAATGGAAATGAATGGCCGTCACTCGACAACGACATCGCGACATGCTCGCACAGAGGTACCCGCCCCTCTTGCCGCCATGCCAAAGGTAGCGCGCGCACGTCGGCGAGCTCAAGTTTCGGTGTGATCGCCGAGGTCGGAGAAATCATGCAACATACTGCAATCGCTCTGGATCACGTCCGTGAGGATCTCAGCCCCGCTGCATCAGTGATGCGCATACGCCTGGCCCAGTTATTGGTCAATGAGAGTTTGCGCAAAAAGGAATTCCGCGTTCCCGTTCATCTTGCGTTGGGTCACGAGGCGATCGCAGCCTCGGTAAGCGCCGTGATGGGCGAAAAGGATTGGCTGTGTCTCACGCACCGAAATGCTCACTACAACATCGCGCGAGCAACGTCGCTGAAGGCCGAGTTGGCAGAACTGCGACTTACTCCTGAAGGAGTTGCCGGCGGCTGGCTTGGCTCCATGAACATGGCGAATCCGGCGCGTGGCATCATCTACAGTTCGAGCATCCTGGGCAACAACCTCTCCGTCGCGGCAGGCGTGGCCCTTGCGGAATCGGTCGCGGCCACCGGCGGCGTCGTGTTCGCCACGACCGGGGACGGCGCGATGGAAGAGGGGAGTCTTTATGAAAGCCTGGAGTTCATGAAGAGTGCGCGACTGGCCAACGTCGTGCTCATCGAGAACAACGGATGGTCCATGTTCACACGAATCAGCGAGAGACGCTGCGTGATCAGAACCGATTCGCTCGCTGACGCCTTCGGGATTCCCTACGAACGGTTGACGGGAAACGACCCATGGCGCTACATAGCCGCCCTGTCGAGATTGAGAAATATTGCAATAGAGCAACGCTCGCCGGTGATTGTAGAGATCGAGGTCAGCACATTGGGCGATGTCACGCTTCCCGCCGAGGGCCGCCACATCAACTATCATCATGGAGTGGCGCCCGTCACATTCTCCGATTGGCCCCTGATAAAGCAAGATCCCAGCGACCCTGTTCACGTTCTGATGGAGCGCCTCGGTGAACCGACCGCGCGGGAAATCGCCGGCCGCATTCACGCCTCCCTGCTGGACGAAATCAATTCATGACGGACTACGTCGAGTACATCAATTCTCGGATCCGGACTCGCATGAGCTCGGCAGAGCGCTTGATCGCGTACGGACAGAACATTGCCGCGGGGTCCCATCTGTCAGGGCTAACGCGCGGGTTGGCCGGGGGACGAGGCAGCTCGATCATCAACACGCCGAATATCGAGAATGCGCTGGCGGGAATCGGCTTTGGGGTCATGCTGCGGGGCATGTCGGCAATTTTCTTCTGCAAGCAGCAGGATTTCCTGTTGCTCGGGATGGATCACATCGTCAACACCTACAACGCGATCCGGCATCGCGGCGGACTTGGCTCGTTTACCATTGTCGCGATCGTGGTTGACAGCGGTTTCGAAGGCCCGCAATCCGGATTGCACAATCTGTCCGACATCTGCTCGATCGCTCAGGTCCCCGGCTATCTCGTTGCTGGACGCTACGATGCCGACATCATCATCGATCGGCATCTCGTCTCCCCTGGATTTCGCCTCATCGGAGTCAGTCAGCGGCTGTTTCGGACTCCAGTCATAGATTTGCAAGGAATGCCGAGTTCGAATGTAGAGGGCGACATCTTTCAGTATTACGATGGTGGCGATGCCACTGTCGTGGCATTCGGTCTCGCACTCCCGCAGGCGATCGCGATAACGCGAGGGTTCGACGCGGCTCACCGGACGGCTGCGCTGTTCTCGGTGAACAATGTCTGGATGCCGGACTGGACCGCGATCCTGAGCTCCCTCGCGCGCACTGGCCGTTTGGTTGTTGTCGATGACGGAAAGAGCGCCAATCGACAAAGCGATCGCTTTCTCAAGGACGCACTTCTGCATTGTCGTCCCAAGGCGGTTGTCGACGTGGGTCGCCGGTTCAGTATCGATTGGGCACGACCCAATGCCGATCGGCTCGAAGTTGACGTGCCGGCGGTCTTGAACGAACTGGGGTTACCGTCTACCCAAAGCGCGTGATCGATCTGCAGGAGCCGCTCTTCGGCTCCGCGAGCGCCCAGCCAGCGGCGCCGATATTCAAGCAATGAAGGCTGCTTCGTGACTCTGTTCATCACCGGCGCTGAGAGCTTCATCGGCCGCGCGCTGCGCGCGCATTGTGACGATTCGGGTCGCACGACGACCGGCATCGACGCGGTGGTCCCCGCCGGCTCCCCCACGCGCCAAGCCGATATCCGCGACCCCGCGATCGTCGATCTGATCCCGGACGGCGCGACCGTCGTTCATCTGGCCGCGATTTCCCGCGATCCCGACTGCCGCGCCGACCCGAAGGCGGCGTTCGATGTGAATGTCACCGGCACGCTCAATCTGGCCGCCGCCGCGCAAAAGCGCGGCGCCCGCCAGTTCATATTCGCGTCGAGCGAATGGGTCTACGGCGACGTCAAGAACGACGAGGTACAGCTCGAAGACCGGGCGATCGACGTCACGGCGATGAAATCCGAATACGCGTTGTCGAAGATCGTCGCCGAGCAATGCCTCCGCCTCAGCTTCCAATTGCCCGCGATCACGATCCTGCGCTTCGGCATCGTCTATGGCCCACGCGCGGCCAACTGGTCGGCGGTGGAGAGCCTGCTCAATGCGGTTCGCAGCCAGGACGAGGTGAAAGTGGGCGCCGCGAAGACCGCGCGCCGCTTCATACATGTGGATGACATCGTCAGCGGCATTCTGGCGAGCCAGGGGCGCTCGGGCTTCGAGATCTTCAATCTGAGCGGCGACCGACCGGTCAGCCTCGGCGAGGTGATCGACGCGAGCATGCGCGTCGTCGGGCGCCGGCCGAGGATCGTCGAGACCAATCCGTCTCAGCCGAGCATCCGCAACCCGGACAACGGCAAAGCCCGCGCCCAGCTGGGCTGGAAGCCGCTCATCGACATCGACCGCGGATTGAAGAGCGTTGCCGACTTTCTGAGCAGGCCCGCGCGATAGGACGCGACCTTGTCTGCATCGGCATCGCCTGCACCGGTGGCCGGAATCTGCTAAGTTTCTTCGCGAATCACATGCATACTCAATTGGTGTGCAGCCGGCTCCGTGATTTCAATTCCAGTCCCCACCGTTCGCTCGACTTTGCAGGCTCATAGATGGCGAGGCCGCGACTCAGCATCTGTATTGCTACATACAATCGAGCGGACCTGCTGCGAGAGACGCTTACCAATTTGACAGAGGTCTGTGACGACGACATCGAGATTGTCGTTTCAGACAATGCCTCGCCGGACAACACGCCGGACGTCATAAACTCATTTGCGAAACGCTTTCATCATTTTCGCGCGGTCCGGCAGCCGATAAATCGCGGGGCGCCACTGAATTTTGCTGCGGCGATGTCGTTGGCGCGCGGAAAATATCTCTACCCGTTTTCGGATGACGACCAGATTTACATGGAAGGAATGCAAAAAGCCATTTCCATCATGGAGGAACGTCCCAAGATCGTTGCGGTCTTCGGACGTCATGAGGAGTGGCAACGTTCCACAGGACAGACATGTCCAAACATTCCTCCTTACCCAAGAATGGATTTCGTGCAAGGGAGCCAGCTGGACATCGTCAACAAGTTCAACTTCCTGTATTACCCGGTGTGTCAAACCGACATTTTTCAACGCTTCAGCACGTTCAACAAGCGCGCCGTCGGTTCCTGGGAGATCGTGGGCTCCCTATTGAAGTACGGTGACGTTTGCGTCATCCCGGATTTCTTCTACAAGCACGCCGATACCGAGCCTCGAGCGGAATTCAAGCTCACCGAGGGCTCGGAACACGACGCCATCCGCGCCGATCTCGAATCCTTCTTCGGCCGGATAGGACAGCCTTATCCGCCGGACTCGTTGGCAGTCTGGCTCCACAAGCGCACGACGCCTTACTATCTGCTGGGTGTCCGTTTCGGCCAAATAAAGCGCGAGCTCCTGACAGCCAGGCACTTCGTTCTTCGATCCCGCGCCTGTGGTTCGGCCTCGATAGCAGAGGTGGAGACATGGGAAAAACAATCGATGCTCGGAATGCTGGCTGAGCGCATCTTGCAACGAGTCGAATTGCTTCCGGAAATCGACACTGTCCTGTTCGAAGCGTCTCCCAGGCTTCAGGCGTTGCGCGAACAGTTCGCGGCAATCGCCCCGAACTATTCGCTTCTGGAAATGTCCGAGCAGGCGTTTCGACAGCACGAGCCCCGACCGAATCAACTCTTGCTGACGGTCAACTACAAGGCCTTCGAATCCGGGGCGCCGGCAGATGTTGAACCAACGATGGCCATGCTCGACCTGATCGAAACCTGCCGCCTCACCGATCAGCCTCTGGAGTTTTGAGGGCGGCGCAGTAGTGCCTCGGGCAACGGCAAGCACCTAAGCGGGTCGAAGTCGCTCGGCCAGATCGAGGAGCGCTCCGGCCGGTCGCCCGCCGTCAGGCCCTCGCCCGTTCGCCGCGCCGGGTATCGAGATCCACCGCGCGGTCCGGGATGGTGAGCCGGAAGGTCGCGCCGATGGTGCCCTCGACCAGGCGGATCTCGCCGCCATGGGCGCGCACCAGTTCGGCAACGATGGCGAGCCCAAGCCCGACGCTGCCGGTGCGTGTCGAGCCCTTGAAGGCCTCGAACAGATGCGCGCGGGCGCGTTCGGAAAGACCCGGTCCGGTGTCGGACACCTCGATCACCACCACGGCGCCTTCGCGCCGGCCGGTGATGCGGACCTGGTCACGGCCGGGATCGCGGGTCTCGCGGCCCTCGAGCGCCTGCAACGCGTTGCGCGCGAGGTTGAGCAGAATGCGGAACAACTGATCGGGATCGGCATCGACCACGAGCCCGCGCTCGACCGCACCGATCCAGCGCACCGGCGTGCCGGTATCGAGCCCGAGTGTTTCGCGGACGTCGTCGACCAATGGCTCGAGCGCGAGCGCGCGGCGGTCGGGTGGCGGCTCCTGCACCCGGCCGTAGGACAGCGTCGACTGGCAGAAGGCGATGGCGCGCTCGAGCGAGCGCATCAGCTTGGGCGCGAAGCGTTGCACGTGCGGATCGGTGATCTTCGCCAGTCGCTCCGAGAAAAGCTGCGCCGACGAGAGCAGGTTGCGCAGATCGTGGTTGATCTTGGACACCGCCAGACCGAGCGCGGCGAGATGGTTCTTCTGCTGCAGCAGCGTGGCGAGATCGTGCTGCATGGCGGCGAGCTCGCGCTCGGCGGTGCCGATCTCGTCGGTGCGGTCGGAGGCTGCGATGACGCGCGCCGGATTCTCCGGCTCGTCGCGGAATGCGACCATGTTCGCGGTCATCCGCCGCATCGGGCGCACCAGCAGGAAGTGCAGCGCGAGGTAGACGAGCGTGGCGGTGATGGCGGAGATGATCAGCGACAGGATCAAAATGCGGACGGAGAAATCCACCATCGCCCTGCGCAGCGGCGTCTCGTCCAGCACGATCTCGACGAACTCGCCGCCCATGGGCGCCGCTCCCACCACCCGCATGGCGTCGGCATCGGAGCAGACCAGCGTGTCGAAGGCATCGATGATGGCGCGGTACCAGGACATGTGGCGCATATCGATGTCGTGATTGACCGCCGGCGGCATGTCGGACGCCACCAGCAGGCGGCGCTGCTGGTCCATCTTCAGCGCCACCGCGCGCGCGCCGATGCTGTCGAGGATCTGGCGCGCGACCGGCTCCGGAACCATGCCCTCCGGGGCGGCTTCGAACACCAGCGCCGCGGTGTAGGCGGCCGACAGCCGGTCATGCAGCCAGTTGAGGCGGAAGTTCGCGATCGAGGGCACATAGATCAGCACTTCCGCGATCATCACGAACAACAGCGTGAGAACGAGGAGCTTGCCCGACAGTCCGAGCCGCGGGCGCGCGCGGCCTGATCCTTCCGCCGAAGCGGGCCGATCGGTCATGTCCGTTTGATCCATGCGCCCCGGCACAGTTCTCGAGATAGGCAAGGTTTTCGCGCAGACCGGCGGTCCGCCCAGCCCGAATACGCTCAACCGAAGCGGCGCAGCAAGCCGATGATGCGCCGCACCCAACCGTTCGTCAAACCAGGTATGAAATATGTAATCGCGGCCCGTTTTCCAATCTCGGCCAGGGTCGGGTACGGCACTATAATACCGGTAAAGGCCCTGATGTTGAGACCCTCGCTGATCGCCAGGGTCCAGGCGGTGATGAGTTCCCCGGCAGCCGCGCCGACGATGGTGGCACCGAGAATCCCGCCCTTTGCATCGGTCACCACTTTGATATGCCCGTGCGTCTCGCGCTCGGCCTGGGCGCGGTCATTCTCGTGATAAGGCCAGCGCAGTACCCGAATACGGTGGCGGCGCTCCCGCGCCGCGACTTCGGTCAGGCCGACTTGGGCGAGCTCCGGGTCGGTGAAGGTGACCCGCGGCACGAGGTCGTCGTTCACCTCCGCACGCAACCGGAACAGCGCGTTTCGGATGACGAGCCCGGCGTGGTAGTTCGCAAGATGGGTGAATTGCCCCATGCCGGCGACGTCGCCGATGGCATAGACGCGCCTGTTCGCGGTCTTGAGCCGCTTATTAACTGCGATGCCGTGGCCGTTGTGCTTGATGCCGGCCTGTTCCAGCCCGAGACCCTCGGTGTTGGCGCGGCGGCCGGTCGCGACCAGGAGATGGCTGCCCTCGATGGTCTGCTCGGCATCACCGTCGCGGACGATCACCTTGACCTTCGCGCCATTGCCCTCGACGCGGACGACCGTCACGCCGCTGCGAAGATCCACGCCTTCCCGCGCGATCGCTGCGAGCACGACGCCGGCGCATTCGGCGTCCTCATGGGCGAGCGGTTGCGCGGCCTCCAGCACCGTCACCGCGGCGCCGAGCCGGCGAAACGCTTGCGCCAGCTCGAGCCCGATGGGGCCCGCGCCGACGATGATCAGATGTTCCGGGCAGGTGGTGAGATCGAACACCGTCTCGTTCGTGAGGTGCGGCGTTGCCTCGAGCCCCGGAATCGGCGGCAGCATCGGCGAGGAGCCGGTCGCGATGACGAAACGGCGCGCCCGGATCTCGGTCCCCTCGCCCACCAAGACGGTCCGCTTGTTCTTGAAGCGCGCGGCGCCTTCGATCACGCGGACGCCGAGACCGGTGAAGCGCTCCTTGGAATCGTTCGGCGCGATCGCCGCGATGACGTCGTGCACGTGCTTGTGGACGCGGCCGAAGTCGACATCGGGGGCGCGCGCCGACACACCGAAGGCGCCCGCCTCGACCATGGCACGGGCGCGCTTGCCGGACGCGATCAGCGATTTGGAGGGGACGCAGCCGGTATTGAGGCAATCGCCGCCCAGCTTGCCCTTCTCGACCAGCACGACCGAGGCGCCGAAGGCGGCGGCGGCGGCGGCGACCGAAAGTCCACCGGAGCCCGCGCCGATGACGCAGATGTCGGTCTTCACACGTTCGGCCATGGTGGTACCAGGGATTTGCAGGTCGGTGATCGATGCGTCAGTATTCAGTATTCCATGGCCGGGGCAATCGTCACTGATTACTGATTGCCGACCTCCGGTGCCTGTTCCGTATGCGCTTCACTACGACCGGGATGAGCGCGACGACGCCGAGCGTGGCCAGCGCGGCGAGAAGCTCGGGCGTGATCGCGGCATTCATATGGAACGTCAGCCGGCAATCGGCGCGCCCTGCGGCGAGACAGGAATGGTAGGCCGCCTGCTGCGCGGCGATCACGCTGTCGAGGCCGGCACCGACGAAGGCGAAGGCGAAGGTCGCGGGGACGATGCCGAGCGCGGTCGCCGACGCGAATGTCGCCAGGCGGACGCCGGCCAGCGCCGCTACCAGATTGATCAGCCAGAACGGAAAGATCGGCACCAGCCGCAGGAACAGCAGATAGCTGAACGCGTCTGCGCGAAAGCCATGCGCCAATTTTTCCGCCAACGGACCCGCCCGGCGGACGAAGTGCTCACCGATCGCGCTCCGGGCGATGAGAAAGATGCAGACGGCGCCGGTCGTCGCCCCCACCAGCGCGGCCAATCCGCCGAGGATGGTGCCGAACAGGATTCCGCCGATCACCGTGAAATAGAACCCGACCGGCACTGAAAGCGCGACCGCCGCGATGTAGAGAGCGATATAGGCAGCCACCGCCGAGACCTCATGCAGCGCGATGAAGTCCCGCAGCGCTTCGTGATGGCGGGCGACCGTCTCGAACGAGAGCTGCCGGTGCCACCCCATGGCGAAGACGACGGCCGAGACGACCACGAGCAGGACCAGCGGACAGGCGCGCCGCAGGGAGAATTTGGGGTTGTTCGCGCCCCCGGTCAGGGATGGCGGATCGTCGTTGGGGGCCATGACGGCGCAATCCTAACCGACCGCGGACAGCAAAAGCCACGTTTCACCGTCATTTGAGCCCGGTCATCCATCGGTTAACGGGTTCGTGCCCATGGTCCCCGTATCCTCGGCCCTTCGCATTGACGAGCAAGGGCGGCCTCCCCTATAAGCGCGCAGATTTCGGACGCGGCGACCCCTCGGCGGGGGGTTGGGGAAGACCCTTCCCCGCCGCGCGAGCGAGCCAGACCGTCCGTATACAGCAACCAGCGGAACATAGCGGCCAGCGGAGAAACATCCCGTGAAGCGGACTTATCAACCGAGCAAGCTGGTGCGCAAGCGCCGTCACGGATTTCGCGCCCGCATGGCGACCAAGGGCGGCCGCAAGGTCGTCGCCGCGCGCCGGGCGCGCGGGCGCAAGCGCCTCAGTGCCTGACGCCCGCCGCGCCGCTGCCGGCGTCGTCCCCATGGAACGGCTGCGGCAACGTGCTGATTTCCTGGCTGCCGCGACCGGCATCAAGGTGCCGACCGCGGCATTCGTGTTGCAGGCGCGCAAGCGGGACGACAGCGGCCCGGTTCGCGTCGGCTTCACCGTGTCGCGAAAGGTCGGCACCGCCGTCGAGCGCAACCGGGTGCGGCGCCGCCTCAAGGAAATCGTGAGGCTATCGGCCGCAACTGGTCTTGTCGGCGGCCATGACTATGTGTTGGTCGGGCGGCGGGCCGCGTTGCGGCGACCGTTCGAGCAGATTTCCGAGGATTTCACGCGCGCGCTGCAGCGGCTGCGAGCTCCCAGATGAACGACCAAAAGAATACCCTCCTCGCCATCGTGCTCTCTGCCCTGGTTCTGATCGGCTGGCAGTTCTACTTCGGCCTTCCGCAGATGGAAAAGCAGAAGCAGGCCCAGCAACAACAGCAATCGCAGCAGCAGCCGGGCGCGCCGCCGCCGTCGGGTGCGCCGACGCAGCAAGCGCCTGGGACGGCCCCGCCCGCTCCCGGGCAGCCAAGCGCGCCTCCGGCGCAGACCATGAGCAGGGAAAGCGCGCTCGCGGTGTCGCCGCGCGTGCGCATCGACACTCCAAGCCTATCGGGCTCGATCGCGCTGAAGGGCGCGCGCATCGACGATCTCTCTCTGGTGAAATACCGCGAGACCGTCGATCCGAACTCGCCGGCGGTCGTGCTGCTGGCCCCGTCCGGCAGCCCGCATCCGTTCTATGCCGAGTTCGGCTGGTCGCCGCCGAGCGGCGTGCAGGTGAAGCTGCCCAACTCCGAGACCGTGTGGCAACAGCAGGGATCCGGCGCGCTCACCGTCGGCCGGCCGGTAACGCTCGTCCACGACAACGGCGAAGGGCTCGAATTCCGCCGCACCATCGCGATCGACGACAAGTACATGTTCACGATCAAGGACGAGGTCGTCAACAAGGGTGCGGCGCCCATCACGCTCTATCCCTTCGCCCTGATCGCGCGGCATGGAACGCCGCAGACGCTCGGCTACTACATCCTGCACGAGGGCATGATCGGGGTATTCGGCGACAAGGGCCTGCAGGAGGAAACCTACGCCAATATCGAGAAGCAGAAGACCCTGTCCTTCTCCGCCGCCAATTCCTGGCTCGGCTTCACCGACAAGTATTGGGCGGCGACCCTCATCCCCGACACCAAGACCCATATCGAAGCGAAATTCCTGCTCGACCAGATCGGCGGCAACAAGAGCTACCAGACCAACTACCTCGCTCCTGCTATGACGATTGCGCCGGGCGCGACCGCCGCCGCCGACACGCGCCTGTTCGCCGGAGCCAAGGAAGTCAACATCGTCGACGGCTACAACGATACGCTCAAGCTCAACAAGTTCGATCGCCTGATCGACTGGGGCTATTTCTACTTCCTCACCAAGCCGCTGTTCCTGGCGATGGAATGGATCTACCAGAAGGTCGGCAACTTCGGCCTCGCCATCCTGATCATCACCGTCATCATCAAGATCCTGTTCCTGCCGCTCGCCAACAAGTCCTACGCCTCGATGGCGAAGATGAAGGCGGTGCAGCCGGAGATGATGGCGATCCGCGAGCGCTACGCGGACGACAAGATGAAGCAGCAACAGGCGATGATGGAGCTCTACAAGAAAGAGCAGATCAATCCGATCGCCGGCTGCCTCCCGATCGTGATTCAGATCCCGGTGTTCTTCGCGCTCTACAAGGTGCTGTTCATCAGCATCGAGATGCGGAATGCGCCGTTCTTCGAATGGATCAAGGACCTGTCCGCGTACGATCCGACCACCGTCTTCAACCTGTTCGGTCTCATCCCGTGGGATCCC